>Ga0180434_10006876_pt1 | contig 12972 bp, 10 predicted proteins | sample SS_ome_7_FD_132453 | JGI IMG/M metagenome (GOLD analysis project Ga0180434, IMG submission 132453) | Hypersaline lake sediment archaeal communities from the Salton Sea, California, USA - SS_1_D_2 metaG | ecosystem: Environmental > Aquatic > Non-marine Saline and Alkaline > Hypersaline >... | reverse complement strand
TTAGAGGAAATAGAAACCGATACTTCGCTTATCAATTTCGGTCACCCCGATGAAAAACCTTTCATCATGTACAGCGACATAAACAAGCTGATAAGACACATGGTAGAGGAACATGGGGAGGAAGCCTCAGAGGGCCTGTTGAACTTGCTTCAGGCAATTATCAAGTTTGATGATGCCACCATAGATGCAAATTTCGGGACACCTGTATCATATGGCGAAATCTTGGATAGAATACCAAAAATTGAAGATAGGGAAGCGGTGAAGACAATCCTTTTAGGAAGTTGCAATGACGTAATAAACCAGTACTTTCCCCGGGATAGGAATCACAATATCAGGGGTATCCTGGCTATGTTGGGAATTGATGGGTGTGACGGCGGTCCTTACACGCCTGGGACCGGCTTTAGTTTTGGTTACCACTTGGCAATGGCTGGGGTTAGCTCAGCATTAAAGATACCGCTGCCCAGAGGCGGGATGGTCAGCGTCGTTCAGGCCATGAGGAGGCAGCTTGAGGAAAAGGGCGGGGAGGTAATAGTCGGTACGGCTGTAAAAAGTATCCTGATCGAAAATGAGAAGGCAGTCGGGGTAGAACTGGCAAACGGAGAAAAGATCACATCCAGTGTAGTTCTCTCCAACTGCGATCCCGCAAACACATTCGCAAAGTTGGTAGGCGAGGAGTATCTGCCATCCGGGTTCTTCAAAGCAGTCAAGGGGATAAACCTTAATCAGAATTATATGCAGATTCTTTGTACCCTAAGCGAACTTCCCGAATGGGAAGGAGACATGGCGGTTGCGAACGAGGGCAAGTTTCGCCATATGGTGACTTTTGCGCCCTCAACCGAACATGCGGAGAAATGCTGGGATAAGACCAAGTATGGCCTGCTCCCGGATAAACCATTTACCATTATGTTCATACCCAGCGTGTATGATGACAGCTTTGCACCACCGGGTAAACATTCACTCACTTTGTTTGTGTTTGGTTTTCCGAATCGTGCTCCGAGAGATCAGCGCAAACGGTTAAAGGAAGAAATGGCAGAGAATGTAATTGACAACTTCAGCAATTATTGCCCGAACCTCAAGGATGCCATTATGGATAAGGTACTCTTGGATCCAGTGGACTATGAGAAAATGTTTGATGTTACGAACGGGGACTTCTGTCAAGGCGCCATTCAAATCGACCAGACGTATACCCTAAGGCCGATTCCGGGCTGGTCACGCTATAGAACACCGGTGGAAAATCTGTACCTTTGTGGCTCAGGTTGCCATCCAGGCGGGGGAGTAACATGCATACCAGGTTATAACAGTGCGAACGAGGTGATAAAGGACTTTAAGGGATAGTAAGGCATATAAAACAAAGGAGTCTTACAGGGGACTGAGTTCTGGAATAACATCTGAAAAATCTATGTGAAAACGCAGCTGAAAGGAACTCATAATGCCTAAGATCAATATGGGTCCAGGGGTGGAAGAGATCCCTATTTCTGATATTCTCGCCCGTATTATCCAGCAGAACCTGGAACAAAGGCCTGAAAAGTTGAAGGGTTTTAATGCGATGAATGTTGGGGTGGGGATGGTGATGCGAGATTACGACATCAAGATGACACTACGATTTGAAAAGGGAGAGTTGACTCTATACAAAGGATTGGAGGGGAACCCCGAAATAGTGGTAGACGCCCTTGATTCTGACATACTTCTGGAAATGCCCAATATTAAAATTAGATTTGGTGTGCCATATCCCTTCGACAAGCTCGGGATGAGTGTGTTTAAGAAACTCATTAATAGAGAGATAAGGATCAAAGGGCTGCTGTCTCATCCTGTTGCTTCGCTCAGATTGATCAAGGTGCTATCAGTTGCATAGATGACATGATATTGAGGAGAGCTGGGTAGATAACATATGCGGAGGAGAGATGAAGATCTTAGCACCCATAGACAAAGCCGAAGAGGTGGAGGCGCTCATAAAGGCGGGGGCGGATGAGCTTTATTGCGGCCTCTTTTGGCGGGATTGGCTAAGAAAGTACCCTCTGGTTGCTCTCAGCAGGAGGCCAGCCAGTATTGCCAACTTGAAGTCGTTTGGCAAGCTGAGGGAGATTGTCGATCTTGCTCATTCACACGGCGTCTGCGTTACCCTGGCCATAAACGAACATTATTATATACACGAACAGTACCCCCTGCTTTTTGAATACATCCAGCAAGCTGTGGGCGCGGGAGTTGATGCATTGATTATCTCCGATCCCGCTTTATTGATAGCTATAAGGGAATCGCAAATAATGGTGGATCTGCACCTCAGTACGGGTGTAACCGTCCTTAACTCCGAAACGATCAGATTTTTCCAAGAATTAGGGATATCCAGAGTGACCTTCGAGAGACAAATGACGATCGACGAAATCAGGAGGGCGACTGACGATGTCTCAGGAGTCGAAACGTGCGTGTTTGTTCTTAATTCACGGTGCCCCAACATAGATGGCCTTTGTACTTTCATGCATTTTCAGTTTGCCGACCCATCTTACAAGAACGCTTGCATGCTCCCTTATGCCTATTCCCCTGAGGGGCAAACACCTCAAGAAACGGGGGGGGAGGAGAGTCGGGAGAAGGGACATCTCTGCTTGATGAGACAGCAAGTTTGGGAGAGACATCACATGGATGATCTCCCCTGTGGAGCCTGCGCTTTATATGATCTGCTGCAAATGGGAATTGACTACATAAAGATCGTGGGGCGGGGCAACAAAAGCTGGAGAAAGGAAGCGGACATCAAGTTCATCCGCAAGCTTCTGGACATCTTAAAGGACAGGGATATATCCAGGCGAGAATTTATGGAAAGATCGCGCATGCTGCATTCAAACACTTATAAGTTCAGTTGTCAAACCATAAGATGCTATTTCCCCGAGGTGATGGCGCAAAGGGAGGTTCACGAGTATCAATGAGTTTGAACGGGGCCATGGAACGCGCTCTGTATGCCACTAATCTGGCGGGGTTGAAGCATTACAGCAAAGAGTTCTCGAGGCTATATTTTGGCAGCGAATTCTGCCAGCGCCTTATACCGTCGCTAAGCGATTTGGAGAAGGCGATAGGTCTTGCCTCGGAAAAAGCCCTGGGATTTACTCTCGTCACCCCTTACGTGACCAATGAGGGCCTGGGCAAGTTAGGCTTGCTTTTTGAAAAGCTGGAGAAGGAAAGGCCTGGTAGCGAGGTCGTGTTTAACGATTGGGGAGTGTTACGTTTCTTGCATGAGGGGTATCGGGAACTAGAGCCGGTGATGGGAAGGCTTTTGAATAAAATGAAACGGGGGCCCAGGCTCATGAACCTCATGGATATCTTGCCCCCGAGCACTATCGATTATTTCAGAAGCTGCAGCCTTGACGTTCCTCTTTATCAACAGTGGCTGATCAAGAATGGAGTAAAGAGAGTAGAATTCGATAACCTTTTTCAGGGTCTGGATGTAAATCTGGACGGAACGGGATTGAATTCCTCGTTATACATGCCCTATGGCTATATCACTACCACCAGACTCTGTCTCGCCATCTCCTGTGACGTGCAGGGCAAGGAAGATGAGATAGGCATTTTCCCCTGCAAAAGAGAATGCCAGGAGCGCAGTTATTATTGTTTAAACCCAGTAATGCAGACTCCATTGATTCGCAAGGGGAATACCATATTTTACAAGAATGAGAGCTTGCCCGAGGAGGATACGATGGGAAAGGCTTGCATGAATCGTTTGGTGGTTGAGCCGGAAGTGCCTTTGTGAGAAGAATGGGCGGTCACTTGCTATTCAAGGAGGTCAAGTCGTGCCAGCGAATGACGTGATGATCTATGGAGAGGTAAGCGAAGAAGGGAATATCAGCACTGTCACGCTGGAATTGCTGAATGTCGGGAGGATGCTGGCTCGTAGTTCGGGCGGGAAGCTTGCGGCGATATTGATGGGGAATGGAATCGCTGCAGCGGCGGAGGAGGTTGCCTGCCTCGGAGCAGATAAGGTTTACACCATGGAAAGCCCTTTGCTCAAGGATTTCCTGGCAGATTTATGGGTGGATGCGCTGGAGAAGCTGTGCAGGGAAATGGACCCCTACATTTTATTGATGGGGCACACAGAGACCGCAATAGATGTGGCTCCCAGGTTAGCATTCAGGCTGAATACCCAACTCACCATGGACTGTACGGACATCGAGCTGGATATTGATGACGGCCTCCTGCTGCGGACGAAGCCGGTATTCGGAGGCAATGTTAACGGCGTCTTCAAATATGAGGGAAAACCCCAGTTCGTAACGGTGAGGCCGAAGGCTTTTGACCCGGTAGAGAACGGGCAAAGCGCGGGGGAGATCATTGCCTTTGATGCGGGGATAGACGCATCCAAAGCCAGGGTGGAGCTGATCGAAAGGGTTAGGGAGGAAGTTGTCGAGCTGGATAAGGCGGCCGTAATAGTGGCAGGGGGGCGGGGCATAGAGGAACCGGAGAAGCTTGAGGATATCAGGGAACTGCTCAACTTGCTCAAGGGATATTTCGGCAGTGGGGAGATCGGTTGCACCAGGCCTCTTGTGGATATGGGCTGGTTCTCGTCACAACACCAAGTGGGGTTGACCGGTCAAAAGGTGGCTCCGGAATTATACGTAGCGGTGGGATTGTCGGGAGCCAGTCAGCATGTAGCCGGTATCACCAGGGCCAAGAAAGTGGTTGCGATAAATAAAAGCGAGGAGGCTCCAATATTTCAGGTGGCCGATTATGGAGTTGTTGCGGAATTTGAGGATGTCCTCGCGGCTTTCAGGAACAGGCTGGAGGAGTTGAAATGAAAACATTGAATATTATTGCTTGCGTAAAGAAGATACCCGACCCAGAAGCGCCCCCCAAAGCCGTAAACGTCGACCGTGAGCAAAAAAAGGTCTCCTTCACAGGAGTGGCCCCAGTGATAAATCCCTTTGACGAAAATGCCCTGGAGGCGGCGCTTCGCTTAAAAGAGGCATGTGGGGGTCATATTACGGTTTTAAGTATGGACGAGAAAAATGCAAGGCCTGTATTGAGCAAAGTGTTGGCGGAGGGAGCTGACAGATTAATCATTCTGGACGATGAGCATTTCAGGGATCTCGACAGCCTTTCCGTAGCATATGTACTTTCCCGGGCCATATTGGAGATCGGTGAATGGGACCTGATTATTACCGGGAGGCAAGCCGGCGATTGGGATTCCGGCCAAACGGGTGCTTTAATCGCAGAATTGCTGCAGGCTCCGGTAGTTACGTTGGCGCGGAGTGTGCTGATAGAGGACGGGAACATAATCGTGGAGAGAGTAAAGCCGGACGGCTACGAAAGGATAAGGGCGAAATTACCAGCCTTGATAACCACGAGCAATGAGGTCGGTGAGTTGAGATATACCTCTGTTAAGCAGCTTGTGGAGGCTCGTAAGATGCCGTGTGAGTTCTGGTCAGCAGATGATATAGAGATAGACCTCGAAGCTCTTAAGAAGATGCAGATAGTCGATATGTATAAGCCGGTGTTGCAGAAAGAATGCGTATTTGTTGATGGCGGAAGCCCGCAGGAGAAAGGCAAGAACCTGGCTGAGCTTCTTGTAGAGGATGATGTGATAAGCAAACGGATCTGATGGGCTATGAAAGAGAGTACCCGAATGAGCAGAGAGCGGATCTTATCTGTATGCGATTCTGCAGAGCTGCGGCTTCGTGAGGTACGTATAGGAGTACAGAAACAGGGTCTCGTGTTGATAGGACATTGAGATATGCCATTGGTTACCATTCGTTTCTATACTTTGCTGCAGAGGAGTCTGGGAGCGGATTCCCTGCAGCGAGATGCAGATAACTTAGAGGAGGTTATCGAATACTTGGAGCAGAGATTTGGCTCAGCGCTTGATCAGAAGCTAAATCTCAGTGGTGGGATGCAGAGAAACTGCCGCTTTCTACTTAATGGAATCAATGTCAGAAATCTGAAACACAATCGTTTAAGTGAGGGGGATATCCTGCATGTCTTTCTTCCAGTCGCTGGGGGTTAGCATGAATTACTAAATGCCTGCTGCTCTGTTTCAAGACTTGCCGTAACAGATCAATCCAGATGGGGGATAGATCATTGGAGAAAGACAAGGCATTAGGGACAGTGGAGATAAAACGGAAGGGTAAGGCTGGAATTGGAGATCAGAATCAGCCCGCATTTCTCATATAGAACCTCAAGGGAGTATATGCTTGTATTGCTAAAATTTGCATCAGGAAAGTCCTATCGAGAGAAAAAGATAAGGGAAAAGGGGGTAGAAGAGAGTGTATGATGTCATCGTGGTCGGAGGTGGAATCGGTGGTATCGGTGCTGCCGCGATCCTGGCCAAGCAGGGTAGAAAGGTGCTGCTGCTTGAGCAGCTTGACAAGGTGGGCGGTAAGTGTGTCTCTCACAAGAAAGAAGGGTACCACTTTCCCGTTTTTATCCACGCTTTTGCACGGGGCAGCAAAGGGAGTTGTGCGCATATAGCCAGGATGTTGGGAGAGGAGATCGCCTGGACGACGATAAATGAGCTACCAATATGCGTTAACGGGGAGTGGATAGGGATAACCGTAAAAGGCAGGCCCATAGGGGTGAAGCTGCCGTTGAAGGACGTGCTTTCTCTGGCGATGCTGGCACTGCAGACTTTGCCGAAACTGCTCACCAAGAATGGGCGGGATGAGTTGGACAGGACGGACCTGAGAAGCTGGCTGCTCAAACGTTCCGACAACCCCAAACTCCACGCCATTATAGGTTACGTGGCAGGCGCGTTCTACGCCATCCCTTACTGGGAGTCCTCTTTAGGAGAGACGATCCAGATATTTCGGGGCCTGATGAAAGGGAAGATCGCATATCCTGTCGGTGAGTGCGAAGCTATTCCGGAAACATTGTTTACTGGGTTCAAGAAGCATGGCGGCGAGTTCAGACAAGGGAAAGCAAAGAGGATCGTCGTATCAGAGGGAAAGGTGCGGGGAGTGGAGCTGGAGGACGGGGAGATCCTGGAAGCGCCCCTGGTAATAAGCAATGCCGGGATAAAAAGAACCGTTCTGGACCTGGTCGGTGAGGAGCATTTTGATAAGAGTTATGTGAATCACGTAAGAAACCTGAGGTCCTCCTGGACGGCCCTGGTGATACATACGGCCCTTTCAAAGAAGATAACCGATAGACCGTGTGGCATGTACGCACACTCACTGGATGTTGCGGGATATACAGAGCAGCTTGAAAGAGGTGAGATACCCGAGAAACCTTACATATGGTATATGGTTACCACAAATTGGACTTCATCATTTGCCCCTCCGGGCAAGCAGATCATATGTTTTGGCTGCCCAATGCCTTTTATCGAAGGAGCTGATTGGAAAAAGTGGGCGGACAAAGTCCTTGAGTCCGGAGAAGAACTGTTCCCAGGTCTGAACGAGCACATGATCTTCAAGGAAGTAATTCCCCCCGACTATATTCAAAGCTGGGCTGACAAGGACAAGGAAGGGTTGGGCTTTCCGGTGGCCCAGACAAAATGGCAAGTTGGCGCAAACAGGCCCTCTATGATTTCGCCGATCAACGGGCTCTACTATGTGGGCCATGATGTCGCGAACTCCGGGAAAATCAGAGCGATAGGAGTGGATGCAGCAGGAGAGTCGGCGCTGGAATGCGCCGAGATAGTCGCGAATAGACTGGGACCGGTAGGATGAGAAGGGTTTAGTGACACGGTGATCTTATTGGAATTGCAGGTAAATCGGGAATAGAGATCATGATGTGAGAGGGCGTTTAAGGATTCGGTAGAGGAATCCGGTGCGCCCATTAAGATCCACGATATCACGGATCAGATATGTGGGGAAAAACCAATGAGGAAGATAGAGAAAAGACGGTGGATGGAGGAGGACTACGGGAGTTCCCCCCTGCGAGAGGAGAGCTTCACTACCATATCCGGAGAGGAACTGGACCCCCTCTATACCCCCGAGGATATTGAGGATCTCGATTACCAGAACGGCCTGGGCTACCCCGGACGGTACCCTTTTACCAGGGGGGTCCATCCCTCCATGTACCGGGGACGGCTGTGGACCATGCGCCAGTTCGCGGGCTTCGGCAGCGTGGAGGACACCAACCGCAGGTACAAGTTCCTGCTGGAGAAGGGCACCACCGGCCTGTCGGTGGCCTTCGATATGCCCACCATAATGGGGAAGGATTCCGACGACCCCCTCTCCGAGGGGGAGGTGGGCCGCTGCGGGGTGGCCGTGGACTCCTTAGAGGACATGGAGATGCTCTTCTCGGGCATCCCTTTGCGCGACATCACCACCTCCATGACCATCAACGGCCCCGCCTCCATTCTCCTGGCGTACTACCTGTGCGTGGGGGAGAAGCAGGGCGCTTCCTTCTCCGAGCTGGGAGGGACCATCCAGAACGACATCCTGAAGGAATATATCGCCCAGAAGTCATGGATCTTTCCGCCCCGCCCCTCCATGCGCATCATCACCGACATCCTGGCCTTCTGTTCTGCCGAGGTACCGAGGTGGAACACCATATCCATATCCGGCTACCACATCCGGGAGGCCGGTTCCACGGCCCTGCAGGAGCTGGCCTTCACCCTGGCGGACGGCTTCGCCTACGTGGAGGCGGGCATCGAGGCCGGCCTCGACGTCGACTCGTTCGCCCCGCGCCTCTCCTTCTTCTTCAACTCCCACTCAGACTTCTTCGAGGAGATAGCGAAGTACCGCGCCGCCCGGCGCATATGGGCCCGCCGCATGAGGGAAAGATATGGAGCGCGCGACCCCCGCTCTCAGATGCTGCGCTTCCACACCCAGACGGCCGGGTGTTCCCTCACCGCGCAGCAGCCCGAGAACAACATCGTGAGGACAGCCTTCCAGGCCATGGCCGCGGTCCTCGGGGGCACCCAGAGCCTGCACACCAACTCCATGGACGAGACGCTGGCCCTGCCCACGGAGAAGGCGGTGGAGATAGCCCTGCGCACCCAGCAGCTCATCGCCTACGAATCCGGGGTCACCAACGTCATCGACCCCCTGGCCGGCTCCTATTTCGTAGAGGCAATGACGGACCGCATGGAGGAGCAGGCGGAGGAGTATTTCCGAAGGATCGAGGAGCTGGGAGGGGTGCTCGCGGCCATAGACGAGGGTTTTTTCCAAAGAGAAATCGCTGATGCCGCCTACCGCTACCAGAGGGAGATAGAGAGAGGGGAGAAGGTGGTGGTCGGAGTGAACCGCCTCCAGAACGAGTACGATACCCTGAACATAGACCTGCTCAAGATCGACCCCGCGGTGGAGAGGAAACAGCGGGAAAGGCTGCAGAGGCTGCGGTCAAAGCGCAGTTCCTCCCGGGTGACCGATACCCTGGACGCGCTGCGGGAGGGTGCGCGGGGGGACGCCAACCTCATGCCGCTGATCCTGTCCTGCGCCCGCGCCTACTGCAGCGAGGGGGAGATCATCGGGTCACTGAAGGAGGTCTTCGGAGTTTATAAGGAAACGGCGATATTCTGAATCCCAAAGATAATCATTTCCTGGGAGCCGATTAGGTAGGAGGATAAGTTGGCCAAGCAAGAAAGGATTCTAATCGCCAAACCCGGCCTGGATGGGCATGACCGGGGCGCCAAGGTGGTGGCACGGGCCCTCTCCAACGCGGGTTATGAGGTCATCTACAGCGGACTGCATCAAAACCCGGAGCAGATAGCCGAGACCGCCATACAGGAGGACGTGGGTGCAGTGGGTCTCTCCATACTCTCCGGGGCGCATATGACCCTTTTCCCCCGTGTCATGGAGCTCTTGATGGAAAAAGGCGGTGAGGACATTATCATCTTCGGAGGGGGAATCATACCTGAAGAGGAAATCGTGGCCTTAAAAGACTTGGGGGTAAAGGAGATCTTTGGCCCCGGCACGAACACATCTGAGATAATCTCCTTTCTGGAAACTGAGTTCAGCCAATAACTCGGTATTGGCGTTCTCGTAACCACTATATGACCACTAAACAGGATGCACGCTGGAATGAGTAGAAATAAAAAGCAATAGCAGGATATAGATCAAGCCCATTCCCTAGGCCGAATAAAGCGTTACAAGCATTATCAGGAAAAACCAGCGTATAACAGGCACAACCCCAGCTGAAGAGCCTCATAATCCGCGTGTCGCAGGTTCGAGTCCTGCTGGGCCCACCAGTATAAGACCAGGTCAGGGTATGTGCACTCTGGCCTTTTCTTGTTGGAATTGTGTCTTGGTCCAGCCATGACCACCCAGCAACGAAGTGTTTTAGCAGGTAAAGGACCCTTACTTGCACGACACGCGGACACACCTGTCAGCGTGTCCGGTTTGGAGCCCACTCAGTGCCTATGGATAAAAGTGCAGGCAATTGTAGCTATAATCGCTTCAACTGATTACGAATAGACTAAGACGGCAAATCTCGTGACCACTATATGACCACTAGAAATCCCAACAGGGGGGCAGGGAGACAACTTGCTGGAATCTAGGTGGATAAAGCCACGGCATCGTCTGGCCTGCCATTCTAAAAAGAAGACTGATACTGGAGGCCCATGGTCGAGATCTGATTTTTAGTTATCTTGCCTTAATAGAAAGACACGTGACCATTTTTTCGGACACCTGCGGGTTGATTATTCTTCATCGAGATCGGATTCGCCCGAGTAATCCTCCGCCAGGAGCATGGCATCGGTGGCCGCCTCTGCGATTTCGTCGTCCTCGGAGTCCGCGAGGTCGACGAGTACGACCCCCGCTTCCTGAGGTCGGATGTCGGTCACGGCTTCGATGGCTGCGAACAACACGTCTCTATCGGTTTCCTCCGAGGCAAGGAGCGCGGTCAGCCGGGGCCAGGCGTCGTCCAGGTGCCAGCTGCCCGCCGCGCTGACCGCTTCATAGAGCATGTCCGGGTCCTCGCTCTCCAGCGCCTCCAGGACCTGGTCTTCGAACCCTTTGACGTAGCGCATACAGAAGACCGCGGTCAAACGCCAGTTATCCTTCGCATTCACGTAGGCGGCGCGGATGGCATCCCGGTGCCACTCATCCGGTGCGCGCACCGAGCCCTCGAGGATTTTGCGGCGCACTTCCTCCGGTACGGCGCCGTCCAAATAGAGCTTATGGAGTGATTCCTTGATCCTTAGGAACATACCCTCTGTGATCACATCCTCATCAGGGTCATCGAAATCGGACAGGTATGCATACTCGAGTGTCGGCCCCAGGGCTATCGCCGCCCTGGCGCGGAGTTCGTCCGGCTCGTCGCCGCTCTGCACGATGGCGAGCAGTGCTCCCGCGAACTCGTCCGTGCTCGCGGGGAATTCCCCCGCCAGTTGCGTCGCGAGAAGGCGGTCGGATTCATCGGCACCAGGGTCGCTGAGAACGCCCAGGAGTATCTGCTCCGAGTTTTCCGGCCACTCCCAAGGCGGGAGTTTTTCCATGGAGATCAGCTCGAACATTTTTATCAACCCCTTAGGCTTATTTGGATGTCCATGCGGAAGTATTATCAGAGCTGCGAAAAAGGCAACGCTTCCACACCATCCCCCAGGGGAAGGTGGACTTCACCAGGATGGACCACGTAGCCAGGAGCGACCCGATCGCCGAGGGAAGACCTGAATGCCTTGATCCCAACTGCCATGTCAGGCCTTGGTGTAGAGGACAGCTTTACCTCGATGGGGATGAGCTGCTGTTCCCACTCCACGACGATGTCAACCTCCGTGCCCGTTGATGTCCTCCAAAAATGAATCCTTGGTTCCTCGCCCCGGTTGAGCAGTGATTTGTATATCTCCGAAACGACTACCGTCTCCATTATACTTCCGCCCATGGGTCCTCGGGCGGCGTGCTCGGGGTCTTTCAGCCCCGTCAGGTTGCAGAGGGTTCCGGTATCCGCGAAGAAGATCTTGGGCGTCTTCACCAGACGCTTGCCGATGTTGGCATAGTAGGGCCGCAGGATGATTACCTGATAAGTCGCCTCCAGAACGGAGAGCCAGGCCTTAATGGTATTCACGGCCAACCCAAGGTCACGGGCGATTTCGGTGAGGTTTAGCAGCTGGGCGCTTCTCGCGGCCAAGGTGCGAAGAAATGCCTGAAAGAGCGTGAGATCCCCTACCTGCCTGAGTGTCCTTACATCTCGCTCCAGGTAAGTCTGCATATAACTGGCATGCCAGAGCGAGATATCCCTATCGGGCTCGGATACAGGCTCTGGATACCAACCCCGGATAAAGACTTCCCACAGGTCCAACCCCGTCGGTAGGTTCTTGCGGGGAACGTGGTATCCGGGCTCCCAGGGAAACGGCGACGCGGGCCGCCCGAGGGTTTCCCTTTGCGTGAGCGGCATAAGTTTGAGCACGGCGGTCCTTCCGGCCAGGGTTTCGGTCGTCCTTTCCGCGAGAAGGATGTTCTGAGACCCGGAGAGCAGGAAAGCGCCGCGACGCCCGCGGTCCGCATCCACCGCCTCCTTAATATAAGGAAGGAGCTCCGGGGTGTACTGGATCTCGTCGAATACCACCGGCGGGGGATTGATATCCAGAAATCCCCTCGGATCGGAGATCGCCGCCGAGCGTACATCAGGCGGCTCCATGGAAACATACCTGTAATCCTTCCCAAAGAGATGCCTCAGTATCGTCGTCTTACCGGATTGCCTCGGGCCGGTCATCACAACGACCGGAAATTCCTTCACCGCCCGCTTGAGGGGGATTTCCATGGACCTCTTGATATAGCTACTGGAGCCCGGCAATTCTCCTCCTTCGGCCTTTTCATTAGCTAGCATATATGCATTCATAATGCACGATTGTACGATACATGCCAAGCAAAGCAACCTAATATGTAACCACAATATGACCACAAAACAGGACGTATGTCGGTGGGGGTAGAAATAGGTAGCAACATAATGATATAGATCAAACATAGTGCTGATGCAGAATAGAGCGTTACAAGCAATAGCAAGCAACATGTGAGCATATCAGGCAATACAATAGCTGAAGAGCCTCATAATCCGCGTGTCGCAGGTTCGAGTCCTGCTGGGCCCACCAAACATAAGAGCAGGTCAGAGGGTATGCAC
>Ga0180434_10006875_pt1 | contig 12973 bp, 10 predicted proteins | sample SS_ome_7_FD_132453 | JGI IMG/M metagenome (GOLD analysis project Ga0180434, IMG submission 132453) | Hypersaline lake sediment archaeal communities from the Salton Sea, California, USA - SS_1_D_2 metaG | ecosystem: Environmental > Aquatic > Non-marine Saline and Alkaline > Hypersaline >... | reverse complement strand
AGCATTTCAAGTCCAGTCTGGACGATTTCATAAACATCACCTCATTACTGGACGATCTGGACTGCACTTACGAAATTGACATCACAGCGATACACGGTTTTGAGTACTACACTGGAACCTGTTTTCAGTTCTTGGCCGCTGGGGAGAAGATAGGTGGAGGAGGAAGATACGACAAGCTGGTGCCGCTGATGAATGGACAGGACATCCCTGCCTGTGGATTTGCCCTCTACATTGACCCTATGATGAAATTGCTTCCGCTGCAGAAAGAGAAAAGGAGCGTATCCGGAATCCTGGTTCAGAGTAAGGGATCATCGCCAGAAACAACAAGAACGTGCTTCGCTCTGGCCGAATCACTGCGGAACGGCGGATACCCTGTAGAAGTTGCCTTCGCAGGCCAAGAAGAATCCGACTACAGGTGGCTTGTCCAGGTTTCCGAAAAAGGAGCACCTGTGTTTGCGCTCACTGACTGTGTACAAAAGCGCTCCCTATACTTGGGGGATTCTACGGCAGAGATTCTCAAAGTGTTAAGTGAGGAATGAGAGAGTTTGCTTAGCAGTCCGTTTCGTTCTGAGGGTCCAACTGGGCCTACGGTGCAGCCTTGCGGAAGGGCAAGCTAGCCTGATTCTGAGTACAGCCATGTTTCGACAAGCTGGCCGTGACAGGTCCGTAATCAATTAGAGATGAGCGATAGCCAGGCCGTCCAGATGAAGCTCGCCCTACCTAAGGGCAGGTTTCTGTCGCCTACAGCCAAGTTCCTTACTGACATAGACCTGGGATTCCGCAACTATAACGACAAAACCAAACAATATCGGCTTCGCTCGGCAAGTCTTCCCAGTCTTTCCGCCAAAGTACTTCAGGAAAAAGACATTTCCATACAGGTGGCTGTAGGCAACTATGACCTGGGCATTTGTGGTCTGGACTGGATTGAAGAGTTCCTGGTGAAATACCCTGCCGGAGCTTTGGTAAAGATATCCAGTTTGAACTATGGCGAAGGCAGTATAGATGCGGTTGCCAATGCCGAAGCGGGGATAACAGATCTCGATAGTCTATCAGCCGGGGGCAATGATTATCGTATTGTGAGCGAATATCCCAATATGGCCGAGGCCTTTGCCTTAGACCTGAGAATGAGAAGGTTCAGGATTTTCCCGGTGTGGGGAGCTGCTGAAGCTTACCCTCCAGAAAACGCTGACCTTGCGGTCCTCTGGCGGAAGAATGCGGCGGACCTAACTAATGAAGGCCTGATACGTCTCAAACGGTTGCTACCCGTTACTGCCTATCTAATAGCCAATCGAGAAAGCCTGGAGAACAAGGATTTGAGCCAGTTGCTAACACGCTTCATACCGAAGCTTGCCATCGAACCAGCGATTCCCTCAGAGAGTGAGCCTGATACCGCCCAAGAACCAGGAGCCTATCTTCGCTCGTGGCAGGCGAAGGAAATCAACCTGGCTCTGCCTGATGGTCATCAGCAGGTACCTACCGCACAGTTTTTGAAGCGAGCCGGCCTTAGTATCCAGGGGTATTCTCAACAGGCCCTTAGCCGGCGTCCCCGGACTGATCTGGACTGGCTTGGCATCAAAGTGATCAGGCCCCAGGATATGCCTCTACAGGTGGCTAACGGTAGTTTCGATCTGGCCATCACCGGCGAGGACTGGCTGCGGGAACATCTCTATCGGTTCCCCTCGAGCCCGGTGAAGCGGTTGTTTTCTCTCGGCTTTGGCACCGTTCAAATGGTCGCTGCGGTCAGCAGGGAAATGCCGGTGGCCGACATCGACGAATTGAGGTCATATGTCGAGAGGTATGCTGGCTTCATCAGTGCTCCTCTGAAAGTGGCTTCGGAATACATAGATATCGCGGATAGGTATCTTCGGGATAATCACATCAGCCCTTACAAGTTGATTCCAACCTGGGGGGCAAGCGAGGCTTTCCTGCCCGAGGATGCTGACATGCTCATCGACAATGTCCAGACAGGGAAAACCATCGAGCAGCACGAACTGAAGATCATCGATGTGCTCTTTCGGTCTTCAGCCTGTCTGATTGCGAACTCCAATGCAATCCGGGCAACTTCCCACAAAAAGGACAAAATGAAGTTGCTTATAGATAACTTGCGAGCAGGACTATCATGACCGGGGTTGCCCTTGACTATTTCGAAGCTGGGAGGCCATGCAGAGGCAATCCCCTTCGCAGGTAGCGTTATGATGAAAAGAGCCAAAGGATTCAATGAGGCCAGCCAGCTGCTGACCAGGACGAAAACATTGGAACATGGTACCCCCCCGGGACTGGCGGCACAGATAAGGCAAGCCTTTGGTCGAGAGCTTTCGGTCCAGGAGGTGGTTGACCGCATCATCGGCAAGGTCCGGGACGAGGGCGACGAAGCCCTGTTCGGCTTCGCCCAGCAACTGGACGGAGTTCTATTGAATTCCCTGGAAACAGATAGACAGGAAGTTGTTGATGCTTACGACATAACAGATAGCAGGGTCATCTCTGCTCTCGAATTTGCCGCCAGGAGGATACGGGACTTTCATCTCGCCTGTGGACACAAGGTCGGTGTATTTCCGGTCGGCAAACACCTGAGTCAGAGAGTTCAGCCCTTACGTAGGGTGGGGCTGTATGTCCCCGGCGGCAGCGCTGCCTATCCGTCCACAGTATTGATGATGGCCATACCAGCCAAGGTGGCCGGTGTTGAGGAAATCATCATGCTTTCGCCGCCTGGCGCAGACGGAAGGATTCCTGCGGCCACGCTGGTAGCCGCTGATATCGCCAAGGTCAGCCGAGTATTCAAAATCGGCGGTGCTCAGGCTATTGCCGCCCTGGCCTTCGGGACGGAATCAGTACCCAGAGTGGACAAGATTTGCGGCCCGGGGAACATTTTTGTCACTACAGCCAAGAAGATCGTGTACGGCACAGTAGGGATTGACGGTCTGGAGGGTCCCAGCGAGCTGATGATTGTAGCCGACGAGAAAGCCAACCCTGTCCTTTGTGCTGCCGACCTTCTGGCACAGGCTGAACACGACCCCATGACTTCAGTAATCTTGGTCACCACTTCGGCTGACCTGGCTGACAGGATAGACAAAGAAATCCAGACGCAACTGAAGAAATTGAAGCGGCACGCTACCGTCCAAGTGGTTGTCGATAAGGGGCTGCTTGCAGTCGTCGATAACATGAGTCAGGCCATTGACCTGGTCAACCTTTTTGCTCCGGAACACCTCTCCCTTATGATATCCGACCCTGCAGCTCTAGTCTCCGAGGTTCGCAATGCCGGCTGTATTTTCCTGGGCGATAACTCGCCCGTTGTTCTGGGCGATTATGTCGCCGGTCCCAGCCATGTACTACCCACCGGAGGCAGCGCTCGTTTCGGCTCTCCGCTGGGAGTTGCAGACTTCCTCAAAGTCACCAACATAATCGCCGTGGACGGTCCTGCTATTCAAGAACTGGGCCAGCCCGCTGCGGTAATAGCTCAAGCTGAAGGATTTGATGCGCACGCCCGAGCCGTGGAAAGAAGACTCAAATGAACATCGAAAAGCTTGTCAGGCCTGAGCTTGTGGCGATGAAGACCTACACTCCAGTCGAGCCTACCGAGGTTTTGAGTCAACGAGGTGCACTGCCCGCTGATAAGGTAGTGAAGCTCGATGGTAACGAGAATCCTTATGGTTGTTCCCCCAAGGTATATCAGGCACTGGCGACCTATCCTTATTATCACAACTACCCCGACCCCGAACAAAGGGAGCTCCGGAAGGCTTTGGAGCATTATTCCGGGTTGGGGCGCAAGCACATTGTTTGCGGCATGGGCAGCGACGAGCTCATCGATCTCATCCTTAGGCTTTTCCTGCAGCCCGGAGACGAAGTCATCAACTGTCCTCCTACGTTCGGCATGTATCCTTTCAGCACCGATGTATGTGGGGGTAAGATCGTTGATGTACCTCGAACAGAAGACTACGCCCTTGATATGGCCGGCATAAAGAAGGCGTTGAACAAGAAGACAAAGGTCATCTTTGTTGCCTCGCCCAACAATCCCTCCGGCAACACTACCACAGAGGAGGAAATCGTCGGGTTGGTTGGAACTGGCAAAATTATTGTTGTGGACGAGGCCTACTTCGAATTCAGCAATACGACTGTAGCCAGCCTGGTGCCCTCCTATCCTAACTTGATAGTATTGCGCACTTTCAGTAAATGGGCTGGCCTGGCAGGCTTAAGAATAGGCTACGGTGTCTTCCCACTGGAAATTGCTGATTATGTAATGAAAATCAAGCAGCCCTATAATGCCAGTGCTCCCGCCCAGGCCGCGGTGCTGGCTTCCCTCGAGGACCTGGAGTATCTGCGTGCCAATGTTGGCAGAATAGTCAGAGAGCGGGACCGATTGTCTGGCAAATTGAAGGAACTGGAATGGCTCAGGCCCTATCCCTCCCAGGCCAACTTCATCCTTTGCTCTCTAGGCCATTCTACGGTTGCCGGAGCCAGGCAACCCACCGCCAGAGAAACGTGGCAACAACTACGGAATAAAGGTATCTTTATTCGATATTTTGATACTCCGCGACTGAGAGATTGCCTGCGAATCAGCATCGGCCGGCCTGAGGATACCGATGCTCTGGTTAAGGCATTGAAGGAGGTTTGACATGACGGAAAGGAAAGCCAAAGTAATTCGTGAGACTACCGAAACGAACATAAGGGTGGAACTCAACATTGACGGTAGCGGGCAATCTGAGATCACCACCGGCGTAAGGATGTTCGACCACCTGCTCAGCCAGCTAGCCCAGCATGGAGTATTCGATATGAAGGTCTCGGCATCGGGGGCCGACCAGCATCACGTCGTCGAAGATGTGGCTATCGGGCTGGGAAAAGCTTTCAATCAAGCACTCAGAGAGAAGGAAGGCATTGTTCGCATGGCCGATGCCAGCGTGCCTATGGATGAAGCTCTGGCAACGGTGGTTGTAGATATTGGAGGTAGAGTCTACAGTACGATCGAGGCAGAGTTCAACGAAGCAGCTATAGGTGACCTCGATGCTGATCTGGTCCGCCATTTTGTTACCTCCCTTGCCGCCGAAGCCAAAATCAACCTCCACGCCAGAGTACTCAGCGGCATCAATGACCACCACAAAGCAGAAGCTTTGTTCAAGGCCCTGGGGCGAGCCCTGGATAAGGCCACCCGGATTGACGACCGGCTCAGGGGCAGGGTCCCGAGCACCAAAGACGTCATTGAGGGATAGAAGGGTATAGAATAGAATGGCATCGCAATCCACTTCTGTTTCCGTCAAAGATCACAGCTATACAGCGGATGCAATTATGTTTAAAATGGTGGACAGGTATTCGGAGGTAGCAGATGCCGGAATTTAGTTGGGATACAGTGGCGACCTGGTTGGTGGATCACGGCATCCGTATCCTGATCATAGTAGTAGTGGCGGCTGTGCTCTGGTTTGCCTTAAACAGGTTGCTCCCGCATATTGTGCGCCGTAGTGTATCCCGCACCAAGTACAAGGAAAGTAAGGAGGGGATAGAGAAAAGGACGAATACCCTGGTAACGATATTTAAAGGAGTGGCCCGGGTATTCATTGTCGTAGTTGTGGTAATGATGATTCTATCCGAAGTGGGAATTGACATCGTGCCAGTTCTGGCCGGCTTCGGTATCGCCGGCATAGCCATCGGCTTCGGTGCTCAGTACTTGATAAGAGACCTCATCGCAGGCATCTTCATCATTCTGGAGAACCAGTACAGGGTCGGCGATGTAGCCAGGGTAGCCGATATAGCCGGACTGGTGGAGGAGGTACACCTGAGGAAGACGGTGCTCCGTGACCTGGACGGCATAGTCCACCATATACCCAATGGTGAAATCAGGACAGCCAGCAACTATACCAGACACTTTGCCAGAGTCAACCTCGATGTTTCGGTAGCGTATGGCACCGATCTTGAGCACGCCATAACCGTGATAAACCGAGTAGGGCAGGAAATGGCCAAAGATGAAAAATGGCGCAAAGTCATAAAAAGCCCTCCCCAGGTACTGAGAGTTGCTGAACTGGGCGATTCCGGCATAAGTATCAAGATTCTGGGGGATGTCAAGCCCATGGAGCAGTGGGCAATCACCGGGGAATTGAGGCTCCGCATCAAGAAGGCCTTCGACGCCGAGGGCATCGAAATACCCTGGCCACATACCAAGGTGTATTTTGGCAATCCGCTACTGGATTCTTCCAGGAAGGAAGAATAGCCCCGCCGAGATCGAAAAGATACGGGCACGCCGGGTTCCCCATGGAAGCTAAGCGCGGTGTGTAAGTAGCCGTCGCATGAAATAGCCACAGCCGACGTGGCCAATCTGCTCCGGACTCTATCTTGATTAGACCGTCCTGGCTGCCTGCTTAGGCGCTGGTCGTCATGAGCATGTCACGTGCTGCCTACCTGCGGCACGTTCCACAGCAGGCCGGACTGCACGACCTGTTCGCCATACGGGGTTGACAAAGGTTGTTGGTGGGTTTATAATCGCTGTACCTAGTATAGCGATGTAGTTGCAGGGAGCAAACGGTTGCCACCGACCCGATAAATGCCGGGGCAGAACGGATAGAACAGGGCTCCCGAAGGCAATTCGAGAATAGCGCTATATGAACAAACCGAATAGGCTGCGTCGCCTGGAGGACCTCGCCCGGGCCATCGCTTATCGTCAAGCCCTCATCAGACATGAGTGCTGGTCCCGCACCAGGCTCGAGGAGTTGCAGCAGCGCCAGCTAGCGAACTTGCTCGACTGGGCGACTCAACGGTCTCCCTTCTATCGCGAGCTACGTCACACATATCGAATGGGCCCGCCTTACACTCTGCAGGACTTTCCAATCATGGACAAGAAGACCTACATGGAACACTTCGATGAAATTGTCACCGATCCTCGATTACAACTCACCCAATTGCAGGAACATATGGCTCATGTTTCAGGAGACGACTATTACCTGGGCGAGTATCGTGTACTCACTACGGCGGGGAGCTCCGGTCACAGAACGGTGATAGTGTTCAATCGAAAGGAATGGAGTATCCAAGAGGCGGCAAGCATGCGAATTGCGAGTATGATGGGGGTACTACCTTTCTCAATGAGACGTCCAAAGATCGCTACCATCGGTTCTCCCAGCCCTCTGCACGATAGTTATCGCCTCCCACTGAGCATGGACATCGGCCTTTACCGGTATCATGTGCTGCCGGCTACGGCTCCTATAGAAGAGCTGGTCCAGCGGTTGAATCTCGTTCAACCCGATATCCTCCGAGGGTTTCCGTCCATGCTCGGGCTGCTTGTAACAGAACAGCTTCAGGGGCGCTTGCACATCTGTCCTCGTATTGTCGCCGGCGGTGGAGAACCCCTGACCGAGGAGCTGAGGAGGCAAATCCAGGCAGCTTGGCGGAGTTCCGTCTTTGACATCTATGGCACCCAGGAGGGGCTCCGTGCTATGGAGTGCAATGTCGAAGATGGGATGCATATCTTCGAGGATTTGGGGATTGTCGAGGTGGTAGACGAAGATAATCGCCCTGTGCCCGACGGGATCCTGGGACACAAGATCCTGTTTACCAGCCTGGTCAGCTTCACTCAGCCCGTTATCCGCTACGAAATATCGGATATGATGGTGCTGGCTCCAGAGCCGTGCCCGTGCGGTCAGCCATTCCGGCGTATTCTCGCCATCAACGGGAGGAATGACGATGTCCTTTATCTTGAAGGTCTGGCCGGGCAGCAGGTTGCCGTGCATCCCGTCCATTTCTGGAACGTCCTTGAAAGGTTCGAGGACATACGGCAGTACCAGGTGGTACACGAGCCTGATGGCCTATGCTTGCGGCTGGTGTTCGAGCAAGGGAACGGAAACATAGCCCGTACCGTAAAGGAACAACTAGCGCAGAAGTTACACGCCCTGGGGGTTGATTGCCCATCCATCCGCGTGGAGCTGGTGACCGCGCTGGAAGACCGTTCCCGCAACATGGGTAAGTGGAAGAACATCGTCTCTAACGTGAACCACCGAGTCCCTGTAGCCGCAGATTGTTCGCGGCGGGGTTTCTAAGTGCTACAGCCACGTATGCCAGCAGATACTATCCGATCGGACCGCGCAAGAAGGAGCTACAAAGAAGATACACGTTGTCTTTTCTAAGAGCCATCGCACAGCCCCTATTACCGATCATACACAGAATCTACGCGGTAACCCTGGGCGTTAGGTCCCTCGGGGGAAGCGGAAGCATCCTCTGCGTTGAGCTAAGACGTCACAAGGGTCACACCGTGAAGCTGTCGGACGGCTGTGAGGTTAGGCCCGGTGATCCCGTTATGAAGCTGCATCTGGATAATGCATGGATTGCCGAGAAACGGTGGTCGAGCTCGGCAATTCAGACCACAGGCTCACCGCAAGGAGCCATCCGCTGTTTCAAGGAAGGCTTCCGCCTCCTCGCCACCCAGATAGCAAACGGCAAGTATGGCGAAGTTATTGCCGTGTACGGCTGGACCGTCCTGCACACCGGCGCCAGGCGATTTGGATTCCAGGCTATGGACTTGCCCAACTCCCTGAGGATAAGACTGGCCCGGTTCTACATTGGGGGGTTAATGCGGTTGTATCATATCCGGGGGCGGGAGAAGTACAAGCGCTCTCGTGAGTCCTTGACGGTCAAAGCAGTGTGGCTCTCTAAGGCCGAGTTCCTGCGACTATACCACTCGTGCTAATCGCCATATGCAGGTCTAGCCGGTGCCCTATTGAGCACCCTGGATAGCTTGCCTGTTGTAGGTCGACTGGAAAGGCCGATGCAAATCTATAGCTGACAAGAGAGTGACGACCATTCAGCCGCGTTGATCGTCGTCATCACCTGTAGACGGTTGTCCGGCCAACATCATCCGGCGACGCCTGGCAGTCTGCCAATACCTCAGTCCCAGGAAACAGGGTAAACCGATACTGTAAGCAACCAGAATTCCTGGGGCACCCATCAGAAAGACTATCAACCATAGGGGGGCAAACTGGATGAGGCCCGCAAGCAATCTGTTGTGGCCGACAAAATATACTACGGCGCTCACTCCCAGCAGAATGCCCATCACCGGTGGAAACAGGGAACACAGGACGCCTGCGGTGGTTGATTGTCCTACCCCACCCCTGAAACCGATGTAAATAGGCCAGTTATGGCCTACAACTACAGCCACACCAGCAAGGAGAGCTGCAGACTGGGAAGCGAGAGCCTGCGTCGCCAGCACCGCTACTGCTCCCTTGGATGCATCGGCTATATAGACAGCAATGCCGGTGGCAGGATTCAGTACACGGAAAGCATTGCTCGCCCCTACGTTACCGTCTCCGAAATTCCTGATGTCTATCCCTTTTGATAGTCGGCCGGCGATATAAGCAGACGGGATAGACCCGAGCAGGTAGCTGGACAGAACTAGCACAACTGACACTTATTACTACCTTCCAGGCAACTCAAGGCCCAATACCTACACGTAACGCGGTTGAATACAGGTCTGTGAAGACGGGTACTTTTTTGTGCTGTCCCTTTGGCACAGAGTGTACGCCCCGTCATCTCGGTAGTCAAGAGCGATAGCCCTGCTTGACCTTCGGCTTGCCATCGCCCTGGGCCCGGCAAGGTCTTATCTGCACAGGGAATCAGCGCAGGTCATGCTGCATAGGTTCTGCCCGAATCGCCTTTTCCTTACTGGCATGGAGGCTAGTCCCGCACCTGTCCGCTGCCCATGATAACCCACTTATAGCTGGTTATCTCTTTCAAGGACATTGGACCCCGGGCATGGAATTTTTGCGTGCTTATGCCTATCTCAGCGCCCAGGCCAAACTGCCCTCCGTCGGTGAAACGAGTGCTGGCGTTTGCATAGACACAGGCGGCATCCACTTCGTTGACGAAGCGCATCGCCGCCGAATAGTCCTCAGTGACTATGGCCTCAGAATGACCCGAGCCATACTTCTCAATATGCTCCAGAGCCTCATCGAGAGAATCAACCAACTTTACAGCTGCGGTCAGGGACAGGAATTCCTTCCCCCAGTCCTCATCCGTTGCCTGCACTAGTTTTGTCGGTGAAACGGTCTTGAGCACAGCCAGTGCTCGCCCGTCGCAGTGCATTTCTACACCGGCTTCGGTCCACTCTCTGGCGATGGCTGGCAGGTAAGCTGAGGCAACTTGACTGTGCACTAGAAGGCAATCCAGGGCATTGCACACAGTGGGGCGCTGGACCTTGGCGTTGTAGACAATGGCCACCGCTTTGTCCAGGTCGGCACTCTTGTCCACATAGGTATGACAGACACCGATGCCGCCGGTAAGTACCGGCACAGCAGCATTCTCCGAGACCAGTTGTATCAAACCGGCGCCGCCGCGGGGGATTACGAGGTCAATGACACCCCTCATCCTAAGCATGTGGTTGACCAGAGCCCGCTCGGGGGACTCAATTAATTGAATCGCCCCCTGAGGCACGCCAGCCTTCTCGCAGGCGTCCCGGGCCATCATGGCCAGCGCCGTATTCGAGTTCATAGATTCCTTGCCGCCTCGAAGGATGACCGCGTTGCCCGACTTGAGACACAGGCACGAGATGTCTATGGTAACGTTAGGGCGGCTCTCGTATATCGCCCCAATAACCCCCAGGGGGACCCGCTTCTTGCCTATCTGCAAGCCGTTGGGCAGAGTCCGCATGTCAAACATCTCGCCCACCGGGTCGGGCAATGCCGCCACCGTCTTCACGTCTTGAGCCATGCTTTCCAGACGTGAAGGAGAAAGCATAAGCCTGTCCAGCATTGCCTCGTTCATGCCCGAGGCTCTGGCTTCGTCATAGTCGACTTTGTTAGCAGCCAGAATTTTGTCCCGATTATCGATAAGAGCCTCAGCAATACTTGCCAAAGCCTTGTTCTTGATCTCTGTAGACAGAAACGCCAGCTTCTTCGATGCTGCCTTAGCCAGCTTTCCCTTTTCTTCTAGTTCCTTTAAGGCTGATTTCATAGTAACCGTCCTGTGCGGTCCGATAATTGGTTACTAGTCTTACCCCACGCATCAATTCTCCGTAACTCCTCTACCCAGAATGCGTCCCTTTCGCCTGAAATTTTGAAGGGGGTGATATCCTCGATTTTGGCTACCTTCCTTAAATGTACAGGTATTGCTTCTAACCCCCAGAATCCTTTACCAGGTTGATGTGTTTCTGAATTCACCACTAACGCCGTTATCATTGGCAGACCATGTTCGAAGGCATAAGCGGCACATGCGTACAATATCCAGGCTATTTTGAGGTGAAACCAGTCGGACAAATGAGGGGGAGCCAATCCTATTCGTTGGCCGAGTTCGGAGTACGTAATCGTGATTCGGTCATACGGAGCCGTTCGAGCAATTTGGACAAGTTCGGCATATGCTTTCCCCACTTTTTCCTGCCACTCCTCCCAACCCACAATAACACAACCCTCACCGCGATGTTTCTTAAAGATTCTTCTGAGTATGTTCGTGTCCACTTCGGTGTCTCATCAATCGCATTGAATAGCCGTCCAAAACTAGGCCGTCCTGTCTTGCAGTTACTCCATCGGCAGTTGTTCCCCTTCCCTCTTAGAGACTTTTTGTGCTTTGGTGAAGGTGACGCTTGTTTGGGTTTGTGGCGGCATGTCAACAGCTTTGCCGTGCAGTAGCTCTTCTACAGTCAATATTTGTATTTTGGGATAGTCTTTATCCCACCCTGGCGAATGGTAGAAGCCAGCGCTCACTGCCTCAGTCTGCATTGGCCCTGTTGGTGGCTCTAAAGTAATAAAGATGCCTAGAGCATCAGGGGCAGCCACTGCCTTCAACTCTCTAATAGCGTTAACGGCTACATGCCCACTCTTCACCTGGACCACCGCCCGCTTGGGCTTGCCGGTGGAATCATCTATGAACTGGATAACTCCATCAATCCCTTTGTCAGCACCTTTCTTCTTCTCACCAAGTGGCCTGGCTTTAATCAGGCTGAGTGTCCACCATTGGAACTGGTAGCGGTCTTGCCTTGCCAGGGCCTTGGCAGAAGCCAAATCTACAGGTTCACCAACAACTTCAGCATCAATACCAAAGCTATCCTTAAGGCGGTTGCGCATTAGGGCAATAGCAAGGTGAGTAATGTCAATACCTATCCAGCGTCTATTCAGTTTCTGAGCAGCAACAAGTGCTGTGCCACAGCCACAGAAGGGGTCGAGAACTATAGCGCCTTCGTTGGAGCTTGCGCTAACAATGCGCTCAAGCAGGGCGAGGGGCTTTTGGGTTTCGTAGCCGAGCCGCTCTTTACCACTTTTTGACATGACGATATCTGTCCAAATGCTCTGTATAGGTTTACCTAGTCGCTCGTCAAGGAAAGATTTGACGTACGGTTTTCCACTGGGGCTGTAGTAAATTCGACCTTCAGCCTCCATGCGGTCGATTTCTTCCTGCGAAAACCGCCAGTGAGTCCCACGTGGTGGTTCCATGAGCTTTCCACGAAACTGCCTAGCAGGCCCTTGCCCGGCAGCTGTCATAGTGTTTCGCCAATATAGTCGGCCCGTAGCCTCGTCAATGTATTTGTATCGTTGTTTGACATAGTCTTGGCTATAGTCCTCAAACTGTGTATTCCAGATCCAATTCTTCCCTTTCGCATACACAAGTAATGTGTCGGCAACCCGTCCCCAGCGTTTCGCATCGCTGTGCGCGCCCGTCCGCTGCCAAATGACCTCATTGAGAAACTGCGCGGGGCCGAATATCTGGTCGAGTACCAGCTTCAGATAATGGCTGGCGGTGGGGTCGCAGTGCAGGTAAAGAGAGCCAGTGGGCTTGAGGACACGGTGCAGCTCTATTAGCCTGGCGGCCATCATCACCAGATATGCCATGACATCGTTGTTGCCGATGGCATCGTGCAGAGCACCAATCAACTGCCCTACTTTCAGCGGCCCATTCGTAACAATATCGTGATAGGTATTCTCCGCAGCCCGTGTCCAGTGCCAGGTATCAGTGAACGCTTCTATCTGGGCTTCGGACTCGACGCCGCCATTTTCCCTGAACAAGATGTTATAGTCCTTCT
>Ga0180434_10006874_pt1 | contig 12974 bp, 11 predicted proteins | sample SS_ome_7_FD_132453 | JGI IMG/M metagenome (GOLD analysis project Ga0180434, IMG submission 132453) | Hypersaline lake sediment archaeal communities from the Salton Sea, California, USA - SS_1_D_2 metaG | ecosystem: Environmental > Aquatic > Non-marine Saline and Alkaline > Hypersaline >... | reverse complement strand
AGAGCTGACCAAGGCGGTTACCGACGCCATGGAGAAGTACTATGGCTTGCCCAGGGATGTTTATGTCGTAGTCATCAAGGAGAATCCGCCCCAAAACGTCAGCGCCGGTGGAGAGCTGATCGTCGACCGCATCGAGCGCATAAAGGCCGAGGCGGCGGGAAGTTAGCAAGGCCGATTTTCAGATAAGACACCATCATTCGGTGGATTGTGATGGTGCTTGCTCGAGGTCGGAACCGCAGTGGCGGCACTTCACGGCAGCCGGCCTTACCCTCTCTGTGCAATAAGGACAGGTTTTCATTTTATCCCTTTCCTCCGACTCCAGGTTTATCACTGCCAGGAAGGAGAGGGCGATCAGGAGTACTGCCCTCACGGAGGCGATTACCAGGGTGTACTTGAGGGCGATGTACATCGTCCTGTACCTCTCGAGATCACCGCCGCTGGATAACACCGCCATCCATACCAGGAAAAATACCGCGGGAGAGACGACCACGGAGATTATGACATCGACCCAAAATATCCTCTTGAAGCGGGCCCAGTCCAGCCTGGCCATGCGGTGCAAAAACCAGATATCGCAGATCTTAGAGAGGATCATGGCGAGGGAGAAAACCAAGGTTAGAACGAAAAGTGTTACAAAGGAATACCTGGTCCGCAGCAGGTGTATGGAGATGACGAAGCAATATATATAGTAAAGGCAGGTGTTGAAGCCCGCCGACCATACCCACCAGACGTATAACCGGGCATCGTCCAGATCCTCGAGCCGGGATAGGGCCGAACTGTAGGCGAACTCCAGGGCTACAATGATCAGGCCGAAGAGCACCGCTGACGCGTGTGCCATTGCGCTGTATCCGGATTCCATATTCCCTCCGGTTCTGTTCTCGGACTCACCTATGTTTATCGCCGCTACTTTTCGAGTGCTTGAGTATCAATCCGCAAGAATGGCGGCAGGAGATGTCATTGGTTCTATAGAAGAGCTTTTTGGTATGGAGAGGAGAGCCGGCGTGGCGGCAGAGGATAGGAAGTTCGTATATTGCTCGGGCCCCCTGTTCTGCCCCGAGGAGATAGGGGTGATGTCCGATATAGCCAGGGTCCTGGAGGAGGCGGGTTACGGCACCTTCCTTCCCCACCGCGACGGTGTGGAGGCTTACGTGATGAACTCCGTCAACAACCCTTTCACCAATCTTTTTATCTTCAATCCCATCGCCAGGTTCGTATACAGGGCCACCTTTGCTCTGGATATCTACCAGATAATAGAGAGATGCGATTACGGCGTGTTCAATATGAACGGCAGGGTTCCCGACGAGGGCGTTGTGGTCGAACTGGCGGCGGCTTTTGCCTCCGGCAAACCCCTGGTCATATACAAGGACGACCGCAGAAGCCTGGTCGGCGGCTGGGACAATCCCATGCTGTCCGGGGCCTCCTGCGCCTTCTCGGTGGTGGAGGATATCGCGATGATACCGCAGGAGCTGGCCGGGGCGATTGGCAGGCTGGAGGCTTTCGGCGAGAGCCCCTATAAGGGGGATAACATCCCCCTTTCGGTGAGGGAGGTCGTGGATTTCGGGCGCAAGGTATGGAGGTTTGCCCGGATGTTCAGGTTTACCAGGCCGGAGAACTCCCTGATCTCTTGAAAGACGGGGATTCAAAGGCGGGAGAGGTTATGAGATGAGCGAGGACATGAAGAAGATCGTTTATATCTCCGGCCCTATCTTCTGTCCCGAGGAAGTGAAGAGCCTGGTCGAGATAGCGGAGCTGTTGGAGGAGAAGGGCCGCTCGACCTATCTGCCTCCCCGGGATGGATTGGAATCCTGCCTGTTGGAGGCCATTGCAGCGCCGGTGATGGAGGATAAGGAGATAAGGCCTGATGCCCAGTCTCTATATAAGGCCTCCTTCGCCCTGGAGATATTCCAGCTGGTGCAGCGATGCGACTGCCTGGTATTCAACATGAACGGCCGGGTTCCCGACGAGGGCGCCGTCTTCAAGACCTCCATCGCTTTCACCGCGGGCAAGCCCCTGGTCTTATATAAAAGGGACCACCGCAGCATATTTCACGGTAAGGACAATGCCATGATATCCGGACTCTCTCCCACCTTCTCCATGGTGGGAAAGGTCAAGGACATCCCTGTGGAGTTGGCGGGAGCTATACAGTCAGCTGGGACGCAGGATAAAAGCCCTTACAGGGGCGATAACATCCCTCCTTTCGTACGCCAGGTGACAGAGATCGGGCAAGAGGTCTGGTCATCCCTCAGCGAGCTGCGGTTCCAAGAGGTCGGGGAGGAGGAACGGCAGCACCTGCTGGCTTTAGTCTGCGAGAAGTTCAAAGCCTCACAGGCTGTGAGGCGGCTTGGCTGGACCTGATCAAGCTGCTGCGCCATCTCGCTTTTTCGTGGATGATGGAAAACCCCCGGGGTGAGTTCTATAATGAATTGTGCAATTGCATCACTCATACTCCGCAAAGGGCAGAAGAGTAATCCGGAAGGGTGACCGAGTTGGCCTAAGGTGATCGCCTGCTAAGCGATTGTGCGGGTAAACCGCACCGTGGGTTCGAATCCCACCCCTTCCGCCAACATAAAAGCGCCAGCTGTGCTGGCGCTTTTAAATGGGGTCAAAGCTTCATTCTTCAATTTCCATCGCAGAAGGTATTTGTTAGATAAGGGTGTGTTTGAAATTGAAGAATGAAGCTTTGACCCCATTATTGTTTAACTGTAAGAGTTACGGGTAAACTGACTAAATACAGGTAAGCGGTATGGAGGTGGATGGCAAAGGTGCAGGTGAGATCGGCACAAGAGCTCAAGAAAGGTGAAGAGGAGGGCCTGGAATGGAAGAAGGGACTCTGCGGCATATGCCCTGCGGGCTGCTGGGTGGAAGTCGGCCTTCAGGACGGGATACTGACCGATATCAGGCAGGACCCCGACAATACCCTGGGCATGATCTGCCGGCGGGGCCAGCATGCGACGGACATCGTCTATTCCGAGCACCGGCTCAAATACCCCTTGAGAAGGGTGGGGCCCAAGGGTGACTTCGATTTCGAGAGGATGACCTGGGACGAGGCCTACGGGATCCTGGTCAAGAACCTGAACGAGATCAAAGATGAATCGGGCCCGGAGGCCGTGGCCATCTATACCGGGCGCGGTGCTCAGGAGCTCTCCTTATGCGACATGTTCCAGCCCAAAGGGGTGGAGGTATCCTCGGCATCCAACGTGCTTTTCCCCTTCGGCTCGCCCAATACCATGGGAGTGGGGGCTCTGTGCTACGTCTCCCTGCACATGATCGCCCCCCTGGTGACCATGGGCCGTATGCAGACGAACATGTTCACGGATATAGACAATGCGGAGATGGTAATGGTGTGGGGCACCAACCCGGCCACCGATTCGCCCCCCGTGGACATGTATCGCCTGGAGGTGGCAGCCGGGCGCGGCGCCGATATAGTGGTCATCGATCCCCGCCGCACCGAGACGGCCATCCGTACCGGAGCGCAGTGGATACCCATACGGCCCGGCACCGACGGTGCCCTGGCCTTGAGCATGATCCAGGTATTGATAGAGGACGACCTCTATGACGAGGATTTCGCCGAGAACTGGTGCCACGGCTTCGACGAATTGGTGACCTATGTCAACCACTTCCGCCCCGAGGCGGCGGAGGACATCACCGGGGTGCCGGCGGAGACCATAAGGGACCTGGCCCACCGCATATGCAAGGCCAACGGCGCCTCCCTGCTCATGTACACCGGCCTGGAGTACTCCAACACCGGGGTGCAGTCAGCCCGGGCGGTGCTCACCCTCTTCGCCCTGGCCGATCAACTCGATGTGCCCGGGGGGATAGGGCTTACCATGCTGGGCGACATCTTCCCCATCAACCGTTCCTGCAACCAGGAGAATCCCGACCTGGACCTCGCGGTGGCCCGCGAGAGATTCCCCGTCTACAGCGATTACCGGGGCGAGTCCCATGCCATAGGACTGGTCGAATCGGTGCTCGAAGGAGAACCCTATGCTATTCGTGCCCTGCTCATCCACGGCTCCTCCCTGCTCACCTCCTGGCCCCAGACCCCCATATGGCAGGAGACCCTCTCCCGGTTGGATTTCGTGGCCTGCATCGACCGCCAGCTCACCGCCGATGCGGCCTATGCCGACATCGTGCTGCCGGCCACCACCATGTTCGAGAACTACTCCTACATGGTCTATGGGCCTGTCTTCCGCCTGCGGGAGAGGATCATCGAACCGGTAGGGGAGTCTCGCAATGACTACCTGATCATGGCCGAACTGGCCCGGCGCCTGGGCTACGGCCACCTCTTCCCTCAGAGCGAGGAGGATATGGTGCGATTCACGCTGCAGGGCTCGGGATTCACCCTGGAGGAGGTCAAGGAGGCCGGGGGCTGGGTGAGGATCCCCACCCTCATGATGGAGTACAAGAAGTGGCAGAAGGGAGGCCTGCGCAAGGACGGCGAGCCCGGCTTCGAGACCCCCACGGGCAGGTTCGAGGTCTTCTCGACCACCCTCGAGGATTATGGCTACGAGCCGCTGCCAAAGTATATTGAGCCCAGGGAAGGGCCACGGGGCAGCCCTGGCTTGACGCGGGAATACCCACTGGTGTTCAATTCCGGCGCCCGGCCGCAGACCGATTTCCGCTCTCAGCATCACGGCATCGAGAGCCTGGTGAGGGATTATCCCGAGCCTAGCGTGGATATCAACAGCGAGGATGCCAGGGAGCGGGGTATAGAAAATGGTGACCTGGTGGAGGTCAGGACCCCCCGCGGGGCCGTTCCCTTCAGGGCCCGGGTGAGCGACGACATCATGAAAGGGGCCATCGAATGTGTCATGGGGGGCGGCACGCCGGTGGGACCCAAGGCCTGGCGGGATTGGAACGTCAACGAGCTCACCGACCTGGACAACTACGACGAGATATCCGGTTTCCCCGTATATAAGGCCCTGCTGTGTGATGTGGTCAAGATGGAATCCGGCAAGGAGGGGGCCGGTCCCGCAGTCGGCAGGAGGGTGACGGCTTATGATGACGATCTGGCACCCCCGAAGACCACCAGAAGGACCGAGAGACGCATCTACCTCGATAATAACGCCACCACAACAATAGCGGCGGAGGTGCGGGAGGCCATGATGCCTTACCTCGAGACGCTTTACGGAAATCCGTCCAGCATCCACAGCGTGGGCAAGGACGCCAGGGAGGCAGTGGAGAAGGCTCGACGCCAGGTGGCCAGGTTGATAAAAGCCCGGCCGAGGAGGATAGTCTTCACAGGGGGAGGCTCCGAGGCGGACAACCTGGCCCTCAAGGGGACCGCCTTCGGCTATGGGCGAGAGGGAAGCCACATAATCACCTCCAGTATCGAACATCCGGCCGTGTTGAGCGCCTGCGGGTTCCTGGAGGAAATGGGCTACAGCGTCACCTACCTGGATGTGGACGAATACGGCTGCGTCGACCCGCAAGCGCTGCGGGACGCGATAACCGACCGTACCATCCTGGTCTCCATCATGATGGCCAACAACGAGGTGGGCACCATCCTCCCCATAAAGGAGTTAGGCGAAATAGCCCGTGAAAAAGGGGTGTTGTTCCATACGGATGCCGTGCAGGCGGTGGGGAAGGTCGAGGTGGACGTGGAGGAACTGGGCGTGGATATGCTCAGCATCTCCGGCCATAAGATGCACGGTCCCAAGGGTATCGGTGCCCTGTACGTGAGGAAAGGAGTGGAGCTGGCGCCCCTGGTCCACGGCGGCAAGCAGGAGCACGGCCTGCGAGCGGGGACCGAGAACGTCCCTGCTGTCGTTGGGCTGGGAAAGGCGGCTGAGCTGGCGACATACGCCGTACGGGATTGCGGCGAGATGGAGGCTCTACGGGACAAGCTGGAGAAGGGCATAAAGGAGCTGATTCCTGACGCCGGGCTGAACGGCCCTGTGAGGGAGAGACTGCCCAACACCGTCAACATGTCCATGCCGGGGATCCGCGGCGAGTCAATAGTCATCGCCATGGACCAGCACGGGATCTCCCTGTCCTCGGGGTCCGCCTGCAAATCGGGGTCCCCCGAACCTACCCACGTTCTTCTGGCCATGGGCAGGAGCGAGGAGGAGGCTCACAGCTCTGTGCGGTTTTCCCTTTCCAGAGATATCACCGGGGAGGACATCGACGGGACCCTTATGGCGCTGGCGCAGGTCCTGGAGGAGAAGAACATGGTGCGGCTTATGCCGTGCAAGTAAGTCGGTGATCTCTAGGGGATGAAGCCTCCCAGGTTCGAGAGGTACTGCACGCTGAACCACCGCCGTTTATCGGTCCAGACCCTTTTCACCCGGAATCCCGCGCCGGCGGCAAGTCGTTCGAATTCACCCAACCCGTATTTGTAGGAGTTCTCCGTCCATATGCTCTCGCCCTCGCAAAAGGGAATTGTCATGCCGTCCAGGTGGACGAACTGCTCCCTCAAGCTCACCAGATGCATCTCGACACGGCCTTCCCCCGGATTGTAGAAAGCGTAATGTTCGAACTGGTCCAGCTGGAAGTCGCAATCGAGTTCGCGATTGATCCTCTCCAATAAGTTCAGGTTAAAAGCCGCGGTCACGCCCCTCGAGTCGTTGTAGGCCGCGTGAAGCACACGGGGGTCTTTTTTCAAGTCCACGCCTATGAGCACTGCCCCCCCGGGCCCGCATACCGTGGCGATACGCTCCAGGAAAGAACGGGCCTCGGCGGGATCGAAGTTCCCTATGGTGGATCCGGGGAAGTAGACCACCCTGCGGTCGACGGGCTGTTGCGCCATCGGCAGCTCGAAATGATTGGTATAATCGGCGCAAACCGGCAGCAGCTCTATTGCTGGATACTCGGAACCCAGCTCTCCGGATACCCTCAGGAGCTGGTCCCAGGAGATGTCGATGGGAACGTAAGCCGCCAGTTCGCGCAGGTTTTCCAGTAGGATGCGCGTCTTCCTGCAATCCCCGCAGCCGTATTCCACCAGGAGGACGCCGCGGCCAAGCTGGTCGACGATCTCTTGAATGCGGGCCTGCATGATCTCCCTCTCCGCCTGGGGTATGTAGTACTCGTCCACGGTGCAGATGTTTTCAAAAAGAAAGGAGCCGCGCTCGTCGTAGAAATATTTACAAGGCAGCTCCTTCTGCTCCTTACTCAGGCCCGTCAGGACCTCCTCCAAAAAGCTGTCCTGGTCGGGTCTTAGATCGGCGAGTACGATCTGGCTCTCTTTTATGCCGTCCATGCGCTGCCCTCTCCTTCAGAATATGGACAATATTATATTTTACCAATTTAGCGCTTTAATAAATATGATGCCCGTAATCACCGGGCTTGACAGGCAAAAACGTGAATAATGTATGATGGATGAGTTGCGGGGCAGGGTTGATGGTTACCTGACCGGGCTCAAGCGTAAAAGCCGGTTCGCATATTTGCATGCGAGTCGTAGTGAGAGAGGAGGAGAGATGGTGGGCAGGCGAGCTGAGAAGAAGGCGGCGAAAACGCGTAAAAAAGAGCTGAGAAAGGCCAGGAGGCGCAGGCGGAGAAGAAGGTTCGTATTTCTGTCGCTGCTGGCAGCCGCGGTGATGGCCATAATATCCTTTATGCACAGGCCCTCCCCCGGGAGCGGCCAGGTGACCTTCACAGATGAGAATCCGGGGGGATTGGCCTTTATGGTCGGCCAGATGCTCATGGCCTTTTTAAAGGATCCTAAAAAGAAGGCCATCGCCGACAAGATGAATGTCGCCATCGCTATACAGGACATGGACAATCCCGAGCTGGCCGCCACCCTGATCTTCAACGGAAGCGACGTAACCGTCAAGAACGGGGTGGGTGCCGAGACCAAGATCTATCTCGGCCTGGAGATGGGCTTATTACTCAAGATGGCCGGCATGGGCCAGGGACTGGAGATGATCAAGTTCTTCCAGACCGAGGACGGCAAGGAGATCATCGCGGCCTACAAGAGCGGGAGGATAAAGCTTAGGGGCGTGGCCACTCACCCAATGCAGATGATGCAGTTCGGGCTGCTGATGTCGCCCCCCAGCCAGGCCGCTTAATCCCCTGGTTTATTAGTGCGGTAGCGCACCGAGAGCGTAGATACGCCGCGCCTGTAGGGCTCATTTCTTCGGCGGTGTGTCGTTGCCGAGGTATTTCTTTACGACTCTTTTGACCGTTCCGCGCAGCTCTTCCAACCGGAAAGGCTTGGTTATATAGGCCACCGCACCCATCTCCCTGCTTCTCTGGCGATCACTGGGATTGGATTTAGCGGTGAGCATGACCACGGGTATGTTTCTTGTCTCCTTCTCTGACTTGAGGCGGCGCATTACCTCGTAGCCGTCCATCTGCGGCATCATTATATCTAAGAGGATGACATCGGGCCTCTCTTGCGTGGCCAGGCGCAGGGCTTCCTGGCCGTCCTCCGCCATCAGGACCTCGATGCCCATTTTGTCCAGGTTCAGCTGTACCAGGCGGAGCAGCAGCTTGTCATCATCGACTACCAAAGCACAGGTATTCATCAATTACCACCCCTTAATATTTCACCCTTTATACTTATTCCCCTTGCTTGTTTTGGAGAAACACCTCGAAGGTCCGTGGCAGCCACCAGGAATGGAGCGACGAAGCACCATTACAACACCATTAAACCGCCGGGTGTAGAGAGGAATGACGCTAGGGCATTGCTAATAAAGTAGACCATCGGCTTCATTGACAGGTGTTCAATCCGGATATATGATGTGACTGACTACCCAGTCGTTAACCGATAACACTCTACGTTAAATGCAAACATACGATGTTAAGCCAAGCGGGGGCTGGATATGAACGGTAGAAGCCAGGCATGGGACCTGGACGGATTACTCTCAGCTTATGAGACCGAGTCCGGCTCCGCTATCTCCCGCTCCCTGGTAAGCGACTACATCAAAGAGGGACTCCTGCCGCCCCAGGAGGAAGGGGGCGCTTTCGGGCGCAACCACTTGGAGAGGCTGCTTATGATAGAGCATCTCCGTTCTCGTTACGGCATGTCATCTCAAGATATATCCGGCATCTTCGGAGTGGTGATCACCACTCACGAGGGAGAGTCCCAGGTCAGGCCGGAGGTAGATAGGCAGACAGCGGACCGCAGGCAGCGCATCATCGCCAACGCCTCCGAACTGTTCGCGGCCAGGGGGTATCACGGTACTACCATCGATGAGATAGTCCAGGCCACGGGCATAGCCAAGGGCACCTTTTACGTCTACTTCAGCAGCAAGGAAGAGCTCCTGGTCGAGCTGATGAAGCAGCTTATCACCAATACCCTCGAGAGGATCGATTCGGGGCTCGAAAGAAAAGGCACCAAGGGTCACATCGCAAGAATCGAGACCATGGGCGAGGAGTTCCTGCAGCTGTACCTGGAGAACAGCGAGCTCCTGTACATGCTTATTGGCGAGACGGTAGGGAATCCCAGGCTTCAGGTCCAGCTGCGGGAGATCTATCAGCAGCTGGCGGAGACGGTGGAAAAGGACCTGCAGGCGGGCAGGGAAGCCGGCGAGATCTTCCCTTACCCCGATATGAAAACCATCGCCTATGCCTTGGTGGGGATGGGCCAGTCAGCGGCTATTATGCTCTCGGCTGGCGGGGGGCCCCAGATGGAGAAGGTCCGGAAGACGGTGCATAGATTCCTACAGCGCGCCTTCTCGGTCGAGGAAGCCTGAGAGCTCGACACGGTAGGATTGCCAGCCCTGATTCTCGCCTAGACTGTGGCAAAATTAAGGACCCCGGTTTCCGGCAAACCGGGGTCAGCAGGGAGGGAGGTGCTCCGGTCCTTAGACCGAAGCACGGATGAGGTCTAAGTAAACCTTGCCCCTTCGGGGCCGATCCTATCGACGGCTTGCATGGGGGTATGAACCACCCGCCATGAAGCCCATACAAAAAACGATAATCTATTAGGCAGTCATGCTACCATAAAGTAACTTATTATGCAAAGGGTGGTCGGAAATGCTCTGCTATAATGTCTTTATCTATTTTCCGAGCGGGTATCGAGCTTGTTGGCATATCGGGAGGGGAGGCCTTCATTTATAAACGTCCCTTACCGGATGAGTGTATACAATGAATAATCGGGGTGTATCAATACAGACATCTCAAGCATCGGATCGAGAAGTAAAAGGAGGGTTATCGGCCATGATGGGAGGAAACTGGGGAAAGATATTGCAAGTCGACCTGACCGACGGGACCTTCGAAGATATAGAGCTGGAAGAGAAGCTCTATCGCGACTACATAGGGGGGAGCGGCCTGGCAGCCAAGTGGTTCTTTGATAACAAGGTCTGGGAAGCTGACCCGCTTTCCCCCGAAAATCCACTGATGATCATGATGGGCCCCCTGTCCGGCACCAGCCTGCCGGGCGTCTCCAGGCTGGAGATCTGCGCCAGGTCTCCCCTGACCGGGATCTGGGGAGAGGCCTGTATGGGAGGGCATTTTGCCCCCCAGCTCAAACGCACCGGCTACGACGGCATCATCTTTGTCGGGGCTTCCGAGAAGCCGGTGTATCTATTACTCACCGACGAGGGGGCGGAGTTGAAAGACGCCTCCCACCTCTGGGGCAAAGACACTTACGAGACGGAAGACCTGCTGCAGGAGGAGGTGGGGGAGAAGAGGGCCCAGATGATATGCATCGGCCCCGCCGGAGAGAACCTGGTGAAGTATGCCTGCGTGATGAACGACAAGGGCTCCACCGCCGGCCGCTGCGGCATGGGGGCGGTGATGGGCTCCAAGAAGCTCAAAGCGGTGGTGGCCAAGGGCACTAAGAAGCACCCCATCGCCGACGAGGACGGTTTCAAGCAAGCCCGCAGCGAGATGAACGAGATCCTCAAGTTCAGCCTGGTGGCCGAGGGGCTGGGTTCCTTCGGGTCCAACGTGCATATGGAATACGGCATGGCCATCGGCGACGTGCCGACCAAGAACTGGCGGGAGGCCTATTGGAAAGATGGCCCGGAGAAGCTGGGGGGGACCGCGGTGGCGGAGACCATCCTCACCAAGACCCACTCCTGCTTCGGCTGCCCGGTGCACTGCAAGCGCATCGTCGAGGTAAAGGCGGGCCCCTTCGCAGTGAAGGAGGGCCCGGGCTCGGAGTACGAGGCCGCCGCAGCGCTGGGCACACTGCAGCGTATGGATGACATGGAGGCCAACCACAGGGCCAACGAGATGTGCAACCGCTACGGCATGGACGTCATCTCCTGCGGCAGCACCATCGCCTATGCCACCGAGGCCTTCGAGGAGGGCCTGATCAGTGAGAAGGATACCGACGGCATCAAGCTGGGCTGGAACCAGCCTAAGACCCTCCTGGAGCTCATCGACAAGATCGCTCACCGCGAGGGTTTCGGCGATGATCTTGCCGAGGGCACAAGGGCCATGTCAGGTAAGTACGGCGGCGAGGAGTTCGCCGTCCACGTCAAGGGCCTGGAGTGCCCCATGCACGATCCCCGCGCCCTGTGGGCCATGGCTTTGACCTACGCCACCAGCATCAGGGGCGCCTGCCACTGCTCCGACTCCAACCTCTACGTCGATATGGGCCTTCTCGGTCACAAGGACCTGGGGGTCAAGAGGACCTGGCCCTACAAGGCCAAGGGCAAGGCGGCCCAGACCATCGCCAGCCAGAAGAAAGGGGTCATCGCCAATTCTGCGGTGATATGCGAATACGCCTGGAACTCAGCCGGCGGCGCCCTGCCGGAGATGGCCATGATGCTCAACCCCCTCACCGGCTTCGACTACAGCGTGGACGAGCTGGCCAGGGCGGGGGACCGCATCTGGTATCTGAAGCGAGCCATCGGCAACCTCTGCGGAGCCACCCGCGAGGAAGACAGGGTTCCCAGGCGCATCCTGGAGCCCCATGTAGAGGGGACGACCCCCAATCTCCACCTTGCGGTATATCCTACCTTTATGTCCATGGGCCCCATGAGCAAGATGAGGATCGAGAAGATGAAGGATGCGAACGCCAAGATCATGGCCAAGTTCGTATACCCTAACCTCGACAAGCTCCTCACGTCCATGAAGGTCCTGCCCGGTTTCAGGAGCCATATCAAGAAGCTCGAAGCCGGCGAATCGGAGGAGATAAAGAAAACCACGGTACCCTTCGATGAGATGATCGAGGAGTATTACCGACTGCGCGATATCGACCAGCAAGGCCGCCCCAGCCGTAAGGTGCTGGAGGGGCTGGGCATGAAGGATGTCGCCGATGCCCTGTACGGATAAACAATTGCTATAGATTAAAGGCCTGGCCCCGAGGTTGGGTAGGAGAAAGGATCGGTCTTTTGGCCACGGTTAAGTTCTACGCCACCCTTCGCAAGGCCACGGGGGAGAAGAGCTACGAGAGCTCGGCCAAAAATGTGGCTGGCGTCCTCAGGGAGGTTCCCAAGCTCTACGGCAATGGGGTCTCCAGGTATCTGAAGAGCTGCACCGTGATTGTGAACGGCCGCAACATCGCCTATCTCAGGGGTAAGAGGACTAAACTCGAGCCGAGTGACGAGGTATCCATCTTCCCTCCCCTGGCCGGGGGATGAGTCTCCCGCTTCCACTCGCCGACTTGGGCGGCGGGTGTTACATGGGAGTGATAGTAGTGCCCGTCCCGGTAGAGGTCGGGGCCTGTACCTGGAGTTCGGACAGGTCGCTCACGCAGCCTCGCAGCAGCTCTTCTCCCGCCGATACTCTTTCCAGGGCATCGTGAAGCTGCGATGATATGTCATCCAGGTTGACGTTGGCCGCCAGGGCCGACCACTGCCGTAGGTGGTCTCCCTCCTGCCTGAGCCTGTCCGCGTTATGTTTGATCGCCACCTTCAAGGTGACCAGGTCTATTCCTTCGCGGCACAACTTTCTCACCTCCTCTATTTGCAGTCCTCGGATGAGGCCTTGCCCAGGTCGACCAAGGCCTTGCGCAATATATCCTTGCCGCCCTCCGTCAGCTCCTTGAGGGGAAGGCGCAAGCCGCCCACGGGCACTCCCATCCAATTAAGGGCCTGCTTGATGGGGGCGGGGTTGGGCTCGCAGAAAAGGGCCCTTATGGT
>Ga0180434_10006873_pt1 | contig 12975 bp, 22 predicted proteins | sample SS_ome_7_FD_132453 | JGI IMG/M metagenome (GOLD analysis project Ga0180434, IMG submission 132453) | Hypersaline lake sediment archaeal communities from the Salton Sea, California, USA - SS_1_D_2 metaG | ecosystem: Environmental > Aquatic > Non-marine Saline and Alkaline > Hypersaline >... | reverse complement strand
GCTTGGGCGAATGCCTGAGTAGGCGATCCTGCAAGACCCAGGAACTGCACGGTTTTGGGCTTCACGAATAGCAGGGCCACGCCTGACTCTTGTGCTACAGCCAAGAGATTTTCCAGATTGGCACTAGAATCCAGCATGGCATGGGTGCGGAAAGTGAATTTCACCAGCTGATCGCTCTTGCGTGATTCCTCGGCTGTGCTGCCATAATAATATCGGCGATACAAGCGATCTGTGGCTTCGTTGTAGGTGTGGATGTTCTGGATGTCAAGCATGGTCACCTCGCACTCGATCGATCACCATCTGGGCCAGGCGCAGATCCTCACAGGGTTCTTCGTCTATCATTTCGATCACCACCATCATGAGCATGGCATGTGCAGTCTGCTTCAGGCTGCGCGGCAGGGTTTCAAACCAGTCGGTGACTTGTTCTTTGGTGTCCATGCTCCAGATCGTAGTCAAAATCTCGTGTTGCAAAGGCGTGAGTCCTTCAATCTTCATGTCTATCTCCAAAAATGGCCACTAGTCCCATGACCGTTAGTAACACAACAAAAATGGTTTCAATCATCGTGCCTCCGTCTAGGATCCCACTGATCCGTGTATGAGTAAGGTGTGACGCCCCAGCGCCGGAACGCCAGGGTCAGGCCAAAATTTGCCACAAAGAACACCATCACTCCTAGCACGAACCATGACATGGCTCAGACCTGTGCTGATGTTTCTCACGGCGCTGGTACTGGGTACGATCACGATGGCGTGCCGGGCGGTTGAAGTTGTGCTTGGCCACCCAGTTGCGCTGTCGTGTCTGTGTTTTAACTTTGGTCACGATTCAACTCCAAAATGTTTCTTAATTGCTTTGGAACAATCGTGCGTTCCTCTTGACCATTCTGAACTCATCTTATGATCCAAAAGTAAATCACAATGATTGGCACATTCGCGCACGATCAACTCGGCGAATCGCTCCATAAGATAGTCCCTGTAATCACTCGCGTAAAAGTTTTGACTATCGGCCCAATCTTCGGCCTGTCCAGCAAGTTCTCGGATCCGTTGGTTCATCATTCAACCTTCCACTCAGAATAATCACGCCACTCTAGATCAGTGGCTTCGAACTCTTCCATCCAAGCCCGGGCTTTTTCTTCACTGTCAAATACTTTGGCCACTGCACGAGATTCATCACCATACTCATCGTTATATTCATAGCCGAGATAAACTTTCATGCTGCCTGCCTCTCTCTCACATCGGTGTTGAGTGTGGGTCGCAGTTCGCGGATCAAGCCACGCTCGAGAATGTGAGCCTCGCGCTTGCCACGCACCACGGCCAAGATTGCGTACACAAAAGCTTCGGGGCCGCGCTCGCGCAGGGCCTCGTAGAGCCGCCAGGATCGGGCTTCGCTACGGCTGCGATACAAGTGCTTGTTCATGCGGACTCGTACACTTTTCAGCACCGTTGACTCAGTACGGGCAGTGACTCCGATGTAGAAGTCCGAGCCCGACTGGATCTGGTACACGATGTGCGTGCGATCCACTCGCTTTCGACGGGGTGTTTTCTTATGCTCCATTCTATTATTATACGAAATGGCGAATTTCTGGTCAACCGCAGGTTAGTAGTTACTAACTTAGCCCTGCGCCTAAGTCAGTGCTTACTAACTTCAGGCAATGTCAACAACCAAGGCTCGAGATCGCCGTACAGTGAGATCATCATGGCTTCTTGACTGCTGTAGAATATTACTCGTTTGCCGCGGCGATCGATGTAGTAGGGAAATGTCAGCCTGCGATCCATCAACAACAGGATGCGTTTGTTTATGCTTTTTGCGTTGGTGTAGCTCCAGCTCCAGCTTTCCACATCAAGATCCTCACTGAGTGCGCGATTGCCTTCGGCAGTGAGTCTCAATCCGCCAGTATCGCGTATGTTGTACCACCAGGTCAGCATGGCCTGCTCCTGGGTAGTGGTTTCTTGATCCAGATGCGTTATCAGGTAACGAGTGATCTCAGCTTTGAGATTTGGCATTGGGGTACACCGTGGCCCCTTGTGTCAGCAATACCACCGAGAATTTGTCTGTCTGGAACTGTTGATTGAGTTTTTTTGCCAGATTGATGGCATGTCCTTGATTGCTGAAACTGACCTTTCGATACTTGGGGCCAGGATACTGCACCAGCATGCTGTTGGTTTTGAGATTGATGGGCTCGCCATCATAGAACACAGCCCAGATTCCTTTGGCTGCGAGAACCTGCTCGGAACGATAGGTTTTTTTGTCAGTTATTTCCAGTATTACAGTTGGTTTAGGTCTGCTCATCTTTAAACTCCGAGTTATTTATGACCCAGAGCGGAACGACCCTCCCTGTATTTCCACCTTGATGGTTTCCGGCTCCACAGCAGGCACAGTGGCCTTTTCGGACAACAACAACAGCCGGGTTATGTCGGCATGTAGTCCTTGTGCTTCAGTGATAGGCATGATCACATCACGCTGGCATCGATCCTGTGCGTTTTTCAAGCGGTCAATGAATTTCGCTATGTGCAGGCTCATCCCGGAACGGTCCTTGATATTGGTATCTTTTCAGCAGGATCAATTTTGGACAGAACACATTGCGCCAGCGTCCGTTTTGATTGATGCGATAATAACCGGCAGCGTACCAGCTACGGCTGTCGGATTCACGTGTCCACAACGGCAGCTGATGTTGCACGTCAAAAGTAGCATTGTGCGCAGTTTCGGAAGTGGGGAATCCATGCACTTCCCGATGGGATTTCTTGGCCTTGGGCATGGCGATCTTTTCAAAATCTACCGAGACCTTTTGTTTGAGGCTGCGCAAGCTCTTGAAAGTGTCCACATGATTGCCGATCTTGACTGCATAGCCTTGATCGGTCACGGTGATGTTTCCGATCTTGCGATCTTGGTCCCGCAGTATCCAGTATCGGTCAGGCACCACTGGTTTGGCTTTGATCATCTAGTTCTCCTTGATAAGATTGGTTCAACCAGCGAGCATACTGTTCAGCCTGCTCGCTGATGCGTGTGAGTTCGTGGCGTCCACAGAAACGCATGAATTTTACACCTACTTGTGCCACAGATCTGTGGCTGATCTGTTCACGGATGGCTGTATCTACCTGCTGTTTGATCTCTGTGGGTTGATAGGTGAGATCGATCAGGCGCCGGTTACGGTTGTAGTCATCCAGCACACGATGCTCTGCACCTTCGTGATCGGTCCATCGTTGCAACATGAGATTGTTCCAGTTGAATCCTTTTTCTTGCCGATCAGCATAGGCTTCCGTGAGTCCGATCTTGTTTTTGGTACCCTTGACTCGCACACCGGGATATGCGCTGAACACATTGTCGGTGGGATCGCCTCGCATGCATTTCAAGAACAACAACCATTCTGGGTCAGGTGTGGTTTTAGGAAGTTTGGTTTTTTTGTCAATCACGGGTTTGTTGGATTTGTCTAGTACGCCGTTGATGGTGATCAATTCATCGGAGATGCCATTGTACTGTGTGACATTGCTGGCCAGCAGTTGCACGAAATCAGTGTCACTGCTGACGATCACATGTTCGTCGTTGGGATGGAGATTGATCCATCTCGCGATGATATCATCGGCTTCGGCGTTGGGGTGTCGGATTACTGAACAGTTGGTACTTTCAGCCAAGTATTTAGTCAATTCGTCATAAGTTTCCCAGAACAGGCGATCTTCTTCCTGTTCTGCTTCTGTGGCTGCTTGCCTCAGCTCGGTACGATTTCGTTTGTATCTGGGATAGAAGTCTTTGCGCCAAGATCGTCCCTCCAGCGCGAAAACCACATGATCTGCCCCAAATCTTTGGGATACCTTGTTGATACTGCTCAGCGTGATGTGTAAGGCATAGCCGATTTTTTCGCTGGCATCAGCAGCACGGAAAGCCGCGTGACGGGCACGGAAAAACATGTTGGCAGTGTCGATCAGGAGATATTTCATTGTTCATCGTACCAGTTGGTTTCGCAGTAGATATTGTAACACAAATCGGCTCCAAGCACCGTGTGCTTCCGGCCCAAAATGCCAGGAATCGGCAGAAACCGTCTCGTGACCGTTGCGTGTGAGCCACGCATGATAGGTAGAATCTGGATCATAGGGCAGGATATAAGCAGATCCCCAATCCAGACGTTGGGGTTCTGGGATCTGCTCAAAATGGTTGTCGCCGTTGAAAAAAACATGCGGCACACCTAGGTGATCCAGCTCTTGATGTAGTTGCCATATTTTCTGGTGTTCTTGCTCGGTCACGGCCTGCCAGTCAAGATCCGCGATGTAGCGGCGATATCGATCTTGGTGATCTGTTGGCACGTCGTCGATTCCAGATGCAGTGACTTGATAGTAAACACCGTCGATCAACCACTCCTGGCGCTCCCAGGTGCTCCATTGTATCACGACCAGGGTTTCGGTAGTGGCCTGCGGATTCTGCGCTATCCATTCCTGTGTGGTGCGACGTATGCGTTCGTTGCTAGAGGCCGACTCGGCAGCGCAGTAAAATCCATATTTGAGTGCTTCGCTGAGGCGCTTGCCCCAGCTCACCCGTAGGTTGGCCGGGTGTGGCACACGACCTAGGTAGTTGTAGCGTCCGTCATCTTCGGCAAACGCATGCGGATTCACAGCTTCGGCAGCCGCTGTATGGCTGTCACCGTTCACAAACAGTTTCAACTGACCTCCCGCCGACCGTCGCCGAGATCACGGCTGCGTGTGAATCTAGGGTTCATGGCCTGTTCCTGTTCCCAGGTTTCCATGACCACGTTCCTGCACACGTTCTGGAACCATCGATCTACCACGTCTGCATCAGTGTCTTCCTTGCTCATCATGTAGCCTGCACGCACCAAGTTGGCCACGAATTTTTCGTTCCAGTCCAGCTCGAAACTGCCCTCGTGTATGTTTTCAGGATTCACATCCATGCTCAGTATGGCCACATACGGCTCGCCACGTTCGGTAGCCAACTCCTTGTCGGACTTCTTTTTCTTTTTGGCGTCGCTGTCAGATTTCTCTGTCTTTTGCGCAGTTTCGTTATCTTTCGTAGGAGTTTGCTTTTTTTTGTTAAAAATAAGATCCATCAATCCCATTTAACGTCCCTTGTGATAGATTGGTATGGGCACCATCTTGTGCAGATTGCGCTGCCTGATAGCACGATACTGACTCACTAGATCGACATCAGATTCCGATGTGCCCGGGATGATGCCCTCGTCGATGTCCATGGCACGCTCTAGATCTGCATAAGTGAGTCCACCCAGCTGATCCTGATCATTGCGGCCGTCATCCCAGAGCCCGTCTGTGGGTGGTGCGTCGATGATGCGTTGATCCACGCCCAGTTCTTTGGCCAAAGCCCACACTTCGGTCTTGGTGAGATCACCAATGGGCCCAATGTCTACACCGCCATCACCATACTTGGTGTAGAATCCCACACCAAAGTCTTCCACGCGGTTGCCGGTGCCTACCACCAACCCGCGGCTGCTCTGGGCGATCTGATACAGTGTGACCATGCGCAAGCGACTGCGACTGTTGGCAAATGCCAGGCTATCTGAGTACGGTGACATCTTGTGCTCAAATAGTTCAAACATGTCGGTGAGATCAAATACTCGGGTTTCCACATTTGGAAAATTGCTGTCTAGCCAGGCGCAGTGTGCCAAGCTGAGATTGTGCAGATCTGGCAGCTGCCGGATGGGCATAGATACCGCGATGGTCTTTAGACCGGTCCTGGCGCACAGTGTTGATACTGTGGCAGAATCTACTCCACCAGACACGCCCACTACCAAGGTGTCATGTCCGCTGTCTTCAGCGTAGTTGCGTATCCATTTCGAGATACTGGTTGCTAGGTCAATCATTGTGGTTTCCTTTTTGATCATGTGCCCCACTCGTTGCGCCAGATATCTACCTGGAGCCTGGGACTGTAACGCCAGCCGTGACGCATGGCTGCTCGTGCCACCTGCTGTGTGTTGAGATTGTACACCTGTGGCACACCACCTGCGGGCATGAGATATACCGGTCCACCAAACCCGGCCTCACGATATTCTTCTACTGCTCGCACCGCATCTTCGATATCCTGCTCCGTGGCCACTACAAACTTGAGATAGGTGAATCCGATCATTTCATAGCTTTTGACCACAGTGGGATTGATAGCCGCAGTCCACTCTTCTCCTGAGCCTGGTAGCTTGGGACTGACTGAAAATGTCAGTCTGTCGCGATCCTGTCCGTTGCGTGTGAATTCCTGCGCCAGATACTGTTCTACTTCTGGATACAGTTTTTGTGTGCCGTTGGTCTCGATGGTGAGATCACGTAAACCCTTGGCACGCAACACATCCAGCAGTTCGGGATACAGTTGCTGATAGGCCAGCAACGGCTCGCCGCCTGTGATGATGAAATGTATGGGATCTAAATCATTTTGATCCCAGCGTTCTCCCGGCAACAACTGATGTATGCGGTCAGCGATGGTGTAGATATCTTCTTGATGATTGAATCGCTTGAACTCGGGGTAGATCGATGCATAGGTATCACACCCGGTGGTGACCAATGGCAAATCACGGAATTCACGGTAACGATCTGGATCTTGTTCTACCAGCTTGATTATTTCTGTGACTTCGGGATTGTGCCCAGTGATCACTTCATTGCGATCACGACCAAACTTGCGGCAGCGGAAGTTGCAACCAAATGTGCGGAAGAAAACCGAAGGCACCCCGGTCCAACGACCCTCGCCTTGGAGACTGTAGAATATTTCAGTGTAGGTTATTTTTTCCATGAGATTATTTAGGCCGCGGTGAAAATTTCTTCTTGTAAATATCTTTTGAGTTCTTTGTCTGTGGGCTCAACAGCATAGTTGTTCTTGAAAAAGATTTCGTAGCTGTCCGAGCCATATTTGCCGATACCATACAACATTGTAGCATCTTCGTAATCCCAAGTCAAGAAATCCTGGGTCATGCGACACAGTCGTTTGTAGCGTACATTTACCATGCCCAAGGGCCAGATCACATCGCGTACTTCCTGCTCGTTGGCATGCAAGAACACCCACGGTCCAGGCCAACGATCAACGAATACAGGAAACACAGTTTTCACAGGCTTTCGCCCGGTCTGATTCAGCATGATCACAGCCACCATGTGCTGCCAAGCTCGGATGCGTTCTTCCTGGGCCGGCAACTGTTGTTGCACCATGAGATCGTCGCGTAGAGGCCGTATCATTTCAGGAATTTCTCTAGCTCCGGCGGCTGCCATCCGTCGGGTTTCAAGATCTTGCCATCCTCCCGACGAGTGACACGACCTGTGACAGGATCTACTTTGGCAAAGTTTGTGCGCATCACTTCGTCCCAGGCATGATCTGGATAACAGCCCATTGAGTGTAGGGCACCTATAGTGACCACCATGATGTCGATGAGAGCGTCCAGTTGCTCTACGCGATCATTGTTGTTGTAGGCGGCCATGAGCTCGGCCGTTTCTTCTTTGATCAGGGTGTAATACATCATAAACTGGGCATCGTTCTTTTGTCCCACAGTTTGTCCACATGCAGTCATGAAATTGGATTGGTCACGAAAAGGATTGGTCATCTAATCTCCTAGTTGAGTTGTTGTTGCCACCACTGTTCCCAGGGAAAAACTATCCAGCTGGGTTGTTCCTGCTTGTTGACGTGTTGAGCCGCATAACTGGGCTCGATGTTGCAACGGCTGGCATCGTTGTTGATCAGCACAGCCACCTTCACATTCTGTCCCCAGATCTCCGACCAGGCAGCATGATCGGGCAAGCACGATGACCGCCAATCTTGTTGGATCCAGTTGATGGTGGCCCCGGAGTCGTTGATGTCATCTACGATCAAGATCCGTTTGCGCAGATGCGGATTGCTGGTGGCAGGATCTGGCAAGTCTGTAGGATGATAGCCAAACGCATCTTCGGCCATCCAGGTGTTGCTTTCTTTCATGCCACTGTCGCGCAAGCTGACCTGTAGTGCGTGCATGGGGCAGTCTAGGTACTGGCTGATCAGCACTGCTGGGATCAGACCGCCTCGGGTAAGGCCGACCACATAGTCAGGTTGCCAACGATCTTGCTGTATCTGCCGCAGTAACTCCTGGGTATGTCCTTGCACTTGATCCCAGCTCAAATAGATTTTTTTCATTTCCAATTTTCCAGCACAGTGATGAGTTGTTCTCGATCCCAGATCATGACATGGTGTTCACGACCAGGATTGCCTTGATCCAGTATAGCATGCAATGGAGGTGGAAAGCAAGCAGGCCGGGCACACAGATTGATGTGGTGACAGCCACCCATTTCGATGTCTTCTTGCTGGCCCACGGTGTAAGACGTAGTAGCCAGATACTGTATACCAGATCGCACAAAATTTTCAATAGTTTCTCGGATGGCCTGCCAGGGAAAATGTATCAGGCAATCGCGACACAGCATGATGTCCACTTTGGGCAATGGATCATGGATGATATTGAGGTGTCGGAAATCCCGGTCTGGCCAACGCGACTTCAGCTGATCTATCATATCCGACACAATGTCAGCGCCGATGTATTGGAATCCTTCCGGCCAAGTCACTGTGCTCATCCAGCTGTAATCACCGCAGGGTGCGTCCAGCAGGCTCTGGCATGCTAACTGCTGTACTACTATGGGCAGCTCGTCTCGGAGATTCTGGGTATTTTGGAGCAGGCTGCCGCTGCCACAGGGATGGTCTCGCCAGAAACGCTGTTTTATGATGCGCGAGAACGTTTCTTCTGCGCTGAGCCCAGACGGCAACTTTTTTATCATGTGCCTGCTAGTTGTTGCATGAATCTCAGTCGTTGTTGAGCATTTCGGCTGCCATGCACATGAACTATAGCTGCCTGCGACATCGAACAACCGTTCCAGACATCGTGCCACCACACTGGAGCACGATCCAGGTTCATGGCCTGATAGGCCACACGTGGCATCAGAGCTTGATCTAACCTCAACCCCTGGCTCCACAGCATGGCATTCAATATGATCTGTTCAGTGTCGTAGGTGCTGTGATCCCACTGTGCGGCTAGATCCGTGCCCACTTTCCAGACCTGAGGGTCCATGGCCTGTGGAAAGTAGCGAACACCAGCATTGAAGAACCAATCAAATTCCTGCTGGTAAGGATTGGGTTTACGGAATGATCGCGGATCGGTGAAATTGAACATGCGGAACTGGCCCAAGGCCCATATGTCCAGATCTGCTCTGGCCACAGTGTCAGGATCAGTATACAGTATGTTACAGGGTTCAGAATGCCATAGTTTGTGTATGTTCCAGAAAGTCTGTTCGAAAGCTTCACTGATAGAATTCACAGTGCCTGAGAAAAATTTCATTTCCCATTCGCCTTTGAGGTGGCGCGTAAAACTGCCCACACTGATACGATGCATGTCAAGATAACGATCATAGAGATCAGTTTCGTGGCTGCGATCGTGCACCATCCAGTTTGGATCACGCACACGATACAGACTCTTGACCAGATAATTTTTCACTTTCATAAGGGTTCCATCCATAACCAATAACCAGTCTCAGGCCGGCCTTCGTGCACCAAGCACCATTTGTCGCAGTCGCTGAGCGTGCGCAAGAATTCAAATCGATAAGGATCTTTGCCCGACTGTTCGATCTTGGTGATGCTGTGCGTGGATTGGAATCTCTGGGCGATACGGTCAGTGATGCCAGCATCCAGCACATCGTGTGTTTCTGTCAGGATGCAACAACCGCTGAGTTCAGACACAGTGTCAGGATCCAGCAACACATTTTCATAGCCCTCGCAGTCGCTGATGATCACGGGTCTTTGGGCACCAGCCAACAACGATCTCAACACAGCAGGATCCACCCCTCCATGTGTTATCACATTGGTGACCGAGTTGGCTTCTGCATTCAGCTGTGTTATCTGCTGTGCTGCCTGTTCTAGATCGGCAGCCACCACACGGGCACTAGGACATCGCATGGCCATGCCGATCGCATAGTAGCCTTCGGCACTGCCTATGTTTATGACCAGATCTGGATCATGGGCCACTGCGGCTTCAACGGCGTCATGCAGTTCGTCTTCGTATACGCCCAGCAGTTTGGCACACACATCGCTGTCGCCCCACATGAAGTTGGGCACTACGACCATGCCAGTGAACGGCCCTGAACAAACCTGGCCTTGGCTATGATGATACAGGAACGGTATCAGTTCCTGTCTCCGGGCATTGGCTACGTTGTAAAGATATCTTTGTAAGTCCATACAGTCCTTTCTGACCGTGTCACTGCCAGTGCGCTAGTTCCACTTTTTTATTTGATTGTTGGGATCGTAGATTGGGCCAGTCATCTTGGCCCAGGGGTCTTGCTTGCGATTTATCACGCTTTCAAACCACGACATGTCACGTCCCTGTGACTTTAGTTCTTTGTATATCTTTTCAGCATCTCGGAATCTCTGTCCGCGTCGAGGTAGATAATTGAAATCTCTGGGATCATTAGGGTCAAATTCAAAAGTCACGCGTTTTTCAAAAGTCTCGTCCTTGTTGGCGCCAGTGAGATCAAATCGATCGTGTATGACTTCCACCTCCACATTGACCACGACATCCAGCATGTAACTGATCTGGCTGATCCAGGCATCACTGAGCTGATGGTCGCTGAGATAGCCACAGATATCCAGCCAGGCTCGCGGCACGATGGGGAATATGGCATAAGGATGCTGATTGTGCGTGGGTATGCGTATGCAACAAAACTCCTGCATCTTTTGTCGTATGATCTGATCCCAGTCTTGGGACAGCATCACAGCATCGTCGTTCCAGAAAAAGAACCAATCACCCTGGCTGTGCCTGGCAAGGCCATTCACATATTCATTGAGCCGCGCATATCCCAGGGGTTGGAATTCCAGCACGCTGTAGCTAACGCCTCGATGATCTAGATCAGGCAGCAGATTGGATTCGATCCAAGCACGGGTAGACTGATCGTCGTCGTCCATGCCCAACATGAGTTCTAGTCCACTGACATCATGAGCTGTATCAAACAGGCTGTCTAGACTGCGTTTTAGAGCATCTGTTCTTCCACGAGTAGGTAACAAGATGCTGATAGTGATGTCGTTGATGTCAGTGCTCATGATCAATCAGAGTCCTTCGTAGATTGCGGAATTTCCTGCGTGTTCAAACACTTCTACACTGCGTAACTTTACACCTTGCCCCACTGGATATCTAGCATCATAACTTTTCTTATCGAGTCCGATGTGATGCCATTCTTCGCCAGCCTGGAACGTTCGCAAGATATCTGCCATGACATTGTAAGCCAGTTCTGCGAACTTTTCGCAGCCCACTGCTTCTACCAGCCGGATGTCACATACTCCACCATGATCCTGCAAGCCCATGTCGGCCATTTTCAGGAACATGTCTAAATGCGGATCGTCTTTGGCTATTACCAAAGTATGATCGAACATGTATTCGGCCCAGTCCTTGAAGGCTTTGAGTCCGCCGAAATCCATGACCCAGTTGCGATCGTCAAGGGTTTCGCTTTCGAATACCAAGCGGATACCGATGCTGTAGCCGTGTAGCAGGCTGCAATGGCTGTGTGTGCTACGCCATTGCCGGAAACAGCAGGAAAGTCCTCGATCGTTGCCATAAGTTTTTGTTGAAACATAAGTTGCCAATTGTGTCTCCTATAGTAGCAAGACATGCAGAATATTTAGAGTGGGATGAATGTCGCAGGAGTCCACTGGTTGATTATTTATATACAGCTTTAAAAGCGTCTACAATCTCTTTTTCGCTACGTTTGTGTGCTGTGTACCAAAGTCGATGAACTACCCTGGCAGCATCGTACTGATCGGACAATCCAGCCCAGGTTATGGTCTGATTATAAAAATCTCGATCAAGTTCTTCTTGAAAAAGCACAGATGCATCAATTGCAAATGATTCCCGATTGTGATTTGTTAATGTCATATTATGGTCCACGATTGCTTGTACTGTGCCTAGTTTGAAGTTTTCAGGGTCGTGTCTGTTTAAATTGCTGTTGAATTTGAGATAAGATTTATATGCTAACTCAGGATCAATTTTTATTATCAATGTAGGTAAAGATTGATTTTCCAGTTCAGAGAGTTCATGCCGCATCACGATCATGTTATCTAAAAACACACGATATCGAAATTCGTAAATCAACCAATTCCACCAGGTTCTATCAACAGGATAAATCTTTTCTTGGAAAAATTTCAATTTGGAATTAGTATCAATACATTCGATGTCGTTAAACAATGTTGTGATTTCGTTTCTAATGGAAGCAGGAACACCCTCCCAGTTACTGATTCGATAGTTCTCGTAAGAAGGCCAATCTGGTCCTTGTTGATTCTTGTAGGATGTTTCGAGGCCCTTGAACAGAAACTTGTATTGTGGATCTAACAACATCAGCCATCTAACATGATTTCCAAATCCACCAATTGGTGATAGTATATTGATATCTCGATTAAATTTCGAAATTGGTACTATAGGATTATTGTGGAAAGGATCTTTTTTATAATTAGCTTTTGACGGAATGACACCACGAACTCCTCCTGTAGGATCTTTGTGATCACCATTCCGTCGCAATATAAGGTGTACATGAGGATACATCACAGTTTGCCCGGCACTGCGGCCTGAGTTGAGCCCGATGTTATAACCATCGCAGTCACCGCTTTGTACCAGGCGTTCGCCTTCGAGCTGGGCTTCGGAAAAAGCTAGGTGTATCATGTGCGATTCATCTGAATGGGGAACGAACAGCATATGTCCTGGAGTCACAGGAAACCGATCTCGGAATACCATAACATGATCGTTCTGCCATACCAGATCGTCCCAGGGTGCGATATTTTTATCTCGAGCTTCTTGTAATGTCATATCTGGATATTCTTAAGCTATGCACATAGGATCGGTCCACGGCATCGGTCCTACAAAAGGGTCATTCATAAACAGACTCATCGGCACAGTCTGTGCATCGTTGCTGTCTGAAAATTCTAAAGTGTTATACCCCCAGCCGGGCAATAGATAGTCATCCAATGCATCCAGTATCTCGGGTTGGTAATTGAGAAAATAT
>Ga0180434_10006872_pt1 | contig 12978 bp, 12 predicted proteins | sample SS_ome_7_FD_132453 | JGI IMG/M metagenome (GOLD analysis project Ga0180434, IMG submission 132453) | Hypersaline lake sediment archaeal communities from the Salton Sea, California, USA - SS_1_D_2 metaG | ecosystem: Environmental > Aquatic > Non-marine Saline and Alkaline > Hypersaline >... | reverse complement strand
CATAGCGCAGGCATTCGTATCGATAAACAGCTGATACACATGCTTGTAATAGGATGTGTCGTGAATACCGAAATCATCGCGTTCACCGGTTACATCCATTAATTCACAAAAAGTATCCATATCGGATGATTGTTCCACAATCACATCTTTCCTTGTTGCGAGGCGGATGTTATAGCGAGTTTTCTGTTTCATCCTTTTCAACCAAACTTCCTGGTCTTCAGACAGGGAGACAACGATGGTCTGGCGCGGTTGTATGGATATATCAGTGGGTGAAAATCCAGTTGCCTTTAACCAGTGAAAATCCCGTTCCTCCTCCCACATATCCGGTTCAATATAGACCAGGATGGCATTTTCCTCCTTACAAACGGGAAGCATTTCTTCCAGGAGAGTTTTCCAACCCGTACCAACAGGCCCTTTCGGTACATACGCTATCGTCAATCCTAGCGGTAATTTTTTGAACAAGATCATTGCGCCAGCCTGCTCTGAAATGAGATATTTTGGAACCCATCCAAAAGGCTGTTTGAATGTTCCCCATGCAGCTGTTTGCAAGAGATGCGCGTCAGGATATCTATTCAGAAACTGTGACCATTCGGCATGATTGACTAAAGGCATACTTAAGGGATTATTGCTCCTTCCCGGCTGTTTGATGTATATCCGCGCCTGGTATTTCATGGTTGATCAAATCGATGATCTGGCTGTTCTTGCCCTCCAGTGAAAGATTGATGATCCGATCAACAATCCCGGTCAACCGGTCAGCTTTTATCGACGCCTCACTCTTTTCACAGGATATGGATGGATGAGCTGTTGGGTTCAGGTTGTACCCTTCATTCCACAAATCTTCGCTTAATTTTTCACCTTCGCGGATACCCGAAAAAACAATTTCAATATCCTTATCCGGTTCAAATCCGGAAAGGCGAATGAGATCACGAGCCAGGTCAACAATCTTGATCTGTTCACCCATATCCAAAACAAAAGTCTCTCCTCCGCTACCCATCGCAGCGGATTGCAAAACCAGATAGACTGCCTCTGGAATGGTCATGAAATAGCGCTTCATATCGGGATGCGTCACGGTGACCGGTCCGCCCTGCGCAATCTGCTGTTTGAAAAGCGGGACCACACTTCCGCGGCTGCCAAGCACATTGCCAAAACGCACAACACAATATGGGCGATTGGATTTCCAGGCCGCATTCAAAACAAGTAATTCCGCCACCCGCTTTGTTGCGCCCATGATGCTGATCGGCTGAACGGCTTTATCCGTTGATATAAACACAAAACGGCTGACATCATGACGCAGACACGCATCGATGATGACCTTTGAACCATAGACATTATTGAGCGCACATTCTTCAATATTGGTTTCCATCAGGGGTACATGCTTGTGCGCAGCCGCATGAAAAACAACCTGCGGTTGGTTGCGCCTGAAGACCTGATCCACGCGTTCTTTGTCACGCACGTCTGCTATGGCAGTGATGAAGGATACCAATGGGAATGCTTTACGCAGCATCTGGTAAGTTTCAAATATAGCGTTTTCACCATGCCCCAGCAGAATCAGGTGCGATGGTTCCCAGCGCGCTATCTGCCGGCACAATTCGCTCCCAATCGATCCGCCAGCACCTGTGACAAGAACGACTTTGCCGCGCAAAATCTCACCCACGGATCCCACTTTCGTGGGTGTTGGGGAACGGCGCAGCAGGTCCGCTATCTCGACCTCACGCAGTCGCGTCACACTCACTTCGCCACCCAGCAACTCGTAGATGCCGGGCATTGTCCGGAAGGGTACCCTATACCGCCGGCAGACTTCCGTTATTTCACGAATGGCGCGACCGGAAGCGCTCGGGATGGCGATTATGACCTCATTGATCTGTTTGTTCTTGATTACTTTTGATAGATCCCGCAGGCGACCAATCACCGGCACACCGTGTAATTGCTGCTTGTATTTTTCCGGATTATCATCAAGGAATCCAATCGGTCTGGACTTCAGCTGCGGATTCTTTTGCATCTCACGGGCAACCGTCGCTCCCATGTCCCCCGCACCGATGATGAGCGCATTCTTCTTCACATCCACAAAGGCGTGGTTTGATTGGCGGTCCTTATTATTTTCAAAGATGACCCGCAATCCGAAACGCAAACCACCCACAAAGATCAGAGAGATGATCCAATCAATGATCAACACTGAGCGTGGAAATGAAGTAAAGACACGATTTGAAAACAAGAGCAGCAGAATTGCGGCATTAACCGCTGATGCCGTTGATACCGCCAAAATGATCAATTTCAATTCTCGGATGCTGGCATAAATCCACATCTTACGATATAAACCAAAGAAATAGTAGATGATCGGTTTCAATGTCAGCGACAACATCAGCAACCAAAGCAGCGAGAGATAGTAAGTACTGAAAACCTGTATGAATTCTAAGCGCAGAATATAGGACCCTAATACGGAAATAAAGATTAGAAAAAGGTCTCCAATCAAAATATAACGATTGCGGATATTGATATTAATTTTCATCTATAATCCACGGAGGCCAAACACATTAGTGATCGTTCGGAAGATGATGTAGATATCCATAAATAAATTACGATGCATAATGTAATAGAGGTCATGTTCCAGCTTAACAGCATTTTCATCGATGTTTGAAGCATACCCATAATTAATCTGCGCCCAACCTGTCACCCCCGGCTTGACGAACAACCGTGCGCGATAAAAAGGAATGTCCTCCTGCAATTCCGCGATCATTTCAGGCCGCTCCGCGCGTGGACCAACAATTGTGATATCACCCTTGATTACATTGATGAATTGTGGAATCTCATCGAGATGGCTTTTCCTCAGGAGATTCCCCACGCCAGTGACACGCTCGTCATTTTCAACAGCAAATCGTGCTTTTCCATCTTTTTCGGCATCTTTCCGCATACTCCTGAACTTGATCAATTTGAATTTCTTTCCATTTCGACCGACGCGCGTTTGGCGAAATAAGACAGGGAAGCCGTCATCGATAATGATGATAAGAGCAACCAACGGGAAAATTACGCTCAGGAAGATCATGCCAAAAAAAGATCCAATAACATCGATCAATCGTTTGAACAATTCATATGTTTCCGGAGCATGTGAGCGATCGACAAACGAACGCAGCACCCAATCATCTGGCAGCAGAGAAATAGGCACCCGGCCCATGATGGATTCATATACCACCGGCATGGTGGTAACATCCACCCCTTTTTCTTCCGCATCCAGAATGGCCGCATACATGCTGGGCAGCATGTCACCGGCAATGGAAAAAATGAGGTCGGTGATATGTTCTTCGGCAATAACACGATTGATATCTCTACTTGTACCTAATACCGGCAGACCCATGATCAGCTTATCCTGTTTTTTAGGGTCGTCATCAATAAAACCGATCAGCTGGTAGGGCGGCGGATCGACCTTATTGATCTCCTGCGCCAGCGTTGAGCCAGCTCTTCCCGCCCCGATGATCACCACCCGGCGCAGAAAAGCAGGCGCCGTAAACACTCTGATGTAAAGCAACCGCCAAAGAAAAGTCAAACCCGCTGCGGCAGCGATAAAGGCAGCCACACCACGGCGCGGAAGCGACTTTGGCTCAGAAATAAAGAAGATGAACATGTATAGGACGGTGCTTAATATTGTTGATGTTGTCAAACCGCGAATGGTTTCGTTTTTGCGCCCCGCTCGTTTTGGATCATAGAGTTGGATGATGAAAATCAACCATGCCACAGGCAGTAGATAGAACCACACAGGCGGCCGTCTTACCAGAAACTCCCAGGTAAAATCCATCCACTGGTCTTCTCTTGCCCAAAAATATAGCGCGATGAAAAGCGCACCAGTCGCCATGAGGGCATCGCCAATTAACAAAATCACCCGGCGTTCGCTATCTGTGATACGCCAGAGTGGTTTTTGGCCATTTCCGTTACTATTCATAGACTAAATATTTTTCCTAAACAAACTCGCCAAGAAGCTATAAATAAAGCCTGATCCCCAGGAGATATGCATGATGATAATCGCCACTGGCATTAATAAACAAGACCATTTCTTGTTCTTCATCAGACAGTGCAGGGCGGCAAATATCAGGGCAAATATGTACAGCAGGGTTTCGCCCAATAGAATTATACGGGTAAATGGGAAAAATATCGCCATAATGCCAAATAAGGCCAGACTGGCTACAAACAGCGGCGGAACCGCCTGCCGCAGGCGAATGGTATGCGGAAAACGTTTGAGCATTTGAACTTTCCAAAATCCATAGCGCCAATATTGCATGGCAAGTTTTCTCAGGCTTGGTCGCGCATAATACTTCGATATGATACGCGGATCCATCCAAATTCTACCGCCTTCTTCGCGAAGGCGCGCATTAAATTCATAATCCTCATTCGCCAGCAGGGTCTCATCAAAAGCTCCAATGGAGAAAAACTTCTCGCGATAAAATGCACCAAATGGGACGGTATCCACGAATTGTGCTTTTGTTGAAACACGGTATTTTGCATCGCCGGCACCCATGGGATGTGCCGCTGCCAAAGCGATCGCCTGCGCAACGCAGCTGCCATCTCCCGGTTGAATCTGCCATATGCCGCCGACATTGTCCGCTTTTCCGGCTGTCAACAATTCCACGCTGGTCTGAATATACTCCGGATTCGGCTCGGAATGCGCATCCAGGCGTATGAGGATGGTACCACGCGCCGCCCGTGCCGCCCCGTTTATACCAGCAGGAATCGTCCGTTTGGGGTTATCAACAACGCGAATATGCAAATCTTGATTATTTTTTGCAATCTCTGCAATCTGCTCCCGGGTTCTATCCGTGGAAAAAGCATCAGAAATGACAACTTCCATCAGATCGAGAGGGTATGTCTGTTCCTGAATTGCAGTTAAGAGAAGATGAATGGTGTTTTGCTCGTTATAGCAGGGGACAATAACGGAAACCGTTGGATATCTATTCTGTTTTTGCATGGGCTAATGGTAGTTTTACCATAAAACAAGTGCCTTTACCGGTCTCACTCTCCACAGTGATAGACCCCTGATGAGCTTTAATTATCTGGTCTGAGATAGCCAGCCCAAGCCCAACACTGCGAGATGAGCATTTATTGCGTGATTTATCCGCCTGGAAAAAGCGATCGAAGATCTTATCCAGATTGTGACTGGATATACCAATGCCTTGATCCTCTATACGAATGACCGCAAAAAAATCATTTTTTTGGTCTGAGATGTTGATATGCCCTTTGCGCCGGGAAAACTTGATGGCATTGTCAATCAGATTATTAAAAACCTGGATGATCCGTTCTGGGTCACCGATAATCATATTTTCGTTTTCCAGACTGATATTGAGCTGAATTTCTTTATCAGAAATCTGGAAGGCAAATCTTTCGGCGATATTTTTCAAAATCGAGTTCAGGTCTATACGATGCATTTTCATTTCGATTGTGCCCGCATCCAGCTTTGCAAGAATCAGGAGATCGTTGACCAGATAATTCAAACGATCTGTCTCTTCCAAAATGACTTCAGCAGCCTGTTTTGTTTCCTTTTGTTTGTGGATGGTTTCATCGTGGATAGCCTGCGCGAAACCCTGAATCGAAGTCAGCGGAGTTTTAAATTCGTGGGATACATTAGCCACAAAGTCTTTTTGGGATTGGATCGTATCGCGAACCTGCCGATCCATGGTATTGATAACACGGGCTAAGTTCTGCACCTCCAGCGGACCTTCCAATTCAATCGGCGGAAAATCGCCACTGGCCAGTTTTCTGGCGGATTCCGATATATTTTCCATTGGGCGGGTTATCCAGCGCGCTACAAACCAGCTGATAATGAAGGCCACAAAGAGCGCGATGATCCCCGCGCGAAAAAGCGGCCGCAGCAACTCATCCTGAAGGATAGAACGTATCCTTAATATTGGACGCGGGATGGCAGCCAGAAGATAGTATGCGTCGTTAATGGGATTGATCTGATAAAACCAAAAATTCTTATTATTATCCTGAAAGATGCGGATGTTCCCCTGGGTACGCTGAAAGACAGATTCCGGGTTAGAAATCATCGGCAGCGGGGAGGATTCGTCTGCCATTGAATCGAGATGCAGCACGCCATCCATATTAAAAACCAACACCCGTACATCCAAAAGGTCTGCCTCTTTGAGAAACAGCGTGGTGATCCTTTCCCATTTTTCAGCAAGGAAGAAATCCAACCGGTTGGCAAGCGAATTGGAGACATAATTCAGGCGGACAAACTCATTCCAATATAACAGCGGGCTATTGCGAAAAGCAATGACAATCCCCGTAAAAGCAACAGCCAGTACAAAAGCTACCAGCAACACATACGTGATCCAAAGACGTGAACTGATCCGGGAAAAGAACTTCATTCTGCTATCTTATACCCAAATCCGGTAACCGTCTCAATATGAACAGAACTATCGGCAATCTTTTTCCGCAGTTGCGCAACATGCACATCCACTGTACGTGTCTGCCCAGCGAAAGAGTAGCCCCAAGCGAGATTTAACAATTGTTCCCGCGAAAAGGCGCGTCCCTCATCCTCCGCCAGCACACGCAGCAATTCAAACTCCTGCGTGCGGAGATAAACCGGTTCATCTCCGATGGTGACTTCGCGTCTGTTGATATCAATCGTTAAATCGCCAATACGGATCACATCTTTGGTAGACCCGCGAGATAATTGATTACGCCGGAGGACGGCTTTTATCCGCGCGACCAATTCACGGGGATTAAAGGGTTTGGTTAGATAATCATCCGCGCCCAGTTCCAAGCCGATGATCTTATCAATTTCCTCATCCCGCGCAGTTAACATAATGATGGGGACATTGTTATTTTCCGAACGCAAACTCTTGCAGATCTCAAACCCATCCATTCCGGGAAGCATGACATCCAGGACAACCAGTTCCGGGTCCTTCTTTCGGATAGCTTCAAAGGCCTGTAAACCATCTGCATAGCTGATGACCGAAAACTCTTCTTTTTCAAGGTATATGCGCACAAATTCTACGATGCGCGATTCGTCGTCCACTACACAGATCAGATTCTTGTGCATAGTTTTAGATTCTTACGACGACCTCGATCTCGACCAAGCCGCCTAATGGCAGCGCGCCCACCTGCATTGCCGACCTGGCTGGTGGCGCACTTTCAAAGAAGGTTGCATATACGGCGTTCATGTTTAAAAAATCATTGATATCTTTGAGAAAAACGCTGGTTTTTACAACATCTGACAGACCAGCACCATTTTCCTCAAGCACTGCTTTGATATTCGTTAATGCCTGATGGGTCTGCTCTTCGACCCCGCCTGGGGCAAATTTGCCAGTGGCCGGATCGATACCCAGCTGGCCGGATAAGAATAGAAAATCACCGGAGCGAATCCCTACTGAATAGGGTCCCACTGCTTTGGGTGCGTTTTCACACGTCAGAACTTCTTTTACTTTTGTCATGCATACCTCCGTTTATGTTTAATTATAAATGGTGGACTGATGATACACCGGTGCACGCGTAAATTTTAAGTAAAATTGTCACTGGTATAATTGACAATTATCAAAATTTTATGGCAAAAGGAATCGTCCATGCTTTTAGAAAGTTTAAGTGCAGTAGAAGAACGGTACAAAGAACTTGAAAAACAGATCGCTGAGAATTATGAAAACTATCAGTTGGTCGCAGAACTTTCCAAAGAAAAGTCTGATCTGGAAGATGTTGTTACCAAATCCCTTGATTATCGGTCTGCCCTGCGAGAGATTGAGCAGACGAAAGAACTCTTTAATAACGCCGATGATGCGATGGCAGAATTTGCCGGTGAAGAACTCACTCGGTTGGAAAACGTGGTTGAGAAGCTGGAAGGTGAGCTTAAATCGCTGCTGGTACCGAAAGACCCGCGTGATAAGAAAAATGTGATCATGGAAATCCGCGCCGGCACCGGAGGGGATGAAGCCGGTCTGTTTTCCGCTGATTTATTCCGCATGTACACACGCTACGCGGATAACCAGGGCTGGGCAACGGAGATCATCTCTCAAAACGACACTGGAATCGGTGGTTACAAAGAAATCATCTTTATGATCAAAGGCCGCGGCGCGTATTCTCGGTTTAAATTCGAGTCCGGCGTACATCGTGTACAGCGCATCCCTTCGACAGAATCATCAGGCCGCATACACACCTCCACCGTCACAGTGGCCGTACTCGCCGAAGTTGAAGACGTGGACATCAAGATCCCGGACTCCGACCTGAAGATTGACGTGTATAGATCAGCCGGCGCTGGCGGGCAGAGCGTACAGAAAAACGCCACGGCTGTCCGCATCACACATTTACCCAGCGGGCTGGTTGTTGCCTGCCAGGATGAGCGCTCACAGTTGCAAAACAAGTTGCGGGCTATGAGCATCCTGCGCGCAAGATTATATGAAATCGCTGAACAAAAACGGCAGGCAGAGGAAACCGCAGACCGGCGGGCACAGGTCGGCAGCGGAGAACGATCTGAAAAAATCCGCACATATAATTACCCGCAATCCCGGGTCACTGACCATCGTATAAATATATCTTCCCATAACCTTCAGGCTGTCATGGAAGGCGATCTGGATATTTTCATTAATGAAATGTCCCTGCGCGAGGAAGCGGAACGGCTGGCGGCCATCGAAGCGGAGGAGTAAGACGGTCACACTGGGCGCATGGCTCGCTGAGGGAATTAATAAACTCGCCAACTCAGGCGAACATATATCCGCCCTGCATGCCATCACAGAAAGCGTGATCCAGCACCAGGCAGCATGGCAAATATCCAATCCGCAATTTCCATTAACCGACCGCCAGGCAGCGGATCTCCAGAAAAAACTCGAATGCTTGTTGATCGGCACGCCGTTAGCGTATATCACCGGTAAGAAAGCCTTTTATGGGCGTGATTTTTTCGTTAATGAAAACGTGCTGATCCCCCGCCCAGAAACCGAGCTGTTAGTTGATCATGCGATTGCTGTCAGCCAACAAACCGCACCCCCTACCCGAATCGCCGATGTGGGGACTGGGTCCGGATGCATCGCCATCAGTCTGGCTTCGGCAATCCCCCAATGCGCGATTCTCGCCACGGATATTTCCTTTGCCGCCTTAGCGCTGGCAAAAAATAACGCCCAGCAACTGGATGCGCTGGAAAAGATCCATTTTGTGCAGGTCAACTTACTCGACGGTATTGACTGCTCCTTCGATATCATCTGTGCGAATCTGCCCTATATTCCCCGTCGTGCGCTGGAGAAGTTAGATGTCAACCAACATGAACCCTCACTCGCTCTGGATGGCGGTGAAGATGGATTGGCGCTGATCAAACAACTTTTATCCAAGATGCGGAAAAATACCCGACCCGGCACGATCGCCCTATTTGAAATCGAAGCACCGCAAGGAACCGCATTTACTCGTTTATGCAAAGCGTTCTACCCGCAGGCATCGATTAAAATAATACGTGATCTGGCCGGTCATGATCGATTGGGTATCATTCACTTGTGAGGAATTATGAAGACATGTGTAATTCAACAGCGCAGCAAACAATCTGTCAATAAAACCAAGCAGTCCCTAAAAACAGGCGGTGTGATCGCGTTTGCGACCGATACGGTATATGGCCTGGGATGCCTGGTAACCCAACCGGAGGCGATCGCACGCATTTATCAGATCAAAGAAAGAGACCAGCTAAAAGCGATTCCAGTCCTGATCGGTGAAACTGATCAGCTCTCATCAATCACCGCAACGATTCCACCATCCGCGCAAAAACTCATCTCTCAATTCTGGCCGGGCGCGTTGACGGTGATCCTCAAAAAGGATGCGGGATTGCCGCAGGAGCTTACAATATATGACACGGTAGGCGTGCGCATGCCTGACCATGATTGGCTACGACATTTAATTATCGATTGCGGGCCAATGGCAGTGACATCCGCCAATATTTCCGGAGAAGCCAGCCTTTCAACGGCAGATGCCGTTTACACTTCGCTGTCAGGCAAAATTGACCTTTTAGTGGACGGCGGCACCTGTGACGGGGGTGTTCCCTCGACGGTGGTCGACTGCACCAGCGAACCGATCAAAATCCTGCGGGATGGTGCAATTCCGGCAGACGTATTACAATCGAACACTTAGGAGAATACGAGACCCCACTGGAGGATTCGACATGATTTATAAAGGCATTATCGCCAGATACCAATCGCTGATTGATGTTCCCCAGGATATTTCGCCTATTTCTCTGTGTGAAGGCAACACCCCATTGGTTCCGGCACCCAAAATTGTTGAGGTGTTTGGCGGCGGGTTCTCTTTATCTATTAAATATGAGGGGTTGAATCCGACCGGCTCATTTAAAGACCGCGGGATGACGGCCGCGATCACTGAAGCGGCTGCTCGAGGCGCAAAAACGACCATATGCGCTTCCACCGGCAATACAGCCGCATCGGCTGCTGCTTACTCCGCCCGCGCAGGGATGCGTTCCATCGTCATCATCCCCGCTGGAAAAGTCGCGACCGGCAAACTGGCTGGCGCGATCGCATATGGTGCAGATGTGATCCAGATCGATGGATCCTTTGATGATGCTCTGTCGCTGGTGGTCAAGATCTCTGAAAAGTATCCGATCGCTCTGGTGAATTCACTTAATCCCTACCGGCTGCAGGGGCAGAAATCGGCGGCCTTTGAGATATGTGACGCACTCGATGAAGCGCCTGACTGGCTGGCACTGCCGGTGGGCAACGCGGGCAATATCACGGCCTATTGGATGGGGTTCAGGCAGTATCATGATATTAAGGGCACCTCTCTACCGAAATTGCTGGGGGTGCAGGCCGCCGGCGCAGCACCGCTGGTGCTAGGCCATCCGGTAGAGCAGCCAGAAACGATCGCCACCGCGATCCGCATCGGCAAACCGGCCCGGGGTGAACAAGCTGTTGCAGCCGCAGAGGAATCCAATGGACGCATCATCAGCACGACGGATGACGAAATCCTGAAAGCCCAGCGCCTTCTGGCAGACTCCGGCATCTGGGTAGAACCGGCGTCTGCTGCAGGCATTGCTGGACTTAAAAATGAGATTAAAAGCGGGCGGCTCGATCCAAAAGGAAAGACGATCGTGGCAGTATGCACTGGACATGGATTAAAGGATCCGACCGTGGTTACTGACCAGTTCACACAGCCCAAAATCCTACCCGCCACCCTGGACGCAATGGAGAAGGAGATCCTGCATGGATAAGCAAGCATTTACCGTACATGTGCCCGCCACTACCGCCAACCTAGGTCCCGGATTCGACTGCCTGGGTCTGGCATTGGGATTGTGGAACACGGCTACTTTTCAATTTGAGAAAGGGAAATCATTATTTACCATTTCTGGCGAGGGTTCGGACGCGCTGCCCACGGATGAAAACAACCTGATCTATCGCGCGATGGAAAAACTAGCCACCAAAGCCGGAGAAACATTGCCAGAAAACCTGCACATCCGCTGCGAGCATGCCATTCCAACAACATCAGGTTTAGGATCCAGCGCCTGCGCTGTGATCTGCGGATTGATGGCAGCCAGAGAGATACTGGGCATCAAGATGATCAACGAAGACCTGTTACAGATCGCCACACAGATGGAGGGGCACGGAGACAATGCCGGGGCGTGCCTGCTGGGCGGGCTGGTGCTGGTTGGTAAACACGCAGCACGCTTTACTTTCCGGCGATTGTCGATCGACCCGATCCGCGCGCTGGTGGCGGTGCCAGATTATTCGCTTTCCACCATAGAAGCCCGCAAAGCACTTCCAGAAAAAATCACTTATTCCCAAGCAATCTTCAACATGAGCCATGTGATCGACCTGATCGAAGTGTTCTACACCGGCGATTACGGCAAATTGCATTACGCTATGCAGGACCAGATACACCAGCCCTACCGTTTTCCGCTCCTGCCAGGAGCAGAGGAAGCGATCACATCGGCGCTGCAAGCGGGCGCATTCGGCGCTTGCTTATCCGGCGCTGGCCCGAGCGTGATCGCGCTGCACGATCCCGCTTTTGAGGATAGCATCCATGACACCATGTCTGCGGCGTATAAACATCAGGGTGTCAAGGCGCGCCTGTTCGCGCTGGATATTTCCTGCATGGGCGCGTATATCGATTAATACAAAGAGTGAGGTATCCATCCTCTCGCTCTATTATTATCTTCCTAAAACTAATTCCTGATTCACATTCCTAAATTCTTTCACCGCTGCCGTGATGGTCTGGATGGCATCGATCATATGTTCACGCGCGCCTGAGAGATAGGGTTCGACCACTTTGATGGTGTCGCGCGCGGTCTTCACATCGGTTACTCTGCCATCCAAGTCAAAACCGGCATGCGCGTCGACCAGCGCCAACGCCGCCTGCTGGTCTACCTGCGCCTGATCGTAAAGCTCTTCAAACGTAGCCACGGCTTCTTCGAGCATGCGCACATCGCTGCCCTCTTTTTCCAGATCGGAAATGCGGGCAATGGCTTTTCCAGCGCTGTCCTCAGCGCTTTCAAGCGCTTCACCGATGAAGATGACCATGCTCTTCTGGTAACGAAAGGTGCGTGCCAGTGTACCTAAGAAGAAGCGGCGGATTCCAATGCCGTCAAACGGTGTGGACGGCGCGGTTTCAGGTCCGCTCTCATCAGCCGCCAGGACGGGTATGACCGCACTGCCTGCCAGGATGAGGACGGCTAAAATGGTGATGATAGCTTTGAATCTTTTTTTGAACATGTGCACTCCTTTATTTTTGTTTATTAATAGGATATCCATGCGTGATTAACTGGTGATGATGCGACTGTAAAATAAATGTAAAAAAACCTTAAGATTTTGTTATTGTATTTTGTTCGATAATAAAACAGGCCAGAAAATAGAACTAATCGAACGAAATAATCTGTTTCATCATGGTGTGTCAGTCGTCAGTATTGTCTCAGGGGACCAGTGAGTTTTTGTTCGCCAGAATAAATCCCCTCAAAAAATACTCTCGATTCGCAAAATTATTAAAAATAGAAATGGATACCGATTTTAATCGGTCTCCTACAGAAATATT
>Ga0180434_10006870_pt1 | contig 12980 bp, 8 predicted proteins | sample SS_ome_7_FD_132453 | JGI IMG/M metagenome (GOLD analysis project Ga0180434, IMG submission 132453) | Hypersaline lake sediment archaeal communities from the Salton Sea, California, USA - SS_1_D_2 metaG | ecosystem: Environmental > Aquatic > Non-marine Saline and Alkaline > Hypersaline > Sediment... | reverse complement strand
TCGGGTACTTCCTCGACAACGAACTGGCCTGGGGCAATGACGTATCGCTGGCGTTGGCTGCATTGTCAAGCGGACCGGACCAGCCGGCGAAGAAAGCGTTCATCTCCGACCTCAAGACGAAGTATTCGACTATCGCCAAACTCAACGCCGCCTGGTCAACAAAGCACGCATCGTGGGACGCTTTGAGCGCCTCCCGCACCGCGCCCGACAAGACCAAAGCACGCGCCGACCTCACCGCGTTCTACACCAGGACGGCTGAGACGTACTTCAAAATCGTCCGCGACGAGGTCAAAAAAGTCGCCCCGAATCAACTCTACCTCGGATGCCGATTCGCCTGGGTCAACAATCTCGCCGCCAAGGCGGCCGCAAAGTACTGCGATATAGTATGTTACAATCGCTACAAATACAGCGTCGAAGACCTCCGCCTCCCCGACAACATCGACAAGCCGATCGTCATCGGCGAATTCCACTTCGGCGCCCTGGACCGCGGGATGTTCCACACCGGTCTGCGAAAGGCCCGAGATCAAAAACACCGCGGCCAGCTATACGCCGCCTACGTTCGCGGGGCGCTGCGGAACCCGCTCATCGTCGGGACGCACTGGTTCCAGTACAAGGACCAGGCCACCACCGGCCGAGGCGACGGTGAAAACTACCAGATCGGATTCGTGGACATCTGCGACAGACCGTACAGCGAGACCATCGAAGCCTGCCGCTCAGTCGGATACGACATGTACGAATACCGCCTGAATACCGCCAGGGGAGTGAAGTAACCGTTTACCACGGATTCTGTCGGGCGAACGATTTCAGATGCAGATCTTATGATTTTTATATGCGCATTCTCCGTCCCAGGACACAGTTGCACACCTGTGGTCGTGACGGGGGGCTATCTCGAGGGCGAGGTCGTATTACAATTGGCGCCCTCCTTGGCCCGCGTGAGTTTGCTTAGAAATCCGTCTTTCCGAAAGGCGGCCGCCCAGCGGCGCAGCAGTATCCATCCGCCGGTGCGATAGAGGCGCGTCCACCAGCGCTGCGACCATCGCCGATAGCTGTCGCCAATTTCGTGCATCCACAGCGCCATCCAGGGGAAGGACAGAATGCTCAGAGCGACCGAGAGCATGGATCGCGGGCGATAGAACCGGCCCATGATGCGCTGGGCGGCCGCCTGCATGTCCTCAGGCGTGAGCGGCGCATCCGGTTGAATAATGGGGAAGTTTCCGTCGTAGTACTCCAGCCCGACATGCTGCGTGGAGTAAATCCGGTTGGCCTGGCGGAGCCTTTCGGTCAACTCCGTCCCGGGAAGCGGGATCGGAAGAAGCACCTGCACCGTATCGATCCGGGCCTTTCGAATGAATTTCCGGAAATGTCGTACGCGTTGGCCGGCGGGCATGTGGAAGGACTGCGCCGGGCCCATGGGATAACCGAAGATGAACATACCGTGAACGCGGAAGCCCGCGCGGCGGTAGAGGCGCGTCAGGGCGATCATGTCTGAAGGCTTGAGGCGCTTGTTCATGGCCTGGAGTTCCTCGGCGATGGGCGATTCGTATCCGATCGCCAGGCAGACAACTCCGGCGTCGCGCATGGCCTCCAGGAGTTCGGTATCGCGCGCCTTGTCCAGGCGGATCTGCACGGTGACGGTGAACCGTGCGCCCGTCCGCCGCCGATAGTCGCCAAGCAGCCGGCACAGTTTCAGCGCCCATGGGCGATCCTGGGCGAACAGGTCGTCGACGATGAAGAACATCCGGGCGTCGTACTTCTCGCAGGCGGTGGCAAACTGCTCCAGAACGCGATGGGGCGAGGCCCGGCGTGGGCGGCCTTTGACGGCGCAAAACTCGCAGTTCATACCGCACCCCCTCACGCCGGATACTCCGAACAACTTCAACCGAGCATAGCGAAGGACGGAGTAATCGGGGATGGGAAGCGACTCGAAGTCCGTCAACGGATCGCGGGCGGGCGTGTGAACCACCCGCCCGTCTTTCAGGAAAGCAATCCCCCGAACGCCCGAGAGGTCACCATCCGCCTCGATAACCTCCAGCAGTTCCGCGATCGTCTCCTCGCCCTCCCCGATGACCACGATATCGACCCCGCTGCGCAAAGCATCCTCGATGTTGTCCCCCACGAAATGATGCCCGCCGGCGATCGTGCGAACGCCAAGGCTTCTGTAAACGCGCGCGATCTCAAACAACCGCGGGATCGTACTGGTCAGCCCTCCGTACAAGCCCACAATGTCGGCGGGACGAACACGCTGAAGGACCGCATGGTCCGCCAGGCCGGCTGGGTCCTTTGGACCTCGCCGGTAATTGTTTTCATCGATGACCTCGGCGTCCCATCCGGGCATGTCCTGAACGGCGGTGGCGACGCACACCGGCCCCAGGGCGGTCATGATCCTGGCGGCGCCGGAGTAGACGTTGAAAGCGGGATACACCGGGCAAACGAGCCTGAAACGCGCCCGGCGGCGTCGGATTCCATCGGTCTTTTCACGTATCAGATGCATTTGTCGCCTTCCTTCGCTCAATGGTTCTCTCAATAACTGCTGCTGTAATTACCGCCGGGCACGCTCTGGACCAGACGGAAGACCTGCACCATCGCGCTGCTCGTGAATGCCTGGACCACCGCCCCCGTCGCAGGCTCGACCTCCGCGACGGCCTGGCGAACTTCCACACCGGTAATCTTCTCGATCTCCTCCCGCAGCAAGCGGGAAGAACTGCTGAAGAGCTGTCGGTGGAACTCTTCGACTTGCGCGGCGCCTTCGGGATTCCTGGCCAGGTCCCTCTCTGCCTGTGAGAGGGCTTCGTGCAGGGTAATTACCAGCGTGTCCTGACTCAGGACCACCGTGACGGACTTAGGCGCATGGCCTGTAATCTCCAACTGGTGAGCGGTCACCGCCTCGGCGATCTCTTGCGCTATGTTCGGTCCGGAATCAGCCATCAGTACACTCCCATGACCAGCCGTCACTTACTTCCGGCCGGCGCTTTTGTCCAGCGAGCGGGAAACAAAAAAAAGCCGACGCGGTAGAGCACCCAAGGGTGCTGAACCACGTCGGCTTACTCGTCAACGGACCTCCCGGACCAGCCGGGCTGCCCTTCATCTAGTCATCCGACTCAGAGCCATTTGACATCTCATACTCCAAGATAATATTATTATAGCGGATTCGGCGCACGAAACAAGCTGATTCGGAAATTGGACGCCGCTCCGAACATCTTGAGGATGTGGATCTGCCCGAAAGCCGTGGGCCTCGGCCCTGTCGGAAGACACCGGTTATTGCCCCGCGAGTTTTTACATCGCGGTGCATGGAGATCGTCATGAAAACACGAGGCGAAATCGAAGCCGCCATTTGCAAAGGGGTCGGACGTTTCCAGCAGGAGTACATGGGCCGCGGACCCAAGGACATCCATACCCACTTGATCGGCGATCTGCTCGTGGTCCGACTTCAAGGCGTGTTGACGGCCGCCGAACAGCAGTTGGTCAAGACGCTTCCGCCCGAGAAGGGACGAGGCCTGCTCAAGCAGGTGCGAACGCAGTTGATGGAAACGGCTCGCCCGGCATTGGAGGCAATGGTGCAGGATATCACCGGTATCGAGGTGGTGAGCCTGCACCATGATATCAGCACCGTCACCGGCGAAGAGGTCGTGCTCTTCACCCTCTCCGGGCACCCCGCGTGCCGCGAGGCAAAGCGGGTATGAGACCCCGCCACCGGGAAGCTTGCCCTTCCGACCCGGCCTGCCGTCCGGCGAAGGGGTTTTACTTGACGCAATGACCCGCTGCGCGGGATACTTCCGCCATGGTCCGGGTGGACCGGCCAAACGAAACAGTTCTAACGTCAGATCAATCGAAAGGATCCAGGGATGAAAACAAATGTATTGTTTACTGTGTTAACGATCGCCGCGATCGCCTTCGTTATGGGATGTGATGGGACGGGTATGGGAGGCGGACAGAAAATCAGTGGTTGGACTTCGAAGATCGGGGGGACCTACAAGAGCGCCATATTCACTGGCAAGATCGAGTTTCCCGGTACAACCACTTTCAAGACCAGCAGCGAAAAGTTGAGCGGAACTTACGAACTGACCGCCGGCGGAGAGAAAGTGACCGGAACTTTGAGCGACTTTAAGGCCACTGGTAAAAACGCGCTCAAGTGCAGGTGGAAAGATGTAAACGGTGTGGGCAATTTCACCATGACTTTCTCCGACGACCTGTCCAGCTTCAAGGGCAAATGGGATAACGATGCCAACGACGCAGGCGGCGCCTGGAACGGAAAAAAGTAGCCCCGCACTATTTAACAGTTCGAGATCGGCCGCAAATTCTGCGGCCGATTCTCTTTGCGCTATTGCGCCCTTCGGGCGGCGGGCGGCTTGATGGAACTGCAAAAGAGCTTATCCGGAGAACCTCGAATGAAAACTCCACACGCTATCACACACATGAAGAGAATACTCCTTTTCTCACTGGCCCTGGCGCCGAGCCTGGCGTGTGCAGCGGGACCACAGACCTTCACGAGGCAACTGGTCGAGCCGGTGCTTGTTCGCAACGAGCACAACACACTGCTGCGGCTGACCGTCATGGCGGGAAAAAAACCTTCCGTGCAGGTCACGTCCATCACGGTATCGATTGAAGGTGCGGGTAATCTCGACTCGCTCCAGTTCTACTTTAGCGACAATAAGACAGGATTCGACCGTGACCAACCATTCGGTAAGCGCATGCGGGCCGAGAAGACAATTATATTCAAGGGCCTCGCAAAACTGGAGCCCCTGGACAATCACTTCTGGTTGTCCTGCCGAGTGCGGGCCGGCGCCAACCTGACTCACAAAGTGGATGCGTCAGTCAAGGTCGTCGAGACATCGGCCGGGCGCTCCGTACCGCGCGACGATACGCCCAAGGCACATAAACGTATCGGCATCGCGCTTCGGAAGCATTGGGATGACAAGGTGCATACGTACCGAATCCCCGCGCTGGCCACAACGCCGAAGGGCACACTGCTGTGCGTGTACGACATGCGGCGCAGGAGAAGGCGAGACCTGCAGGAGGACATCGACATCGGTCTGCTGCGCAGCACGGACGGCGGGCAAACATGGGGCGCCCAACAGGTCATCATGGACATGGGCACGTACGGAGGACTGCCTCAGGAGGTCAACGGATGCAGCGACCCGGGCATTATCGTCGACCCGGAGACGGGCGAGATTTTCTGCTTCGCGGTGTGGATGAACGGGCAGGCCGGAAAGCACCAGTGGAGCCGGGGCGGTTCGGCGCCGGGCTTCGAGATCGGAACCAGCGCGCAGTTCATGATGGTGCGATCGAAGGATGACGGGCGGACCTGGACCAGACCGCGGAACATGACGCGCACCTGGAAGGATCCAAAGTGGATTCTCTACGCGCCATCCCCGCAGCAGGGCATCGCGCTGAGGGACGGAACCCTGGTCATGCCCACGGATGGTCGCGATGCACGCGACCGGCGATTTTCCAACCTGCTGATCAGCGGCGACCACGGAAAGACCTGGACGGTCAGTGCGCCCGCATCGTTTGGTAATACCGAGTGCCAGGCGGTAGAACTGTCCGACGGTTCGATCATGCTGAATTGCCGCACGGCAGGATCGGCGAAGTTCCGCACAGTGGCCGTGACGCGCGACCGCGGTAAGACGTGGAAACCGCACGCGACGAACCGCAAAAGCCTCATCGAACCGCACTGCAATGGCAGCTTGTATCGATTCGACTACCGCACCGACGGTAAGACCAAGTCGGTGCTGCTGTTCGCCAATCCACACTCACAAAAGCATCGGACACACCACAGCATTCAGGTCAGTTTCGACGAAGGAAAGACCTGGCCGAAAGAACACCGGTTGCTGCTCGACGCAGGCCGCGGCGCCGGATACCCCAGTTTGAGCCGCGTGGATGACAAACACGTCGGTATTGTGTACGAGGGCAGTGGGGCACACCTGGTGTTTGAGAAGATCTCAATTGATGAACTGCTGAAGCGGTGACGTCAACCGGCCTGCAGGTCTATCCCGAACCTGTCGAGCAGGCTCGCTTCTGCACGGGCAATTTCGCTGGCGACACGCTCGGCGGGCCATTGGAGCACGCCGGCCGCAATCTCCGTCAATTCGGCCAGGAGCCCCCGAGTCAACTCCCCGAGCAGCGCGATTGCGGTTCGCCTGAGCACCAGGTCGTCTATGTGGACGACACGCTCGTGGCGAACGATAAACTCGATCTCGCGGCGGGTGTAGGTCGGGTGATGTTTCAGCGGTTCGTCGGGGGCTTCGGTGATGAACGCCGCAACGTGTTCGGCGCGCGTTCCGTATCGCTGGAGCAGTGTATCGATGCGGTCCGAGTCCAGTTCAGTTCGCTCGGTCAGGGACGACGTCCACCTCCGCATCGCCGCATCATCGTCGGGATAACCCCTCCCCCCGCCTATCTCGACATCCTCTGACGCCAGGCGCCGTTCCAGCGCGAGACGTTCGAGTATTGTGTCGGTGACCTGCTCCGCGAACGCACGAAAAGTCGTCCACTTTCCGCCTGTCATTGAGTAGACCGGGAAACCGAGGTGATCGTCGCCTTCGTTGACGGCGCAGAAGTGATCGCGGCTGACCTCGACCGTCGCATCCGCATCGGAGTATTGCAGAGGCCGGACGCCGGAAAATCGAGATACTATCTGCGAACGATCGATCTGCAGATCGGGAAAGACCTGCCGGATCGACTCGAGCATGTACTCGACCTCATCGTCGGTGCAGCGAACGTCATCGGGATTATCCACGCGAATATCCGTCGAACCCATGAGCGCCTTGCCCAACCACGGTAAAACGACCGCAACTCGTCCTTCAGGCGTCTCGTAGTAAATCATCCCACCGTCGAGCGCCTCGTAGAGTCGCTCGTTATCAATCACCAGGTGAGCGCCCTTGGTGCCCCCTATCAGGGTGGTGTCGAGGTCGATCATCCGATTGGTCAAGTCGATCCAGGCGCCTGTCGCATTTACGACAATCTTCGGGCGGACACGCAGCGAGTTGCCCGAAAGTCCATCACGCAGCAATACGGTATCGCCTTCAGCGCTCTCAAGGGCAACGTAGTTCATCGCCCGGGCCTCGGGGTAAATGGCGCGGGCATCGAGTATAAGCTCCAATCCAAGGCGTTCGGGATAACTCACCCACGCGTCGTAATAAGTCGCGGTGCAGACGATGTCCTTCGGAAGCATCGGGCGGACCGCCAGCGACTTGCGCCGGGAGGCAAACTTGTGCTTCGGCATCACGCGATTCTTGCGCGTGAGGATATCGTAGAACGTCAGGCCCATCTTGACGATCAGCGAACCGCGACTGGTCGGACGCTTACCGGCGCCAAGATGCAGGAACTTCCGGATCGCCCCGAATACGCCCGAGAAGCGGTGAAATATCGGTATAGTGGTCCGCAGGGGATGCACGTAGTGGCGCGCGTTGCGGAGCAGTAAATTGCGGTCCTTCAGCGATTCTGCAACCAGCCTGAACTCGCCGAACTCCAGGTATCGCAAACCACCGTGGACCATTCTCGAAAGGGCCGCACTGGCGCCCGAACAAAAATCCGCCTTGTCGACAAGCAGCACATCGACCCCCTGCAGCGCCAACTCCCGCAGAAGCCCCACGCCATTAATACCACCGCCGACAATGAGGACCGAAACGTCCGGATGACTTTTTACGTCATCCACCATATCCTGTCTCTTGACCATCTCTCACCACTTGTAAGGAATTCGCATAAACCTTTTAACAGCAGACACACAGTAACAGAAAACCTATCCAGCGGCAAACGGTGGATTTGAGGCGAAGAATCTTTCAAACCAGTTTCATCTTGTAGAGGTTGGCGAACAGGCGGAACTTGCGCGCGTAATCGCCGCAGAACAGGATGTTGTGATGCCCCTTGACGCTGCACGCATCTTTCCCATGATCCAGTTCGATTTCCACGTTTGTCGTGCATCCGCCGGCCGGCGGCATGTTGTGCGATTTGTAGACCTTCCCGGAATAGACGTCCAGGCTCGCGGGCTGACCGGTGTAATAGTGGATCATCGTGACCGGTTCGCCCGGTTTCCAGAAAGTCTGAACCGCGCAACTACCCTCGTTGGAATGGAAAAACTTGCGCAGGATATGCCTCGATACCGGCCCGCCGGGACCATGCAATCTCGGCGTACATGTGCAGTGCGATCCGTAGTAGTGATTGCGCTCGGTCTCAAACGCGGGATTGTGCTGGAAACCGCCTCGCCCGGTGAGCGCCTCGCCGAGGAACAAACTGTAGGCCGCGGCCATATCATTCTCGCAAGCAGCGGGAAAAAGCTGCCCGTTCAACATCGCAAAACTCACGCAAGGTTTAAGCATTCCCGCTCTCAGGCATGTCATCGTCACACCGTGGGCCTGGTGTTCCAATATCATCTTCTGCAACGCCAGGTGCGCCCTTGCCGCACTCTCCAGAGCCTCCCGCGTCACGCGCACTTCCTTTGCGCCCCCGGTGAAGGTTTTAATCAGCTTTTCAGCCTGACCGTCAATCTCGATCTTCCTGAAAATCTCGGCGTACTGCGCGAACGGTACAGTGCGGACATTGATCCCGAGGAAACTTTCAGTTCGCTCTGCAACCTTCTTCACACCGGTAATGCTCAGCAACCGACTCTGGGCAAGGAGTTTTTTCGTGTTGATCATCCGCATTCCGTATTCGATCGCCTCGAAGTTGTCCAACGACTGGATGAAGTACAGGCCCTCCCGGCGGTATCCGGTCACAGACCCGTGTTTGACGCCCAGGGCGATGTAGAACACCGCCGGAACACCCGCCGTCTCAGCCGCTTTCAAAAGCGTGTCGACCTCCCTGAGGCTCCGGTTGTAAAACATCACTATCAGCAGACCGTCCGGTTTGTCTTTCGCTATCTCGGCGGCGATTCGCCGTGCATCCCTCACGTGCGCCACCGGTTTGTCATCAACGTTAATCGTCATCCCAAGCCGCTTTTGGGTCTTCTTCAACTCGGCGGCGTATTGCACCTGCCGCCCCTCAGCGTCGAATTCCGTTCCAGGCCAACTCCACCAGCCATTGGGGTTCTCAGCAAACCTCTTCGACGGCGGATAAACGAATACCGCCCGAACGTTCGCCCGCTTCCTGGAGTCATTGGTTTTCACCGCCAGTGCGGCCGATTCATTGCCCGGGAGTTGGTTACCCCCACAGCCCATGAACATGAACGGCGCGCCGGCGGCCGCGACACCTGTCGTATACAGAAAAGCCCTGCGCGACACTTCAATCGCCTTATCTGATTCTGATCGTTTCATGTGGTTCTCGCTTTCATGGTATTCAGTGTTGGGCTTCGGGACGTCGGGGCTATTGCTTCAACACCTTGCTCAAGGCAATGTGTTGCTTGAGGATCGCTATCTCTTTGGGATCATACGGCGTACGGTCCTTGCGGTAAAGATCGACGAACCAGAGTTTCAGTTCGGGTACGCGGGCTTTTCGTCCGACAGCAATGTCACCGGCCCGAGCAGGCCCGAGGCAAACAACTTGGAATTGGCCTTGAACTTTGTGACGTTCGTCTTTGTCAGGCGTTTTTCCTTTGGAAGCGCGGCGTCGCCGATCAGGCGATTGGGCCAGAGATTCACGACATCGATCTCGAGCTTGTTGGCGGTGGGTTTTACGATCTTGCTGATCTCCACGCGCCACGGCGCCGTCCAGACCACGCCGAGGTCCTTCCCGTTCAGCCGGACCCGGGCTACGTTCCTGACTCGCTTGAGGTCGAGGTACAAACGCTTTTTGCTTCCCTGCGCCATCTTGGGCAGGTCGAATGTCTTGTGGTAGGCGGCTTTACCCGAGTAGTACTTGATGCCTGGCTCGTGGCGCTTCGTCCAGTCTTCGAGCGTCTTGAATTCGACCGACTTGGGCCCGCCCCACTTCGGGTCGAACTTCACCGTCCAGGGCCCGGGGATTTCGCCAACGGGTTTCAGTTCCGGGAAATTGCGTGTGCCCGGTCCTTTCGTCGAACTCGCGGGCTTGCGGAACACCACCAGCAGCGACCCTCGCGGCGCAAAGTCCAGCGGAACGGTGGTGCGCCCGCCGGATGTCTTGAATGCAACCGCATCGCGGATCTCGCCGGTTACGGCGTCCCATATCTCCGGCTGCCTTCCTGTCACCCGGAAAATGCACTCGGCGCTGACAGACTTGCTCTGCTGATTGGAGACAAAGTAGATGTCGGCGGCCTGGCTGCGACGATGGATGTAATGCAGGGTCGCGCCGGTGGATTCGAAATCCGCGCCGACGCCCATAGATGTGAGTGTCTCCTGGATACTCCTGCCCGAAACCAGTTTCAACTTGCCCGCCAGTTTCTTAACCTCGTCATCGCATGCGGGATAGTCCCTGAGCCCCGGAGTTCGTGTCGGTTTGGGGCCTACAATAGTGACACCGGCCTTGGTTAACTCGGCCACTTTTTTGAGTACCAAAAGTGACATCGCATCCGAGTCTGGCAAGACGAGCAAGCGATAGCTCATACCGTCTGGCAGGACGATGCGTCCATCTTTGGCAGATACGCGAGTCAGAAGCACTTCGGTATTGATGGTGTCGCAGTCATACCCGGCGGGCAAGGGCGGTTTCATGTGATCCCGGCCTGGAACAAAAGCGGGAACGTTCTCGCCTGTGTAATAGCAGACGTCGGCTACGAACAATCCCTGCTGGAGCATGAACTGGCAGCGGGCAAGGTACTTCATCCAGGCGCCGCTCATCGGCCACCAGGTAATGTTCCTATCGAAATGCGTTCCCGCCCCCTGCCACTGGTTGCCCGGTTTGATGTCCAGGTACGGTTGGTGGACGTAGAAGCAGAGCATGTTGCGCGTAAGCCCCGAACAGAGCGCCAGGTCGCCGACGTCCTTCAGCATGTAGGGATCTTTCTCCCAGTTCGGTCCCATGGTGGTGTACGCCTCGGCCTGCACGTATTTCTTACCGTATATGTGCGCCGCGGTCGCCGCCTGTTTGACCGTATCGCATCGCTTGAACTGGTTTCTGTACCAGAAGCGCCCGGCCGGTTCGCTCTTGCGCGCCCAGAACTCGCCCATTGGAATATCGCTCTTTCCCAGGCACTGAAGCGCATCGATCCAATGGGTGAAGAAAGGCCCGCCCGACTCGGGGTGGATGCCCATTCCATGCTTGCGCGACAGCTCGCTCAATCGTCCGTAGTAATTCTCGGCGATGCAGTCGGCGACCGTTCTGCGGTAGTCCCGGGCGAACCTGTCTGACACTTCCTTGCTGTCCACGATCTTCCCGGCCAGCACGGGCAGATACGGTAATGGGTCGTACCCGCGCCTTTGTTTGAACTCCCTGCGGAATCCGTCTGTCCAGTTCGGGACACCGAGTTCCCAACTGTCGATATGCGTGTACTTCAGGGTCTTGCCGGCAAGGGCGCCGATATCGGCAAGGCATTTTCCCATCGTCGCGTCAAAGTGCATCTCCATCGCCTTTCGGCTGAGCGGATCGATCTCAAGCCCCCCGCCGCCCGGGCTGGTGCAATGAACGACGCCCCGCCCCACCAGCGTGCAGCCCATACGCATGATATTCCAGGCGCCTCGCGGCGCATCCCAGGTGAGCTTGCCGGATGCGTCGACTTTGGAAGTCAGATCGACAACATTTCCACTCTTTATTTGTGGGGCCTGCGATGGGGGTTTCTGTCCCTTCTTCAGAAGTGCGATCTCGCTGATCTGCACGTTCCAGCACTCCTTCCCCTGGAACGGATAGGAAGAAGTCATCACCAGGCGGAAGTATTTCGCCTTCGCCTTCGTCTCGTCGAACGTCACGGTCTTGACTTTTCGCTCGGCGACCACGAACTTGCAGATCGTTCGGAAAGTTTTACCATCATCGGAGTACTGAAATTCGCAATCTTTCGGGCCGCAGTCCGAATAGGGAGTGACAACCAGTGAAGCGGCGGGAAAAGGTGCGGGAAACTCCCAGTTGAGAAACTCCGGAGATTTGGGTGTAGGTCCCTGTCCCGGTTTGTCACCGTTGGATATCCAGCGCGTCTTGGGATCGTGGTCCAGCGCCAGTGGCGGAGGATACTTGGGATAAGACGAACTGGCCGTAAGTTTTGACGCAACCATCGCCTCTTGCGCCGCGACCTTGAACGCCACAACAGCAGCATCACGATAGTAATTATTCTTGAGCCTCGCCGGTTTGGGAAGCTGGATTTCAATCTTCTTACCGCCCTGAACAACTGTCTGGGACCATACAAGGTTCTTCGCCGCCTGGTCGGGCTTGACCCACGGTCCGCCCGCATTCCAGCCACTGCAAAGGTTCAGGCTGAGTTCCAGACCGAGGCGGTCGGCTTCCTTTACGGCGAACTTGAAATGATCGCGCCACCTGGTGCTCATGAAAACCGGACCATCTGCCGCCAGAGGCCCGCCCACTCCCGCGTCAAAAACCAACGCGCCGGCGATACCCTGGGTCTTCATCGCCTCGAGGTCGGCGGTGATTCCGGCCTTGCTGACATTGCTGTCCAGCCACCACCAATAAGCCCACGCTTTGGCGGAGTTCGGCGGGGCTGCAAAACCGCCCTCCAGCCCGATATCCGCACCTGAAGTCACAGACGCCATCCCGATCAGCGCGCCCAACAGCACTGCCAATATAATTCGCATCCTGCTATCTCCTCTCGATTTAACGTATGGGCGTATTTTCAACGGCTCCGATGTCCGCTTTTCCCGCGACAACCTTGTTCTTGAGAATATCTTGCCCCCCGTTGTCCTTGATCGCCAGGCCCTTGTCAATACATGGCGAGGCGGGCTTGAGATGGTATCCACGGAGTGCGGCCAGGGTCTTCAGGTTAATGTCGCCGGCTGCCTCGCCGGGATTGATGAACATGGGATTCGCGACAATGGCTTTGCTGTCCGACTTGTGGGGCGTAATGTTGTGGTAGACGTTGTTGCGAAACTTCGTATTGATCCCGTCGGAGTTTTTGCCCCATTTCCCGCGTCCTTCGAAGCAGAAGATATTGTTCTCCAGCAGCGTGTTAAGCGGCGTCCTGCCTCCGGTGA
>Ga0180434_10006869_pt1 | contig 12982 bp, 13 predicted proteins | sample SS_ome_7_FD_132453 | JGI IMG/M metagenome (GOLD analysis project Ga0180434, IMG submission 132453) | Hypersaline lake sediment archaeal communities from the Salton Sea, California, USA - SS_1_D_2 metaG | ecosystem: Environmental > Aquatic > Non-marine Saline and Alkaline > Hypersaline >... | reverse complement strand
TTAAAATAGTTATCGTTTTCTCTTCATTATTACTACAGTCTTTAATTAACTCATTAATCTCATTTTGTAATTCTTCTTTACTTAACTCTGCCTTCCATTCTAATACAGGAGAAAAGATCATTGGAAATGAAACCATAGACAGAACTAAAATGATAATAACTAAACTAGCAAGAGAATATGATAATAATGCATTTACTACAGTTTTTTTCCATTGTGGTATTCGCGTTTTGCTTCTATTTTCTTTATCTTTTACTTTTCGAAAGCAATAATCAAAAAAAAGAACAATAGGAGTTATTAATATATTAAACCAAATGATGATAACTAAAATCATCCATAAAGTCCCATTCGTAAAAAATAGTAATAATAAGGATAAAATCACTGATGGGATTTGAATTTTTATTATTTTTTTTGTTATTTTTCCAAGCTTCATTTACTCCCCTAAATAAAACCGTTTATAATGTATTCTTATAACTAATATATTTTTTTAAAACCTGCTAGGTATGATCTCTAAATCATATTTTTCTCCCCTTCACACCATCAACTACTGAAAATTCCTTCTAACCAACAAAAACGCAACAACAGCTACAATACTAACCACCCCTCCGAACAGAAACGTAACCGTGGGAGTGAATGCCTCCCAGAGCACCCCTGCAATCACACTTGAAGGTAATGCAATAAGCCCCGTCAGCGTGTGATACGTTCCTAACGCCGTTGATCTGCGGTTTTCTGTCGATAAATCAGAGACCAATGCTCGTTGATTACCATCAAGAAGAGCATAGACTACTCCGTACAAGACAAATAAAACGATAAACGCTGCCAACGAAAAGAACAAGGCAAACCCCAAGGTCGTAACAGAAAAGAGAAGATATCCCAGTACCAACACCTTTTTCCGTCCAATTTTATCAGATATCATGCCAAACGGTATCGCAAAAATGGAGTAAAAGACGTTAAACAAAATATACAACAGAATTGGCGCGGCAACAGACCATTCTCCCGTGAAGTAGGTCTGTGCCCGCAATATGAAAAACATGTAGCTAAAATTTGCAAGAGAAAAGATACCGGATACAAGAAGGAAGAGTTTAAGCGGTTTAGGTAATGTTTTGAGACTGACGGTAAATGAAATGTTCTGCGCCGTTCTCTTACCTTCCGTAACAAAGACGAGTGGTATAAGAGAAACAAACGCAACAACTGCCGCAATAAGGATGATGACATTAAAATCAGCCGCAACAAACCAAATCAGCAAAAAAACGATCACGGACCCAAGAATGGCACCGGCAGTATCCATCGATCGATGGATGCCAAATCCTTTGCCACGATTCTCCGGCATGGAATCTGCGATGATGGCATCGCGTGGTGCCGCTCTCATGCCCTTTCCAACACGTTCCAGACTGCTGAATACGAGCACATGCTGCCAGATGGTTGAAACGGATAAGAACAGTTTAAAGACCGCAGAGGTGAGGTATCCTGAAAACACAAAGATCTTTCGTTTTCCTGTTTTATCAGACCAATATCCACAAACAACCTTGAGCAAACTTGAGATACTATCATGTATCCCACCAACCAACCCAATGATAAGACCAGTTCCTCCCAAGGATGCAAGAAATAAGGGGAGAATGGGCAATATCATTTCGCTACTAGCATCATTGAGAAAACTGACAATCCCCAGCAACAAAATATTGATGCTGATCTTTTGGATACTCTTGTTTTTCATGTCTACCTCCTCCCATTCACATCATATACCAAGCAAGAATCTGTACACAAACGATAGCTACCGGGATGTTTTCTTGTTGAAGAGTTTGTCAGCAGGGCAACCAATCTCTCGTTGCTTGCAATAGTTACACGCAAAAGAACCCCGGATAACCGCAGTTCCTCCAAAAGAGAGGAGCAGGATAAGAACGAGCAGGCCAATCCGTATTAAAGAAAAATCAAGGATCGAAAGAATAACACCACCAACGAGGGGAAATATGGCAACGAGGAAATCAGGAATCATATCAGCAAATGAAACCTCTCGTTCGGTGAACTTTTTGGGATTGCCTTTTTTTGTAATGGCCGACGCTATTTTTCCCTTACCGAGTCCACATACTCGGTGGTGATAATAACAATATTTGCAACTCCTGAATATCACCAGCAGTTCTATTCCAACGCAATATACAAGATAGAGCAGAGCAACAATAATGCCGAATCCCAGCAAGACAACAGCTCCAATGATGTAACTTAGCATAGAAACAAGGATTGCGAGTGCTGGAATCCATAGAGGGAACGTTTCGTACGTTTTAGTTTCTGACATGTTTCTCTCCCAGGCCAACATCACTAATCTCCTTATAAAAACACCGTTATCGTATGCAAAGCCCCCATGTAGATATTTTTAAATACTCTACATGAATACGTATTAGCACGTATTAGAACGTATAAGGACGTGAAAACTATGGGAAAAGGAACAACCATCGGATTATTACTGCTTGCGGCAGGAATAATCATATGGATAGCATATGGACTCTATCTGGGGTTTGAAGAGATACTCAATGCCTTAGACCTTATTACTGGAGTAGTCGCAGGGTTGATCGTCATTGGCATCATCACCCTTATTGTCTCCATTGTCATCGAACAACGCAAGGACACGAAAAAGATGGAAGAAGAAATTAGCAAGGAGGATTTGGAACCATGATTATGGCAAATACCGATTTTGTTACCGGAAAAGAAATCAAAGAAATGATTGGCCTCGTTCGAGGAAATACCATACAAGCAAAAGGCATCGGCAAAGACATCAAAGCAGGTTTCCGCAACATCGCGGGTGGGGAAATAAAAGAATACACCCAAATGCTTGCAGAAGCCAGAGAAATAGCACTAAAAAGAATGGGAGATAAGGCAGAAAAAATGGGTGCAGATGCAGTAATAAACGTACGATTCATGACCAGTGCAATAATGGCAAGTGCAGCAGAAATCCTTGCCTATGGAACCGCGGTAAAACTGAAGTAGATACGATGGCTACAGCAAATACGATCATGCTTATCGTCGGTGCCATTGTCGTGCTCTTTGGTATTGGTGTCTTCCTTCATCCAAACATTGCACGATGGGTTAATGCTCCCGGAGGTCCACGACTCAAAGCATTGATTGCGATCATTGCAGGAGTGAGTATTATTTTTGTAGGATTGCTTATCGAAATACAATAAGGAGGATATGAAAGATGGTTAATGCGTGGTTGTTGCTCTCGGGTATAGGCATGATGCTTGTCGGGATACTGTTTCCCATCTACTGGTGGAGAACACAAAAGGTCCCCGTCAAATATTTTGGCTATGGTGCTGTTCTTTGGATTCTTGCTATTGCACCGAAAATACTTCTTGATCTCACCATCACCCCATCCATGACCCCATATCTGGCGACCTATGGAACAGAAGCGTTAGTGATTATCACAGGCATCTACGTGGGCTTACGAACAGGGTTATTCGAAAGTGGGTTTACGTATCTGGCAGGACTGAAAACAAAACTCAAGAAGGTTACCTATAAACAAGCTATTGCCTTTGGATTGGGATTCGGTGGCTTTGAAGCGCTTTCGTTGGGAGTCTTGTCGTTTATCAACATCTATGCCTTTGTGATGTTGCCAGAGCTAATAAATCAAGTACCTGTAGAAACGCAAACCGTTCTTCTTCAACAATTGAATCAGTCAACATGGGTGGTACCTGCAGCCGTTATGGAAAGAGTTTTCACCATTTTTATGCATGTGTTTTGTTCGTTGCTCGTCTTTTACGCACTGAAACAAGCACAAAAAAAATACCTCTACTACTCAATCGGGTACAAAACGTTAGTTGACGCTATTATTCCTGCGTTACAAGTCTATATCGGAACACAAACAGTCGTGGGCATCTATCTGATCGAATCCCCGTTTATTGTGTTAGGGCTGTTTTCGATACTGGGTATCCGTTGGATACGTCAACACTGGGGTGATTCTTAGGATGAAAAAGGTAACCATTACACTCAATGATGATATGTGGGAGTGGTGGAAAGATAATTCCTGGATTAATCTGTCTCAGCTTGCTGAAAGAGAATTAAAACGATTGAAAACACTAGAAGAACGCGTGTTGGGCACATGCCCCGAATGCGGAAGTGAAAAACTCCGCTTTGATGGAAAAACATATCGATGTGCCAAATGCGGATTTGAATATACGTAGGTGATAAAGATGGTAAAATTTTGTCCAAGATGCGGCTCAACAAACATTGAATGGGTACTTCCCCAAACATGGTCAAAATGGGAATGCAGGGATTGCGGATACATCGGAGCGTTGATTATCGAAGATGGAAAACTAGCTGATGAAATTCATAAAGAATACCTTAAAAATGAGAAAAAGATACAGGACTGAGTGAGGGAGAGCTATGCTTGTGACCACGACTGAGATATTGCCTGGTAGAGATGTCAAAGAAGTACTAGGCATCGTCTTTGGCAGTTGCGTGCAAATGAAGCACTTAGGAAAAGATCTCCGTGCCATGGGGAGAAACATTATCGGTGGGGAGTCAAAACCATACACGGAGCTTATGGAAGAAGCACGAAGGGTGGCGATGCAGCGTATGATTGAGGATGCGGAAAAATTAAGCGCTGATGCAGTCATTGGCATGCGCTATGCCACCGCACAAACGATGGCAGGGGCTGCTGAGCTGATTGCGTTTGGAACGGCAGTGAAAACGCATTAGGAGGAGAGGGGTATGGCAACCGTAGAAGTGAAGAATTTAGTGAAATCATATGGTTCAATGGAAGCAGTAAAAGGCATATCATTTACCGTAAATAAAGGAGAAATTTTTGGGCTCATCGGTCCCAATGGTGCAGGGAAAACAACTGCACTACGTGTAATTTCTACCCTTCTCCAAATCACTGACGGAACGGTAGAAATTCTTGGGTTTGATGTGAAAAGACAACCAACAGAGATCCGAAAACTGATCAGTTATCTCCCTGAGGACGCCGGAGCTTATAAAAATCTTACAGGGCGAGCATATCTTCGCTTTATTGCCAACTTTTTCCACGACATCTCAACAGATGAGATGGTAGCAAAAGGAATAGAGATTGCTGACCTTGGGGATCGAATCGATGATAAGGTTGATACCTATAGTAAAGGGATGAAACGACGACTGCTCGTTGGAAGAGCATTGATGATTAACCCTAGACTTGCGATTCTTGACGAGCCCACCTCTGGTTTAGATGTGGTGAATGCTCAAGAGATCAGAAAAATTGTAAAAAATACGGCGCATGATGGAACCGCAGTCCTTCTTTCTTCACACAATATGCTAGAGGTGGAATACCTCTGTGATCGCATTGCACTCATTGCCGAGGGAAAAATTGTTGAAGAAGGGAAACCAAAAGCGTTGATGCAAAAATATCATGTCAACAATATTGAAGAAGTCTTTGTACAGGTGGTAGCATGAGTTCACTGGGGAATATTATGAAAAAAGAGTTACGGGAGCTGCTCACCTTATCGGCAATCCTTCCCATCATTCTCCTTGCGATTGTGTTTGGTTCAATTGGGAACTCTATGGAAGGCTTTCAAGAAGAATTCACCGAACCACCGGTTTTAGGTTATATCAACGAGGATGAAGGAAATCTCTCCCATGTTGCAATATCATTTTTGGAAAAAAACGCAGAGGTCGTGTTTAATTCAACAGATATCACAGATAAACAACAAGGATTGGAATATGTCAAACAAAAAGACGGGGTGGCATTACTGGTTATTACCCAGAATTTTACCTCAAATATCCTTAATGAAACCCAGGGAGAGATTCAAATCTATTGGATTATGAAAGGAGCCGGTATTTTGGATTCCATATCTTCTGGGATTGTAGAATCGAATCTGGATCTTATCAACAGAGCGATAGCACAGGCACTTATTGAGGAAAATACCACGGTGAATGCCACGATTGTCCTCTCGCCAACATCTCGGATAGATACCACCTATTTCAAGAATAGAGTAATTGGGTTATCACCAGGAACAATTACAGGGATGCTGTCATCTCAATCAACCTTTATCCCCATTATTATTATGATGCTTATTATCTTTGCCGGCCAGATGATTATTTCATCAATGGCACTGGAAAAAGAAAATAAGACCTTGGAAACGCTGCTCACCCTCCCAGTGAAACGCACCAGTATTGTGACTGGGAAAATTGCTGCAAGTGCATCCATTGGTCTGCTTTTTGCTGTTATCTACATGATAGGAATGAGTTATTATTTCCAAGGGTTTCAATTCACTGAAGGGATTAATCTCGCCGAGTACGGCCTTGTGTTGACCTCCCAAGATTTTCTGTTAATAGGAATTTCTTTGTTTATCACGCTCATTGCCGCGCTTGCTCTCTGTATGTTACTGGGGACATTTGCCAAGAATTTCAAAAGTGGCCAAACATTGGTCTTCCCGGTAACGATGCTGGCGATGATTCCTATGTTTATTACGATGTTTATCGATTTTGATACCCTTCCGCTTGCCGCAAAAGCACTTGTCTTTGCGATACCGTTTTCTCATCCAATGATGGCACCCCGGGCACTCATATTCAATGATTATCTTTTAGTACTCGGTGGCATTGCTTATGTAGCTATCTTTGCAATAGCGACCATAGCCATTGTTGTATGGATATTCAAAACAGACAGATTGCTTACCGGCAGCACTAAGAAAAAACAAACAAAAGGACTCGCATCCTTGTTCATGAAACGGCGGTAAGACGTATCGCATATTCTTTATAGCAATCCGCCTTTTTTATAAATCTCAAGTTGTACCTTAGAAAACGGCTTGGCATAGTAGGTTTTATCTTGTGTGATATTGGTAATCTTACCAGCGGCAAACTCAACTGACACCTCATCACCGTCGTTGATTTTATCTGCAATATCTTCGGCAACTAAAATCGGCATTGCACTGTTGATCGCATTTCGTTCGTAAATGGCACCAAATGATTCCGCGACAATAACAGCAATTCCTAACGATTTAAAGCAATCTACTGCCTGCTGACGTGAACTTCCTGCTCCAAAGTTTTTTCCAGCAATCACGATGTCTCCTGGCTTTGCTTTTTTCGCAAAATCCTCAAATCCTTTCAAGTTATCAAACGTATATTGCCCCATTTCATCCATATCGGTAACAGCCAGATATCGATTATGATAAATCATATCAGTATCAATATTGTCTCTATCGATGACCCATGCACGCCCCTCCACTCTCAATGGTGCCTCGTGGTGCTGGTGTAATATTTTTTTAGGTGGTGCAGACGGTGTTGTACTTGGTGGTTTTTTAGCGGCCGTTGGGAAGTTATCTTTCGTGGTAATATACCCAGCAACCAATGACGCCGCGACCGTTTCAGGTGAGGCAAGGTAGATATCTCCTTTTCCTTGCTTGCCCACAAAGTTACGATTTCCTGAAGAAACGGCAACCTCTCCTGCTCCTGTCTGTCCAATCTGCCCTGCAGCACATCCTGCACATCCTGCAGATCCTACCAATGCACCCGCCTCTTTGAATATCTGTATCAATCCTTCATCCAAACACTGTTTCCATATGTTGTCAGTTGATGGAACAACTTTGAGTACCCGGCCAGGTGCAGTTTTCCGGCCACGTAGTATCGTAGCGACCGCTCGCATGTCTTCTATCCGACCATTGGTGCACGAGCCGATAAAACCTGAATCAACAGGTGTTTTAGCAATATCGTTGACAGATACAACATCTTCGGGATGGCCAGGTCGAGCAATTAATGGCTGAAGACCATCGATATCGACCTCAACCATCTGTTCGTATGATGCATCATTGTCTGCGTATACTCCTCCTTCCGTAGGAAAGAGAAGGATGATGCCTCCCATTTCCGTTGCCATTGAGGCGATAGTAATTTTACCATCCAGTGATAAAGAATCAACATACTCACCATACAATTCACCAGCGTAGCCCAACAATCCATTGGCTCCAAAGACTTCGAGCATTTTGAGTACCACATCTTTAGGAGTTGCCAATGGCGAAGGCATTCCAATAAGGGTAATTTTGACAGAGGGAGGTACTTTGAACCATACTTTTCCGTGTGCCCAAGCATGGGCAATATCTTTATCTCCCATTCCTTGACCAAACGCGCCAATAGCACCCAGAATGTTAGCATGAGAGTCCGTAGACACGATTGTACCACCTGGCTTGGCAATGCCTTCATCAATGACGATGTGTGTTCCTATGCCCGCGTTAATGTCAAAAACCTTGATGTTGTGTTGCCGAGCGAACTGGCGACATATCTGTTGATTTGCGGCATATTTCTGATCACAACCGCCAGGGTTACAATCAAAAGTGAAAAACGTCTTTGAAGGATCATCAAGAGAAAGTCCATATTCTTGGAGATTTTTTACGACATTTGCGCCGCCAAAATCTCGAGCGACGCGAACATCTATGTCAACATCGATAATAGTACCAACGGTTGTTTTTTCGGTAGCATGCCTTTCAAAAATCTTCTGAATCATAGTTTTACCCATACCTATGGCCTCCTCTTTTTATGGGATATCTCGTTCCTTTGGACCCGTATATTCACAGTCAGCTTCAAACATCTTTCTCATCAGTTTTTCCTTGGTCTGCTCTTCATAGACCTGTGCGGTAAGGCCAGCTACTCGGCCGAGTAAGAAAAATGCTTTTCCGAGTCGCCAATCAAATCCCATATCTGAAGATATGGCAGCAATAGCTCCATCAACATTAATCGGCAATGCTTTTCCTGTTTGAACTTGTAATTCTTTTTCGATAGCTTGTGAAAGTGCCAGGTGATCAGAAGCAATACCAAGCTCCTTGGCAAGAGAAAAGAGACGTGCAGTTCGAGGGTCTGCTGTGTGCACACGATGACCAAACCCAAGGATGCGTTTCTTCTGCTCTCGTGATTCTTGTACAAGCATGGTTGCCATCTCGTCAATCGAAAGGTTTTCTTGTTTCATACGAGCAATACCATCTTGCAGGAACCGTGCACCTTTTTCGATTGCACCGCCATGTGCATCGCCTATGGACAAGATGCCTGCGGCAACTGCTGTTGGTAATGGCACCCCTCCTGAGGCCACCACTCTCGATGCCATGGCAGATGGCGGAGTCACTCCATGATCGATACAGGCAGTAAGCATAGCATCCATCATACGGCCATGCTCTTCTGACGGCAATTCTCCTTTTAAAAGAAGGTACACGACATGAGGATACGGTATCGTTCCAATGAGGTCCTCTTGTCTATACCCCTTTGTCACCAGATGATTCGGCTCTACCTTGGTAATGTTGGTAGTCCATTTCATGTATTACACATCCTTTACTTTCCATATAATATCTAAGACAGTGCCATCAAACCATTTCGTCATTCCTACAACATCGTTCGTAAACTCAACGTGCTGTGGACCCCCAGTTGCTTGATAGGCACTCTCCTTCAATTCTTCAATAGGAACAAGAGGGATTGTCCCTTTCACTTTTTCTATCAAATCCTTTCGTTTTGGATTTATTGCAATACCTTGATTCGTGACAATAGCATCAACGACATCGCCTGGCGTCGTAACCGTGGTAACGTGCTCTCGTACAATAGGATTGGTTTTTCGAAAGACGGGGCAGGTGATAATTGACAATGATGCCCCTGCTGCTGTATCCTGATGACCGCCGATACCATGGAGTAATCGTCCATCGCTATGGGTGTTAACATTCACATTGAAATTGGTATCAACTTCTGTTGCACCAAGCACCACCGTATCCAGCCCATCGATGGTTCTCCCTTTTGACGTTGGGTCTGCATAGTGACCAATGTCTGCTGGTAATCCCAGATCTTCTTGTAGGAATTTTACAGAGTAGGCGTCAAAGACTTGTGAGTAATAGATATTTTTTACCCGACCTGCTTTATAGATATCGCAGATAAGTTGGGTGAGACCTCCCGTTGCTGTTGACGCGACAATATCTTTCTCCTCCAATCGCTCACCGAGAAATTTCATGGCGGCAAGGGAAATGCCGCCTGCACCAGATTGGAAGACCATGCCGTCCTTAAGAATGCCTGCCGCATCCATAAGATCGACGCAGTCATGAGCGATTTTAAGTTTTTCAGGGTTTTCAGTAACTTTGGTGGTACCGGACATGATTTTTTTTGGATCGCCAATGTTGTCAACGTGAGCAACCACATCGACATAACGCTCTTGAATTTCTTGATGGGGGTTGGGATACTCAACAAGCGTATCTGTAACAATAATAACATGATCTGCATGAATAGCGTCTACTTGTGAGTAAGAAATAGGGCCAAATGCACTCTCACCAACAATGCCGGTCGCATTGCCTCGTTCATCAGCAGCACTGGCGGCAATCACGGCGATAGTTGGATGTAATTCTCCTTTTTTAACTGCTGCCCATCGACCACCGTGAGAGCGTAGAATAACCGGGAAATCAAGAAGATGTTTTGACACGTACGCTCCGACAGATCCATTGATACTGCCCTCGATTCTATTCACCGTTCTGTCTTTAATAAAATCGATGACGGGTTCATGAATATTGAACATTGCCGTCTGTGCCATTCTGATATTTTTAACGCCAAGTTCTCGTACCGCCTCAAGAGTCATGTTTATGACATAATCTCCCTCGCGCAGTTGGTGATGAAACGAGATGGTGTCGCCGTTTTTTAATCCGCATTGTTTTAAGGCATTTTTCAACGTAGTTACCTTGGACGCATAGGTATGTTTTTTGGCGCCAGCAAATGGAGTGAATGTTCTCCCCTTAATATCTGTTTCAATATGTCGCCTCGCTGCATTCTCAACCATCATATCTCTACACCGATGACTTTTTGATTTCAAAATCGATAAAGTCGCAATGATTGACGACGACTGCTTCAGGGCTCCGTTTTAACTTGTCTCCCTCGTGCGAATGTGCATAGATAATAAACACCACATCATCAGGGAGACCAAGCTCTTTTGCAAGAAGGGAACCTGATACCGGATGGCGGAATTTCTCTCCGAACGGACCTTTGACATACTTGCCATCTTTTTTTACATATTCTAACAGCTTGCCAACATCATGAAGCAATGCACCAGCAATTAAATAATCGATGTTTAACGTTTCTTTTCGTTGATCAGCAACTGCTTTTGCAAGATGAGTGACTCGTTTCGTATGATCAACCAGCATGCCAGAATTATCGATAAGTAGGGTAAATGGAGCATCTTCAATCTTGTGCCACTTCCCTCGATCAGCAGCTTCCTTCCAGACTGCTACTACCTTCTCCCTCAGTTCGGTCTTTTTTATCCATGCTAGTTCAGATGAAAAACAGGTTTCTATATCTCGTTTTTCTACCATGCTCTGCCCCCTAAAATGCGTGTTCTGTAATCAATAGCACTATTATTAACATTCTCATTACAAAAAAAGAAGAAATGACAACAGGATGGGAAGGAGAAGAGGTGATTTAGAGGGGGTAATTGGATGGGTATTCTCTAAATTTAAAAATTATGGCTTCGCTCCTTCCCAGTCGTTGCTCGGAACCAGATGGTTTTTTCTCTTTAAGTGCCTTTTTCGCAGCTAGTTATGTAAGCGCATATGCACTTCAGTTGATAGATACAGTGCAGCCCTAAAAAACTAGATTCTAGGTATATTCGTCCCAGCTTTTTATCATGAGTTCTTCGGCAGAAATTCTATTGATTGATTCAACAAAGCGTTTTGCGAGTTGGAGATTAGTGATCAGGGGAACATCAAAATCAACGGCTTTTCGTCGGATAAGATAGTCGTTATCAAGCTCTTCCTTTTCGATATTTTTTGGGATATTGATGACCAAATCAATCTTTTTGTCAGCAATATAGGTGAGCGTATTTGGCTCTTGGTTCTCCAGTGGCCAATACAAGACATCCGTCTTTACTCCATGATCCTTGAGAAAATCCGCCGTTCCTCTTGTTGCATAAAAGACAAATCCTAATTGTTCCAAGGTCCGAACACTATCCATAAACTCGGCTTTACTTTCCATGGGGCCCGTTGATAAGAGAATTGTTTTCTTCGGCAAGGAAAAGCCAACAGAAATGAGACTTTTGAGAAATGCTTCGTTAAAGTCATCGCCTAGGCAGGCAACTTCTCCTGTTGAAGCCATCTCTACGCCTAGCATAGGATCAGATCCTTTGAGACGAGTGAACGAAAACTGAGGAGCCTTCACCCCCACATAATCTAAATCAAAAGAGGATTTGTCAATAGAGGGTACCTTTTTACCCATGATGATTTTTGTCGCCAAATCTACAAAATTTATCTTAAAGACTTTTGAAACAAAGGGAAAACTTCGTGACGCCCGCAAATTGCATTCTATAACTTTCACATCATTATCTTTTGCAATAAATTGTATGTTAAAAGGACCGGTAATATTCAGGGATTGCGCAATCTTTTTTGCAATAATTTTGATCCGCCTCATGGTTTCCAAATACGTTCTCTGAGGGGGCAGGACCATGGTTGCATCGCCAGAATGCACGCCAGCATTTTCCACATGTTCTGAGATAGCATAACAAAAGAGATTGCCTTTCTTTGCGACGGCATCGATTTCTATTTCTTTTGCTCCGGTAATGAACTTACTGATAACCACCGGATGCTCTTTGCCTATCTCGGATGCTTTCTTCAAATACTTTCGAAGTTCTTGTTTGCTTAAGGCAATGCTCATCGCTGCGCCAGAAAGCACATAACTTGGTCTGACTAGAACAGGGTAGCCAACAGTATCTGCAAAGGCTTCAGCATCCTCTAGACTCGTCAATTCCTTCCATTTTGGCTGATCTACTTCTAAGGTATCAAGCAATTGAGAAAACTTGTGTCTGTCTTCTGCTCGGTCGATATCGGCAGGAGAGGTTCCCAGCACTGAAACACCTGCATTATGCAGTGGCAATGCCAAGTTATTCGGTATCTGGCCACCCATAGAAACAATAACACCAAGGGGGTGCTCTTTGTCGCAAATATCCATCACTCGCTCAAAAGTAAGTTCATCAAAATACAGTTTGTCGCAAATATCGTAGTCTGTACTTACTGTTTCTGGATTGCAGTTAATC
>Ga0180434_10006868_pt1 | contig 12982 bp, 9 predicted proteins | sample SS_ome_7_FD_132453 | JGI IMG/M metagenome (GOLD analysis project Ga0180434, IMG submission 132453) | Hypersaline lake sediment archaeal communities from the Salton Sea, California, USA - SS_1_D_2 metaG | ecosystem: Environmental > Aquatic > Non-marine Saline and Alkaline > Hypersaline > Sediment... | reverse complement strand
CCGCAGCGGATGGCCGTTTTGCGGATGTAGGCGTCCTCGGCGTGGCTCTGCTTGCCGCTGGGGGTGTTGACCACCAGCTGAATGTCACCGTTTTTGATGGCGTCGACGATGTCCGGCCGTCCGAATCCCAGCTTGCGGATGGCCTGGGCCTCGATGCCGTGGTCCACCAGAAAATGCCGCGTGCCGCGGGTGGCCATAATCTTGAAGCCGAGTTCGCGGAAACGACGGGCCGGTTCAAGAATGCTGGGTTTGTCTTCGTCGGTTACCGTAATCAATACGGTTCCTTTGAGTGGCAGGGGCACGCCGGCCGCCTGCTGAGATTTGTAGAATGCAAGACCGTAGCTGTCCGCGATTCCCATTACGAGTCCCGTGCTCTGTGTTTGGGGACCTAACAACGGGTCTATATCCGGAAACAGGCGGAAAGGAAACACCGCTTCCTTGACACTGTAAAAACGGGGGATGGCATCGGGCAGATCCAGCTCCGATAGCGGTCGTCCCATCATGAGATCCAGTCCAAACGACGCCAGAGGGCGTTTCAGACACCTGGAGACCAGCGGCACGGTGCGGGAGGCGGCCGGAAAGACTTCCAGCACATAAACCGTGTCCTGGTAAACGGCGAAAAGGATGTTCATGAGGCCGACGATGTTCAGCGCGCGGGCGATTTCAGCGGCATAAAGGCGCATTGTGTCGGTATGGCGCGGCGGCGTGCTGACGGGGGGCACCACGCAGGCGGCATCCGCGGCGTGAACGCCGGCCAGCTCCACGTGTTCGACAATCGCCGGGACAAGGGTCCGCCTGCCGTCACTGAGCACGTCCGCGCCGGCTTCGATGGCATATTCAAGAAAACGTTCCACCAGAACCGGTGCTGCGTGCGGCCCGGCAAAGTGTGCATCCAGACAGCGGGTGAGCATGTCGCGGTCATGCAGAATGTGCGGGGCTTCGCCCGCCTGGCCGGCGGGTAGATAGACGACGATCGGGTAGCCCCATTTTGCAGCCAGTCGTTCGGCTTCCGCACTGTCGGCCGCCGGCCCGGCTTCCGGCTGCGGGATGCCCAAATCCTGAATCATGCGGTGCAGGCGGTGGCGGCTGCGGACCGTGGCGATTGATGCCGCCGCGGTGCCGAGGACGGTCCATCCGGCCTGCGCCAGCTGCTGAGACAAATCAAGGGCTGCTGCACCCCCGAATTGAACCACCACTCCCTGGGGCTGTTCATGGCGGCAGACGCTCAGAACCGCATCCTTTGTCAGCGGTTCCAGGTAGAAGCGGTCGGCGGCGCCGGGATCTGTCAGCAGGGATTTCGGGTTGCAGTCGACGACGACGGTTTTACAGCCCTGCTGTTTCAGGGCCCGCAGGGCATGGCTTGCAGCGTAGTCGAATTCGAGGCTTTGTCCGATGCGGGTGGGGCCCGATCCCAGCAGCAGAATCGTTTTGTCGGAACGGTCCGTCGACCGTTTTTGCGCGGCGCCGGTTTTGGAAGCAACCATCTGGTCGATTCGGCCGGCTGGTGTCCGGGGAGACATTCCCGCGGTTTGCGGTCCGTCTGCGACGGCTTGCTGAAGTTCGTTAATGTACCAGGGGTGAATACCGGTTGTCTGCGATATCTTTGCGTTGTCCATGCCGTTTTGCAGAGCGATGGCGATGTCGTAGTAGCGGTGTCCGGACGGCGTTCCCAGGCGATGCATCAGGTTCTGCTCCGATCCGGCGCTATGGTGGGCGGCCGCCGCCGGGCCTGGGATATCGCAGCCGCCGGCGCGGGAGGCTTTTTCAAAGGCTTCCCTAAAGGTCCGTCCGATGCCGATGGCTTCCCCGACAGCGGTCATCTGCAGCCCCAGACGTTCCTGCGCCGATTTGTAGACGGCGTCATCCCAGATGGGGCGTTTGACGACAACTTGACCCGTGGATGATTGAAACGGATCGGCCGGCAATTCTTTGGTGGGAACAACGACGTCCATGGCCTCGCCGGCTGCCAGCCGGGTTGCGAACCGGGCCGCCGGCAGGCCGGTTGCTTTGGCGGCCAGGGAGGCAGACCGCGTCCAGCGGGGATCCACCGCCAGGACCTGGAACGCCTCATGCCGGGCGTCGACGGCCAGTTTGATGGTGGCGCAGCCGGCGACATCAAGGGCGCTCAGGATGGTGCGCGCCACTTGCAGGGCGCCGGCACAGATTGTGTTGTCCAGCGTCATGGCCGGGGTGACACACACGGAATTGCCGGAGTGAATACCGACGGCGTCGATATTTTCAATAAAGGCCAAAAGCCGTATCGCGTCCGCATTGTCGCGCAGCAGCACCAGCTCCAGCTCCGTCCATCCCAGCAGCGACCGCTCCAGCATCACCGCCGGCTCGATATGGCCGGCCGACAAGGCGCGTTCGGCGAGCCGCCGGAGTTCTTCGACGTTGTAGGCCATGCCGCTGCCGGCGCCGCCGCTTGTGAAAAAAGAGCGTACCGCCAAAGGATACCCGATCTCATCCGCCGCCTGTTCGGCATCTTCAGCATTTTTAAAAGTGAGGCCATGCGGCGTGTTGATGCCCAGAGACTGCAGCATTTTCTTGAAAGCCGATCGATGCTGGCTGGCGATGATATTCTCGACGCTGATGCCCAGGGGAATGACACGATGTTTTTGCAGCACGCCCTCCGCCGCCAGACGGCAGGTCAGGTTCAGAGCACACTGGCCGCCCACGCCGGTCAACAGGGCATCCGGCTGCTCCTCGGCGATGATTTCCGTCAGCACCGGGCTGGTCAGCGGTTCGATGTAGGACCGGTCCGACTGATCGATGTCCGACATCACCGCCGCCGGATCGGCGTTGACCGCAATGGTTTTGTATCCGCGTTCCCGGAGCGCGCGCAGCGCCTGAACGGCGGCGGCGTCATACTCGGCGCCCTGACCGATTTCCGCCGGCCCCGGGCCGATCACCAGAATCTTGTCCATTTTTTTCTCCCGCGCCATGAGTTCCCCGCAACGGCCGGCCGTTGTCGATTTTTTTCGTCTCTGCAGGCGGTTTCCGAAATGGTCACTGCAGAAAAATCACCATAAAGAAAAGCAGGAAAAGTGTCAAGAATTGCAATACAATTTCAGACATGGTAGGCTGCCGCAGAAATTTTCAGGCCTGCGGAAAGAAAGGACGTTATCAATGGTCTTCGAAGAACCCGGTCCCGTAACCGACCGTATCCGGATGCTGGGCAGCCGGTTATCCTGCCTTTATCTGCTGGACGGCGGGACATCTCTGGCGCTTCTGGGCGGGGGCATGGCCACCGTCATACCCCAGGTTGACGCGCAAATCGCCGCTCTCGACATCGATGCAGAGCGCATTCAACAACTGGTGATTCTGCACGCCCATTTTGATCATTGCGGCATCGTGCCTTACTTCAAAAGAAAATGGCCCTGGCTTGAAATCACTGCTTCGGCCAGGGCCGCAGAGCTGCTGGCCACGCCCCGCGTGATCGACAGCGTCCGTCGGTTGAACCAGATGATCGCAGCAGAGCAGATGCTGAAAGATGAGCGGATTGATCGGGGGCTGCGCGATTTCCACATTGACATTGATACCACGGTGGCGGAAGGCGACGTCCTGGAATGCGGAGACAGACCGCTGCAGGTGATGGAGACCCCGGGGCATTCCTCCTGCAGCATTTGCCTTTACGAGCCGGTTGAAAAAGCCCTGTTTACCTCTGATGCCGCCGGCATTCCCTTCGGCCGTTATGTTTTCACCGCGGCCAATTCCAACTACGACCGCTATCTGGAGAGCCTGAAACGTCTGGCGGCCATGGATGCCGACATTGTATTGGCCGAGCATCAGGGGGCCCGCCAAGGCCGTGATTGCCGGGAATTTTTCAACGTGTCGCTTCGGTCGGCTGAAAAGACGCGTCATTTGCTGGAAACGTCCTACGCCCGCACCGGCGATGTCCAGGAAAGCACGCGCGAGGTGACCGCGCAGGTACTGGAAAACGCACCGCCCGGCTTTTTGCCGGCTTCGGTGGTGTCCCTGGTGGTGGGGCAGATGCTGCGCTACCTCAGCCGCAATGTCTCAAAGGTGTAGTCCTTCAGATCGACGAACAGCATGCGGTTGCGCAAGGAGGATGCGCGGTGGAGCAGCACGCTGACCGTCTCGGCCGCTTCAAGGGCGGCGATGGCGCTTACGGTGAACGCCAGATTGCCGAGAACCGCTTCGGCGCCTTTGACCGGCACGGTTTGATCCGGATCGCCGTAAACGGCGCTGAGACCGGGATCCTCTGGAAAAATCGTCGTCAGCTGGCCGCAGGTGCCGGCAACGGCGGCCGAAATCAACGGTATGCCGGCGCTGCGGGATGCCTTTTCCAGCATGAAACGCGCTTCGATGTTGTCCAGGCAGTCAACCGCCACATCGGCGCCGGCGACCAGGGCAGCGGCGTTTCCGGCGGTCAGATTTTCCTGGCGGCAGTCCACTTCTACAGCCGCGTTGATGCATCGCACATGATCGGCTGCGGCGCGGGCCTTGCTTTGTGATATTCGGTCCAGACGGCAGATCAGCTGCCGGTTGAGGTTGCTTTCTTCGAAGCGGTCGCCGTCGATGAGCCGGAGGCGGCCGACGCCGGTACGGGCCAAAATTTCCACCACCGTACCGCCCAGACCCCCCAATCCGACGACGACGACGGATGATTGCAGCAGCCGGGCCTGATCGTTGAGAGAAAAGGATTGCCGGTTGCGGGCATAGCGTTCGGGAAGAATGTTGTTTTCAAGCGCTGCCAGCTCGACGTCTTTCAAGGGCAGCTTGCATTGCCGGGCGATGGCTTCGGCATCCGCCAGCGCCAGCGACCGGTAAGCGCTTCCATCCGGCATAGATTGCCGCCCGGCGGCGGTTTTAAGGGCTGTGAGAACGTTGGTGGGCAACGCGATCTCCTCCTGTGATTTTAAAAATGTCCGGCGGAACGCCGTTGCTCCGCACTGAATTCAGGTCTTCTTTGCGGCCGTTGATAAAAATCAGTTTCGCTTTCTCCAAGGGGATGTCGAGCCGACGGACGATATCCCGCACGGTGGTGCCGCATGGAACGGTGTAGCTTGCCGCATTTGGCGGTGAAAACCCGCGCAGGGTGGCAAACAGTTTTAAATCGATGACGACGGCATGTAGTTTATATTACACAGCTTCGGATGAAAATGCAAACAGGGGGCTTGTCTGAAACTTCGAAATTTTCATGCGGCCGCCGACAGCTGAAGCGGTTGGAATTGCCCTTTAATGGCGATGCATGAAAATTTATCTTTTATAAGAAAACAATAAATTATGTTTGCTGTTCGCTGGATCGTCATTCCGGCGCACGCCGGAATCCAGTAAAACCAACCACTTCTTTTTATTCCGCCGTGACCGTTCTTCGTGCACGTACACGTTTACGAGGGATAGCTAACGGCTAACAGCTCTGACCAAGTTTCTCTTCCTGATCGAACCGGCTGCTCCACCGTCTGCCGCCGTGCAGCCCAAACAGCGAAAACAGGCCGGCGGCAGGGCTGACACCTGAAACCGCACTTTTACATGTTTCCCGTGACACCTCTTTGTGTTATAAAAAAAGGCCGCGAACGGAAGGAGATTTCCATGACGATTCCCTTTTCATTTGATGCCCTTCTGGTATTCGGTGCGCTGTCCATCATGCTGCTGGTGGGTGTCGTGCTGCGGGCGCGCGTTGCCTTGCTGCAGCGCTTCCTGTTTCCGGCCTGTCTGATCGGCGGGTTGATCGGGCTGGTGGGCATGAGTATCGGTCTCATCCGCATTCCGCCCGGGGACATTGAACATTTCGGGTTCCACTTCTTCAACATATCCTTTATCTCCGTTGGTTTGACAAGTGCAGCCGGCAGCCGGCATCTGCCGGGGGAGCGGCACGTGTTGCGCGGTCCGCTGTGGATGGCGCTGGTGGAAGGGGTGACGCTTCCGCTGCAGGCTCTCATCGGCGGGCTGGTTGTGACGGCCTTCGGTCTGGCGGGACGACCGCTTTTTCCGACATTCGGATTTCTGGTGCCGCTTGGATTTACCGAAGGGCCGGGCCAGGCCCTGTCCGTGGGCAAGGTGTGGGAAGGGTTCGGATTTGCGCACGCAGCGACGCTGGGATTGACCTTTGCCGCGCTGGGCTTTTTCTTTGCCTTCTTCGTGGGGGTGCCGCTGGTCAATTGGGGAATTCGGAGAGGATTCGCCACGTTTTCCGACACACAGCCGTCGGCGGACGTGCTGCAGGGTTTTTTGCCGCTGAAAAGCGGAAAACCTCCCGCCGGCAGATTGCCGATGCACTCCGGAAACATTGACACGCTCGCCTTTCAAAGCGCCCTTGTCGGACTGGTGTATGTGTTGACCTATGGCTTTATCTGGCTGGTGGCGCGCTTCCTGCCCCCGGACGCCGCCAAGATAATATGGGGTTTTTTCTTCTTTATCGGCATGGCGGTGGCACTGGTGGTCAAGCAGCTGATGATCCGCCTCGGCGTTGATTATCTTGTTGATCCCGGTGTTCAGCGACGGATCACCGGCTGGGCCGTCGATTATCTCATTGTCGCTACCGTCATGGGGATTCAGGTGGTGGTGGTCTGGCAATACATTCTACCGATTGCACTGGCCGCCGTGTTGAGCGGTTTGGCCACCACTGCGGTTGTCATTTATCTTGGAAGCCGGATGGAAAGCCTTCATCTGGAGAGAACGGTGGCGATTTACGGCACCTGCACCGGCACCATTTCGAGCGGACTGCTGCTGCTGCGCGTGGTGGACCCTGAATTCAAGACGCCGGTGGCCATGGAGATCGGGTTGATGAACGTGATCGTCGTGCCGATCATTCTGGGCAGCATGCTTCTGGTGAATGCGCCGGTCTGGTGGGACTGGGGCATGGGGTTGACCCTGCTGGTGTTCACCCTGATCGGCGTATCCTGCCTGGCGGCGATTCGACTGCTGAAATTCTGGGGGCCGCCTCGTTTCAAGCAAAAAACAGATGACAGGGGGACGCGTGAGTAAAAAAGTGATGGTAACCGGCGGCGCCGGTTTTATCGGCTCCCATTTGGTGGGGCGGCTGGTGAACGAAGGTTGCCGGGTTTGTGTGCTGGATAATCTTTCCACCGGCCGGCGAGGCAACATCGCGCATTTGGAGCAGACGGTTGTTTTTGAGCAGGGGGACATCCGCGATCGGGAAACGGTGGCCCGCTTGATGCAGGGCTGCGACATGGTGTTTCACCAGGCGGCGGAAGTGTCGGTGCCCCGCACGGTGGAGGATCCATTGACCTCGGCGGAAATCAATGATCTGGGAACGCTCAATATTTTGGAAGCCGCCCGCCGTGCAGGGGTTCGGCGGGTGGTGCTGGCCGGTTCGTGCGCTGTTTACGGCGACGATCCACGGCTGCCCAAGGATGAGGGCCTGCCGATCCGTCCCCGGAGTCCCTATGCCCTGCAGAAACGGTTCAATGAAATGCAGGCGGGGCTTTATCATTCGCTTTATGGACTGGAAACCGTGTGTCTGCGATATTTCAACGTTTACGGCCCCCGACAGGACCCTTCATCGCCCTACTCAGGCGTTATTTCCATTTTCATGACCAAAGCGCTGCAGCATGCCCCGCCCATTATTTACGGTGACGGCGGACAATCCCGCGATTTTGTGTTTGTGCGCGATGTGGTCAGCGCCAACCTGCTGGCCGCCCAAGTGCCGGATGCCGCCGGTAAAGTCATCAATATCGGCACCGGCCGGCATGTCAGCATCAATGATTTGTGGCGCATGATCGCCGCCATGGCGAAGACCGCCGCGACCCCTGTTTACCAGGCGCCGCGGCCGGGGGACATTCGGGAGTCGCTGGCGGACATCCAGCGGGCGGCATCGCTGCTGGGATATACGCCGCGCTGGTCTTTTGAAGAGGGATTGCAGGTGACGTTTGACTGGTATCGGCGAACAGCGGCCGGGCACCCGCAAGCAAGCACCGGATAGAAAAGGAGGGAAAATGAGCATTCCGTATCGACGCGTCCTCGTCACGGGTGTGGCCGGATTCATTGGCTTTCATCTGGCCAAGCGGCTGCTTGACGATGGCTGCCATGTGACCGGCGTCGACAATTTGAACGACTATTACGACGTTTCGCTGAAGGAGGCGCGGCTGGATCAGTTGATGCCCGTCGGAAATTTTCGTTTTGTCAAGGCCGATTTGGTTGACAGGACTTCCATGGAACAGCTTTTCGACGAGGACCGCTTCGATGTGGTGGTCAATCTTGCGGCCCAGGCGGGTGTGCGCTACTCCCTCAGCCATCCGCATGCCTACATCGATGCCAATGTGGTGGGGTTTTTGAATGTGCTGGAATGCTGCCGCCACAGCCGCATCCAACATCTGGTCTATGCCTCGTCGAGTTCCGTTTACGGCGCCAACACGCGGATGCCGTTTTCGGTGCATGACAACGTGGATCATCCGGTGTCCCTGTATGCAGCTTCCAAAAAGGCCAACGAACTGATGGCCCACACTTACAGTCATCTTTACGGCCTGCCGTGCACCGGCCTGCGGTTTTTTACCGTCTACGGCCCCTGGGGGCGGCCCGACATGGCTCTGTTTCTTTTTACCCGCGCCATTCTTGAAGACAAACCGATACAGGTTTTCAACCATGGCCGCATGAAAAGAGATTTCACCTACATCGACGACATCATCGAAGGCGTCGTGCGGGTGATGGGAAAACGACCCCAAGCCGATCCCAAGTGGAGCGGCGATCGGCCGGATCCCGGCACGTCTTATGCGCCATTTCGCATTTACAACATCGGTAACAATCAGCCGGTGGATTTGATGGATTTCATCGGCACCCTGGAACAGATGCTGGGCAAAAGCGCGCGCAAGGATTTCATGGACCTGCAGCCCGGCGATGTGGTGGCGACCTATGCCGACGTGGACGACCTGATGGATGACGTCGGCTTCAAACCCTCAACTCCCATCGCCACCGGCATCGAGCGCTTTGTGGCCTGGTATCGGGCGTATTATGGGGGTTGAAGCCGGAGATCGGAAGTCGGAAGTCGGAAGTCGGATGTCGGAAAAAAGGTGTCAGGTGTCAGTGGTTAGCCGTTAGCTGTCAGCTTTTAGCCGACCCTCGTACACGTGAACGGCCACGTGCTCGTGCTCGTGCACGGCGGTTTGGCCTTGTTTCGTCATTCCGGCAACCCGCATCCAGCATTGTTCCCACCGCCCTCATGTCTCCAGGTAGCTTGCTTCCTCATTGATTTCCCAGGGGTCGTGGCTGGCGCCCAGCACATTTTCCGCGGCCATGATGCCGGACTGCATGGCGTGGTCCATGTTGTTATAGCGGTGCATGCCGTTGCGGCCGACGCTCTGGAGGTTTTCCACGGCTGCGACGGCCCGGCGGACAAGGGACAGATGGGTTTTGAAGCCGGGATCGTAGATCGGATAGGCTTCGGCCTGCCGAATGACCCGGCCGTCGATGACGTGTCGCCGTCGGGCCAGCCCCAGCGCAGCCACCTCGCGGGCGGCCTGCTGGATCAGCTGCGCGTCCGGCTGCCGCCACAGGGCGTCACCGGCATTACAGAAGTACTCCACGCCGAGACTGGTGGTGTTTTGATCCGGCACCATTTCCGGCCGCCAGTTTTTGAAATTTTGAATGCGGCCGGCCTTCACCGTCGGATCATGAATGTAAATCCACTGGTCCGGAAAGACGTCCCTCCGGCTTAAAATCAACACCACCATCAGAAAATCCCGAAAGCGAAGCCGCTCGGCCGCACTGCGGACGGCGGCCGGCAGGCGGGGCTGCGGCATGTGCGCCAGGACGAAAAGAGGGGCGGTATTGATGACATGGGAGACCGCGATCATTTCGTCGCGGCCGCCGCGGTTCACGCCGACGCGTACGATCCGGCGGTTTCGGATTTCCAGTTGATGGACCGGTGCGTTCAGATGGATCTGCGCCCCGCTTTGCCGGATTTTTTCGGCAAAACGCTGCCACATCATGGCCGGCCCCCGCTTCGGATAAAAAAATGCGTCGATGAGGGTTTTGGACGACTGGGTTTTGAAAAGCGCATTGGCGGCGGCGGCGGGCAGGGACATGCCCTTGATGCGCTGGGCGGCCCAGTCGGCCTGAAGGCGGCTGCAGGGCATCCCCCACACTTTTTCTGTGTAGACCTTGAAAAATGTTTCATACAGCCGCCGGCCGAAACGGTTGACGGTCCACTGCTCAAACGTGCGTTCGTCCGGCAGGGGCCGGAGGCGGGCTTTCATATAACTGGCAACAATGGCAATGCTTTCGCGCAGGCCGAGGTTTTTCAAGGTCGGCAGCACCTGCAGTGGATAGGGGAAAAAGCGTCCGTTGAAGAATATGCGGGACATCCGTTTGACGCGCACGAAGTCCGCTGGGAGCATGTCCTGCCACAGGGATTGAATTGTTGCCATTTTGGTGAAGAAGCGGTGTCCACCAATGTCAAAGGCGTAGCCATTGTGTGTTTCGGTGCGGGCCAGACCGCCGATGCGGCCGGTCTTTTCCATGACGAGGGGACATTGCCCCAGCTGGACAAGCCGATAAGCGGCCGCCAGCCCCGCCGGTCCGGCGCCGATGACGACCACCGGCCTCTTTTCAGGGCTGTTATGCGGGAGCGGGGTGATCGGTTTCATTCCATCTTATGTAGCGTTATCCTGCGTCGCCGTCAATTCGCTGTTGATTTTTTAGCGCCGGCTGTGGTAATAGACGCCCATCGTGAAAGCGCAACCGAATCCTGTTATCGTCGTTCCGGGCATTACCGCCACCTATCTGCGCGACCAGTACTACCTGCCGCCCCAGAATGTATGGGCCGTGTTGTCCAAAGAATATGCGCGCGTCACGCTGCACCCGGACGATCTGCGCTATGAGTTGAAAGAGCCGTCGCGCGTCGTGCCCGATCAGGCCTATGATGTGGCTTACGGCAATTTGATCGAGGAGCTGCGCTTCAATCTGCCGCGCCGCCGGGATGAAGACGCGCCCGTGTACCCCTTCGGCTATGACTGGCGTCAGCCGCTCGAGGAAACGGAACGGATCCTGGATGCGTTTGTCGAGGAGGTGATCGACCGCACCCGGCTGATGCCGTCCTACAATCGGGATGCGTTTGACGAAAATCCACGGGTCGACTTCGTCGGCCACTCCATGGGCGGGCTGATCATTACCGGCTATCTGCAACGCTACGGCCACAAACGCCGCGTCCGCAAGGTCGTGACCCTGGCGACCCCTTTCCGGGGTTCATTCGAGGCCGTTGTCAAGGTGGCCACCGGTACCGCCGATCTGGGCACCGATCATTCCGGACATCGTGAACGGGAAGCGGCGCGGTTGACGCCGTCGCTGTATTATTTGATCCCCGATGTCCGGCAGGGGCTTTTGCCGGAAAAATTGCCGGACGACGCCCTTTTTGATCCAGCCAACTGGCAATCCAGCGTTGTACGGTCGATTGCGGACGTTATCCGGCAAAAAGGCACGCGCAGAGACCGGCATCTGCAACGGGGTCTGGATCTGTTTGGAAGGCTGTTGCAGGCGGCCCGCCACCATCGGGTGCGCATCAAGAACTTCGATCTGTCCTCCGCCGGTTTGACCGCCGGAGACTGGCTGGCGGTTGTCGGCGTCGATGCCGAGACGCGGGTGCGCCTGAAGCTGGGCGGCCGCGGAAAAAAGGTCCAATTCGTATTGAGCGCCCGGGACCGCGACAACCGCTGGGGGGATGCCGACCCTGGAAAACGGATTTTCACCGGTGACGGTACAGTACCCTATGCGGGCGCCGTACCGCCTTTTTTGCCGGTCAATCAGTTGGTGTGCGTCACGCCGGACGACTTCGGCTACTGGGAGCTTGCCGACAGAGTCCTGACCAAAGCCGCCGGTTTTCACGGCATCCTGCCCAACATGAACATGATTCACCGCCTGATAACCTGTTTTTTAACCGCCAAAAAGGATAAATACGGCAACACGTGGGGCCGACCGGCACCGGATATCGAAAATTGGCGGCCGCCTATTGCCGGACTCCGCAACAAAGACCGCCGCTGACACCGGTTACATTATACATCAGAAAACGTGGGATAAAAAAATCAGCGACCGCCTAAAAAATTACAATTTTTTAGGCGGTCGCTGATTTTTTTGTTGACTGATTATGTAAAGTTGTTATATAATAACCTATAATTAAGCATAAAATATCGACAACGGAGGCGATGTATGATCAGGTTGATTTCCGACCGTGACGACATTAAGGAAAAGCCGCATCTCAATGATTTTTTTTCGAAAATCAAGCTGTTGATCATTATGTCCAAAGCCATGATGAGCAGCTATCCGCTGGAGGAGCATCGCCTCGACGAAATCATCGAAGCGGCGGAGTCCATTATCCGCGACTGCGTCGACTGGCAGGGACGCTGCAGCAATTTCCGCCATCTGGTGCGCACCGAAAGCACCGTCAATATGGACGACGCCTTTTTTCAGAGGGCCAAGCTGCTGGCGGTCATGGCCAAATCGTTCGCCCAGGGCAATCCCATGGGGCTCTACCGCCTTCGGGCGCTGATGCGCAACATCGACGAATTGTGTGAAATGCTTCGCTATGTACCCCTGAAAGACGGGGACATCGCCGCCGAAAGAGAAAAGGCTTTTCCGCGGGGACGAAATCAGGTCAACTGATAGGATTCATTGATGCCGGCGCCGTCCGCGGTTTCCACACCAACCGGGAATGGACGATGACGCCTGCCCCGTGCCCACAACAGCACAACGCCCATCAACAGAACCCCTGCATTCACGCCGATAAAAAAACCCGTAAAAAAGGAAATCCAGATCATTGCGCACCTCCCGTGCGTTTGAGGATGAGATGTCCCCCCGGAAATGCGCGGACACCTCTATTCATCCTATCGACCGGCAGACGGAATAACTTGATTGGAATTTTTGATCGGTCAGACGTATCACAGGATTTCCGGCCGGCTGATATCCTGGTGGTTCCGCAAGCGATCAAATGTTTTGACGAGTCAGATTTTTTCATGAATACCCAGATGGAGTTGGAAGAAGCTTTTCGCGAGTACCGGGAAGGCACCTT
>Ga0180434_10006866_pt1 | contig 12984 bp, 11 predicted proteins | sample SS_ome_7_FD_132453 | JGI IMG/M metagenome (GOLD analysis project Ga0180434, IMG submission 132453) | Hypersaline lake sediment archaeal communities from the Salton Sea, California, USA - SS_1_D_2 metaG | ecosystem: Environmental > Aquatic > Non-marine Saline and Alkaline > Hypersaline >... | reverse complement strand
TAACAGCCCATCGCTTTGATACAAGTTTCTTTTCTGATAAATCCGGGTGCCCGCAGCCGGCGGCCCCCGCTTGTCTGAAACTTCGAAATTTTCATGCCTGATGACCGGCAGCTGAACAGGAACCGGCAGTTGCTGCGGCGCCAAGGGAGTCGGCCTTGGAAGACGGGGCATGAAAATTTATATTTTGACAAGCCGCGCACCATGCCGCTATAACTGCGTTTCATTTGAAAGACCGACATAACCTGTATTGAGCATCAATCATGAAATTTTTTTTGTGCGTCCTGGGCCTGGTGATGATCGTGGAAGGTCTGCCCTATTTTGCCTTTCCGGCCAAAATGAAAGAATGGCTGCGCCGGCTGCTGGAAATTCCTGACAGCCCCTTGCGGCGCTTCGGCTTCATTCTCATGATCACGGGTCTGTTCCTGGTGTATCTGGGACGACGGTAGATGCAACGGCCGGCTATACGCTCTCAGCCAGTCCAGCGGCCCGTCTTCGCTCTTCGAGCTACGCCGCGACGGGCGGTGCAGCGACCGAAATCACAAATATCAAGCACCAAATGACAAACAAAATCCAATGACCAAAATTTCAAACGAATCGAATCGCGTTTGTTTGGCGTTTGGATTTTGCGATTTGTTTGTTATTTGGAATTTGAAAATTGGAATTTTCACCCATCGGCACACATGAAATTAACCGACTTTGACTACCATCTGCCGCCGGAGCGCATCGCCCAGCAGCCGGCCCGCAAACGGGATCATTCCCGGCTGCTGGTTCTGTCGCGCACCGACGGCCGTTGCGACCACCACCGCTTTTACGAACTGCCGGATTTTCTGTCGGCATCGGATGTCATGGTCGTCAACAACACCCGGGTGGTGCCGGCACGGCTCGTGGGCCGCAAAGAAACCGGCGGACGGGCCGAAATTCTGATTCTCAACTTTCGCGGCGAAGGGCAGCCGGCCGATGACGGCCGCTGCTACGACTGCCTGGTCAAAGCCGCCAAACGCCCCCGCCCCGGCACCCGGTTGTTTTTCAACGGCGGCCTGAAAGGTTGCATCACGGCGACCAGAGACCAGACCCATACCATCGAATTTAATTGTCAAGGGTCTTTGGCCGCCTACCTGCAGCAATACGGGCACGTCCCGCTGCCGCCGTATATTCGCCGCAGCGATTCACCGCCGCCGGTGGATGACGACAGCGCTTACCAGACGGTGTACGCCCGTCATGCCGGCGCTGTGGCGGCACCAACCGCCGGCTTTCATTTCCGCCCCGAAACGCTGACGGAAATCCGAAAAAAAGGCGTCGAAATTGTTGAAATAACGCTCCATATCGGCTACGGTACATTTTCGCCGGTCCGAACGGCGGATATCCGCCGGCACCAAATGCACGCCGAGTGGTATGCTATACCGGCGCAAACCGCCGCCGCCGTCAATCGTGCGCGCGAACAAAAAAGGCGGATTCTGGCGGTGGGCACGACGTGTGTCCGCAGCCTTGAATTTTCAGCGCGGCGGGACGGCCGCGTGCACGCCGGAAGCGGCATGTGCGATCTTTTCATCTACCCGGGATTCACCTTCCGGATCGTCGATGCCATGGTGACCAATTTTCATTTGCCCAGATCAACCCTGTTGATGCTGGTGTCGGCATTCGCCGGCCGGGAAAACATCCAGCAGGCCTATCGCTCGGCCGTCGATCTCGGCTACCGCTTCTACAGCTACGGCGATGCCATGCTGATACGGTGAGCGTGTGTTTTCTTTCGAAATCCAGCACAACTGCAGCCGGTCACGCGCCAGAAGCGGCGTGATCCACACGGCACGGGGGGACGTCGAAACCCCGGTTTTCATGCCGGTGGGCACCCTGGCCAGCGTCAAATCGGTTACGCCGGAAGAGCTGACGGCCTGCGGCGCCCGGATGATTCTGGGCAACACTTACCATCTGTATCTGCGGCCCGGCTGTGATGTGATCCGCCGTTTCGGCGGCGTTCACCGTTTCATGAACTGGCCGGGCCCGGTGCTGACCGACAGCGGCGGATTTCAAATTTTTTCACTGGCACGGCTGCGCCGTCTGACGGAGAAAGGCTATGAATTTCAATCGCACATCGACGGCTCGCGACATCTGTTGACACCCGAAAAATCCATTGCCGTTCAGGGATGTCTGGGATCGACCATTCACATGTGCCTGGACCAGTGCCTGTCGTATCCGGCTTCGCAGCAAGACGCCGCAAACGCGCTGAACCTTACCAACGACTGGGCCCGGCGCTGCAAATCCGCCTGGCGGGACCTTGACGACGGCAGTGCGCTGTTCGGCATCGTCCAGGGAGGCATGTACCCCGCGCTGCGGCGCACCTCGGCGGAAGTCCTGCAGGAAATCGGATTCAGCGGCTATGCCGTCGGTGGCTTGAGTGTCGGCGAGCCCAAGACGCTGATGCATGCCATGGGGGATGTAAGCCTGGGCCTTCTGCCGGCGGACAAACCCCGCTACGTGATGGGCGTGGGCACGCCCGCGGATCTGGTGGCGCTGACAGCCATGGGAGCGGATATGTTCGACTGCGTCATGCCCACCCGCAACGCGCGCAACGGGCAGCTGTTCACCTGCACCGGCACCCTCAACATCGCCAACGCGCGCTTTAAGGATGATACGGCGCCCGTGGAGACAGGCTGCGGCTGCTACACCTGCCGGCACTACTCCAGGGCTTATCTGCGGCACCTGTATCTGGCCAGAGAACTTCTGGCCTATCGGTTGAACACGATTCACAATCTGTTTTATTATCTGAACTTGATGAAACAAATCCGATCTGCGATAAATGAGGATCGCTTTGACCGCTTTCAAACCGAATTCAACCATGCGGCGGCGGACGGCGGCAACGGCGGATAAACCCGGGCCGCGGCCGTCCGCCGTGGTCGTCATCAGAAAAGGAGATGCATCATGCAGAAAAGAGTTGAGGAAGTGTTGAACGAAATCCGCCCCCTGCTGCAGCGGGACGGCGGCGACGTCGAACTGGTGTCCGTAGAGGACGGTCTGGTCAAGGTGCGGCTGCAGGGCGCCTGCGCCGGCTGTCCCATGTCGCAGATGACGCTCAAAAACGGCATCGAGAAAGTTTTGAAGGAAAAAATTCCGGAAGTCACCGCTGTTGAACCGGCCTGAAAGAAAGGGACGCCTGATATGACCATCGCCAAACACATCGATCAGATGATGGCCAAGTCATCCTGGATCCGCAAAATGTTCGAAGAGGGAGCCCGCCTGAAAGCGGTCCACGGGGCCGAAAACGTGTTCGATTTCAGCCTGGGCAATCCCAACCTGCCGCCGCCGGCCGCCTTTGTCGACCACCTGGCCCGCCTGGCCGCGCAGGGCGGCCACGGCTACATGCCCCAAGCCGGATTTCCGCATGTGCGCGAACGGGTCGCCGATTATGTCGCCGCCGAGCAAAAGGCCGCTTTGAGCCGGGACGACATTATCATGACCTGCGGGGCGGCCGGCGCCCTGAACGTGGCCCTCAAAGCCCTGCTGGATCCCGGGGATGAAGTGTTGACCCCGGCGCCCTGTTTCGTCGAATACGGCTTTTACGTGGGCAATCACGGCGGCGTTTTTAAAACCGTCGCCACCGCTGATGATTTTTCGCTGGACCTGGCGGCGCTTTCCGCCGCCATCGGGCCCCGGACAAAGGTGGTGCTGATCAACTCGCCCAACAACCCCACCGGCCAGATATATACCGCCGACAGCCTGGCGGCCCTCGGCCGGCTGCTGTCCGAAAAAAGCCGCGCATTCGACCGGCCAATTTATCTGATATCGGATGAGCCCTACCGCAAAATCGTCTTTGACAACGCCGCGGTGCCCAGTATATTTGCCTGCTACAGCGAAAGCATCGTTCTCTCCTCCTACTCTAAAGACCTGTCCATCCCCGGTGAACGCATCGGCTACGCCGCCGTGAATCCCGCCGCGGCCCACCGTGAACAGCTCGTCGCCGCCATGACCCTCACCAATCGGATTCTGGGGTTTGTCAACGCACCGGCGCTGATGCAGCGGGTCGTGGCCGAACTGCAGGGCGTGCGCGTCGACATCGGCGCCTATCGCTGCAAGCGCGATCTGTTGTGCGACGGTCTGGCCCGGAGCGGCTACACATTCATCCGCCCCCCGGGCACCTTTTACCTGTTCCCGAAATCACCCATCCCCGACGACGTGGCCTTCGTCAGATCCCTGCAGGAAGAACGCATCCTGGTGGTTCCGGGCAGCGGCTTCATGGGGCCCGGTTATTTCCGCATCGCCTTCTGCGTCGACGACGACACCATCGTCAACGCCCAACCGGGCTTTGCACGGGCCATGGAAACGTACAAGCATTAAAGGATTTGTCAGCAACTCAATGAGCACAACATATTTATCAAAAGAACAAACAGCCTTATGAAATAAAAATTATTAAAATTTTCATGCTGTTGTTGACGTTAATCGCGCTTTGAACCGATGCGCTGCATCCAAATCGAACAGAAAGCGAGCCTACAAAATGAAAATTTTACAGATCGATCATTTGGGAATCGCGGTCAACAGCATTGAAGACGGCCGCGCGTTCTGGTCGGATATGCTGGGTCTTTCGTATGAAGGCGCTGAAACCGTTGAAGAACAAAAGGTCACCACCGCTTTTTTCCCGGTCGGCGAAAGTGAGGTGGAGCTGCTGGAATCCACCACCGCTGACGGACCGGTGGCCAGGCATATTGAAAAAAAGGGTCCGGGCATCCAGCACGTGGCCTTCCGCGTGGACGACATCGAATCGGCCCTGGCGGAGCTCAAGGCCAAGGGCGTGCGTCTGATCGACGAAACCCCGCGCAGCGGCGCCGGGGGCGCCAAAATCGCCTTTCTGCACCCCAAGGCCACCGGCGGCGTTCTTGTTGAACTGTGCCAGCGCTGAATATTTTTTCAAGCCGCTGAAAAAAACCAGCGACTTGAAAAAACATAGCCGTACCGTTTTATCAATTTGTTATAAAAAAGAATATCGCGCTTTGCCGCCGGCCGCGGATTTTTTGCGGCCGGCGGCAAAGCGCGATGGAGGGCATCATGACCGATCGACCGGATATCAATGCATGGAAAGAACTGGCGGACAAGCAGCTCAAAGGACGCCCGCTGGAGGCCCTGAACCGGCACACCCCCGAAGGCATCACCGTCAAACCGCTCTACACGGCTGCGGATCTTGAAAATCGGGAGCATCTGCACTCCCTGCCGGGATTCCCGCCTTACGTCCGCGGCCCCATGGCGACCATGTACGCCGGGCGTCCCTGGACCATCCGTCAATACGCCGGCTTTTCCACCGCCCGCGAGTCGAACGCCTTCTACCGGCGCAACCTGGCCGCCGGCCAGCGCGGTCTGTCGGTGGCCTTTGATCTGGCCACCCACCGGGGCTACGACTCCGATCATCCCCGGGTATGGGGCGACATCGGCAAGGCCGGGGTGGCCATCGACAGCGTCGAAGACATGAAAATCCTGTTTAACCGGATTCCGCTGAATCAGATGTCGGTCTCCATGACCATGAACGGCGCCGTGCTGCCCATCATGGCCGGCTACATCGTGGCGGCGGAGGAACAGGGAGTCCCACAGGAACAGCTGACCGGCACCATCCAGAATGACATTTTAAAAGAGTACCTCACCCGCAACACCTACATCTACCCGCCGGAATCGTCCATGCGGATCGTCAGCGACATCATCGGCTACTGCTCCCGGCACCTGCCCAAATTCAACACCGTCAGCATCAGCGGCTATCACATGATGGAGGCGGGCGCCAATTCCGTGCTGCAAGCGGCCTTTACCCTGGCCGACGGCATCGAATACGTCCGCGCCGCCCTTGGCGCGGGACTGGAAATCGACACCTTTGCCCCACGGCTTTCCTTTTTTTTCGGGGTCGGCATGAACTTTTTCATGGAGATCGCCATGCTGCGCGCGGCCCGCTTTCTGTGGCACGATCTGATGCGCCAATTCAACCCCCGCAACCCGCGTTCGAGCATGCTGCGCACCCATGTTCAAACCAGCGGCTGGAGCCTGACCGAGCAGGATCCCTACAACAACATCATCCGCACCACGCTGGAAGCCCTGGCCGCGGCCCTCGGCGGCACCCAGTCGCTGCATACCAATTCGTTCGACGAAGCCGTGGGTTTGCCCACCGATTTTTCGGCGCGCATTGCGCGCAACACCCAGCTGATTATTCAGGAAGAATCGCAAATCTGCCATGTGGCCGATCCGCTGGGAGGCTCGTATTACGTGGAGGCCCTGACCGGCGGCATCATCGCCGAGGCACGCAAAATTATCGACGAAGTCGAAGCCCTGGGCGGCATGGCCAAGGCCATTGAAACCGGCATGCCCAAAATGCGCATCGAGGAATCCGCCGCCCGGAAGCAGGCGCGCATCGATCAGGGACTGGACGTCATCGTGGGGGTCAACAAATACCGCATCGAAGACGAACCCCTGAAAGACATTCTGGAAGTGTCGGAAACGGTGCGCGACGAACAAATCCGAATGCTCAAAAGCGTCCGGCAAAACCGCGACGCCGCGGCTGTGAAAAAAGCCCTGGCGGACATTACCCTGGCGGCGGAAAAAGGCGGAAACCTCCTGACGGCGTGCATTCAGGCCGCCAGGGCTCGCGCCACGGTGGGCGAAATGTCCAGCGCCGTGGAAAAGGTGTTCGGCCGCTTTGTGGCCACAACCCATTGTATATCCGGCGTTTATGCCGCCGAATACGGGGACAGCGACATCCTGGATGCGGTCCGCAAGCGCACCGCGGATTTCATGAATAAAACCGGCCGGCGGCCGCGCATTCTCGTGACCAAAATGGGCCAGGACGGCCACGACCGGGGCATCAAGGTCATTGCCACCGCCTTTGCCGACATGGGATTTGATGTGGACATCAGCCCCATGTTCCAGACACCGGCGGAAGCGGCCCGCATGGCCGTGGAAAACGATGTTCACGTAGTGGGGGTCTCCAGCCTCGCCGCCGGGCACAAAGCCCTGGTCCCGCAGTTGATCGAATATTTGAAAAAGGAAGGCGGCGCCGACATCAAAGTGGTGGTCGGCGGCGTTATTCCGGCGGCGGACCATGACATTTTAAAGAATGCCGGCGCGGTCGCGGTTTTCGGACCCGGCACCGTGGTAACGGATGCCGCCAACCGCATTTTGAATGTACTTGAACGGCAGCTGTAATGGAAACCGATCCCGCCCATTATGTTGAAGGCGTGCTGGGACGCAGCAAACGGCTGCTGGCCAAAACCATCACCCTGATCGAAAGCGCGCTGCCGGCGCATCAGGACCTGGCGCGGCAGGTGATCGACGCTCTGCTGCCGCACACGGGCAAGGCCATCCGGCTGGGCATCAGCGGCGTGCCCGGCGCCGGCAAGAGCACTTTTATCGAATCCTTCGGCCGCATGCTGCTCGACGAGGGTCGGTCGGTGGCGGTCCTGGCTGTGGATCCCAGCAGCCGCCGCAGCGGCGGCAGCGTACTGGCGGACAAAACCCGCATGCCGCAGTTGGCCGCAGCGGAAAACGCCTTTATCCGCCCCTCCCCTTCCGGGGGAACCCTGGGCGGCGTCGCCCGCAAAACCAGGGAAAGCATGATCGTCTGCGAAGCGGCGGGTTTCGGCGTCATCATCGTGGAAACCGTCGGTGTGGGCCAGTCCGAAACCACCGTGGCTTCAATGGTCGATTTTTTCCTGCTGCTCATGATTGCCGGTGCCGGGGATGAAATTCAGGGCCTCAAGAAAGGTGTGATCGAGGTGGCGGATGTCATTGCCGTCAACAAAGCCGATGGTGACAACCGCGATCGCGCTGAAATGACCCGTCGTCAGTATGAAACAGCGCTCCACTATCTGGTGCCGCAGGACCGCACATGGACGCCCCGGGCCCTGGTTTGCAGTTCGCTGGACGCCCAAGACGCCGGTATCCGCCGCATCTGGGAAAACATTCAGGAGCACCGCCGGCGCTTCGAACAAAGCGGACGGCTCGATCTGAAACGGCGCCGGCAGGCCCTGGATTGGATGTGGTCCCTGGTGGAGGAAGGCTTGATGGACCGCTTTTACAAGCATCCGGAAATCGCCGCCAAACTCCCGCATATCAAGGCATCGGTGGAAAACGGCACCCTTGCACCCACCGCCGCGGCCGAAAGTCTGCTTTTTTCGCTTGACATCAGTTGAAGTCTTTAGAATGATAAGCGATTCATTTGTTTCTCATGATGAAAGGAATTCACAATGGGTATCGTAAAAGATAAAATCACGGATCTGAAAGCCCGCGAAAAAAAAGTAACGCAGATGGGAGGGGAAAAGGCGGTTGCAGCGCAACGCGAAAAGGGCAAAAAAACAGCCCGCGAACGTCTGGACCTGCTGTTTGACGCCGGCACCTTTCGCGAAATGGACCTGTTTGTCAGCCACCGCTGCGTTAATTTCGGCATGCCGGAAGTGGACATTCCATCCGACGGCGTCGTCACCGGCCACGGGCTGGTGAACGGACGGCCGGTGTTCGCCTTTGCTCAGGATTTCACCGCCAGGGCGGGCAGCCTGGGAGAGATGCACGCCAAAAAAATATGCAAAGTCATGGACCTGGCCCTGAAGGCCGGGGTTCCTTTCGTCGGCTTCAACGATTCCGGGGGCGCCCGCATTCAGGAAGGGGTGGATGCGTTGTCGGGCTACGGTCAGATATTCTACCGCAACTCCCTGGCATCGGGCGTCATTCCGCAGATCTCCGCCATCATGGGGCCGACGGCCGGCGGGGCGGTCTACTCGCCGGCCATGACCGACTGGGTTTTCATGGTAAAGAACAGCAGCTACATGTTCATCACCGGTCCCGAGGTCATCAAATCCGTGACCGGGGAAGAAATTTCTTTCGAAGACCTGGGCGGCGCCATGGCCCACAACCAGAAAAGCGGTGTGGCGCAATTCGCCTGCGAGGATGATGAAGACGCCGTCGCCCAGATCAAGACCCTTCTGTCGTATCTGCCTGCCAACAACATGGAGGACCCGCCGCTGCTGGAGCCGGGCGACGACCCGAAACGGACGGACCCGGCACTGGACGGCATCATTCCGGACAGCCCCAACCAGTCCTACGACATGAAAGACGTGATCCGCTCCATTGTCGACAAGGGCGACTTTTTCGAACCCCATCAACACTTCGCCAAAAACATCATCACCGGATTCGCCCGTCTGAACGGCAGAAGCATCGGCATTATCGCCAACCAGCCCAAAGTGCTGGCCGGGTGTCTGGACATCGACGCCTCCGACAAAGCCACGCGCTTCATCCGCTTCTGCGACGCCTTTAACATTCCCATGCTGACAATCGCCGACGTTCCCGGCTATCTTCCGGGAAGCCAGCAGGAATGGGGGGGGATTATCCGTCACGGCGCCAAGCTGCTGTGGTGTTATTCAGAGGCCACCGTGCCCAAGCTTTTGCTGGTCACACGCAAGGATTACGGCGGCTCCTACCTGGCCATGTGCTCCAAGGACCTGGGCGCCGACATGGCCTTTGCATGGCCGACCGCTGAAATCGCGGTGATGGGGGCGGCCGGTGCAGCCAACGTTATCCACCGCCGGGAAATCAAGGCGGCACCGGATCCGGATGCCAAGCGCCGGGAAAAGATAGAGGCCTACGAGGACATTTTTTCCAACCCCTACTGCGCGGCCGCCCGGGGATACATCGACGCGGTCATCAAACCGAGTGAAACCCGCCCGCGCCTCGTGGAAGCGCTGGAAATCATGTGCAGCAAACGTGAAATGCGCCCGCCCAAGAAGCACGGTAATATTCCGGTGTAAACCGCACCGCTTTCGGTCCGCAGGCTGCGGCATCCAGCGGACCCAACTGTTGAGCATCGCTTTTGGCGGTGCAGCAAAGGATTTTTTATGGATGACAAACGGAAAATCGCCGCTGTCGCCGCGGTGATGGCCTATATCAGACAGGATGAGGACATTGTCTGCGCCCAGTTCCCGGCACCGCCGCCCAGCCGGCAGCCGGTGCCGCCGCAGCCATTGAACATCTGGGCTTTCAGCGGTCGACAGGCACAGATGCAATTCAGAAATCTCATGCAGACCAAAGCCTTTCACGGTCCGGGCATGCGGCCCCCGATGCGGTGATCGACCGGCCCGCGGAAACCCGCGGACGAGACGTGGCGCTCAAGAGCTGAAGACCCAAGAGACAAGCGGCGGCGCCAATCATTTATCGGGCAAATTTCTATAAGAGGAGAACCGTAAAATGAGTGATCACAATCAAATCAAAATGACAACCATGAACTACAGCAAAGATCGGCCCAAAGCGGAAAACCCCCTGAAGGTTGAGGATCTGAGTCTTCGAGACGGTCATCAGTCGCTGTTTGCCACCCGCGGGCGCACGGAAGACATGATCCCGGTCGCCGAGATGATGGACGAAGTCGGCTTCTGGGCGGTTGAAACCTGGGGAGGCGCCACCTTCGACACCATGCACCGCTTCCTGAACGAAGACCCCTGGGAAAGAATCCGCACGCTGAAACGCTACATGAAAAAAACGCCCTTCTCCATGCTGCTGCGTGCCCAGAACCTGGTGGGCTACCGCAATTACGCCGACGATGTCGCCAAGGCGTTCGTCGACCGCGCCGCCGCCAACGGGATGGACATTTTCAGGACCTTCGACGCCCTGAACGACTACCGCAATTTCGAAACCGTCGTACCGGTGATCAAAGCCTGCGGCAAGCACTTCCAGGGATGCATCTGCTACACCATGACTGAACCGCGCATGGGCGGCGAAGTGTACAATCTCGACTACTATGTCGGCAAAGCCAAGGACCTCGAAGCCATGGGCGCCGACAGCATCTGCATCAAGGACATGGCCGGGCTGATCGCGCCCTACGACGCCTACGCTATCGTCAAGGCCCTCAAGGAAACCGTCAAGCCGCCGATCCACCTGCACAGCCACTTTACTTCGGGCATGTCGCCCATGAGCCATTTAAAGGCGGTGGAAGCCGGCGTCGACATCATCGACACCTGCATGTCGCCCTATGCCTATCGCACATCCCACGCCGCCATCGAGCCCCTGGTCATGACCCTTCTGGGAACCAACCGCGATACGGGCTTCGACATCAAACATCTGGCGGACATCAACGTCATCCTGGAAAGGGAGGTCATGCCCAAGTACCGGCACCTGCTGGACGACTCCAAGATGTCCATCATCGACATCAATGTCCTGCTGCACCAGACCCCGGGCGGCATGCTCTCCAACCTGGTCAACCAGCTGCGCCAGATGGACGCCCTGGACCGCATCAACGAAGTTTACGAAGAGCTGCCCAAAGTTCGCAAGGATCTGGGGCAGATCCCGCTGGTCACCCCCACCAGCCAGATCGTGGGCATTCAGACGGTCAACAATGTCCTCTTTGATGAAGGCGGGGAGCGCTACACCAAAATCACCAACCAGGTCAAAGACCTGTGCTATGGCCTGTACGGCAAGACCGCCGTACCCATCAATCCCGAAGTTCAGAAAAATGCCCTCAAGGGATATGAAAGAGGCGAGGAGCCCATTACCTGCCGGCCGGCCGAGGTGCTGGAACCGGAACTGCCCAAAGCCCGGGAAGAGGTCAAGGAACTGGCCGTCGACATGGATGACCTGCTGATTTACGCGCTCTACCCGGTGACCGGCAAAAAATTCCTCAAATGGAAGTACGGCAAGGAGGAACCGCCGGAGGAAGTCAAGCCCAAAACCCTGGCCCAGGTCAAGGCCGAGGAAGAGCGGGTCCGAAAGGCCAAAGCCGGACTGCTCGTGGAACCGCCGGTGAAAAAAGCCCCGGACAAAAGCGAGGCCCTGCGCACCTTCAACGTGTTCGTGGACGGTGAGTACTATGAAGTGGGCGTCGATGAACTCGGCGGCTCTCCGGTGCTGAGCTATCTTTCGCAGATGCCGGCTCCCATGCCCGCGCCCATGCAGGGCTATCCCATGCCGGCACCGCCGGCCACAGCAACGCCACCGGCCGCCGCACCGCCCAAACCGGCCGCGGCGGAGCCGGCGGAAGCCCCGGTCGAAGCAAAAGCCGCACCGGCGCCGGCAGCGGCTGCTGAAGGCACCCCGCTCAAAGCGCCGATGCCGGGGATGATCATCAACTACGTCAAAAAAGTCGGTGACCAGGTGAACGAGGGCGAAACCGTGGTCATCCTGGAGGCGATGAAGATGGAAAACGCGCTGCCCGCCCCGGCCAGTGGTGAAATCAAGGCCATCCATTATGACAGCGGCGACTCCGTGGCCAAAAACGATGTACTGCTGGTCATCGAATAAATTTTCATGCGGAAACGCGCGCAACGCGGCATGAAGGCCATTTTTCAAATACGGCATGGTTGTTCCGATAACCGTCGGCTCTCCGTCCTACCAGGATGGAGGGCCGTTCTTTTTTTCAGGACAGGGAGGAAACGGTGAAAAGATGAAAATTCATGAATATCAGGCCAAGGCCCTGTTCAAACAATACGACATTCCCGTTCCCGCCGGCGATGTCGCATTTGATCCGGACAGCGCCGCCGCCGTGGCCCGAAGACTGGATGGATACCCGGTGGTCGTCAAGGCGCAGATCCATGCCGGCGGCCGCGGCAAAGGCGGTGGTGTCCAGCTGGCGCAATCGGCGGAGGAAGTGCGGACCATCAGCGGGCGCATGATCGGCATGAACCTCGTAACCCATCAGACCGGCCCGGAAGGACGGCGGGTCAAAAAAGTGCTGGTCGAACAGGGGCTCGACATCGACCGGGAACTGTACCTGGGCCTGCTGCCGGATCGGACCAGCGCCGCCGTGGTGATTATGGCCAGTGCGGCCGGCGGCATGGATATCGAAGCCGTGGCCGAACAGACGCCGCAAAAAATCATCAAGGTCTTTGTGGATCCGGTCTCCGGCATCCAGCCCTTTCACTGCCGCAAAACCGCTTTTAAACTGGGCCTGCCGGCGGCTGCAATCAAAGGCTTCTCCAAAATGCTCACCCGGCTTTATGCCCTGCTGGCGGAAAAAGACGCCTCACTGGTGGAGATCAATCCCCTGGT
>Ga0180434_10006865_pt1 | contig 12985 bp, 19 predicted proteins | sample SS_ome_7_FD_132453 | JGI IMG/M metagenome (GOLD analysis project Ga0180434, IMG submission 132453) | Hypersaline lake sediment archaeal communities from the Salton Sea, California, USA - SS_1_D_2 metaG | ecosystem: Environmental > Aquatic > Non-marine Saline and Alkaline > Hypersaline >... | reverse complement strand
CGATGCGTCGGCGGGCCGATGGACGGGTACCGGTGGACGCTGGAGGGCGCTCCCGCGCAGATCGGCTTCCCGGCCGCCAACTACCCGAAAGTCGCCGCGGTGGCCCCCGCGGAAATCACCAACACAGACTACCGGACTTCTAGTCCGGTGGTCAGACAAAAACCGCCCGGTCGGGCCTGCTACCGGGAAAGGAGGACCTCGTGGGTGTAATCTTGGATCTTCTGAAAGAAGTTCCGCTTTCGGCCGTTCTTCAGGAACGACTGCGAGAGCAGGAATCTAAGATGGCGGCCCTTCAAGCGGAGAATGCGGCCCTGAAAACGGAGAATGCGGCCCTGAAGGCGCAGGTGGAAGATCTTCAGCTCGCACTCCAGCAGGTAGAGGGCGAAGAGGACATTCACGGCGATGAATGCCCCTATTGTCACAAGCTCAAGGGCGAACTGCTGCGCCTCGAGCCACACCCTGTCTTTCATCTTCATGGCACCAAGGTCGGATATTACAAGTGTGCGGCGTGTGACAAACAGTACGACAAAAACGTGAGGCCCAGCGGTTGAGCTTTCAGGAAACAACCAAAATTCAACCGGCCGGGAGGCCGCCGGCGTCGTGAGGCGCCGGCATCCGGGTGGCCGCTACGGGCGACCGCCATCGGCCGGTCCCTCCCCGCCTGTGGTGACGGCCGCGGGGAGAACGTCGCCAGACGGCCGGCCGGCCGGATGCGAATCATTCCGGCGGAGCGGCCGCCAGCAGCTCGGGCGTCTTGGCGAAATGCGGACAAGAACATTTCGGACAGTCGTTATTGGCCAATTGGCCGGCGAGCAGCTCGGCCCACTCGCGAGTGCCCCAACCATGCGAGGCGGAAAACTTGCCGTTGACGTAGACATGAACGCTGAATTTTCCCCGTTCGTCCTCGACGGTGTGAATCGACTTGTTAATCACTGAAACCGTGGAGACCGACATGGCTGATCCCTATGAAAATGAGAGTGGTGTGACGGTCGGCGAACTTCTCGCCGACCTGAAAGGGTATCCGAAGGACTATCCGGTGTGTTTCGGGCCGCACGGGCACTTTTTATTCAATCGTGTGAAGGACCGCAGCGGCTGCGTCCAGATCGAGTTCTGCGAAGTTCCCGACCAGGATTATCAACTCTCGCCAAACCATCATTACCGCCAGCATCTGAAGAAAATCGGCCTCGATGGTTGATCGGGGCAAACTTGAGCCGGCCGGGAGGCCGCCGGCGCCGTGAGGGGCCGGCATCCGGGTGGCCGCTACGGGCGACCGCCAGGGGCGAGGCAAAACCTCCCGGCCGGGCAAATTGAGGTTGATTGAATTACCGAAATATCGTAACCTTTTGGCATGAGTATTGCAATGGCAACCGAATCGATGATGGATGCACTCTCGGCCAATGTCCGCCGAGAAATGACCGCTCGCCGCTGGACCCAGACCGAACTGGCCCACCGATGCAATTGGCCGCCTTCCCGAGTAACCGAGATTTTACAGGGACGATTTGACCCTCGGTTGGGAACGGTGGAGAAGCTGGCCGCTGCGTTTGAGATCCCCCCAGCAAACCTCCTAATGCCTCCCGTCGAAGTGCCCGCCACGTAAAATTTCGGGAATTCGGAAATCTGGGGTTGACGGATGTTAGGGAATTCCCTACATTAAGCCGTCACCGCTGACCCGCAGCGGTGACGGCTTCTTTTTTTGGGCGGTGTGGGGCCGCCTGGGGGCCGTCTGAGAGCTTTTCCCAGACGCGGGCCCTTGGGCCGGCCGCCGGTAAGGCGGCCGGCTGCGGGGCCCGGCAGGGCCATGACGGCGATCCGCACGAGTCCGAAAATCCGCAAAACCCGCCCAGCCGCCCGGCGGCGGCTGGGTTTTGCGGCGGCGGGCCGGCAGAGCGACAGCGGATTTCGACACGCTGGAGGTATGGTTTTCTATCCGTTTACTCCCGCCCAACAGGAGGCCCACGATGTCTGTAGGCACCTCTTCGGGCGTCGGACCGGAAGCCACGCCCCTTACCTTGCGACTCGTCCGCCACGAGCCCGATCGAGCGGATCCCGCCGCCATGACGCTGGCGGAGTTTTTCCGATCCTACGCGCAGCGGAACTTTCTGGCCGCGCGGCAGGCCAAGCCGCGGAACGTCGAGCAGTACCGCGAATCGATGCGACTTTGGCAGCAGTACACCGGCGATCCGCCGCTGCCGGCGATCGACCAGGAGCAGTTGACCGCCTTCTCGCTGGCCTTGCAGCAGCGGACCTGGCGGGGAAAGGCGATCGACAACCGCACGGTCAACAAGCACCTCAAATCGGTGCAGACCGTGCTGCGACTGGCCGGGCCGCGCGGCGAGCGGAACCGGCTCGGCTGCGGGCTGCTGGCCGAGGTCCCCTACGCGGCGCTGCTGCCGGAGAGCCGACGGCGACCCAAGCCGCCGGCCCTGCTGGCCGAGGTCGAGGCGGCCTGGGACGTGATGGGCGAGGCCGTCGAGCCGCGGGTCCACGGCATCCGGGCCGGGCAATGGGGCCGAGCGCTGTGGCTGGTGTTGTGGAACACCGGGCTGCGGATCGACGCGGCGCTGCGGGCCGAGTGGCGGATGGTCGAGGACCGCTGGCTGGTGGTCCCGGCCGGCTGCGGCAAGACGCGCCACGAGTCGTGGATCTGGCTGAACGAGCCGGCGCTGCGGGCCTTGCAGCTTATCCGCACCGCCAGCCCAAAACTCTTTTCCTGGCCGTGGGACCCGCGCCACTGGCACAAGTTCCGCCGGACGCTCTTCGCGATCGAGGGGCACCCCGAGCGGTCCACGTGGAAAACGCACGCCCTGCGGCGCGCGCTGGCCACCTACCTGGCCCGCCACAACCCGGCTGTGGCCGACTTGATGCTCGGCCACAGCGGCCGGTCGATCCTGCTGGACCATTACGTGGATCCCTCGATCGTCGCGGACCTGATGGGCCGCCGCGAGCAGCCGCGGCAGGCCGCCGAGTGGCTGGGCCGGCAAAGCGGCCAGCGGCAGTTGACGCTCTTCTAATAACTGCAAACCACCAAGGACGTCTTGCGCGGCGAGGATGTAAGGCCCCGTGGGCGTTTTGGACGGATCGGCCGGCGGCGGATCAAGACGATCGGCCCCGGCCCGGTTTTTTCCAGAAGGTCGGCCTGGGCTATGCGGACGAATAACTGACGGAGCGTGCGATGACGGATCGACAACAGCAGCAAGAATTGCCCTTCGCCGAGGCGGAGGGAACCCGCGCGGACCGGCGCAACCTGTTGGGTCTGGCATTGTTGCGGGCCGGGCCGGACTTGTACTTGTCGAAGTTTTGCGACTGGATTTTTAATATCACCGCCGGCGGTACCGCCGGCGAATTGACGAAATCCTACCGGGAACTCGCGGCCGGGCCCTGGGGGCTGTGCTGTTCGAGGAACAAGGCTCGTCTGGTGGTCGCTCGGGCGCGGTCGCTCGGGCTGGTGACCGTCACCGAGAGCCGCTACGTGAGCTTCGGCCAGCGGGCAAACGATTACGCGATCGACTGGGACGGGGTCCGGCGCCTGCTTCGGATGCAGGCGGCCCCGCAGCTCGATCCGCACCCTCCCCCCCGGCAACCGGGTGCTCTGACAGAGCACCCCCATGCTCTGACAGAGCACCCCCATGCTCTGACAGAGCACCCCTTTCAAAGGAATAACTGTTCTTTTAAAGATCTCCAAGAAACTCCGGATCCGGAGCCGGAGCCGCGGCCGGTTCCGAAATGTTTTTGCAAGGATTTGCTGGCGAAAATCCCGGAACTCGTCGAGGCGTCGCGGCGGTCGATCGAGCCGCTGCCGGCAGGCGGGCTGAAATACGGAATCTTCGAGCCGCTGACCCTGAAACAACTCCGCGGGACCGGCTCGATGGTCGGATGGTTCCGCGGGCAACTCTCTGCGCCGCGGCCGGCGACCGGCCCGACGGAGGCGGAACTGCTGCTGGTGCTGGCGGCGGCGCTGTACGCGCTGGAGTTCCCGACCGAGCGGCTTACGGGCAAGCGCGTGGGGCTGTTTGTCGGGCTGGTCAGTAAGCACCGCTGGCAGCGGGTGTTGCCGAAACTGCGCGAGGCTCGCCGGCGGCTCGACGAATTGATCGAGCACTACGGCCGGCCTGCGCTCTTGGAGGACGAGGGCTGGCCGGTCCCGGATCGACAGCCATCAACTCACGCGGAGGCGGAGCGATCGCTGAGAGAGATCACAGAGACGGAGCGGGCCGACGGCCGCGCGACGGTGGCCGCCGCCCGGGCGGCAATACACAAAATCGAGCAAAAACCCCGCGCGCCGGAGCAATCGGAATGATCGCCGTCAACACCGCCGCCGAGATCGAGGAAATCGACGCGACCGGACGTCGCTCGGCCGTGCATGAAGCGACCCGCCGCCGGCCGGACGTCGAGACGCTGCTGGCGATGGGTTGGGAGCTGCACGAGATCGAGGACCTGCTCGATCAACAGCAAAACCTCGCGCGCAGACCGAATCCCGAATCCCTAATCCCTAATCCCTAATCCCTAATCCCCAAAAGAGGAGCTAACCATGCCCAGTAAACGCAGACCGCCGGCGACACCGCCGGCGGACGCCGGCTGTTTAACCGTGCCCGAAGCGGTGCCCGACGGGCGCGGGCTGCTCGGCGGCGCGGGCCTGGACCTGCCGGTCGAGGCGATCCGCCCCAGCCCGTTCCAGCCGCGGCGCCAGTTCGACCAGGCCGAATTGCAGCAGTTGGCCGACACGATGCTCTCGACGGGGCTGTTGCAGCCGATCGTGGTCCGGCCGATCGACGAGGGAGCCAAGCAGCCGTACGAGCTGATCGCCGGCGAGCGGCGGCTGCGGGCGGCACAGCTCGCCGGCCTGAAAGCGATCCCGGCGATCGTCCGCGTAATGGACGATTGCGAGGCCGAGTACGCCGCGGCGATCGAGAACCTTCAGCGCCGCGATCTCAACCCCATCGAGGAGGCCCGGGCGTACCGGGCGCTGCTCGACGCCGAGCCCGGGCTCACGCAGGAGCAGCTCGGCCAGCGGCTGGGGAAGTCGCAACCGCACGTGGCCAACCGGCTGCGGCTGCTGAAGCTGCCGGCGGCGATGAAGAAGGTGATTATTTCGGGCGAAATTTCGCCGACGTTCGCCCGCGAGCTGGCCCGCTGGCCGGACCACCCGGTGGTCGAGGCGGCGATCGGCCAGCAGGTCGCGGAGATGGTCAAGTACGACGAGCTGGGGTCGATCGGCGATTTCGCGGACCGGCTGCGCGACGCCGTCGAAGACGCGACGCGCGCGATGAGCGGCGACAGATACGTCGCCGCGATCGGGCGGCGAGTGAAGATCCCCGCGTTCAGCGCAGAGGAGCGCGAGCAGCTCGGCGTGGTCGAGGTCCCGCTGGACTGGGCCGGCAAGACACAAGAGCGGGCCACCAACGCGAAACTCTGGGACGAGCTGATGCAGCAGCGGTCTGGCAAAGCGGAGAGCGGAGAGGGGAAGGCGGAAGGCGGAAAGGGCAAGGCGGAAGGCGGAAAGCAGAAGGGGGAAGGCGGAAAGGCCGAACCGCTTACCGCCGCGCAGCAGAAGGCGGCCGCCGCTGAGGAGCGGCGCCGCGCCGGCGAGCGGGCCCGGCAGTTTCGCCGCCGGTTGTGGGACTGGTACGTCCAGTGGTTGCGGTATTTGGTCGCGCTTTACTATAGCAACGATTCGGCCTGTGCCGACGCGCTGCGGTTCTTCCTGCTCGTCGGCGTCGCCTGGCATCGCGACTACCAGTTCGACCGCACCGCGCGGCTGCGGGCGATACTCCGCGGCCACCGCGTCAAGGGCGGCAACCTCGTCGACGCGGTGCTGGGCACGGCGAACTTGTTCAGCGACCAGTCGCTGGAGGTGGTCGCCGGCGAGTTCGCCGCGGCTTGCCTGTTCGACTTGAAAACCGGCGAGGCGAACCAGCATGTCGTTCCGGCCGACGACGTGGTGCGGCTGGCCAAGCGACTGCTGTTGCCCGCGGAGTCCGCGTGGCTGGAGGAGCAGGCCGGGCCGCTGAGCGAGGCCTACTGGAACCTGCACGACAAAGAGCAGCTCGTGGCACTGGGTCGGGAACTTGCCGTCGATCTGCAGCCGGGCTGGAAGAAGGCCGACATGATCAAGGCCTTTTTGGCCCGGCGGCCAAAGCCCGGCGACAAAGAGGTCGGCATCGATATGCCGGCCGAGTTGAAAACAATCAAGCGGCCGATCGTGAGGGGGTGACGGGGTGACGGGGTGAGGGGGTGACCGCCATCCCCAATCCCCAATCCCTAATCCCTGAAACCTCACACCTGACACCTGAAACCCAAAAAGGAGTTAACCATGGCGGAGCTGGACGACGTGCTCGAAGGGCTGGACAATCTCTCGCCCGGCGAGCTGGACGAGACGATCAAGTATTACCAGGACAAGATCGCCCGACTGCGAAAAATGAAAAAACTGTTCGGCGCCAACAACGCCGGGCGAAGCGGGACCCGACCGCGTCGAGACGGTCGGCCGACCAACCGGGACCGGATCGCCGAGTACCTGCGCGTAAACCCGTGCGCGAGGCTCGGCGTGATCGCCGCCGACCTGGACGTGCCCGCCGGGAGCGTCTCGGCGGTGCTGTGCAGCCACCACGAGCAGTTCCAGTCGCTCGGCGGAGGGAAGTGGGACCTCGTCAAGGCAGGTTAGATGCGGGCCGAACTGCCGCCGGAGGTCCGGGAATGCCTCGCGCGTTCGCCGAGAGAATGGTTATGCTGAAGCATAACCTACGGAACTGAAAACTGAAAAGGAAAGGAATCGACCATGCTCGTTTTGACCCGGAAGCCGACGCAACGTATTACGATCGGCGAGGAGATCAGTATTGTCGTCGTCTCGATCCGCCACGACCAGGTGCGCCTCGGGATCGACGCGCCGCCGGAGATGCCGGTGATGCGGGCCGAACTGCCGCCGGAGGTCCGGGAATGCCTCGCGCGGCGGCGGGGGGGTGGCCAATGATCGAACTGCAACGCACGCTGGTGCGGCAGTTGCCGCAGGGGATCGTGGCGGAAATCGGTCCGGCGGGCGTCGCCCTACGCCGCTATCGCGGGCGGCGCCGACGCGAAATCTCCTGGGAGCAGATCGCGTCGCTGAGCGGTCAAGCGGACGCAGACCAGATCATGCGGGTCGCCGAGCAGGCCGCCGGCGAGCGGGCGATAGAGCAAATGTTCGGAAAAAGGCTGCTGTGAAATAACCCAGGACCGGCGGCGGCGATCCCCTAACGCCTGACCGTCAACCAGCGTTCCGCCGCCGGTCCGCATTTTCAATCTGTAATCCTCAATCTGCAATCCTCAATCTGCAATCTGGAGTGACCATGCTCATATATTTGGCCTGCCCGTACACACATACCGACGCGCGGATCGAGCGGCTCCGCGCGGAGATCGCCACGCGGGTCGCCGTGGCGATCCTGCTGCGCGGGGAATCAGTGTTTTCTCCGCTGTCGCACTCGATGGAAATCTGTCGCGCGAGCGATGGGACCGTTGCCGGCGATTATTCGCGCTGGCAAGAACTCTCGCGGCGCGTCCTGCACGTCTGCGACGAGCTGCACATATTGAAACTGCCCGGCTGGCGGGAGTCGACCGGCGTCGAGGACGAGTGCCGCCAGGCGATCAAGCGCGGGATCCGGCGGGAGTTTCTGGAAGCGCCAACCTGGGCCCTGGAGGAGCTGGCCGATCGGGATTCGCGATTATGACTAATAAATGCTTTTGTGATGACTGTGGCGAGGAACACCTTACCCCGTCACCCCGTCACCCCGTCATTGACCGATGGCCCTGACCCGGACCCGAGATCCCGAGACTTCGCACGAGGCGGCGGCGGCCGCGTCGATCGCCCGCCACAACCACCGCCGGCTGGTGCTGGCGGCGATCCGGTGCCGGGGACCGTGCTCGGCCAAGGCGCTGGAGCACCACCTGCACTGGATCTCGCCCGAGTCGATCCGCGGATCGATCAAGTGGCTGCGGAACTGGGGCTACATCCGGCTGGCCGGCTACGTTCGGCTGCGGAGCGGCCGGCGGGCGAGGGCGTGGAAAGCTGCGAGCTGAAAACTGAAAACTGAAAACTGAAAACTCACACCAATAGAAAGCACGAGGGCATGGTGAGCAAGCCGGCGGCGGAGGACGAGCGGATCGTCCCGGCGGGCGTGATCGACGGGATCCGCGAGATGCTCCGCCGCGGGATGACCCGCCGGGAGGTCGCCGACCGGCTCGGCCCGATCATCGACGCGATCGCCGGCGACCTGGCCGCCGCGCGGCGGGAGCGGCGCCCGCGGATCAGGCGTAGGCGGCGGAAGTGACGGGGTGAGGGGGTGAGGAACGATCGGTTGTTTTTACTTTTTTCACTATCTGGAGACGAGTTATGCAGAGGTACAGCCTCACACTGGAGGGGAAAACTCCCCTATTGATGCACCGCGACAACTTGGCGTTTGCCGAGAAGGTCGAGGCGTGGCGCAAGGACCCGGCGAACAAGGAACTCTCGTTTCGCGGCGACGACCGCTCGCCGGCGTGGACGTGGATCGGCTACCTGTACCACGACACGAAGCACGTCGGGATCGACGCCGACAACATAATGACGATGCTCCGGGAGGGCGGGGCCAAGGTCCCGGCCAAGGGGAAGGAAACGTACAAAAAGCAAACCCAATCCGGGATCGTGCTCGACGTTCAGCAGTTCGATCTGCTCGTCGGCGGCAAGCCGGCGGCCGTCGAGCCGTTTAGGGCGCTGATCGGAGTGACGGACTTCCTCCAGCACATCCAGGCGGCCGAGGCGCACGGGTTCGAGCTGCTGGTCAAACGCGCCAAGGTCGGCCAGTCGAAGCACGTCCGTGTGCGGCCGATGTTCCGCGACTGGGCGGCGACAGGGACGTTTAGCGTCATCGACGAGGAACTCAGCGGACTGACCGAGCCGATCCTTCAGCGGATCGTCGCGCAGGCGGGCCTGCTGTGCGGCACCTGCGACTGGCGGCCGGCCTCGCCGAAGTCCAGCGGCACCTTCGGCACGTTTGTCGCGGAATTGATGAGGGTTTAGAAGACAAGGAACGTGGCGCGGCATGGCCTGGCGTGGCTTGGCCCGGCTGGGCGTGGCGGGGCAAGGCGTGGCGTGGCGAGGAACGCGGCGCGGCGGGGCTCGGCGCGGCGCGGCACGGCCGGGCGCGGCTTGGCAAGGCTCGGCGCGGCGGGGCGGGGCATGGCATGGCGTGGCGAGGAACGCGGCTCGGCGCGGCATGGCGTGGCAGGGCGCGGCTCGGCATGGCGGGGCCGGGCGCGGCGCGGCATGGCTGGGCGTGGCGTGGCGAGGAACGCGGCGCGGCATGGCCGGGCAAGGCGCGGCGGGGCTCGGCATGGCTCGGCGAGGCATGGTTTTTTTCTCAAACTTTTAGGAGCTCGCAATGAGCGAAACTGTATCGAAGGCAGAGGCGGTGTTGTATTTCGGCGGCGTGCCGACCGATCCCGACATCAAGCGAATCCGGGACAAGTGGCCCGACGCCGAATTGCAGCCGGGTCAGGAAATCCCCTGCGACGAGGTGGCCGCGGCGATCGGCGAGCCGATCAACAGCAATCGGTTTCGCACGGTCACCGCCCGCTGGCGGAGGCTGGTCGAAAAGGGCCCGACGGGCCTGGTCGTCAAACAGCGGCGCGGCGCGTTCGCCGTGCTGGCCCCGGGCGAGGTGGTCAACAGCAACGAATCGGACCTGCGCGGCGCCATCAAGAAGACGCGGCGGGCGGCGATCCGCGGCAGTCGCGTCGAGGTGGCCGAACTCTCCGAGGACGAGCGGAAGCGGCACGATATCCACGTGATGCTGACCAGCAAGCTGCTGCTGACGGCGAACATACACAAGAACCGCCCGGCATTGCCGAAAATGCAATAACGCGGCGCGGCAGGGCGAGGCGAGGAACGCGGCGGGGCAGGGCATGGCCGGGCATGGCTTGGCATGGCAAGGCGGGGCTTGGCATGGCAAGGCGGGGCTTGGCAAGGAGGGCCCTGATCGGGATTCGTCCGGATCGGGGCCCGTCTTTGACCCCCAGCCTCGAATCACCAATTCGTAGGTTATGCTTCAGCATAACGCGCCTTGCAACCGGCCCCAATCCTTCGCCGAGAGAATTGTTATCCTGAAGCATAACCTACGGAACTGCCCTTGACCGATTCGGCGGAATCTGGCAGATTCAACGGCACGGCGAGGCGGGATCGACTGCTCGATGGCCGCCGAATCTAGCGAAATCAACCTCGAAAAGGACCCCGGGTCGGGGAAACTCGGCCCGGGGTCCGAGCCTTGTGCGGCCGGCTCCGCCGCCGGACCTCGACGACCGGTCGCACTGCCGCCGGCGTATGTGCCGCCCATTCGGCGGAAAAGGATTCTCAGTTACGCCACCGGTCGCCAACTGATCGCGGACGCCGATCTGCTGCTGTTCCGCCGTCGCGGGCTGATCTCGATCGCCGGCCGCGGTATCCACGGACACGCCGCCCGGGCGGTGTGGGCCCGCGGGATTTTGCTCTGTTGCGAGATGCGCTTCTTCAGCGGCGGGCGGCCGACGCTGTTGTCGCAGGCCGTGCGGGCCTGGCCGGGACGGATCGATGTCTACCGGCCGAATCCGAAAAATCGCTGGCGGCAGTACGACGCCGGTGCGGCGGCCGACTGGATGCTCCGGCTGGCCGGGCGGGATTACGGCCTGCGGGGATTGCTCGGCGCGGCGGCCCGGCACGTGCCGATCGTGCGGCTGTTTCTGCCGCCGGACGTCGACGATCGGGCGATCGACCGGCGGCCGCCGTTCTGCTCGCAGGCCTGTGTGATGGCCGACCGGCTCGGCGGCGGCGTCGACCCGGTGCCCAACCTGGCCGATCGGCTCGTCGAGCCGGCCGACCTGGCCCGCAGCCCGTTCTACGAATATTTATGGACGCTGATCCCGTGAGATTGCGGCGGAAGTGAAAAATGAAAAAGCTCTTGCTGATCTACCTGATCGTCGGCACAGCGATCATCATCCTCTCGCTGGTATACGTGGCCCGCGTAGAGGGCCAGTGCAGCGGCGGCCGGTGCAACCTGCAGTCCATCTGGCGGCCGAGCGAGCAGCGGGTGCGGATCAATCCCCAATCCCCAATCCCGAATCCCCAATCCCCAATCCCGAATCCCCAACCCCCAACCCCGAATCCCGAATCCCGAATCCCGAATCCCCAATCCCGCGTTTGCCCCGCCTTTGTCGTGGTCCGCAGCCGCACGCCGGGGATGGCCGGCTGGTACACCGGCAGCGGAGTGATCGTGTCGATTCGCCAGGGGATCGCGTTCGTGCTGAGCTGCCAGCACGCCACGCCGCCGCAGGGCGAACAACAGGTGATAACGCCCGATGGCCGGCGGTTCGGCGCGCAGTTGCTCGGCCAGAGCAGCCTCGACGATCTGTCGCTGTTTGCGATCCACCGCAGCGAGGGCATGGAGGCGATGCGGACCGCCACGGTCGCGCCGCGCGTCGGTAGCCGACTCTGGTACGCCGGTTTCGCCGGGCCGCGGCTGGCGGCCGGCTACCGCGTGCAAGGCGGCCGAGTAACGCAAATGCAGCGGACCCCGGGCCTTGCAGCATTTGAGGAACCGGAGATCTCCGGCGGCTCTAGGCAGGGCGACAGCGGCGGGCCGGTCTGGGACCACGACGGGCTGCTGGTCGGGATCATTTCGGCGACGGCACGGCAGCGGACCATCTGCTGCGGACTGCGGCGGATGCGGGAGTTTGTGTCGCGAACCATCGAAGGCGTCACCCGATCACCCGCTCACCCCGTCGCCCCGTCACCCGCTCACCCCGTCACCCCGTCACCCGATCACCCGGTCACCCCGTCACCCGATCACCCCGTCACCCCGGGCGGCGAGCTGCAATCCGAAATCCATAAACTCGAATCCCGGATCGCCGATCTTCAATCCGAAATCCGCAAACTGCAATCATCGATTCCGCCGCCCGTCTCGACGGCCCGGCTCGTCGAGCAGGTGCGGCTGGCGTTGCCGCCGATCACCGTCGAGACCCGGCGGCCCGACGGCGCGGTGATCGAATCGTTAGACGTACCACTCGGCGGCACGTTGCCGCTGACCTTAAAACCCGTTTCCCGGAGGGCTGATAATGAGCCCGACAATCCCAATCCCGAATGAAGGAGATGATGTAATGGCGCAAGCGCAATTCGACTCGCTCCACGAGCAGAACATGGCTGCCCTCGGAGCGATCGGCACAATGTACCTGGGCGACCTGAAGACGGTCAGCAAGGCCCAGGACTACAGTTTCCAGCAGGACAAGGGGCTGGTCTCCCTGGCCGAGGCGGTCGGCGTCCGCGAGGTCGGCAGCCGCGTGAATCCGGCCGGACCGGTGCCGTCGACGCCGGTGGGCTGATGCGGCTGGACCTGGAGCAAGTGCGCGAGGATGGACTGGCGCTCGACCGGGCGTTCCAGACAGGGACGCTCGACGAGTGCCTGTCCTCCCTCTACGACGCGGCAGTGGAGGACCTGATCGATGGGCGACGAACCGACGCTCAAGCAGCGGCTGACCAAGACGGCCGGTGATTGGGCCGACAATCGACTGGCCGGCGAAGCGGTGATGGTGGCCAAGCAGATCGAACAGCACAACTTGCTCGGCCGGCTGGCACGCAAGACGATGGACGGCACGCTCGGCCAGCGGACCGAAGAACCGGAGGGCGACGAGGTGCAAGTGAACGTCGGCAATCAGTATCACGTGGCCACGCCATCGCAGTCGGGCTCGACGATCGGCAGCGTGGCGAAGAAGGCGGCGATCGCCGCGGCGCTGCTGGGCGCCGGCGGGGCGGCGGGACTGGTCCCATACGTCGCCGGCCTGCTGAGGCAAGAGCAGCCGGCCACGGTGCTGCCGGCTGAAGTGATCGATACGAACACCGAGTACGAATTGAGCATCGAGCAGTAAGAGGGCAGCATGGTGGAACGCTGCCCATCTTGCCAAATTTGCCGGGGTCCTTTCCCGGGGGGAGGCGCGCGGGCCAACGGCCTGTTAT
>Ga0180434_10006860_pt1 | contig 12989 bp, 12 predicted proteins | sample SS_ome_7_FD_132453 | JGI IMG/M metagenome (GOLD analysis project Ga0180434, IMG submission 132453) | Hypersaline lake sediment archaeal communities from the Salton Sea, California, USA - SS_1_D_2 metaG | ecosystem: Environmental > Aquatic > Non-marine Saline and Alkaline > Hypersaline >... | reverse complement strand
TTGCCCTGGCACAAATCGTCGGGATTCCCCCCCTTATTCCGCCGACTTTGTCCTGGCTCCGTACACCCTCAGAAAAGGACAGGGAGAATCACATTCCGAGCCATTCCAGCCAGCCGTCCATGCCGTCTCCGGTGCGGGCCGAGAGGTGCAGCAGGGGCGCACGCGTGTTGATGCGATCCAGATCCTCGCGCACACGGTTCACGTCGAAGTCGAGTACACCGAGGAGATCGATCTTGGTGAGGAGGATCACGTCGGCCGGCTGGAACAGGGTGGGGTACTTGGCCACCTTGTCATCCCCTTCCGGAACGCTGAGCAGGACCACCCGGGCGTGCTCCCCCAGATCAAAGCCGGCCGGGCACACCATGTTGCCCACGTTCTCGATGAAGAGATAGGTGACATTCTCCAGGGTCAGGCCGTCCAGCCCCTCGGCCACCTGCGCGGCGGACAGGTGGCACCCTCGCCCGGTGTTGATCTGGATCACCTCGGCGGCACCTCCCGCGAGCCTCTCAGCATCCCGCGTGGTCTGGAGGTCCCCGACCAGCACCACCGCGCGCTTCTCCGGGCCGAGGGCCTTCATCGTCGCCTCCAGCAGCGTGGTCTTTCCGCTGCCAGGCGCGCTGGTGAGATTCAGGGCCAGGACCCCGGCCTCGTCCAGCCGGGCGCGGATCTCCCGGGCGGACCTGACGTTTTCCTTCAGAACGTTCTCAACCACCTTGATCTTCACCAGAACCTCCTTCGTCCTCTCCGGGACCGGATAACGATCTGAGTATGATGTCCCGGCCGGCCAGAATCTCGGGTTCGGCCACGCCGCACCGGTCGCACTGATAGGATGTATCCATGTCCGGAACATAGTCCTGCCCACATGCCCGGCACCGGGCCCGGACAGGGATGACCTCCTGGTGCAGGACCGCACCGGACGCCGGCGTGTCGTGGCTCGCCGCCTTGAAGGCCATGTCCAGCGCCTCGGGAACCACGAGCTGCAAGGCACCTACCTCCAGCTCCACCCGCTCGATGCGAACAAGCGCGTTCTCCTTCGCCAGGTCGAGAACCTGCTTGACCAGGGCCGTTGCAATGGACATCTCGTGCATGAAATACCTTTTTTTTTCAGACTCAACAGATGCGGGGCAGCTCCTCGCCGTACGGCCGCTGGATGATGCGGCGCCCACCGATAGAGGTGATCAACTCCGCCAGGGGCGGCTCCGCCCGGACCATCCGGCCGATACGGACCGCCCCCTTGCCACGGGGATGGGCGTGACACGCCTCCAGCACGCGCTCCCCCGCGCCCTTCGCCGCCACCACCACGATCTTGCCCTCGTTGGCCACGGTCAAGGGATCCAGCCCCAGGAGTTCGGCGGCATGCCGGACCGGAGCCGGTACGGGCAAGGCCTCCTCCTCGATCTCCACACCCAGGCCGGTGTCCTCCACCAGGTCGGCCACCACCCCGGCCACACCCCCACGCGTGGGATCCCGGAGAAATTTCACCTCCCCCCCCGAGGATACCATCGCCTCCACGAGACCGGCCAGCGGCGCTGCGTCGCTCTCCAGGCGGCTCGTGATGCCCAGCCCTTCCCGCGCCACCATCACGGCCAGGCCGTGCTCCGCGATGGGACCCGTGACGAGAATCTCGTCCCCGGCCTCGATCCGGCCGGGCGCAAGACGCGGGCCTTCGTCCAGGACGCCCAGACCGGCCGTGGTGATGAGGAGGCCGTCCCCACGGTTCCGCTCCACCACCTTGGTGTCGCCCGTGACAACGGGGGTGCCCGCCTCCCCGGCCGCACCGGCGATCGACGCCATGACGCGATCCAGGACGGCCAGGGGCAGCCCCTCCTCCATCACCAGCGCCAGACTCAGCGCCAGGGGCCGCGCCCCCATGACGGCCAGATCATTGATGGTGCCGCACACGGCCAGGCGCCCGATGTCCCCGCCGGGAAACTCCAGAGGCTGCACCACGAAAGCATCCGTGGTCATGCAAAGGGAACCCTCGACCGGAGGCAGCACCGCACTGTCGAGCAAGGGATCGAGAAACTCGTTGGCGAGTCCGGGCAGCACATGCGCGTCCAGAAATCTCCGCGTCATCTCACCGCCGCCGCCGTGAACCAGCATGACATGGTCGTCCGCTCTCGTTTTCATGGTATTCCTCATCTCACCGGACACCGCCGTACCGGTACCACGCAGCACAGGTGCCCTCGCTGCTGACCATGCAGGGGCCGACCGGATTTTCAAAGGTGCACGCCTCGCCGAAGAGCGTGCAGTCACGCGGCTCCGCCCGCCCCTGGATCACCTCCCCGCACCTGCAACCGGGTGGATGGGTATCTTCCCCCTGAACCAGGCCGAACCGCTTCTCCGCATCGAATCGGTCGAACGCCGCACGAAGCGCGAACCCACTCTCCGGGATCGTGCCCATGGCGCGCCACACCGTGTCCACCGGCTCGAACACCCGGTCCAGACAGTCAAGGGCCTGTGTGTTGCCTTCCGGGCTGACAGCCACGCCGTACACATTCTCCAGCGCCGGCGTGCCGCGAGCCATCTGGTTCACCAGGGCGAGGATACCCTCGAGCAGCTGCTCCGCCTCGAAGCCGGCCACGACACAGGCCTTGTGGTACCTGTCCACGAGATCCCGGTACGCCCCGGAACCGATGATGACGCTCACGTGCCCGGGCAACAGGAATCCATCCAGGGGTAGATCAGAACCTGCGAGCAGTGCGCGAAGCGCGGGCATGACCCGCTTGTGGCCGTTCAGGATGGTGAAGTTCCCGAGCCCTTTCCGGTCCGCCTCCAGAACAGCGAGGGCCGTGGCCGGTGCCGTGGTCTCGAATCCCACGGCCACGAACACCACCTCTTCTCCGGGATTTTCCTCGGCGCGGCGCAGCGCATCCAGCACCGAGTAGCACACCTCGATCCTGGCGCCCCGGCCGCGATGCGCCTCGAGGCTGCCCGTTCGTCCCGGCACACGCACCATGTCCCCGTACGTGCAGAGGGTCACCCCGGGCCGGGCGGACACCTCGATGACCGCATCGATGTACCCCTGCGAGGTGACGCAGACCGGGCACCCCGGACCGCTCACCAGGCGAACGCCGGGAGGAAGCACCGAACGGATCCCGCTGCGAAACAGGGAGACCGTGTGGGTGCCGCACACCTCCATGATGCGCACCTCGTCCAGATCCGCGCAGGCCCGGGTCACGGCTTCAATGATGTTCTTCATCTTCTTGATGTTCCAGTATCATCCCCGCCTCCTCCAGGTACTTCCACGTTTCCCTGGCCTCCGACTCCTCCAGCCGGGTGATGGCGAGTCCTGCGTGGACCAGCACCCAGTCCCCCATCTCCGCCTCGGGCACCATGGCAAGGCTCACCTCCACGCGGCTGCCCTGAAAATCCACGGTGCCTTTCCGGTAGAACTCCAGCGGATCGTGGACGGCAATGATCTTACCGGGAACAGCAAGACACATCGGACTCGCCTCCTTTCGCTTCCAGTGCAGCCACTGCAGCCTGACCCAATGCAATGCCGCCGTCCCCGGGGGACAGCCGGCGGTGCATCAGGATGTCCAGTTTCTTCTCTTGCAAGAGCGCAACGAGGCGGCGCGAGAGAATCCTGTTGAAAAAACAGCCGCCGGAGAGGGCTGCCGTTCGGATGCCCGTCTCTGCAGCGGTGCGCGCCACACAGGCGGCCAGCGCGGCCGCCACGGTCTCGTGAAATGCACGCGCCAGCTCGGACACAGACCGTCCTGATCCGCGACCCTCGACCAGGGCGCGGATCATGGGGTGCACGTCCATGCGGAGAGCTCCTGTTGCCGGATCTTCCCCGAGAGAATACGGCAAGGGGTCCACAGCGCCGGCCCACGCCTCGCCCGCGGCCTCCACCGCCATGGGCGCCTCCCCCTCGGTGCGGTTGCGGTCGCACAGGCCGAGCAGGAATGCGACCCCGTCAAACAGCCGGCCCAGGCTGGACGTGCGGACCAGCGCGGCAGGGCCGGCCAGGCGCTGTGCCGTGACGCGCACGGCCTCGGCATCCACGGAGGTCAGAAGAGGAGCGGCGATGTCGGGCCAGCCCGGGCCGTACGTCTCGTGGAGGAGACCGGCCGCCGGGCGCCAGGTATCCAGGGCCGCGGCATCTCCGCCCGGCAGGGAAAAATACCCGAGATGCCCTGCCCGGGTGAAGGCGGCCCCGCCACATACCAGCACCTCGCATCCCCACACGGCGCCGTCCGTTCCGAATCCCGTCCCGTCGCAGCAAATCCCGATGACCGGTTGGATGACCCCGTTGTCCACCAGGCAGCTCATGATGTGGGCGTGGTGGTGCTGGACCTCGGTCACGGGCAGCCCCAGACCCCGGGCATGCCGCGTGGAGAGATACTGCGGGTGCATGTCGCAGGCCACCCGTTCCGGCGCGGCATCCATGACGCGGGCGGTGCGGTCAACGGCCCGGAGAAACGCCCGGAACATGGCCGGATCGGACAGTCCTCCCGGGATCTCCTCCACCGCAGCCCTGGCGCCGGCCATGAGGCAGACCGAGGACTTGATGTCCCCGCCCACGGCCAGCACCGGCACGGGCGCGGAAAACGGGACGGAAGTGAAATCAGCTCCGGTCAGGTCATTCATGGTCATGGCATTCCATTCAGCCAATACTGTATCTCAAATCCATTGCCTTTTCACCCCTGCCCGGGAAGTCGAAGAGGGGGACGCACGCGGTGCAGGGGTACTCCGGCCTGCAGTGTGACTTCCAGGCGAAATCGAGAATCACCGATCCGGACCGGATTTCCGGCTAGCCCTTGTCCAGGACGTGGACCGAACAGGCAAGGCACGGGTCAAAGGAGTGCACCACCCGGAGCGCCTCGATCGGCTGGGATCGGTCGGCAATGGGCGTGCCGACGAGGGCCTGCTCCATGGGCCCCTTGCGCATGGCATCGTCCATGGGGGAAGCGTTCCACGCCGTGGGAGTGAGCACCTGATACCTGGAAAGCCTGCTGTTCCGGATCTCCATCCAGTGGCCAAGGGCGCCGCGCGGCGCCTCGGCCAGTGCAACGCCTGTCCCGGTCGGTGGGACCGTGGTGGGATGGATGCCGGTCTTGCCGGGCTGAAGCTCCATGAGCCAGCGCGCCATGCCGTCGGAGATGATCCAGCACTCCAGCATCCTGGCCACGAGACGATCCAGGACCGAGATGCCGCGACGGTAATGGCCGGCTACCCAGAGGCGCGCCAGAGGACCGACCTCGTGGACCACATCTTCGTACCGGGGCGCCTTGATCCAGGAGTACGCATCGGTCTTGCCCAGGTCCGGCTCCGTGACACCCACGGAGGGATTGAGACCGCTGGTGCGGGGGGTATACCGCGAGTGACCCACGTATTCCGCAATACGTCCGGGATCCACCTTGCCGTATTTGCCCGAGGTGAAACGGCCTGCAGGAAAGAGCTTTCCTCCCCCCTTTTCCTCGAAGGCGCCGTACGCGAGCAGATTTCCACAGCCGCGTCCGATGGAGAGATACTTCAGAAAGTGCATACCCAGGGTAAGGAGGTCATTGAAGAATACGCCCGAGATGAAGTTGTAGACCTCGACGAAGAGAACTGCGAAATCCTTGATCTTGGTGCTGGTCGCAACCTCGGTGAATCCTCCCGGCACAAAGGTGGAGGAACAGGGCATTCTGGCACCGAAGATGGCGCCCATTTCCTGGAGCTTTCGCCGGGTGTCCAGTGCCTTCACATACCCGTCAACGAGCTGGCGTGCTGCAGAACCTGAGATCAGGTCCGGCGTGATGTACCGGGGTTGCCAGGGCGCCTTGCCCAGCAAGCCCGTGGTGTCCACATAGTCCTGCAGTGTAAGGTGATAGAAGTGAAGAATGTGGGACTGGAGAAAGTTGGAGCCCAGGACAAGGTTGCGCAGCAACCGGCCGTTTTCCGGAGGCGTGGCCTGGAAAGCGGAGTCCAGTGCAATGCTCGAGGCCGTGGCGTGGGAGATGGGACAGACGCCACATATTCTCTGGGTGAGGTGTACGGCATCGCGTGGATCCCGACCGACCAGGATGTTTTCAAAGCCCCGGTACATGGTTCCTGCCACCCTGGCATCCACGACCTGGTCCTGGCCAAGCACCTTCTCCACATTGATTTCAATGTCCAGGTGACCCTCGATGCGAGTGAGGGGAGAAATCTTGATCGTAGCCATCATGCATTTCCTGTATCAGCGGGGCGCGCCCCTCTTTTTTCATTTCTCGTAAAACGGAGACTTTCCATCCGGATAATCATGCTCGGTACACCCCCCGCACGGATTCCGGGCTTCAACACACCAGTTGACTCCGGGTTGATTCGGGCCGCTGCTGTTCCACTTGCGGACGGGGCAATCCGAATAGGTCTCCCTCCCCTTGCAGCCGAGGTCGGCCAGGCAGCCCCCCTCTCCCAGGCTCCTGGCCCTCGGACTGGATCTCTCCGGGCACCGGGCGTGGACCTTGTTCTGGAAAAACAGAAGCGGACGTCCGTATGTATCCAGAGCGGGCGCCTGGTTGTAAGAAATGATGTGAGCCACTGTTCCCACGATCCAGTCCGGGTGCGTCGGGCATCCCGGGATGTTGACGACGGTTGCCGTGGTTCCCAGGACATCCTTCACGCCCCTGGCGCCGGTCGCATCGGGTTTTCCTCCGGGAATGCCTCCATGGGACGCACACGTTCCCACGGCCAGGATATGGGAGGCATTCTTGCCATAGCTCTTCACCACATCCATGAAAGTCCGGCCGTCCCAGGCATGACAGAACTGTCCCCCTGCCGCTGTCGGAACCGCGCCTTCCACGACCAGGACGTAATCGCCCTTGATCCGTCTGTCCTCGGCGGCTTTCACGGCCTGGCTCCCGGCAGCGGCCATCAGGGTGGGGTGGTATTCCAGATTGATGGTATTCAGCAGGAGATCCTGGATGCTCATGGTGTTGATGGAATTGAGCAGAGACACGGAACAGCCGCTGCACCCCTGACCCTGCAGCCAGATGACCGGGGGGGCTCCTCCATCGGAGGAGGGGTCGAGTCCGGCCCGGGCAAGTGCCCAGCCCGGCATGCCCAGGGAGATCCCGAGGGCAGAGGTTGCCTTGATGAAGTCGCGACGGGTTATCTTCATGATCGGTTCTCCTCGTCATGGGAGGTCGAGGTATCGAAACAGGTGGAACGGGTATGCTCCCGATCTCGATGCTCTTCCAGAACTGGAAACAGAATTTTTTCTTTGTGCGCAAAAGGTATGCCATCAATCGTGACCGGCTGTTCAGCAGCCTCACGGTGAAATGGATGCCTGGCCAGTGCAAATCCTGCACCCTGGGGTTTGCGTGGTGCAAGAACTGCAGGGCAGGGGGCCGCGCAAATAACTTCACCTTCTCAGGAGCAATGTTGACACAGGTTCGTACTTTCCGGATCCCATTCGAATCGGTGATTCCATGGGATTCGAGAAGTGCGGACATGGGGCGGCAGGGCCCTGAGAATGGTTATTCTTTCGCGGCCCCTTGGTCCTGTACGAGGGGCATGGAACTGATACAGCCATTCCAGGACCGTCGAGTGAATGAGAAGTGAATGAGACGGGATCAGGCAGGGGGCCCTCTCCTCCCCGCTCGAAACCGAAAAACATTGAACTGCGAATCTGGCACGCCAACTTCTGGCATGATTCTTGCGCACCGCCTCTCCGAGATCCAATCCAAGGGGATTGGGACAGATCTCATATTTTGAAGGAGGATCAACATGAAGAGAATTTCTGGTACGACGTTCCTTGCCATTCTGGCCCTGGTCCTGGTTTTCGCACCGGTTGTAAGTGCACAGGGTGGGCCCGGGAACAGTCCTGCAAAACTCATCGCCTATTTCAATACCCTTCCCGTCCAACCACTGGACGCCGCTGAAAAAGCCGGTTTGCGCCAGATGATCCAGGAGGAGAAGCTGGCCAGAGACGTGTATCTGGCCCTGGACCACTTCTGGAGCAAGCCCATCTTCGGCAACATCGCCAGATCTGAACAGCAGCACATGGATCTTGTCAGGCTCCTGTACAGCCGGTACAACCTGCCTGATCCGGTCAAGGACGACAGGGTCGGCGTCTTCGCGGATCCCCTCTATACCAACCTGTTCACGGTTCTGGTCATCATCGGAAGCCAGTCCATCCAGAACGCCCTCTGGATCGGAACCGCCATCGAGGATCTGGACATCGATGACCTTGTGCACCTGATGAACAAGACGGACAACAGGGACATCAGGTTGATATACCAGAACCTCTGCAAGGGATCACGCAACCACCTGCGATCCTATTATCCCAATCTCCTGAGAGAAGGCGGCAGCTATTCGCCTCTCTTCATCGATCAGAAGCTATTCGACCAGATCCTCAACTCCCCCAGGGAAACGGGGGTGTACGACGAGAATGGAAATCCTCTCCCCTGATCGACGCAAGAGTGCACCGGAGTGAGCCTGTCCGGCCGAGAATCGAAATCAACGATTCAACGCAGCCGGACAGGTGTCCGGATCACGATTCCCCGAGTTCCGTTCCTGGGTCCTCGCTCCCGTATTTCTTCAGGCGATAGAACAGCGTGCGCCGGCTGATTCCAAGAAACTTGGCGGCCAGGGTGCGGTTGCCGTTGGTGTGCTTCAGGGCCGCGAGGATTGCGCGCCGCTCCGCCTCCTCCATGGTGGTCAGATTGACTGATACGCGTGCAGCCGGCTGCACACCGGTGTCATCCGGCCGGGGCTGATGCAGAGACGGCGGAAGGTGCTCGGGAAGAATGATGGTGCCCGAGGAGAGGATGGCTGCCCTCTCGATGACGTTGGCAAGTTCGCGGATATTTCCGGGCCAGTGGTAGGCCTCGAGAAGGCGAAGCACGGGCGGGGACAGACTCACACTCTCATCCAGACGGCTGGCGAGCAGGGTGCGGCAGAGCACCGGGATCTCCTCCTTCCGCTCCCTGAGGGGGGGAAGGTGGAGGTGAAAAACATTGAGGCGCCAGTAGAGGTCCTCCCGGAACCGTCCCTCGGCCGTCTCCTTCTCGAGATCACGATTCGTGCTGGCGATGATGCGCACGTTCGCCTGCAGCATCTTCGAATCGCCGACGCGCTGGAAGCTGCCGTTCTCGAGGACACGAAGGAGCTTCGGCTGCACCTCGAGAGGAAACTCTCCGATCTCGTCCAGGAGAAGTGTGCCGCCGGACGCGGCCTCGAAGCTCCCCTTGCGATCGTGGTTGGCACCGGTGAAGGCGCCCTTCACGTGGCCGAACAGCTCGCTCTCCACCAGAGCTGAGGGAATGGCCGCGCAGTTTACGGCAATGAAGGGGCCTTTTGAACGCCGGCTCCTCATGTGAATGAACTCGGCCACCCTCTCCTTTCCCGTTCCACTCTCGCCGGTGAGGAGAGCCGTGGCATCGGTAGGTGCGACCAGATCCGCATCACGGATCAGGTCCCGCATGGCTTCACTCGCCACGGCAAATCCCTCGGGCAAGGGGGGAAAATCAGCTCTTTCCTTCGAAGCGGCACTCCCGATGGTCTCGGCAACCATGGCCGCGAGTTCATGAAGATCCACGGGTTTTTCAAGGTAGTCCACGGCGCCGCGCCGCATCACTTTCACGGCGTCCCGCACATCCGCATACGCCGTGAGCAGGATCACCGGAAGGGCGGAACGCTGTTCACGCATCCGGGCAAGGCCTTCAATACCGCCCATGCCGGGCATGCGCACATCCATGAGCACGAGATCGGGCGTCTCCTCCCCGAGGGATTCCAGGGCGGATTCGGCGTCGGGTGTCTGCCGGCACTGGTAGCCTCTGGCTTCCAGGAATCCGGCCAGGATGTCACGCAGGCGTTCATCGTCATCGACGACGAGGATGGTTTTTCTGTTTTCCTTCATCTTTCGACCTCAATATCCCCGACAGTCGCACACAGGTGCCCACATTCTCCTTGCTGCTGATCTCCACCTTCCACCCGTGCGCTTGAGCCAGGCGGCTCACGATGGCGAGGCCGAGGCCTGTGCCCCCGGAGGACCGGGTATAGTAGGGCTCAAAGACCTTCTCCACCTCGCTTGCCGGGATCCCGCAGCCATTGTCCCGGATGTCGATCACGGCGTGGTTCTCTCCGGTCCGCTTACCGCTGAGCCGGATCTCCCCCCCCTCGGAAATGGCTCTGGCGGCATTGACCAGAAGGTTGAGCAGGATCTGAAGAAGCATCCTCCTGTCGGCCAGGATGGTGATGGTGTCGACGTCGATGACGAGACGGCCCTGCCTGGACGACAGATCAGCATCGACGAGGTTTGCCATCTCTTCGAGCAACAGCTGCAATTCCAGGGGCTTCATCACGGGATCGACGGGCCGGGAAAACTGGAGAAACTCATTGATCCTCGAAACCACCCGATCGACCTCTTCCACGATGCGGCCCACATCCTCTTTCTGCCTGGGAAAATGGTCACATTCGTCAATGAGGCGCTCTGCAACGCCACGCACAACCGAGAGGGGGGTCTTGGTTTCGTGGGCCATGCCCGCCCCCAGCAGAGCCCACTCCCGGTTTCGCTGCGCGCGATCCTGCGCGATGACCAGGTCTTCCCGGAGCCGGCGCGCCCTCCTGCCCGACCGCAGAACCAGAAAACCTCCGGTCAGAGCAAGGCTGACCACGGCCACGATGGTCACACGAAGCAGCAGGTCAGCGGCGATTTCATGATCCACACCGGCCCTGTCGAGAAAGAGCTGGAGATGAGCCGGGAGAGGCTCCTCTTCCGAAAACACGCCCCATCCACGGTGACCGGCGGCATGGCGTCCCAGATCGATGGATCGTCCCACCACCAGGCCGTTCTCGAGCCAGACAGCACCCGGATACACCTTCATCTCCGGCACCACTCCAGTGGAAGCGATGAGGGTTCCATCATTCTCTGCCACCCAGGCCCCCTTCACCTTGGAGACCGAAATGAGTTCTTCCAGCACGAGACCGAGAAAATCGGGCCGCTGGCGCCGCCCCCTGCCCATGGACTGGATCGCCGCCTCCAGCACTCCGATGCTGGACTCGCCGACGTCAACAAGGCTCTCCTTGTGGCGGTGTTCGTCCCGGATGTGCTCGGCACCCTGCCAGAGGAAGACGCCGATCCATACCAGGATGAACCAGGGAAGCAGGAGGAGAACTGACGGAGATTCCTTCTGCATCTCGTGTCCGGGTTTCCGATTTCGTTTTTTCAACGGTCTCCTGCGGGGATGAGGTTCAGCATTGGCGGATTATCCGGGCAGCAATTCCCGTACCGACGCGGGTTCCAGTGACACTATTATAGAGTCCATGGACCGGACACACCACAGTACACAGTACACAGTACAAAGTACATAGTACATAGTCCATGGGCCGGACACACAACTGCTCCCCATGATCAGGCAAGCGGCGAAGGAGGCCGTGGGGATCACCCTTCAGAATGCCTGTTCCCCCGAGCGAAAATGGTGGTATCATGGGCTTGAAAATCTCTCAGGATGTTCAGAAAGCACTGCTATCAGCGGATCAGAACGCTTGCTCCGGTTCGACCGGGACCCCGCTCGAGAGGCTGAAATGAAACAGACAGTACTGAACTCGATGGACCGGCGGCAGTTCCTGCACATGACCCTGGCGGGAGCGGCTGCGTGCGCGCTGCCCGGATGCGCCGGCTCACCCACCCCCCTCCCCCTCTCGAAGGGCACAAAGCCCAACGTTCTCTTCATCGCCGTTGACGATCTCCGGCCGGAGCTGGGGTGCTACGGGAACACGTACGTCCAGAGCCCCTCCATCGACCGGCTGGCCGGGGAGGGGGTCACCTTCGACCGGGCCTACTGCCAGCAGGCCGTATGCAATCCGTCCCGGGCAAGTCTCCTCACCGGCCTGAGACCCGACACCACCCGGGTGTGGGACCTGCGGACGGATTTCCGGAAGAACCTCCCGGATGCGGTGACGCTCCCCCAGCACTTCAAGCAGAACGGCTACCACACCGCGGCCATCGGCAAGATCTACCACAACACCCTCCCGGACCCGGTCTCCTGGAGTGAACCCAAGCTCCATATCGAGGGGTATCCCTTTGACCCGGATGCCGTGTATCGAAACAAGGAGAACATCGCCCTCCAGGAGGCGAAGAAGCAGCGCCTCATCGAGCAGGGCAAGCAGAAGCGGTACATCGATCGGCTTGGAGAATGGTACCTGAAGACCGCGTCCACCGAATGCGCCGATGTTCCGGACAGCGCCTACTTCGACGGCGCCCAGACCGATGTGGCCATCGACAGGATGAAATCGCTGGGGGGCGGGGAGAAGCCCTTCTTCCTCGCCGTCGGATACTACCGCCCCCACCTCCCCTTCAACGCCCCGAAGAAATACTGGGACCTGTACGACCGGAATGAAATCCCCCTGGCGGACAACGACTTCATCGCGAAGAACGCCCCGGTCATGGGCATCAACAACATGAGGGAGCTGCGAAGCTATACGGATTTCAAGAAGGCGCCGCTTCCCCACGAAGGGCAGCTGACCGAGGACCAGGCACGACTCCTGCGGCACGGGTACCTGGCGTCGGTGAGCTATATCGACACCCAGATCGGCCGGCTGCTGGATGCCCTGGATGCGCAGGGATTGCGGGACAACACCATCGTTGTGCTGTGGGGGGACCACGGATGGAAGCTGGGCGAGCACGGCAGCTGGTGCAAGATGACCAATTACGAGATGGACACCCGGGTGCCCATGATCATCAGTGCGCCCGGCGCCGCCGCGAACGGCAGGCATTCCACCGCCCTGGTGGGGTTCGTGGACATCTACCCGACCCTGTGCGCGCTGGCGGGCATCGAGATCCCTGCCGCCCTGGAGGGGACCAGTGCCGCCCCGCTTCTCGACAATCCGGGCCGGCCGTGGAAATCCGCGGCGTTCAGCCAGTTCCTGCGGCACGGGGTGTGGCAATCCCCGGACGGGAAGGACTACATGGGATACACCATCCGCACCGATCGGTACCGGTATATCGAATGGTACCACTGGAAATCGAAGGAGCTTGCAGCCAGGGAGCTGTACGACCACAGCACCGACCCGCA
>Ga0180434_10006859_pt1 | contig 12991 bp, 13 predicted proteins | sample SS_ome_7_FD_132453 | JGI IMG/M metagenome (GOLD analysis project Ga0180434, IMG submission 132453) | Hypersaline lake sediment archaeal communities from the Salton Sea, California, USA - SS_1_D_2 metaG | ecosystem: Environmental > Aquatic > Non-marine Saline and Alkaline > Hypersaline >... | reverse complement strand
TCGAACTCGCAGAAGTAGATCCCCTGCCACGTCCCGAGCACCAGCCGTCCCCCTTCTACGGGCACCGTCTGGCAGCACCCCATCAGGCTCGACTTCACGTGCGCCGGCGAGTTCCCCTCGCCGTGCCGATAGCCCATGTCCTGCGGCACCGCCCGATCCAGCGCCGCCAGCAGGTCCTCCACCACCGTGGGGTCGGCGTTCTCATTCACCGTGATCCCCGCCGTCGTGTGCAGCGCGAACACGTGCGCTGCGCCCTGCTTCACCCCCGACGCCTCCACCGCGCGCTCCACCTGCTCCGTGATATCCACCAGTTCCGTCCGCCGCCGCGTCTCGACTGAGAACCGTTCCATTGCTCTCCGCGCTCCATCTCCGAAATCCGTCATTCCGAGCACAGTGGGGGAATCCCGCTCCCCCCTCTCCCTGCTCACCTCTCACCTTCTCCCTCGCGACCATCCCCCCTCTCCTTCTCTGAGGGACTTGTGCGCCTCCGGTGCAGAGGGTCGGGGTGAGGGTGGCGCCTTCGCCCACTGTCATTCCGACTCCCGTAGCCCACCTTGCCGAAGGCTAGGTGGGACCTCCGCCTCCCTCCGCCGTCCTTGGTAGGGGCGGCCCGACGTGGCCGCCCTCCGGACTTGCCCGCCGGTCTTGTGGCGGGCTTGCCCGCCGGCAGTTCTGGAGGGCTTGCCCCCCTCGCGGCGGGAATCTCGCCTCCCTCACCTGTACGGGCCGCTTCCCAATCGGCCCGCCGCTTCACCGGTGGGCGCGACACTTGGCTAGGTCCGACAGGTCGGACCGCCATGGCGGCCCTGGCGCAGCCAGGGCTTAGCCACCTGTCGCGCCGAGGCGGAGCCATGCTCCGCCTCCTCCTTCACTTCCCGAACGGGTCCCCGAACAGGGCCAGCAGCACCGCGCAGCTCGCACCCAGGTACACCACCGCCGCGAAGACCGCCACCGCCGCCGACAGCCACACAAAGCCTCGCGCCGCCCTGTCCCTCGCGGCCAAGATGCGGTAATCGAGGATGGCGACCACGATCAGCGCGGCCGCTCCAGCCAGCAGTCCCAGTATCGTCCAGACCGGCAGCCCGCCGTCCGCCATCACGCTGGACCCCAAGTCCCGTGTCACGCATATCCCCGCCCCCACCACCAGCAGCATCGCTATGGCTATCGCCACCGCCACGAAACACGCCATCTGCGCCGTAAGCCATGACCGCCACAGCGCGCGCCAGAACCCCAGGCTCTTGGCGTGCTCGTCCGGCCACACCATCGCGGCGAAGAGCGCCACCCACGCCAGCAGTCCGGCCACAGGAAACACCACCCCGAGCACCCCAACCAGCCTGCGCCGGTTCGCTCGCTCGATCATGAACGACGAGCGCCCGCGCCCCCTGAATCCGATCTCGACGTCCTCCCTCGGGTTCTCATCATACCAGGTTGCGACGTGCACCTGGCGGCCGCCCGCGGCCTGGGCGATCTGCCTCCTGCCCCACTTCCCCGGCGGGAACCCGACGTCCAGCAGGAAGTCCTCCGGCGCGACGACGTACACCCGCGACAACGGGATGGCCTGCTCCCAGCCCTGCCCCGTGCCCAGCGGATAGTCGTACCTGGACACGCCGTCCTTCTCCACCATCCCCTGCGTGAACGCGAAGCACAGGCCGGGATGCTTCTCCGCGGGAACGCGATCCCCACTCGAAACCTCCGCCGGGGGCGGCGACGTATGCAGCCGCACCAGCGCGAACGGCCGGCCCGCGTACTGCTCGAGCGTCTTGGCCACAACCGCCGGCAGCGCGGCTGTCTCCGCCAGCGCCGCCATCTCCTCCGGCTTCAGCGCCGGATACACCTCCGCCCGCGCATGCTCCGTCGCCGCGCTCAGCGCGGGCTCGATCCGCAGGACGCTCCCACTCACGCCCGCTCGGTTGTATACAGGCATGATTATGGCCGACGGTATGGCGACCAGCATCACGGCGCACGGGCCGCACAACACGGCGCCGCCCCCGCACGCCGCCCAGGCCCTGTTAGCCCAGGCCTCGTCCTCCCGCGCTCCGCGGTCGAGCACTTCCTTGAGCGGCTCCACGCGCCGTTCCTCGAACTCCGCCAGCGTCTGCTCCTGCACGCCGAACGCCTCCGGCATCGTCTGCAGCGGAAGCAGGAACGGCACCTCGTGCGATTCCCCCGACTCGTCCAGCAGCGAGATGAACAGATCCACGCCCACCGTGCGATCCGGCTTCACCTCCACCACGGCCAACTGCGTCTGCTCGGCGATCCTCTGCAGCGCCTGCGAGGGCAGGAGCACCACCCCGTCGCCTCGCGCGGCGCCGCACGCCCACGCCAGCACCGCCATCGCCAGCAGCACCGCGCCCCTCTTCATCCGCTCCCTCCCTTGCGCTTGCTTCGCCTGTAGGGCGGGCTTGCCAAGCCCGCCGCGACGGCATAGGTATGCGCGCCCTACACTCACCCCGCGCAGTTCCCCGCCACCATGTCCCCGATCTCGCTCGTGGGCAGTCCGCCCGAGGCCGACATCGTCGGGATCTTCCCGCTCTCCAGCGTCTTCACGATCGCCTGCTCCATCACCTGCGACGTCTCGCTCTCCCCCAGGTGCTCCGCCATCATCTGGCAGGCCGAGATCGCCGCCAGCGGGTTGGCCTTGTTCTGCCCTGCGTACTTCGGCGCCGACCCGTGGATCGGCTCGAACATCGAGACCCCCTCCGGGTTCAGGTTCCCCGAGGCCGCGATCCCCATCCCGCCCTGCACCATCGCCCCCAGGTCGGTGATGATATCCCCGAACATGTTGCACGTCACGATCACGTCGAACCACTCCGGGTTCTTCACCATCCACATCGTCGTCGCGTCCACGTAGGCGTGGTCCTGCTCGACGTCCGGGTACTCCTCGCCCACCTCCTTGAACACCCGCTGCCAGAGGTCGTGGCCGTAGGTCAGCACATTGGCCTTGTCGCACAGCGTCAGTTTCTTCCGCTTCCCCCGCTTGCGCGCCAGTTCGTAGGCGTAGCGGATCGCCCGCTCCGTCCCCTTGCGCGTGTACACCATGAGTTGGGTGGCGACCTCCAGGTCGCTCCCCTTGTGCACGAACCCGCCCGCGCCCACGTACAGGCACTCCGTGTTCTCGCGCACCACCACGAAGTCAATGTCCTCCGGCCCCTTGTCCTTGATCGGCGTCCAGACGCCGGGGTACAGTTTGATCGGCCGCAGGTTGATGTACTGGTCCAGCCCGAAGCGCAGCCCCAGCAGCAGTTGGTGCTCGATGATCCCGGCCTTGACGTCCGGGTGGCCGACGGCCCCCAGGTAGATCGCGTCGAACCGGCGCATCTCGTCCAGCGCGTTCTCGGGCATCACCTCGCCCGTCTTCAGGTAGCGCTCCCCGCCGTAGTCGAACTCCGTCGTCTCGTACTCGAACCCCGTCACCGCGGCGGCGGCCGCCAGCACCTTGAGCCCCTCCCGCGCCACCTCGGGCCCGATCCCGTCGCCTGGAATCACAGCAATCTTGCGCACGTGGAGCACCTCGCTTCAGGGAAATGAACAGCCCGGCGATTATAGCACGCCCCCGCGCCCCCCCGCAACGCGCCGTCCTAGGCCCGCCCGCGGGGGGCGGTGTTGTAGAGGTAAACGCGGCCGCTCTGGGGCGGGAGGGTGATCTCGAGGCGGCCGGAGGAGGCGGTGCGGGCGCGGGCCTCGTAGAGGTCTTCGACCTTGCGCTGGGGGATTTCCACGCTCACTTTGTGTTCCGCGTCGGTGGGGTTGCAGGCGACGAAGCCGTGGGGGTAGCGGCGGTAGCGGACCTCGCCCTCGGTAAGGTAGTCGGGATCGGCGGGGCGGCCCAGGCGGAAGCCGCAGAACTCGCCGCCGGGAGGGGCGGGGCCTGACCACCAGATGAGGTCGGCGAGTTTGGCGGCGGCGAAGCAGAAGTAGGCGTTGTCGCGCTGGTCGCCGGCGCCGAAGTAGGGAAGGGCGACCTGGCGCTTGCCTTCGGCGATGCGCTGGGGGGGCGTCTCGGCAAGGTGCATCCAGCGGTCGAAGTCCTGCCAGCGGATGCCCTGGTCGGAGTTCGTGTCGGGGCGGATCAACTTGGCGGGGACGACGATGAAGGATTCGAGCAGGCAGGAGTGGCCGTGCTCCCAGTAGACGCCGGGGACGGTGCGCGGGTAGTGGGGCGCGTACATCACGAACTTGGGGATGGGCTGGGAGGAGTAGTAGAAAGGCCAGAAGGTGGTGTTGAGCATGAGGGTCTTGCCGGGGCCGTACTCGTCCATGACCTGCTGGGCGCGGTTGAGAAGCATGGCGTAGGCGTAGTTGCCGAGGGGGTCGTCGCAGGGGGCCTCGCGGCCGGGGGCGAAGCGCAGGTAGTCCTCGGGGAGGTCCGCGATGTCGTCGTGATGATAGATGTGGTCGTGGATGCCGAACTCCTCGCCGAAGCAGCGGGTGACGCCGAAGGGGTGGTCGAGGAAGAGGCCGTCGAGGCCTGCTTCCATGTGGGCGCGCACCTCGCGGAGCATGGCCTCGACGAGGGCCGGGGTGTTGGAGCAGATGTCGAGGCGGCGGGGGTCGTCCTGGTCGGCGAAGATGCTGCGCTCGCGGACGGACTTCTCGTCGTAGATGGCGAGTTCGGGGGCGTCGGCGAGGCGGAAGGCGCCGGGGAACGAACGCTCGTCGGGCTCGAGGCGGCGGTTGGAGAAGGTGATGTACGAGAGTACGGGGACGCCCAGGTCGTGGTGGCGCCGGATGAACTCCTCGTCGCCGGGGCCCTTGGCGCGGGCGATGTCGGGGAGCAGGACGCCGCGCTCGCTGCAGTAGGCTCGGAGGTCCACGTCGCGGGGGAGGGTGAACTTCGTCTCGGCGTCGGCGATCCAGCGGGGCGCGGGCGGCATGGCGTGTCCTCCCGTTTGGTGGCAGCGGGTTCGCCGGTGAGCCGGGGCGCACCTGCCCCGAGGGGTCAGGGCGCGCTGGGGAGGGTGTCGAGGCCGCGGCGGGCGGCGATGTTGTCGGGATCCGTCTCGAGGACGGCGGAGAACTCGCGGCGCGCGTCGGCGGTGTCGCCGAGGCGCGCGTAGGAGCGGCCGACGAAGGTGCGCCAGTAGGCGTTGCCGGGTTCGAGGCGGACGCAGGCCTGGTAGGAGGCCAGCGCGCCGGCGTAGTCGGCGGCCTCGAACTGGGCGAAGCCGAGGTTCTGGAGGGGGACCACGCTGCGGGGGTCGGCGCGGACGCCGGCTTCGAGTTCGCGCATGGCGGCGGGGTGGTCGCCCTGGTGTTCGAGGGTTTCGGCGAGGGCCTGGCGGGCGAAGTGCTCGCGGGGGGCGAGGGCGAGGGCGGCGCGGTACTCGGCGGCGGCGCGGTCGTAGTCGGCGAAGTGGAAGGCGAGGGCGCCGCGCCGGATGTGGCGGAGGATGCGCTCCGGCTTGGAGGGCTGCCGCTGGCGGCTGATGACGACGACCAGCGCGGCGGAGACGATCGCGAGGAGCAGCAGCAGCACGGTGAGACGCCGCATCGCGCACCTCGAACCGGGGCCGCGCGCACCGGCCCCCGAGCAGGCTGCGCAGCCTAACGGCTGCGGTCCATCATGGCGGCGGCCAGGGCGTGCAGGAGGTCGCGGTGGCGGCCGGCCGGCAGGGCGTCGAGGCGCTGGAGGGCGCGATGGAGATGGTCGCGGGCCAGGGCCTCGGTGTGTTCGACGCCGCCCAGGCGCAGCAGCACTTCGGTGGCGGCGGCGGCGGCGGCGGGATCGGCGTCGTGGCGGCCGAGGGCGCGCGAGAGGACCTCGCGCTCGTCGGGCGAGGCGTGGATCCAGGCGCGGCGCAGGATGGTGGTGCGCTTGCCCTCGCGGATGTCGGAGCCGATGGGCTTGCCGAGTTGCTCCTCGGCGCCGGTGATGCCGAGGACGTCGTCGCGGAGTTGGAAGGCGATGGCCGCGAGCCGGCCGAAGTCGCGCAGCGCCGCGACTTGGGGGTCCTCGTCGAGGGCGCCGCGGGCGACGGCGCCGCCGGCCGCGGCGGCGAAGGCGAAGAGCGCGCCGGTCTTGCAGGCGATCATGGCGAGGATGTCGTCCTCGGAGACGGCCTCGACGGGCTGGTGGGCGAACTGGAGGTCGCGGGTTTCGCCTTCGGCGATGGCGCGCAGCACGGGTCCTTCGAGATCGCGGACGAGGCGCAGCACCAGGGCGGGGTCGGGGCCGCGGTCGGCGAGGCCGGCGAGGAGCTCGATGGCCCAGGCGTGCTGGACGTCGCCGGCGAGGATGGCGACGGAAAGGCCGTAGTGGGCGGGGTCGGCGGCGTCGAGTTCGGCGGCGCGCTCGCGGAAGGCGGCGTGAAGGGAGGGCCCGCCGCGGCGGAGATCGTCGCGGTCAATGATGTCGTCGTGGGCGAGGGTCCAGGTGTGGTAGAGTTCGACGGCGGCGGCGGCGGGAAGGGCGGCCTGGGGGTCGCCGCCCAGCGCGCCGCAGGACCAGAGGAGCAGCGCGGAGCGCAGGTGCTTGCCGCCGGAGGCGGGGTAGAGAAGCGTGGCGTCGCGCAGGTGGTCCGGCGCGAGGGCCCGCGCGAAGGGGGAGTCGAGCACGATCTCGCGCACGCCGTCCGAGACGCTTTGCAGCGCGCGCTCCAGGTCGGCGGCCACGGGCTAGTCCTCGTCGTCCTCGACGGCGCGGCCGCCGGCCTTCTCGACCAGGCGCTCGATGCGGCCCTGGGCGGCGTCGAGTTGCTTGCGGCAGAACTGGGCGAGGCCCATGGCCTCCTCGAAGAGGCGGACGGAGGTGTCGAGCGACTCCTCGCCGCTCTCCAGCCTGGCCACGATCTCTTCGAGGCGCGCGAGCGCCGCCTCGAAGGTGCGGGGCTGGGACTTGCCCGCCGGTCGTGTGGCGGACTTGCGCCTGGCGCGGCCGGACTTGGCTGGCGACTCGGGGTCGGTCATGGCGCGGCCTCCCTGGCGGCAAGGATGCGTTCGACGGCGCGGGCCTGGTCCTCCAGGAGTTGCTCGACCGAAGGGGCGGAGCGCGAGTCGGCGGCGGCGAGTTCGCCGAGGGCGGCCTGGCTGGCGGCGCGGACGCGCTCCAATTGGGCCTGGTAGCCGGAGATCTCGCCGCGCCTGGCGGCGAAGGCGACGAGCGGCTCCAGGGCCATCTCCTGGCACTTCAGGCCGACCAGCGCCGAGGCGAGGGTCTGGGGCTGAGCGGCGGTGAGGTGGCGGCCGATGGTCACGGCGTGGGTGTAGTGGCTCTGGGCGACGTTGAGCCTGTCCCGGGCATCGGCGTCGCGGCCCAGGCTGACGCACCACTGGGCGAGGGCGTAGGCGGCGGAGAGCGGCTCAGCCCAGAAGCGCTCCTGCAGCGCGAACCAGGCGGCCGGGGGATTGCCCTCCTCGACGAGCAGGTCGTGGGGCGCCGGGAGGGTGTAGAGGCGGTAGGGCGTGTGGTAGAGGGCTCTTTCGAGGCGGCTGCGGGCCTCCGTGTCGAGGCCGGCGCGGTGGTACAGGGCGGCGGCCTCGAGCAGGAGCACGCCGTTGCGCGGGTCGAGCGCGAGCGCGCGGTCGTAAGCCTGGGCGGCGCGCGCGCGGGCCGCGGCCGCGTCGCGGGCCTCGGGCCGGGCGCCGGCGGCGTAGAGGCGCGCCAGCAGGTAGGGGATGCGGGGTTCGCGCGGGGCGGCGGCGGCCGCGCGCCGGTACCAGGTCGCTGCCTTGTCGGGTCTCCGGTCCTCGGCGTAGAGATACCCCAGGGATTCCAGGTAGCGCGGCTCGCGGGGAGCCAGGAGGGCGGCGCTGCGCATCTCGCGGATGGCGTCCTCGCGCATGGCGACGATGTCGCTGGGCTTGCTCACCGCGAGATAGGGCAGGCAGACGGAGAGTTGAAAGCGTCCCCAGGCGGTGCGGAAATGGGCGAGCGCGGCGGCGTCGGGAGGCGCGGCCCACGATGCGCCGCAGGCCAGGAGGAAGATGATGCAAGCGAGGGCGGAGGGGAGGCGGCGCGTTAGGGAATAGCCCGATTCCCGCCAGAGGCGGGCAAGCCCGCCAAAACGCCGGCGGGTAAACCTCGCTGCCGCTCGGAATGACAGGACCAGCCTGCTCATGGGAGGATCATTTCGCCTGGGGGTCGCGCTCCACCTCGTCAACGCGGACGCGCGCGGAGCCGTCGGTGAGCACCACCTGGGCGCGGTCGCCTGGGGCGATGTCGCCGGCGGACCGCACCAGGGTGCGGCGGGGCAGGCGAAGGGTGATGCTGTAGCCGCGCGCCAGCACGGCGCGGGGGTCGAGCGAGCGGGCCCTGGCGCAGAAGGCGTCGAGACGCTGGGCGCTGCGCTCGGCGCTGCGACCGGCGGCCGCGGCGGCGCGGCTCCGGCGGGCTTCGACCAGGGCGCGGGCGCCGGCGAAGAGGCCCGCCGGCCAGGCCAGCGGGCCGCGCTGGGCGAGGAGGTCGAGCCGGTGGGAGGCCGCCTGCAGGTTCGAGCGGAGCGACCGGCGGGCCTCGTGGTGGAGGTCGTCGAGCCGCTGGCGGGCCGGGCCGAGCAGGCCGATGGGCGAAGCGAGCACGGGGCGCCGGGTGAGAAGGTGGAACTCCCGGGAGAGCGCGTCGGCGCGGCGCCGGAGGGCGCGGCCGGCGCGTCGGTCGAGTTGGTCGAGGTGGAGGAGCAGGGCCTCGCGGTCGGGGACGAGTTCCTCGGCGGCGGCGGACGGGGTAGGCGCGCGGAGGTCGGCGACGAAGTCGGCGATGGTGAAGTCGGTCTCGTGGCCGATGCCGGTGACGACGGGCAGGGGGCAGGCGGCGATGGCGCGGGCGAGGGTCTCGTCGTTGAAGCCGGCGAGTTCCTCGAAAGAGCCGCCGCCGCGCGCGAGGATGACGCAGTCGGCGCCGCGCAGGCGGCCGGCGGCGCGCAGGCCGGCGACCAGGCTGGAAGCCACGGCGGCGCCGGAGACGGCGGCCGGCACCAGGACGACGGAGGCCAGCGGCCAGCGGCGGCGGACGACGCGGGTGATGTCGTGGAAGACGGCGCCGTCGGCGGAGGTGACGACGGCGATGCAGCGGGGGTAGGCGGGCAGCGGCCGCTTGCGGGCGGGATCGAAGAGCCCCTCGGCGGCGAGTTGCGCCTTGAGGCGCTCGAAGGCGAGGAAGAGGGCGCCCCGGCCGGCCTGCTCCAGGTGCTCGACGATGAGTTGGTACTGGCCGCGGGGCTCGTAGACGGTGACGGCGCCGGCGGCGATGACGCTGAGGCCGTCGGCGGGGGTGAAGTCGAGCGGGGCGGCCGCCTCGCGGAACATGACGCAGCGGAGTTGGGCGAACTCGTCCTTGAGGGTGAAGTAGCGGTGGCCGGAGGCGGCGGAGACGAAGTCGGAGATCTCGCCGCGGACCAGGACCTGCTGCAGGGCGCGGTCGCGCTCGAGCAGGGTGCGCAGGTAGCGGGTGAGCTCGCGGACGCTGAAGGTGTAGGACCGGGCGGCGGGCATGGGTCAGGCCTGACCGGCCTCGTCGGGGCGGGGCTGGACCCGGCGGAGTTCCTGGTCGAGGTGGCGCACGAGGTTGCCCAGGATGCCGTTGACGAACTTGCCCGACTCGCCGGTGGAATACTTCTTGACCATCTCGACGGCTTCGTCCACGGAGACGCTGGGGGGGATCTCGGGGAGGAAGAGGAGTTCGTAGGCGGCCAGGCGCAGCACGTTGCGATCCACGCTCGCCATGCGGTCGAGGCTCCACTCGCGGGCGTAGCGGTTGAGCACCTCGTCAATGGCGGCGCGCTCGGTGACGGCGCCCTGCACCAGCGCGCGGGCGAAGGCGACGGTGTCGGCGTGGCGCGCGCCGTGCTCGGCGGCGGCGAGGACGTCGTCGAGGGAGGCGCTGCCGACGTCCATCTGAAAGAGGAGCCGGAGCGCGAGTTCCCTGGCGGCGCGGCGCTTTCCCATCACTCCACGTGCATGCGACGCCAGATGAAGTTGAGGTTGACGTCGCCCTTGCGGAAGTAGGCGTTGGCCAGGACGCGGCGGTGGAAGGGGAGCGTCGTCTTAAGGCCGACGAGGCGGAACTCGTGCAGGGCGCGCGCCATGCGGGCGATGGCCTCCTTGCGGTCGTTGCCCCAGACGATGAGTTTGGCGAGGAGCGGATCGTAGAAGGAGGGGACCTCGTAGCCCTGATAGAGGTGGCTGTCCACCCGGACGCCCGGGCCGCCCGGAGGGAGGTACTCGGTGACGACGCCGCCGGAGGCGATGAAGTGATTGTCGGGGTCTTCGGCGGTGATGCGGCACTCGATGGCGTGGCCGCGCCGCAGGACCTGCTTCTTGGTGTAGCCGAGGCGCTCGCCGGCGGCGAGGCGGATCTGCTCTTTGACCAGGTCAATGCCGGTGACCAGTTCGGTGACGGGGTGCTCGACCTGGATGCGGGTGTTCATTTCGAGGAAGTAGAACTTCCTGTTCTTGTCGAGGAGGAACTCGACGGTGCCCAGGTTGGTGTAGCCGACGGCGCGGGCGGCGCGGAGGGCGGCCTGGCCCAGGTCCGCGCGCAGCCGGGGGGTGAGCGCGGGGCAGGGGGTCTCCTCGAGGAGTTTCTGATACTTGGAGGTCTGGATGGAGCAGTCGCGCTCGCCCAGGTGGATGCAGTCGCCGCGGCGGTCGGCGACAATCTGGAACTCGACGTGCTTGGGCTCCTCGATGTACTTCTCCAGGTAGAGGTCGCCGCGCCCGAAGGCGGCTTCGGCCTCGGAGCGGGCGGCGGGCAGGGCGCGCGCGAGGTCGTCGTCGCTGTGGACCACGCGGATGCCGCGGCCGCCGCCGCCGGCGGCGGCCTTGACCATGATGGGATAGCCGAACTTGTTCGCCAGTTTGAGGGCGTGCTGCTCGTTGGCGATGGTGCCGTCGGTGTCGGGCGGGATGACCGGGACGCCGGCTCCGCGCACGAGGCGCTTGCACTCGGCCTTGTCCTGGGTCTTCTCGATGGTGTCGGTGGAGGGGCCGATGAAGGTGAGGTTGCAGAGTTCGCAGTTCTCGGCGAAGGAGGCGATCTCGGAGAGGTTGCCGTAGCCGGGATGGATGGCGTCGGCGCCGGCGATGAGGGCGGCCTGGATGATGTTGGGGATGTTGAGGTAGGAGTCGCGGTTGGCGGCGGGGCCGATGCAGAAGGCCTCGTCGGCCTCGCGGGCGTGGAGCGCGTGGCGGTCGGCCTCGGAGTAGACGGCCACCGAGGCGATGCCGAGTTCGCGGCAGGCGCGGATGATGCGCAGCGCGATCTCGCCGCGGTTCGCGATCAGGATCTTCTTGAACACGCGGTCTCCTCGGGGTCGTCGAGATGAGCGGCGGCCCGGCAAGGCCCCGCCAGGGGAGCGGCGCCGGGGAAGCGCGCGTCAGTACTTCTCATGTCCCGGCACGACGCAGTTGACGCTGCCCGTCTTGGCGTCGTAGGTGTAGGGGTCGCCGGTGACGGGGCACTTGAGCGTAGCGGCCGGGAGGCCGAGTTCGCTCAGGCCGGCGGGCGGCTTGTCGGTCTCCATGGCGTGCATCCGGATGGCGTGGCGGATCTGGCTGAGGTTGTTCTGGCATTCCACGGACTTGGCGGCCTCGATGGAGCGGCCGGGGATGGACTGGGGGCCGCCGGGGCGCGCGGGGCCGAGTTCCTCCTCGACCTGCTTGGAGCCGAACGGGCCGCCGCCGCTCATGAAGAGGTAGCCCATGACGAAGATGATGACGACGACGACCAGGAGTTCGATGAGCGTAACCCATCCGCGCTGCGAGGCTCTGCGATCGGGGGTCATGAGGGTTCCCCTTCCTGCGGAGTGATGCGCATGAGCGGTTGGCCGAACTCGACGGGGGAGCCGTCGGCGACAAGGATCTCCTCGATGCGGCCGGTGGCCGGGGCGGGCACGTCGTTGGGGACTTTCATGCTCTCGATGGCGGCGATGACCTGGCCCTGCTCGACGAGTTGGCCGGGCTCCAGGGCCGGGCGGCCCTCGTCGCCGCCGCCCAGCAGGAAGATGCCCACCATGGGCGCCGAGACGGTTACGAGGTCGGCGGGAGGCGCCTCGGCGGCCGCCGCGGGCCGGGGCTCCTGGGCGGGCTGCTCGGCCGCGGGCGCGGGGGCGTCCCGGTCGCGCTTGATGGTGATCTTGTAGTCGGGGAGTTCGACGGCCAGTTCGGAGACGCCCGACTCGTTCATGAGGGCGATCAGGTCCTTGATCTTCTGAATGTCCATGGGCATCACCCCGTGACGCGCTCCAGGTACTGATGGCTGCGTGTGTCCACGCGGAGCACGTCGCCCTCGTTGATGAAGAGCGGAACCTGGACGACGGCGCCGGTCTCGAGCGTGGCGGGCTTGCTGCCGCCGCTGGCGGTGTCGCCGCGCAGACCGGGATCGGTCTGGGTGACGGCGAGTTCGACGGAATCGGGGAGTTCGACGCCCAGCAGCCGGCCGTCGTGGGAGACGACGGCGAGTTCGATGCCGTCCTTGAGGTACTGGGCCTTGTCGCCGAGTTGGTCGGCGCTGAGGTTGCTCTGGTCGTAGGTCTCGGTGTCCATGAAGACGTAGTCGTCGCCGGAGCGGTAGAGGTACTGCATGGTGCGGCGTTCGAGGTAGGCCTGCTCCATGCGCTCGCCGGCGCGGAAGGTCCGGTCGGTGACGCTGCCGGTGCGCAGGGCGCGGAGTTTGGTGCGGACGAAGGCGCCGCCCTTGCCGGGCTTGACGTGCTGGAACTCGATGATGGAGTAGACCTCGCCGTCGAGTTCGACGGTGAGGCCGTTGCGGAAATCAGCGGTCGAAATCACGAACCAACCTCCCGTGCGGATGCAGGGATAGTGTACTTCGCGGCACGGCGGGAGTCAAGCGGGGCCGTGGCAGATCAGCGGGCGCCCCGGCGTCCCAGCACGGCGGGAAGCGTGCAGAAGAGCAAAGCCATGTCGAACCCGAAACCCGCGCGGCGGACGTAGGCGAGATCGTACTCGATGGTGAGGCCCAGCGGCAGGTCGCTGCGGCCGCTGACCTGGGCCAGGCCGGTGATGCCCGGCTTGACGGCGAGGCGCCCGCGCTGGC
>Ga0180434_10006856_pt1 | contig 12995 bp, 13 predicted proteins | sample SS_ome_7_FD_132453 | JGI IMG/M metagenome (GOLD analysis project Ga0180434, IMG submission 132453) | Hypersaline lake sediment archaeal communities from the Salton Sea, California, USA - SS_1_D_2 metaG | ecosystem: Environmental > Aquatic > Non-marine Saline and Alkaline > Hypersaline >... | reverse complement strand
ATCGACGCGGACGCGGCCGGCGCGGATGAGGTCGGCGGCCTTACGCCGGGAAGCGATTCCTGCGTCGGCGATGAGCTTTGAGAGCCTTGGCATAGGTCCTCGTCAGCAGAACGAGTATGACGAGCAGAAGGGTGATGCGCAAGAGCCAGATGGCGAATGTGAGGAGCCGGGAGCGGGGGATGTCTTCGCCGGCGACGAGGGGGGATGAAGCGAGCACGCGTCCGCCCGCGATGAGCTGCGCCTGGCCAGCGGGCTCGCCTTGGGAGACGGGGGCATTGAGGGTGTCGAGGGTGACCTCGAGGCGAGACTCCTCCCCTACTCCGGGGCCGAAGACGCAGGCGAGCGTTTTCTGGCAGACGGCGGGGACGTCGGAGCGACGGCCGCCGCGGACGCGGGCGCGGCCGACGGCATCTCCGGGCCTGGTGTAGACGTGGTGGGCGAAGTTGGCGAAGCCGTATCGGAGGAGCGCCTGGGCCTCGGTGTACATGTCGGGGCTGTCGAGGAGGACGGCGATGAGCTGCCAGTCGTTCTTCTCGCCGCTGGCGATGAGGCAGTGCCCCGACTGCCTGACATAGCCGGTCTTCACGCCGGTGGCGAAGTCGGCGCGCCAGAGGAGCTTGTTGTGGTTGATGAGTTGGACGGTGCCCTCGGGGGAACTGGGGAGGGAGACGGTGGACACTTTTGCGGAGACGAGATTGCGGAAGCGGTCGTGGGCGAAGGCCTCGCGGGTGATGAGGGCCAGGTCGTGGGCGGAGGCGTAGTGGCTCGGGTCGTAGAGGCCGTGGGGGTTGACGAAGTGGGTATCGGTGGCGCCGAGCTGCTCGGCGCGGGCGTTCATGAGGTCGGCGAAATCCTCGACGCTGCCGGAGATGTGCTCGGCGATGACGGCGGCCGCGTCGTTGGCGGAGTCCACGAGGAGGGCGGTGAGGAGGTCGTCCATGCGGACGACATCGCCGGGCTGGAGGCCGACGTTGGAGCCGGTGATCGTCTTGACGATGGTGGAGACGGTGGCGTGCTTATCGAGATCGGCGTGCTCCAGCGCGAGGAGCGCGGTCATCACTTTGGTGGTGCTGGCCATGGGACGGGAGTCGTGCGCTGACTTCCGGTAGAGGACGGTTCCGGTGTCCGCGTCCATGAGGATGGCGGCGCTGGACTGGATGGCGGGGGGCGCGGCGAGGCCGGGGATGCTCGAAAGAAGCGAGAGCGCGAGAATCGCCCCCGCGCGCGTGATGCCCGCCGCCAAACGCATCAGCCCGACTGCTCCTGCGTCTCCTCCGGCGTTTCCTCGGGAGGGTCCTGCTGATCTTCGGTTTCGGACGGGGGCGCGTCGTCCCCTGCTTCGGGCGGTGACTCGCTGTCTTCGGGAGCGCCCAGGGCTGCGCTGACTTCCGCGCGGACCGCGGACTCGTCGGAGGGGATCGTGTCGATGCTCGGGAGGTCTTCGACGGAGTCGAGCCCGAAGTGCCCGAGGAAGTTGTCGGTGGTGCGGTAGAGCATGGGACGGCCGGGGGAGTCTTTGCGGCCGGCTTCGCGGATCAGCTCGTACTGGGCGAGGGTATCGACGGGGGAGTCGGAATTGACGCCGCGAATGGTTTCGATTTCGGGACGGGTGATGGGCTGCTTGTAGGCGACGATGGCGAGGGTCTCGAGGGCGGCGCGGGAGAGGCGGAAGCGCTCGGGCTTGTGGAGCTTGGCGACGAAGGGGCCGTACTGGGGCCGGGTGCAGACCTGGTAGCCGCCGGCGACGCGGGTGATCTGGATGCCGGAGTCGGCGTAGCGATCGGCGAGCTCGGCGGCGATCTGCTGGGCGTCGGCCGGGGTGACCTCGAGGATTTCGGCGAGTTCGGCGGCGGGGATGGGCTCAGCGGCCATGAAGAGAACGGCCTCCAGCGCGGCGCGCTTCTCCGCTCGCTCGGGGTCGGCCTCGGTTTCCGTCTGCTCTTGTGTTGGGGTGGGCGACTCCGCCTCAGTCAACTGGTCGGTCATTATTGGCTATCAGTGCGATATGGGTAGACGCGAAATTCCCCGAAGTTCTGCTCCTGGGCGACGCGGACGCGGCGCAGCCGAATGAGCTCCAGGAGGGCGAGGAAGGTGACGACGAGCTCGAGCCGGGTGACGGCCTCGTCGAAGAGCTCCTCGAACCGGATGCCCTCTTCCTTGGACCACTTCAGACGGGAGGCGACGGCGGCCATCTTCTGGGCGACGGTGAAGCGGGCGCGGACGAGCTCTCCCTGGGATGGCTCCTTGACGCGGCTGAGGACATTCTGGAAGGCGGCCCAGAGGTCGAAGGCGGAGACGTCGCTGAGCTCCAGGGCGGGGTGGGAGTCTCCGTTGCCGTTGCCTTCGCCGTTGGTGAGGGTGCGGCGGGAGAAGACGAAGCGCTGGATCTCGGCGCGGGCGCGAAGCTCTTCGGCGACGCGCTTGTATCGCCTGTATTCGAGGAGGCGGGCGACGAGTTCGGCGCGGGGGTCACCAGCTTCGTCTTCCTCTTCCTGGGGGCGCTCCTGCTGCGGGAGGAGCATGCGGGACTTGATCTCCAGGAGCTGGGCGGCCATGACGAGGAACTCGCCGCAGACGTCGATGTTGAGGGACTCGAGCTGGCCGAGGTACTGGAGGTACTCGTTGGTGATGTGCTCGATGGGGATGTCGAAGATGTCGATTTCGTCCCGCCCGATGAGGAAGAGGAGCAGATCGAGGGGGCCTCGGAAGGTGGGGAGATCGACGGGGTGGCCGGTGAAGATACGATCCGGCGGGGCCGCCGGATGGAGTGCCGCTTGCTGAGCGGATTCCTCTGGTGCGAACATTACCGCCTCCGGTAGTGTGAACGTTGCTGTATCGAGTGCGACAACCCCGGGTCCGCAAAGCCCAAGGGCTGCGATAGTATGCCTTATCTGGGGTGGGGTGTCCAGTGATGGCAGGAGTGCGTCTTCAGTTCGTGTCGAGAAGGCCGAAGGCGCGGGCGATGTAGGCGGCCATCTGATCGCGGGTGACGACCAGTTCGGGATGGTAGAGGCCATCGTCGTAGCCGGAGACGATGTCGGCGCCGACGCAGTATTCGACGTGCGTGTACGACCAGAAGTCTTCGGGAACATCGGGGAAGTTACGCGGCGCGGCCGGGAGGTAATCGGCCAGGCCGGCCTCGCCGCTCGGAGTCACCATGGCGCGGGCGACGTACACCGCCATCTGGTCGCGGTGACTTTGTACTCGGGGTGGTAGAGGCCATCCGTATAGCCGACCACGATGCCCGCGTCGACGCAGAGCAAGACCTCCTCGCAGGCCCAGTGGTCGAGCGTTACATCCGGGAAGGTCACCGTGATGTAGCTGGCATTCGTCTCCGTGTCGGAGCCGCCGCCATTGGCCACGGTGAGGGGGGAGACGGTGTGATGGCCGACCGTCTCGTAGAGGTGGGAGGGGTTCGGATCGGTCGAGGTGTTGCCATCGCCGAAGTCCCAGGACCAGGAGGTGGGACCGCCGGTGGCAACGTACGCGTACTGCCCTGAGAGCGTTACGCCTTGGGCCCACCCCCGAGTGACACAGTACCCGATCTGGCTCGGGTTGTAGGGTGATGATATGTCGAAGACTGTGAGCGGTCAGAGCAACCCAAATGCGCTCACGATGTAGCGGGCCGTCTGGTCGCGGGGGACGAGTCGGTTGGATGATAGGGGCCGTCGTTGCAGCCGCGGAGGGCGCTGGAATGCACAGATGCCGCTCCTGCCCTACCGGAGCTTCATCGCCTTCCAGACGAGGTCCATGGTTTCGGAGGTCTTCTCCCGCGCGCGGGCGGCGCCTTGCTCCAGCACGCGGTCCACGTAGCCGGGATCGGCAACGATGGCGGCGCGGCGGTCCCAGTGAGGTGTCAGTTCGGTGATGAGAATGTCGGCGAGCTGCTTCTTGTGGGCGACGCAGCCGAGCTCGCCGGATTCGCAGGTGCGCTTGGCCTCGTCTACGGTGTCGGCGGCATAAGCTTGGTGGTAGGCGAAAACGGGGCATCCCTCGGGGTGGCCGGGGTCGTTCTTGCGGATCTTCTGCGGGTCGGTGAACATGGTGCCGACCTTCTTCCGCACGTCGTCGGGGGTGTCGGAGAGGTAGATGCAGTTGTCGTAGGACTTGCTCATCTTGCGGTTGTCGAGCCCGGGGAGGACGGCGAACTCGGTGAGGAGGGACTGGGGCTCGGGGAAGGTGTCGCCGTAGAGGTAGTTGAAGCGGCGGGCGATTTCGCGGGTGAGCTCCAGGTGGGGCTCCTGGTCTCGGCCGACGGGGACGAGGTCGGCGCGGTAGATGAGGATGTCGGCGGCCATGAGGACGGGGTAGCCGAGGAGGCCGTAGTTGGGGGCGGCGATGTGGAGCTGCTCGCGCTTCTCTTTGTAGGTGGGGACGCGCTCCAGCCAGCTCACGGGGGTGATCATGGAGAGGAGGAGGTGGAGCTCGCAGTGCTGGGGGACCCAGGACTGGACGACGATGGACATCTTCTCCGGATCGAGGCCGGCGGCGAGGTAGTCGATGGCGGCCTCGCGGACGTTCCCGAGGATGGGGCTGGTGTCTTCGTAGGCGGTGGTGAGGGAGTGGAGGTCGACGATGCCGGCGTAGAGCTCGTACTCGTCCTGGAGTCGGACCCAGTTGCGGAGGGCGCCTTCCAGGTTGCCGAGGTGGAGTTTGCCTGTGACCTGCATGGCGGAGAAGATGACTTTCTTGCTGGACATGGAACCCTCGGGGCAGGAGGCAAGCTCCTGCCCTACATTTGTGTGTGGAAGTTTGTGAGGGGGATTATAGCATAGGGGTTGTTCGGGGCGCAACGCGAGGGGAGTGGGCGCGTCTTGGGGGCGGGTGGGTAGGGGCAGGAGAGACGCTCCTGCCCCTAGGCACGGTGGAGGCTTCGGCAGCAAGCTACCGAAGCAACGAATGCTCCTGCCCCTGCGTGTCGTGTGTGCTTCGGCAGCAAGCTACCGAAGCAACGGAATCTGGGAAACCCGAATCAGTCGGAATGCTCCTTGAAACGTGACTCGATGTCGGCGAGTGCGGACTCGAGACGCTGCTGGCGGACGGCGTTGGTGATGTCGCCGCGGGTGCGCTCGATGAGGGATCGGGTGACGTCGGCGGTGCGCTTGAGGCCGCGAGAGATGGCGTTGGGGTAGTCGAAGGAGCTCATGGCGTAGTAGATTTCATCCATGTTGGCGAGGATGCCCTCACCCCAGCCGAGATCGTTGTGGCGAATGCCGTCTAGGGCGTAACGGCGGAGCTCGCCGACGGCCTCACCGAGGGCGTTGAGATAGGCGGCATAGCCGACCTTGAGGTCATCGGGATCGGGAAGGGGCTCGCCGCGGATGAGGGCATAGGTCTGGTGGGCCTCGGCGTGCTCCTTCTGGGCGTCCTGGACGAAGCCGGCGTAGTAGACATCGGGGTGGTCCTTGAGCGCTTCGTCGACCTCGGCGAGCAGCTTCGTGCTGTCCTGCATGAGGGACTTGGCTTCGTCGAACTCGCCGCGGTGGACGGCTCGAATGGCGTTGGCGCTGTTGCGGATGACCTCGCGCGAGCCAGTCAGCCCCTTCTCTCTGCCGGCGTCCTTCTTGTCGAACTCCTTGCGGATGTTGTCGCAGATGGTCTTCAGCTCTGCGAGGATCTCTTTGGGCATAGCAGTGGGTCCTCCTTAGGTGATATCGAGACGGCGCATGGAGCGAAATCCCTCGGCTGCCACGATGACGGGGTCTTCCTTCCAGCACTCTTCGTTTTGCAGCTCGAGGGAGTAGTAGCCGTTGTAGTCTTTGGCGCGAACGGCCGCCAGAATCGACTCCAGGGGTATCGCCCCCGTGCCGGGATAGAGCCGATGTCGGTCTTCGAGCTCGCGGAGCGGAAGATCGGGGGCGTCGCTCAGCTGGACGAGAAAGATCTTCTCACCGGGGATGGATTCGATCATTTCGACGGTCGAGCCACCACGATGGAAGTGGAAGGTGTCGATGACGAGGCCGCCGTTGCCCATCTCCGCACCCTCCACAATACGCCAGGCGGAGGCGAGGTCCTGCACGACGGACGGGTGGCTGGTGCACTCCAGGCCGACGCGGACGCCGAAGGGCTCGGCGGCGCGGCAGATATCGGCGAAGTAGGTGGAGGCGGCGAGGCGCTCGACGGGCTCGTCGGAGGGCCAGGCGAGGACGAGGGAGGCGCCGATATCGGCGGCGCTTGCGAAGATGTGCTCGGCCTGGACGAGGGCGAGGCTGCGGGCGGTGCTGCCGGACTGCATCCAGCCGGAAATGCCTTCAAGCTCGGCGATGGCGAGATCGCTGAGGCGAAGCTCCTGCCGGGCGCGTTCGTCCGGTCGGTCGATGTCGGCCTGGTCGAGGCCGACGGCGGCGAAACCGGCGGCGGCGGCGGCGTAGAATTTCTGCTCGAGCGTGCGATCCGGCCCGAGGCTCCTGAAGTTGAGCGCAGCTTGGTTAGGCATGGGCGCGTCCGGGCGAGGACGGGGTGTCGCCGAGCTCTTCGTCGAGAAGCGTGCGGAGCCGGCGGAAGTCGCTCTCGAGGGCGTCGATGAGGCGGGCCTGGTGGAGGGCGGCGGCGGGATGATAGATGGGGAGATAGAGGATGCCGCTGATGCGCCTGGGCTTGCCGTGCTCGCGAGTGATGGAAAGCCTGGGGTCGATGAGGGTCTGGGCGGCGAAGCGGCCGAGGGTGCAGATGACCTTGGGGTCGATGAGTGCGATCTGGGAGAGGAGATGGTCGCGGCAGGCTTCGATTTCGGCGGGCTGGGGATCGCGGTTTCCGGGGGGCCGGCACTTGACGACATTGGTGATGAAGACGTTTCTGCGGTCGATGCCGATCTTCCTGAGGTGCTCGGTGAGGAGGCGGCCGGCGGGGCCGACGAAGGGGCGGCCCTGGCGGTCCTCGTCGCCGCCCGGGGCCTCGCCGACGAAGATGACGTCGGCGGCGGATGCGCCTTCTCCGGGGACGGCGCGAGTGCGGCTCTGGGAGAGGGAGCAGAGCCGGCAGGCGCGGACCTGGGCGTGGACCTGCTCGAGTGCGTCTTCGGCTTCAGATGATGCCAAGCTTGGAGAGCTCCTCTCGCAGGACGGCGCGGCAGGGGTCGGTAGCGGGTAGAAGTGGCAGTCGCATTTCGGGGGAGCAGATGCCCATGATGTCGAGTGCCGCCTTGGCCGGTGCGGGATTACTCTCCATGAAGAGTGCCTTGGTGATAGGGATGAGGCGGTAGTGGATTTCTCTCGCTTCGGCTATGTTGCCGGTAGCGATGAGGTTCACCATGCGGCGCCATTCGTTGGGCAGCACATGGGCGTCGGCCAGGATGCCGCCGACGCCGCCGAGACAGCAGATGGCGAAGGTAAGCGCGCCGTCGCCGCTCAGGACAGCGAAATCGGGGGGTGCGAGGCGGATGATGTCGCCAATCTGGTCGAGGTCGCCGCTGGCTTCCTTGACGCCGACGATGTTGGGGACCTGGGCGAGTCGAACGGTGGTGGCCGCCGCCATGTTGACGCCGGTGCGGGAGGGGACATTGTACATGATGAGAGGGAGCGAGGTGGACTCGGCGACCCGCGTGAAGTGCTCGATGAGGCCGGCCTGGGTGGGGCGATTGTAGTAGGGGCAGATGACGAGAGCGGCGTCGGCGCCCGCGCCCTCGGCGTGCTCGACGAGTTCGACGGCTTCGGCGGTGCTGTTGGATCCGGCGCCGGCGATGACGGAGGCGCGCCCGGCGGCGTGCTGGATGGTGAGCTCGACGACGCGGCGGTGCTCGTCGTGGGTGAGGGTGGCCGACTCGCCGGTGGTGCCGCAGGGGACGAGGCCGTCGATCTCGCTATCGAGGAGATAGTCGAGCACGCGGCGCAGGGCGGTCTCGTCGATGGCGTTGTCTGAGAAGGGGGTGATGTGCGGCGCGAACACGCCTTTGATCTGCAGTGCCACGCGTGTGACCTCCTCTTTATGGACAGACTTAGAGCACGAGCGCTTTGTGGAGGGCGCTGACGGCCTTCTTGCGGTGCTCCTCGGGGACGAGGTAGGAGAGACTGATGTCGTCGCGAGCGGTGCCGTGGATGTCTATCCCGTTGTCTGCGAGCACGCGTTCCGCCAGCTCGTCCCAGTGGTCGAGCTGGGGTCGGCCGGCCTCGCCCACGACGGAGACGAGGGCGAAGTCGCTGGCGTTGATCTCGGCAGTGACGTGACGCTCGGCGAGGACGTTGCGGATGACGGAGTCGATGTTGCGGTATTTGAGGGGACGAACGGCGAAGCGCGTCCCAGCCTGTTCGGTGGACACCTGAAAGAAGGTCAGGCGAACCCGCTCGAGGCGCTCGGCGATCTGGAGTGGGAGCCGCGGATCGTCGGACTCGATGTCGAAGAGGACGAGGCTGGGCTGGTCGACGATGGCGGTGGCGCGGTCGCCGCCGGAGGAGCTCGCGGGCGCGCCGACGGTGGTGCCGGCGCTGCCCGGGACTCGGAAGTTCCTCACGGTCAGGGGGATGCCGTACTTGCGGGCCATCTCGGCCGCCTGCTGCTGGAGCACTTCGGCGCCGAGACGGGACATGGCGACGCATTCGTCGTAGGTGAGCTGGGGCAGGGTGCGGGGGGGGCTGTCGCCGTCGAGGCTCTTGGGATTGGCGGTCATGATGCCGTCCACTTCCTTGAAGACCTGGAGCGGCTCGACCTGGAGCTCTTCGCCGAAGGGGAGCTGGGGCGTATCCTTGATGACCTGGGTCAGGGCGACGGCCGTGTAGTCGCTTCCGCCGGCGCCGAGCGTCGTTATCTGGTGAGTCCCCGTGTTGCCCTGGAAGCCGGCGACGAAGACGATGAGGCCGTCCTGAAGGGCGGACAGGAGGTGGGTCGGCTCGATGCCGACGATACGGGCGTGTCCGTAGAAGCCGTCGGTGATGAGGCCGGCCTGGCCGCCGCTGAAGGCGATCGTCTCGTAGCCCTTGGTGCGGAGGAGGTGGGCCATGGCGACGGTGGAGATGATCTCGCCGCAGGACATGAGGAGGTCGAGCTCGCGGGGCTCGATGTCCGGATGGATGCGCCGGACGGTGCTGACGAGCTCGGCGGTGGAGTAGGGCTGTCCCTGGCGCCCCATGGCGGAGACGACGACGACGGGATAGAGGCCGCGGTCGCGCGCTTCCATGATGCGCTCTGCCGTGACGAGCTGGTTCTCTTCCGATTCGACGCAGGAGCCGCCGAATTTCTGGACCACAACCTTCATTGCACGCCGATCCTTAGAGACTCTAACAGAACCTGGAATCCCGCCATTCCCGGCGGGTCACCCACTCCGGAGCGATCGGCTCCAGAGGTTCTGTTAGAGCTTCTTAGTTAGACTTGGGGGCCAGCAGGCCCATCTCGATCATCTTCTCAGCTATCTGAATGGTGTTGAGGGCGGCGCCCTTGCGGAGGTTGTCGGCCACGACCCAGATGTTCAGTCCATTGGGGACGGTGTCGTCTTTGCGGATGCGTCCCACGAAGACCTCGTCGGTGCCGGAGCATTCGAGGGGCGTGGGGTAGCGCGCCCCTGCGGGATCGTCGATGACGACAACGCCGGGAGCGCTGCCCAGAACGTCTATGGCCTGCTCGCGGGAGATCGGCTTCTCGAATTCCAGGTTGACGGCCTCCGAGTGGCAGTTGAAGACGGGGACGCGGACGGTGGTCGCCGTGATCTTGAGATCGGGCTCGCCGAGGATCTTTCGGGTCTCGTTGACGAGCTTCATCTCTTCCTTCGAGTAGCCGTCGTCGCGGAAGCTGGAGATGTGGGGGATGACGTTGCCGGCCATGGGGAAGGGGAAGAGGGAGGGGTCGCTGCAGAGAGCGCCCCGACACTCGTGGGCCGACTGGATGATGACCTGGAGGCGCTCCTCGGGAAGGCCGGCGTCGGCCGCCTGGCAGAGACGTTCGCCGAGGACGACCATCTCCTGGCGGAGGGTATCGACGGGATCGCTCCCCTCGGAGGAGGTGCCGCGCCCGGAAACGGACTGGTATGTCGCGACGACGGCCCGCTTGAGGCGGGCCGCGTCGTGGAGGGGCTTCAGGGCAACGACGAACTGGATCGTGGAGCAGTTCGGGTTGGCGATGAGGTTGTGATGATCTCGGAGGGCGTCGGGGTTCACCTCGGGGACGATGAGAGGCACCTGGGGGTCGAGCCGGAAGGCGTCGCCGTTGTCGATAACCACGGTGCCGCTCTGGGCGGCGACGGGGCCGAAGTGACCCTCGCGGGTATCGCCGCCGGCGAAGAAGGCGACGTCGATATCGTCGAAGACGTCCTCCCCTATCACCTCGACGCGATAGGTCTCGCCATCGACGACGATGTCACGCTCGCGGGTGGCGAAGACACGCAGGCTCTCCATGGGGAAGCGGCGCTGGTGCAGGATGCGGATCATCTCCCGCCCGACGGCGCGCGCCCCGACGACTGCTGTGCGGAATGTTGTATTCGAGGCTGCCATCTTCAGACCCATTCCTCCAAGTCTGACGATGATAGCATCGGCTGTTTGGGGGTGTCAAGCGAAGGAGGTGACGAGCGGATCGAGCGCCGCTCTCAGGGTAAGCTCCGGCGGGCCTCGTGAGGAGCGCTACTCGGAGGCTTCTTTAGACAGGCGCTTGATGCCTTTGCAGTCAGGGTAGCCGGTGCAGCCGAGGAAGATTCCGAAGCGGCCCTGGCGGGCGGCCATGGGTTTGCCGCAGAGGTCGCAGGTTTGGCCTTTGGCGAGCTTGGCGAGCTTGGCTTCTTCCTCGGGGAGAGGGCGGGTGTTTTTGCACTTGGGGAAGGCGGAGCAGGCGAGGAAGCGGCCGCGCCGTCCGGAGCGGATGACCATGGGGCTGTTGCACTTGTCGCAGACTTCGTCGGTGGGCTCGGGGGGCAGGGCTTTCGGGCGCTGCTCGTCTTTGGATCCGGGCGCGGGCCGGGTGTGCTTGCACTCGGGATAGCCGGAGCAGGCGAGGAAGGGGCCGCGCCGGCCGACGCGCAGGAGCATGGGCTTGCCGCACTCTTCGCAGACTTCGTCGGTCTCCTGCGGCTGGACGGAGACCTTCTCCATCTTCTCGTCGGCCGCCTCGATGGATTTGGCGAAGGGTTCGTAGAAGGTGCGGAGGGTCCCGACCCAGTCGGCTTTGCCCTCCTCGATCTGGTCGAGCTGGGACTCCATGCCGGCGGTGAACTCGACGTTCACGACGTCGGGGAAGTGGGCGACGAGCTGGTCGGTGACGACGAAGCCGAGGTCGGTGGGGCGGAACTTCTTCTCTTCGAGGTAGACATAGCCGCGGTCCTGGATGGTGGTGATGATGGGGGCATAGGTGCTGGGGCGGCCGATGCCCTGGGATTCGAGGGCGCGGACGAGGCTGGCTTCGCTGTAGCGGGCGGCTGGCTCGGTGAAACGCTGGAGGGCGGCGAGGCCGACGGCGTCGAGCCACTGGCCTTCGACGAGGTCGGGGATGAGGACCTCGGCGTCGCGGGTCGGATAGACGCGGCTGAAGCCGGGGAACAGGACTTTGACGCCGCGGCCGCGGAGGGTGTAGGGCCCGGCGGAGATGTCGACGGCATTGATGAGAAGGCGCATGTCGGCCATCTGGCTGGCCATGAAGCGGTTCCAGATGAGCTCGTAGAGGCGGCGCTGACGCTCGTCGAGGACGGGGGCGACCTGGTCGGGCGTGCGGTCGGGGTAGGTGGGGCGGATGGCCTCGTGCGCCTCCTGGGCGCCGCGGCGGGAGGCGTACTGGCGGGGCTTCTCGGGGAGGTACTCCTTGCCGAACTGGGATTCGATGACCTCGCGGGCGGTGGTCTGGGCTTCGCCGGCGACGCGGGGGGAGTCGGTGCGCATGTAGGTGATGAGGCCGACGGCTCCCTCGTCGCCGAGCTCCACGCCCTCGTAGAGCTGCTGGGCGACGCGCATGGTCTGGCGGGCGGAGAAGCCGAGGCGGTTGGCGGCGTCCTGCTGGAGGGTGCTCGTGATGAAGGGCGGCTGGGGGCGGCGGTTCTGGCGGGACTCCTTGATGCGAGCGACGCGAAGGGCCGACTCCCAGATTTCGAGGGCGACTCGCTGGGCGTCATCGCCCTCGCCGATTTTGAGCTTCTTGCCGTCCTTGGAGACGAGTTTGACCTGGAAGGCGTCTTCGGGGCCGTCGGGCGTGACGAAGGCGGTGATGTCCCAGAACTGCTCGGGGACGAAGGCCTGGATCTCGCGCTCTCGCTCGCAGATGAGGCGGACGGCGACGGACTGGACGCGGCCGGCGCTGAGCCCCCACTTCTTCATCTTCTTCTGGAGGAGGGGGCTGAGGCTGTAGCCGACGAGCCGGTCGAGGATGCGGCGCGCCTGCTGGGCGTCGACGCGGTTGGCGTCGATGGTGCGGGGATGCGCCAGGGCGTGGATGACCGCGGATTTCGTGATCTCGTTGAACTCGATGCGCTTGGGGTTCTCGATCTTGAGGGCCTCGGCGAGGTGCCAGGCGATGGCCTCGCCCTCGCGGTCGGGGTCCATGGCGAGGTAGACTTGGTCGGCCTTGGCGACGGCCGCGCGAAGCTTTTTCAGGGCGGGGGCGCGGTCGCGAAGGTTGACGTACTGGGGCGTGAAGTCGTTCTCGACGTCGACGCCGAGCTTGCTCTTCGGCAGATCGCGCACGTGGCCCATGGAGGCCTCGAGGGCGTACTCCTTGCCGACGAAGCGGCTGATGGTTCGCGTCTTCGCGGGAGACTCGACTATGATAAGTGTTTTGGCCATAGTGTCAGGTTTATTGCCTGGGCGGCGGCACTGGTCGGTCACCGCACGCGCATGAACATGTTCCCCGGGAGCCGTCTGACTAACCCCTTCAATTCCAGCATGAGGAGCCCGGCGGAGGCGCGGGAGGCGGGCAGCCGACACTCCTCTATGACTTCATCGACATGTCTCTGCTGCAACGAAAGCGACCCGAGGATGGTGCCTTCATCCACCGTCAGGTCGGCCGGACGGGGAGCGGCTTCGCCTGGCGTCTCCTCTTTCGCCGCCGGGATTGTCTCCGGGAGGCTGAGCATGTCGAGTATATCTTCCACGGAT
>Ga0180434_10006854_pt1 | contig 12999 bp, 12 predicted proteins | sample SS_ome_7_FD_132453 | JGI IMG/M metagenome (GOLD analysis project Ga0180434, IMG submission 132453) | Hypersaline lake sediment archaeal communities from the Salton Sea, California, USA - SS_1_D_2 metaG | ecosystem: Environmental > Aquatic > Non-marine Saline and Alkaline > Hypersaline >... | reverse complement strand
GCGGATAGGATCTCGATGCTCTTCAACGGAACGATAGTATTTACCGGAAGTCCCGAGGAGATGAAAAACACCGATAATCCCGTTGTGCAACAATTCGTTGCGGGGAGGGCACATGGACCGATATCAATTGCGTAGGGTGATACCATCTCTTCTGAAAGGGGTGGGTGGTATTCTCCTTATCCTTCTGATGGCTCTTGCTGTTGCTTGCAAGCGGGAACAGTTTCCCTATGAGGGAGATCTCCATCTCGACCGGTACTCCTGGTTGAAGGAGCGGAAGATATTTCTCGATCCCGGCCACGGCGGGACCGGGAAAAGCGATCTCTTCAGAATGGGTCCTCACGGAATCACCGAAGAGGAGATAAACCTGAGAGTGGGTCTTTATCTCTATGCGATGCTTCAGCGTGCCGGTGCTCGTGTTGCAATAAGCCGTCTGGAGGATGTGAATGTCTCGTTACACGAGCGGGTACAAATGGTGAACGAGTTTCAGCCGGATCTGCTCATCAGCATTCATCACAACGGCTCGCCGCGGCGGGCTGATGACGTAAACTATCCTGCGGTTTTATTCTGGGGATCGAAGGTGAATAGACCGCTGAGCCACGACTTTGCACGGCTTCTCCTCGATGAGCTTCATGGAATTATGGATGAGCGGGGACATATTCTCTCCGATTTCTCCGTTTTTCCTGAAACCGGTACCATGATACTGCGGGAGACGCGGTATACCTGTCCGGGCGTTATCGGAGAGGCCGGTTTTTTTTCCGACGAGAGGCATGCACGGAGATTACAGGATCGTCACTATAATCAGTTGGAGGCGGAAGCCTATTTTCGCGCAATTGCCGAGTTTTTCAGGAGGGGCATCCCGAGTGCGATGATCTATTTTTCCTGTGCCATTAATCGCGATGGCATTCTGCAGAATATGATTACTGATACGAAGCCGGTAATTGCCATAGAAACTGATGCGGGAACAAAAGGCGTTTCGGTTGATACGAAGTCGCTTCGCGTGACACTCGACGGGCTACCGGTAAGCTATCGATTTGTCAATGACACCCTCTGTGTTCTCAAATACGGTGAAGAGCTCTTACCCGGCGGTCATTCATTGCGCTTTTCATTCAAGAACATGCTCAATCAGCATAGCATGGTATACCGGGCTCCCTTCACTGTTGCCATTCGAAAAGGCGATTATGAGCGGCTCGTGAAGAGCGGGTTGCGGTTGGTAAAGAGGAGAAGAACTGTCCGTAAGGGGCTCAGGATGCTTCTCGCCGCCCTTTCGATGGGGCTGACCGATCCGAATGCCGATGAACTGCAATGGCATATCGCCCGGGGGTTCTCACGAATTGGTGATGGCCAGACCTCCCGGTACTATTATAATCGGCTGCACCATTTCTATCCCGGAAGCAGATATGCTGAGCGGGTCAGACGGTTCAATGAGAGAATGGCGGTAGAGTATCTCGGCAGGCGGCTTGAGATCAATTCCGATCCCTCGAAAGGGGAGTATCGGAATCGATAATATACCTCTCCTGATGATCACTATACATCATAGCATCCGATATGCCGAGAAATGACAATTCGCTGCACTTCCGACGTCCCCTCGCCGATGGTCAGGAGTTTGTAATCTCTGAAGAAACGCTCGATGTTATACTCCTTCATCAGGCCATACCCGCCGTGAATCTGAACGCCCCGGTCAACGACGCGGCCCATCACCTCGGAGCAGTAGAGCTTCGCCATGGCGGCCTCCGTCGAGAAGGGAAGACCGCTGTCCCTGAGCACGCATGCCTTGTAGAGCAGGTTTCTCGCCGCCTCGATCTCCGTTGCCATGTCGGCGAGCATGAAGGCTATCGCCTGGAAGGTGGACACGGCAACGCCGAACTGCTTCCGCTCACGCGCGTACTTGAGCGCGAGTTCATAGGCCCCCTGGGCGCCGCCGAGTCCCATGGCGGCTATGGCGAGCCTCCCGTTGTCGAGCGTTTGCAGCATCTGGTGAAAGCCCTCGCCCCGCTTACCGAGGAGGTTCTCCTCGGGGACCCTGCAGTCGTCGAAGTAGAGCTCGCCGGTGTCCGACGATCGCCACATCATCTTCTTCGTCATCTTTTTGGCGGTGAATCCCGGCGTTCCGTTGGGGACGAGGATGCAGGAGATCTCCTTCTTTCCATCTTTTCGTGTGCCCGTCACCGCCTGCACCGTGCAGATCCCCGCAAGGGGAGAGGTTGAATTGGTGATGAAGATCTTGCTTCCGTTGATGATCCATTCACCATTTTCCAGCCGGGCCGCCGTCCGGCTGGAACCGGCGTCCGAGCCGGCCTCGGGCTCGGTGAGCCCGAATGATGCGAGCATCTCGCCCCGGCAGAGGCGGGGGATCCATTCTTGCCTCTGCTTTTCGTTGCCGTAGTAGTAGATCGGTCCGATGCCCAGAGAATTGCCCGCCGCAACCGTTGCTGCCTGCGAGCCGTCGATGCGGGCAAGCTCCTCCACGACAATACAGTAAGAGAGATAGTTCATCCCCGGGCCGCCATATTCCTCGGGGACAAAGATGCCGAAGAGCCCGAGATCGGCCATCTTTTTCGTCAGCTCGATGGAGAATTCCTCATTCTCGTCGAGCTCCTGTGCGATCGGCGCGATTTCGTTTTCGGCAAACTCGCGGATGTTGTAGCGCAGCATCTTCTGTTCTTCAGAGAGTCCGAAGTCAATCATGGGTATCCTCCAGAGTTGCGCGGGTGAAAGAGATCCACGCCGCGTGATACCGTGAAGCGTCACCCCGCCGCCGGCGGCGACAGGGTGACCGGGTGCTAAAAGCTGAACCCCTCGGGCAGCGCGCTCGCCGGCGTTCCGGCGGGAACCCACGAGAGGTCGAGAATGGTATAGGTCGGGCTCATCGTTTTGAAGATGGGAACGACCTTCATGCCGATTTCCGGATCCCCGAGCGACAGATAGCTCATCAGAATGGTGACGACCCCCTCGAACTCGATGTTGATGAATTTGATGGGCTTGTCGAGAAAGTTGAAAGCTCCCGCGCGCTCGCAGACCATGAAGGTGTGCACGATCGCGGTTTTTTTCGCGATGTCGGTCATGTCGATGACGGTATTCCTCCCGAGGCAGTCGGGGCAGTGAATTCTGAATGGCTGGTACACCGAGCCCTTGAAGGGGCAATCCTTGTTGTCGCAGCGCGTTGCCAGAAGCTTCCCCTGGCTCAGCGCCTCGAAGAAGGGGGCCTCGCCGCCGTAGGCGTGAATGTAGGTCATGTCACGCGGGTTGGTGACGCCCATGAGCTTCCACCCGTCGTCGGCATTTCTGATGGGCATATTCGGGGTGAGATGGTGGAACTCACCCTTCAGCTTGTACTTGTTGTTTTTAACGCTTACCAGTCCTATCATGCTCATAGTATTCTCTCCTCTACGCGTCCTTTTTCAGTACGTTGTCGGGGTTCATCAGGATGGTTGCGGTGACGTGAGAACCGACCCCGGCGTGGCTTATCGCCATGGCCCTCCTGGCGCCCTCGACCTGTAGGTTCGTCCAGTCGGAGGGCTTCTCCCGGTTGAATTCCTTCCAGAGCTTCTCGTCGCCGTGTATCTCGGCCCATCGTCCCCAGAGATGAGTGGCTATCTCGAAGGTCTGCATGATGCCGGTCGCGCCGACGGCATGCATGCAGCCGATGAGCCCGCCTGAGATGTTTGACGGGAGCTTGCCCGGTTTGCCGGTTTTCGGATTGGTGTGATAGCAGTCGCCCGATTCGACGTAATCTCTCCCTTCGCCATAGGGGCGCACGCCGATATCCTCGTAGGTCTGAACGTCGCTGATGGTGAAGGCGTCGTGGAGCTCGATGACGTCAAGATCCTCCGTGGGATCGTTAATGCCCGCCATGCGGTACCCGTAATAGGCAGCCATGCGGGCGGCAAGGAAGCCGGAAAAGCCGGGATACCGGTCTCCGCCGGGGAAGCGCTTCCCCAGATCCTTGTACTGATCGGCGGCTTCATGGAGAAGGAGGGGTATCTCCATATCACGCCGGTCGGCCGGCCGCAGGGTGTGCGAGGCGGCGGCGACGTAGATGCGAAGCGGCTTGTTCTTCGAATTCTTGGTGAGCTTGACGGCGGTCTCCTCGTCGCAGATGATCGCGCAGGCCGCGCCGACGCTCATGAGGCAGCAGTCGAGCGCCCTGAGGGGATACGCCACAACGGGCGAATCCAGGACATCTTGGACGGTAATCTTCAGCGGACCGTGGGCGAAGGGGTTCATTCTCGCGTAGCCCCGGTGCTTGACGGCGATTTCCGCCAGCGTTTTTCTGAAGGAGTCCTCGGCCTTTCCGAAAATCTGCCAGTATCGCTGTGCCATGACGGCGTAATAGCCGGTGTAGATATGGCCGAGGGGTGATTCCCAGTCCTTGTCAGCCGCGCATGATATGAGGAAGTTTCCCTCGTCGGTGGGAACCTCGTCCATCCGCTCCCATCCCATGGCGAGCGCACAATCAGAGTATCCCGACGCGACCGCTTTCATCGCTTCCCAGAGAGCCGACCCGCCGGTGGCGCCGCCTGTCTTAATGCCGATATTGCCCAGGGGATCGAGCCCGAGTCGATCGTGTATGACCGCCTCGCCGAGAAGCTGGTCTCCGAAGTGATCGGCGAAATGCCCGTAGTAGCAGGTGTGTATGTAGCTTTTCAGCTCAGCCGGCGACATGTCGAGGAGCCTTGCCGCCATGGTGAGCGCGGAGATGCAGAGCTCTTCTGTCCGCATCTCCGGAATCGCCCGGTCGAATTTCGACTGGCCGGCGGTAACCAGGTACACCGGCCTGGCGAGCTTTGGAATCTTTAACTGCTGTTCGCTGAAGGTAATCATGCTTGACTCTCCTTTAATGGTTTCTGTTCAGTCGATGCCGTGTGTCATTCACTGTCAATAACGGGCGGTGCGCCTTAGAGCGTTCCCACCCAGAGAACAACGGAACGCATCGCGTTCCTGTTGGTGATCTTCTGCTTATCGGGAATTGACCAGTAGTGCACCGAATCCCCTTCACCGAGCTCGAGTGTCTGTTCTCCGTGAATAAGCTCCACGGATCCCTTGAGGACACAGAGGAGCTCCTGGCTGTTCTTGATGTTCTTTCGCACCGGGATGGACTTTCCCGGCTCGATGACAAGTATGGAGCTGTCGATAACAGTTCTGTTCTCGGGAGCGAGGAAGCGACGGGTCACAAAACCCGAGTGTGGGAGATCGACATCATCCCATTCGCTCTTTCTAATCAGGACGAGCTTTTCCTGCTTTTCAACCTGGTTCAGGACATCGCCGGCGTTGACGCCGATGGCATTGCAGATGTTGATGAGAGTGTCGAGGGATGGCGCGTTGACGTTGTTTTCGATCTGGCTCATGAATCCTTCGGAGATTCCCGCTCCCTCCGCAATGGCTTTGAGAGTGAGCTTTTTTTCCTTGCGATGTTTTCTGAGAATGGTGCCGAGGTTCATGGTTTTTTTCGAATTATTATGATAAAGTCATGAGAGGAAACCGATTGTAAAAAATTAAGTATTTGTTAATGTTTACCATAAATAAATGTTTAATATGTTGTCAAGTTATTTCCCGGTGTGTGGAGGTAAAAACTTGTTTGAGTGAAATGGGAGAGTAATTGGGGTATTAGTGTTAATCTGAGTGTTGAGTGAGAGAGATTTAATTTTTTAATAAAATGTGCGTATCTGGCGGTATTCCCCAGTATATATGCCAGCATATCACTTCCTCGAAGGTTTTTTTGATAAATATATAATTACGATAAAAATAATTATCGGTATTTCTATTCTTTTTAAGTAAATCATCCAAATAACTGAATACAACATAGGCAAGAATTAGCGAAATAGACATTTTGAAAAACTTTCTTAGATCCAGATAATACTCGTATTCGTATTCATTTAAAACGACATTTATTCTCTTCCAGTTCTCTTTCAAATCTCTATTCTGGTATTTAATTCTGGAATATGTTTTAATCATCTTATGATTGTCTTTCATTATTCTTTGCATGAGCAGCTTAATAAGATAATTTCTCGATTTTCCTGTTGATGTTATGCCAATGTCCAATCTATTCAGAGTATTCTTATGAGCATACAGGGTAGTTTCTATAAGCATATTAATCCTCCGTTGAGTACTATATATATATATTACGAATAGGAATAGAGAAATATAAACAAGTAATGGAGTACTTTTACGAAAGTTTTTAATCTTAAATGAAGGATAAACTCGGAGAAAATGGGCGTCAAATGAAATCGGAATGTTATTGAAGGCTACTGACGGAGTATATTATTCCGAGTCGTACACGACGGCGAGAATGGAAGACTCGCCGGTATGGAGGTTTTCCACCTTGTGCGGCGTTCGCGAGCTGTAGTAGATGCTGTCGCCTTCGTTCAGTGTCTCTTCGCGGCTACCCAGCGATACTTTTATCTTGCCCTTCAAAACCAGAAGGAACTCCTCGCCCGGATGCGTGGAGAAGCTCGGCTTTGTCCCCGATTCTTTCAGGGTGATGATGTAGGATTTCATCCTCCGGCCGCCGGCTTCGTCGCCGGCAAGCTGCCTGAGATGAGCCTTGTCGGTTAATCCCTTGCGGTGATGGCCGCTCTCCTGGGAATCATCCTTGCGGAGTACGGTATATCCACGTTCGAGCCCCTTCTGGGCGAGCTCGGGGGGAACTTTGTCCAGGTCCTGAAAAACTTTTTTAATGAAGTGGAGGGATGGATATTTCTCCCGCGATTCTATCTTGGAAAGGGACTCCTTATCTATCTGAGTGATTTGAGAGAGGTTTTCCATTGATATGTTATGATGTTCACAGAAATCCTTTATCATATCACGAACAGAACTCGATGGTCCCCCTGTTTCCTGCTCGCGGGCGTATCCTTCGAGATCTTGAATGAATTTATCGAACTCATCGCTCTTCGTTTTTGATCGCATGGCGCACGCTCGTCATAAAAGATAATCAACAGCCTTCGAATGTTAAACAGCGGTTCTGCTTACGCATATCAATGATAGTGATATGCGATAGAAAGTCAAGATATAATCGGTGATGCATTGCCGATGCGGCGATGGGTATGACGTCAGGGTGCATTGACTGCTTCATTCAGGGGGATAGTCCCGAGCCTCCTCCTCTTTTTGTAAAATGCGGTGTCCGGCGTCGATGAGCGCGGATATTTCATCTTCGCCGGGATATATCATGACCGGCCCGAGAAAGCGCACCCGCCCGGTGATCCATGCGGTCAGCGTCGCCGAATGGGTGAGCCCTCCGGTGAGGACGATTGCATCGAGGTCTCCCCCGAGCACCGCTGCCATGGAGCCTATTTCCCTGGCAATCTGATATGCCATTGCCTGATATGCTCTTTCAGCCTCTTGATCTCCCGCCGCGATCCTCCCTTCAATTTCGCGCGCGTCCTTCGTTTCGAGGTAGCCGAACAGGCCGCCGCGCCGCAGGAGGAGCTCGTGGATTTCATCGCGCGAATATCCCCGTTTGAAGATGAGATCGACCAGCTCGAGCGAGGGGAGCCCGCCGGCTCTCTCGGGTGTGAAGGGGCCCTCGCTCAGCCCGTGCGTTGCGTCGACCACCCTTCCGCGCTCATGCGCGCCCACCGTGATGCCCCCTCCCATGTGGACGACTATCAGGTTTATTTCATCGTAGCTGCGCCGCATGTCGCGCGATGCGGCCCGTGCGGCTGCCTTGTGGCTGAGGGCATGGAAAGCGCTCTGCCTGGGTATCTCCGGCATGCCGGAGAGGCGCGCGGTATCGCTGAGCTCGTCGGTGCTCGGGGGATCGACCACAATCGCGTCGCAGTTGCGTTCCGCTGCCATCTCCAGGGCGATAACCGGGCCCAGGGCTGAAGCGTGTCTGCCGTATCTTCCCGAGAGGAGATCGCTGCACATCCGTTCGTTGATCCGGTATATTCCCGAAGGGGTGGGCTCCATGAGGCCGCCGCGGCTTACGATGATGTCGCAATGGAGCGGTTCGATATTCTCATCGTTGAGGAATTTTTCTATATCCCTCTTTCTGTGAATGTGCTCTTCGGCGACGGTCAGCGATTGGCTCTTCGTGTATTCAAACGATTCGCGCAGAGAGAGGGAATCGCCGTGAATGCCGATTTTGGTGGACGTCGATCCGATATTTATCGCGAGTATGTATCCCATGGCATTCCTATCGCTCGCTGAGGAGCTTCGCGACGGCAAGCTCGGTTATCCGGTTCCCGGGCGAGAGGGAGGGCATGTTCAGAATCACGGGAACCCCGGCGCCGAGGAGTATTCCGGCCATGGGCATTCTGCCGATAAAGCCCAGCACCTGGGCGAAACAGCATCCCGATTCGGCGTCGGTGACGAGAAAGATGTCGGCGCTCTCGGTAACGGGGCTCATGACCTTCTTCCGCTTCGAAGCCTCCATGCTCACGGCGCAGTCGATGTCCAGGGGGCCGTCTACGACAACGTCGCCGAATTGATGGCGCTCGCCCATCTTCGATATGATTGCGGCGTCGGTCGTGGAGGGAATCAGCGGATTGATGTATTCCAGGGCCGCGATGACCGCGACGCGGGGTTTCTCGATGCCGAGCACGTGCGCGAGGCCTATGGCGCTCTCAAGGATTGAGCATTTCTGCGCGAGCGTCGGTTTCTCGTTCATCATGGTGTCGGTGATCATGATGAGGCGGTTCGTTCTTTCGTTTTCGAGAATAGACACATGGCTGACGGTCGAGTCGACGGCTATCCCCGTGCGGGGATGGAGGACGATGTCCCGGAAGAGGGTATTCTTTATCTTCCCCTGCATGAGGATTTCCACCGACCTGCTCTGTACCAGTGAGACGGCCTCCCGCAGCGCATGACGGATGTCCGGGATGTCGATGATCTCGCAGCGCGAAGATGAATTTGTTTCATCGAGGATGTGGTTGATTTTTTCGCGATCGCCGATGAGAACCGGTACCAGCGTGTCCGCCAGCTCCGACGTGAGGAGCGGCGTGAGCGCCGTGATGTCGTCGCCCGGCACGAGCGCGACTTTCGGCTTTGCGGGGGATTCCTTCGCCCGGATTATAATATCACGAAAGCTCTTCATGCGCGTTCCCGTCTTCCTTTGAGAAGCCTCGAGACGACGACTCCCATGGCGAGCTCTCCGGTGGTGAACTCGTGAGTGTCGGACCGGGATGGAATGATAACCGGCCCTTTCGAGCTCATCACAAAGGAGCGCCGTGTGACGTCGATCATGAAGTCGAGCTTTGAGAATATGTTTCCGGCATCTAGGTGGGGAACCAGCAGCACATGGGGGAGGCGGTTGAGGTTCATTCCCCCACTTCCCTCCCCAAGCAGCATTTCGGCGATGGATGTCTCCTCGAGAAGCTCGATCTCGTCGGAGTACCCTTCGGCCATTTCAACTTGAAGCCCGCGTGCGTCGGTAAATGATCCGAGCATGGCGTTGATGCCGTTGTATGCCGAGAGGATTGCGACACGGGGCTTTTGATACCCGAAGAGCGCCATCGTTCTGGCTGCGTTCAGTATGATCGATTTTTTCGTTTTGCTGTCGGGATTGATGTTGACCCCGGTATCGGTTATATTGGTGAGATGATCGACGCCGGGGATGTCCCAGATGGTATTGACGCTGATGTTTTCCATGCCGCCGGCAGATTTCTCATGTTTGATGACGGATCGGTATACGTACGATGTGGGGATATTCCCCTTCACGGCGATATCGACCTCGCCCGCAAAGAGCATATCTATGCCGGTGTCGGCTATTCGCTGGAAATCGTGCTCTTCGATGAGGCCGTCGGGCGAAACGTCGAATCCGACATCATCCGAGAGCGAGAGGATGGTGTCCCGCTGCCCGATAAGGAAGGGTGTGATATATCTCCGCTCCCGGGCTTTCTGGGCGGTGAGAAGGACTTCCCGTTCGTCGGCGGCGAGAATCGCGATTGTGACCGGATCTCCCTGTCCGGCGAGGCGATCAATTTCATCGAAGCTCTTAATCATCGCTTTTCTTTCTCTGAGCCGCTCGCACCTGCATGTCCATGATGAGCTCGACCAGCGAGGGGAAAAACCTCTTTATTCGCCATATGAGCTTTCCCTCGATGCCCGGGAGAATGATGAACTTTTTGCTGTCCAGCGCCTTCACCAGCGCTTTTGCGACATCGTCCGGATGCATGAGCTTCGCGCTTTCGCTGACCGCGCGCGTCTCGGGCGGCTTCGTCCTGTTTTCTAGTTGCAGTCCCGGTGTGTCGGTATCCGGGGGACACAGCACCGAAACGACGATACCGCAATGCTTCAATTCACTTCGCAGGCTCTCGGAGAAGCCGACGACGGCGTATTTTGACGCGGTATAGGCCGTGTACCCGAAGACGCCGATGAATCCGGCGATTGAGGCGACATTGACAATGCGTCCCTTTCTCTCCCTGAGAGCGGGGAGCAGCGCCGCAATGGTGTTTCTCATTCCGTAGAGATTGGTCCTGATGGTTTCGTCGAACTTCTTCTCGGGTATCTTTTCAAAGTAATCGGGATAGGCCATTCCGGCGCAGTTGATGAGAATGTCCGGTTTGCCGAAGGTGTTGATGGCTCCTTGCATCGTTCGCTTGACATCGCTGTTGCTTGTGACATCAAGCTGCATCGCCGCGCACTTCTGGTTTTCATCAATCCGCTTCGCTTCGATCTCATGAATTGCTTTATCCATCTTTTTTCTGTTTCTGGCAAATATGATGACGTTGGCGCCAAGGGAGGAGAGGAGCAGTGCTGTTGAAAACCCGATGCCGCTGGAACCTCCGGTGATGTATGCATTTTTGCCGTTGAATGCCTTCATTGCAGTTATCCTTTTCGCATAGCATGGTACATGCTGTATTGTGGTACGGGACTCACACCATCCCCTATCCTACTATGCTCAAGGAATAGCTGTCAAGAAACTTCAGCGGAAATTGAGAAGCCTTCCGGCGGAGGGCCATCGCCGGCGGGTCGGGGAATGGCAATATACACCTTATAGCATGGCTGGCGAAAGGTGCGTGGCGTCCTATTTCTCCCGCTCGATGATGAGCTTCGATATGCGGTCCGAATGCGCCAGGATGAAAAAGTGAGGTCCGCAGCATGATCCTATCGGGAAGATTGAAGCGTCGCATACGAAGAGCCCCGGATAGTTGAAAACCTCACCCCGGTGATCGACGACTCCCTCTTCAATGGTGTTCGCCATTGCAGCTCCGCCGGTCGGGTGCACCGATCCGATCCCCTTCGAGGCCTTTCGCGATTCGATCTTTTCAATCCTTTTTCTGCGCTCCTTCTCGCTGAGCGGTTTGGCAAGGGCATCCGATTCCATCGCAATCAACCGCTGAACTCGGTCGGCCCGCCGGTGTCCGTCCTGCGCCGCGTACTCGATTGTAACGACGTCGCCGGCGGGGGATATCCTTCCGGTCGGCTCCTCACGTGAGAGTGAGAGGAAGGGCATTATCCGCTTCGTGTATGATCGGAGAGGCGGCGGTGCCCAGGCGAGGAGGGATATTCTGCAGGCGAACTGGTGGAAGTCGAAATCGTATGTATCCGATTTAAGCTCATGGTACCGGAACAGGCACGGCCCGTAGGTGTGGTTGATATCGGTGTGTTTCGCGAGCTTCATGCCGACGCGGTCGCCGTTGAATCCCCACCGGTGGCCGAGCTTTCTGCTCAAAAGCGGGAGCCCGTCTGAATTTTTCCGCGATGCGAAGAGAATCTTCACGGTATTCAGCGCGCCCGCGCTGACAATAACCTTTGGCGCGGATATTTCTCTATGTATATTGTCATTGAGGTCGGTATAGTCGACGGTGTAGCCCGCATCCGTCTTCCGTATGCCGGTAACTTCTGATAGCTCCCGTATATCGCCGCCGTTCTTCAGTACCTGCTGCAGGTACGTGATATCGGTGCTGTTTTTGGAGCTTCGGTTGCAGCCGGTGAGACAGTTCGCCTGGTAGGCGCAGTTTTTCTGCTTGCACCCGTAATCGTTTATCCGCTCCTCATCGGCGTTGGGGCCGCTGCCGTACCACATGCTCGTCATCTGCGGGATGGAATCGACTCCGTCGATTTTCCCACACGCTGCGTCTACTGTCCGCTGATAGGGTGTGCCCACCGGCGCCAGGGACGGCTGTATGACCTTCGCGACGCTTTCGAAGTGGGGCTCCATCTCTTCGGGGGTGATCTCGTCGGGATAGTGATCGTAAATGTCTCGGGGTGGCTTGTCGACAAAACCCCCGATAACGAGGGAACCGCCGCCGACCCCGCAGGGGATTATAATAATATAGCCGTTCATGACCAGATAGAATTCGAGCAGTCCGGCCTTTCTGTTGAGCGGGATGTATTTCTTGATGAAGGGGAGGCTGAGCCCGACACCCCGTATGTGCTTCAGGAATTGAAGAAATCCTTCCGGGTAGGGCTGCTTTCCCTGCAGTGAACCCCACCAGGTTCCCCGCTCGAGCACGCATACCCGTGCACCGGCGGAGGCGAGATTGGAAGCGGCGGGAGAGGCGCCGCAACCGCTCCCGATTATTATCACGTCAGGTTTGTCCATGATCTTCTCCTCTTGGCCGGGGATTTCCCTGTCTAAACCATGCTCTTTGTTGCTGCCTGCTGTGATCGGGCTATTGCGTCAACCGCTCGTATCATCACTGGCGAGCAGATGCCTGAAGGGTATCGCCCATATATCACCCGCGACAAATACCGCATATCCGCATATCAGCCATATGGATGATCGGATATCGAGCTCTCCCCTGACCGCCAGGAGGCCGATAACGCCGATGAACCAGGTGACCTTGTAGGTGAACTGCAGGAGGAGTATGGGAAGCCACTTCAGCGGATTGCGGATGCCGAGAATGGAGAGCAGACCGAAGGCGAAGTATACGGCTCCGCTGATTCCGAATACAACCTGGTCCTGCTCCCTGAACATGAAATACTCACTCGTAATTCCGGGAAAGAACATGACCACAAGGCCCAGCGCTGTTGCAACTATCGCTGTCATCCAGTACTGAAACTTCATGCCTTTCATCTTGCAGCTGCTTATTTGTTCTATATCCATGCAGAGCGCTC
>Ga0180434_10006852_pt1 | contig 12999 bp, 11 predicted proteins | sample SS_ome_7_FD_132453 | JGI IMG/M metagenome (GOLD analysis project Ga0180434, IMG submission 132453) | Hypersaline lake sediment archaeal communities from the Salton Sea, California, USA - SS_1_D_2 metaG | ecosystem: Environmental > Aquatic > Non-marine Saline and Alkaline > Hypersaline >... | reverse complement strand
CTCCGGAGCGCCGGGCACGACGTCCGCTGCTGCTCGGGCGCCCACGAGGCGCTCCGCGTGTTGCAGCAGGGGCGCTGCGACTGCGTCGTGACGGACCTGAAGATGCCGGGAATGAACGGGCTGGAGTTCATCGTGCAGCTCCGCGAGCGGCGCCACACGGCCCAGGTCGTGATGGTCACCGCTCATGCCACGGTCAGCTCGGCGGTCGAGGCCATGCGCCACGGGGCCTTCGACTACGTCGAGAAGCCCTTCGACGTGGAACGGCTCGAACGGCTCGTGGGACAGGCCATTCGTCACGGGCGCCTGCTCGCCGCGCCCGCGACGCCGGGCGCCACCTCGGGCGGCCTGAAGCCCACGCCGATGATCGGCTCCAGCCCCGTGATGCAGGCGCTCCGCGCGCGGATCGCCCAGATCGCCCCCACGCCCGAGACCGTGCTCATCACCGGCGAGAGCGGGACCGGCAAGGAGCTGGTTGCCCGGGCCGTCCACGCGCAGAGCGGGCGGCGCGACGCCCCCCTGGTGAGCCTCAACTGCCCGGTCCTCTCGGCCCACCTGATGGAGAGCGAGCTGTTCGGCCATGAGAAGGGGGCGTTTACCGGGGCCGACGCCCCGCGCACCGGGCGCTTCGAAATGGCCCACGGCGGCTCGATCCTCTTGGACGAAGTCACCGAGATCGACCTGAACCTCCAGGCCAAGCTGTTGCGCGTGCTCCAGGAGCGCTCTTTCGAGCGGGTCGGCTCGAGCCGCACGATCGCGGCCGACGTGCGCGTGCTGGCCACCACGAACCGCAACCTCGAGGCCGAGGTCGCGGCCGGGCGGTTCCGCGAGGACCTCTACTTCCGGCTGGCCGTGGTGCCGCTGGCCGTGCCGCCCCTGCGCGAGCGGCGCGAGGACGTGCCCGAGATGGCCGAACACTTCTTCGCGCGCTGTGCCGCCCGGCTGGGCAAAGACCCCTGCCGGCTCGAGCCCGCCGCCGAGCAGTTGCTCCTCGATTACCACTGGCCCGGCAACGTGCGCGAGCTGGAGAACATCTCCACCCGGGCCAGCGTGCTCTCGACCGGCGGGAAAGTGACCGCCGACGAGCTTCGCCGCTGGCTGGCGACCGAGCCGAGCCGCGAAGAAAAACCCGCGCGCCACGTGCCGGTCGGACTGAGCCTCGAGGAAATGGAGCGAAAGCTGATCGAGGCCACGCTGGACCATTTCGGCGGACACCGCGCGCGCACGGCCGAGGCCCTGGGCATCGGCGTGCGCACCCTAAGCGGCAAGCTCCGCCAGTACGGCTATGCCCCGCGCGAAAAGTCGTTTTGCAGAGCAGGATAAGGGAGACAACGGCCGTTGGAGTCCAAGCTTCAGCTTGTCTTCGCAGCCTGAAGGCTGTACTCCAACGACAAATCGGCGCATCGGCAAATCCTGCCGATCGCCGACGCGCAGAACCTGCCGATTACCGCACCCGACCGACGGCCGGCCGCCGCCGGACGGTGGAAACGAAAACCGAAAGAGCCGTGTTAAACGGAGGAACGGCCGCAACTTAGGCAAGCCCCGCGCCGCATCCGGCCCGCGACCCGGGTCCAACGGGCCCCCCGCCCACGAAGCGGCGCGCCGCTTGCATTGTTGCGAGGTCCCCCGTTTGCGAAGACCTTGAAGACCTTCGAGAGACGAGAGCCCGTTCGATGCTCCAGGGCATGTTCCAAAGCAGCCTGGTCCCGGTGCTCGAGGAGGTGGCCAAGTTCGCCCAGGCCCGCCATGCCGTGCTGGCCGGCAACCTGGCCAACCTCAACACGCCGGGCTATCGTGCCCGCGACCTGTCGCTGGAGGATTTTCAAGGACGGCTCCGTCAGGCCATCGAGCAACGCCACGGCCCACCCCCGTTCCAGAGCCCCGGCCACGTCGAGGAGGCCCCCGCCGACGCCCGCTACCTGGCCCAAGTCGCCAAGGAAACGAAGAGCATTCTTTACCACGACGGGAGCAACGTCAGCCTGGAGCAGCAGGTCACCGAGATGGCCAAGAACCAGGCCCGGCACAACCTGGCCCTGGCGATCATGAGCCACCAGTTCCGGCAGCTCCAGGCTGCGATCAGCGAGAGAGTGTAGCAGAGACGAGGGATTGGGGATTGGGGATTAGGGATCAGAGGAGGAAGAAACCATGCTCAAAGCCATCGACATCAGCACGAGCGCCTTGATGGCCCAGCGGGTCCGGATGGACATGCTGGCGTCGAACGTGGCCAACGTATCGACGACGCACAACGAACGGGGCCAGCCCGTGCCCTACCAGCCGCGGTACGTGATCTTCGCGGCCGACGAGAGCGTGGGGGCCCACGGTGCCGCGGGCGTGAAGGTCGATTCGATCGAGGTCTCGCAGGTCGAGCCGAACATGAAGTACGAGCCCGGCCATCGCGACGCCAACGCCGACGGCTACGTGGCCTACCCCAACGTCAACGTGATGGCCGAGCTGACCGATTCCATGGTGGCCGCCCGGGCCTACGAGGCCAACCTGGGCGCCATCGAGATCGCCAAGGACCTCGAACAACAGACCCTAAGGATTCTCGCCTGATGAACCCCGTCAACAACCTGAGCACGCCGCCGCCGATCCCGCTGCCCGGCGGGCCGTCGGGAACCGTCCCCGCCGCGGCCGAGGGCCCGTCGTTCCGCCAGTTCCTGCTCGACTCGATCCACGAGGTCAACGCCGTGCAGCAGGAGGCCGAGGGAGCGGTCGAGCAGCTCGTCACCGGCGGCGACGTGAGCATGGTCGAGGTCCTCTCGGCCGTGCAGAAGGCCGACGTCGCCTTCCGGCTGATGATCCAGGTCCGCAACAAGCTGGTGCAAGCCTACCAGGAGATCCAGGACATTCGCGTCTAGTACATTTAGGCCATTCCCCTCATTCCCATGCTCCGCATGGGAACGCCCTGCGTCGGCGTTACGACGCAGAGCGTCGTAACGAGGTTTGACTCAACAATCATCATTCATCATTCATCATTCATCATTCATCAATCATCATTTGCCCCGTGAGGCTCCACGGATGGACTTCCTCAACAAGGCGTGGCCCCAGGCCGCCGACCTGTTCCGCTCGATGAGCCCGGGCGCCCGAATCACCACGGGCCTGCTGTTGGCGGTCGTCGTGGTGAGCCTGGGTTACCTGTTCACGCAGGCGGCGTCGGGCCCCGACGTGGACCTGATGAACGGCGTGCCGGTGCCCGCGGGCCACCTAGCAGCGATGGAGGCGGCCTTCCACGAGGCGGGGCTGGGGACCTACGAGATCCGCGGCACCCGGGTCTTCGTCCCCCGCGGCCAGAAGCCGGCCTTCATGGCCGCGCTGGCCGAGGCCAAGGCCCTGCCCCCGAACATCGGCGAGGCCCTGGAAAAAGCGGTCGAGGAATCGAGCGTGTTCGCCAGCCGCCACGAGAAGCAGCGCCGCGACAAGGTGGCCATGCAGAAGACCCTCTCGCAGATCATCTGCGCGATGCCCGGCATCGAGACGGCCTACGTGATCTACGACGAGGACATCAAGGGCGGGCTGGTGCGAGAGAAGCTCGTGACGGCCACGGCCAGCGCCAAGGCGGTCGGCTCCCGCCCGCTCGACGAGCGCCAGGTCTCGGCGATCCGGCACATGGTGGCCGGGGCCATCGCCGCGTTGAAGCCCGAGAACGTCACGGTGGCCGACTTAAACGGCCCGACCCACTACGGCAGCCCCGAAAGCGGCACCAACCCGGCCGACAACCTCTACGTGTCGCTCAAGCGGACCTACGAGCAGGAGTGGCGGGCGAAGATCCTCGACTCGCTCAGTTACATCCGCGGCCTGAACGTCGAGGCCAACGTGGTGCTCGACCGCGAGCGCCTCAACCGGCTCAAGTCGATCGAATACGACGCCAAGCCGGTCGCCGTGCGCGAGAGCGACCAGAGTTCCGAGCGCAGCCAGCAGGGGACCACGCCCGGCGGCGGCGTGGGAGTCAGCGCCCAGGGCAACATGCCCCAAACCCTGCCCGCCGCCTCCACGTCCGGCTCGACCACCGACGAGTCGGAGTCGAAGCGCGAGGTGGTCAGCGTGCCAAACACCACGCAGACCGAGCGGGAGCAGGTGGGGCTCACGCCCAAGCGGGTTTCCGTGGCCATCGGCATCCCCAGCAGCTACGTCGCCGACGTTTGGGGGCAGCAGAATCCGGCCGCCGAGGGCGAAGAGCCGGCGGCGCCCGACGTGGCCGCGCTGGCCACGCTGCGCGACGAGCTGAGCACGAAGATCCGGGCCCACGTGGCCGCGCTGTTGCCCCCGGCCGAGGGCGTCGACGACCCCAAGGAGCTGGTCACCGTGACCAGCTTCGAGGACATCCCGCAGGAAGGGCCGGCCGCCCCGGGCATCGGCGTGCAGGTCCTCGAGTGGTTTCGCACCTATTGGGCCACGCTGGGGATGCTGGGCCTCGCGGCGTTCAGCCTGGTGATGCTCCGCTCGATGATCAAGGCGGTGCCGGGCCCGGCCTCGGCCCCCGTGGCGACCGGGCCGCACCGGGTCATCAGCCCGGAAACCGAGGGCGGCGAAGAAGAAACCGCGGAACAGGCCGCCCTGAATCGCCTGAAGCGTTTCACCGGCAGCGGCCCGTCGCTCCGCGACGAACTGTCCGAGCTGGTCCAAGAGGACCCGGACACGGCGGCCAGCATCCTCCGCAACTGGATCGGACCCGTGAACTGACACCACCAACCACCGGTAGGGTGGGTGCTTGCACCCACGCGGAAGAAACAGGAGAAGCAGTGAAGTGACGTGGGTGCAAGCACCCACCCTACACTCTGACGCCATGCCCACGACGTTGGAAAAAACCCTACCCGACGGATTGCGCAAAGCGGCCCTGCTGTTGGCGGGTCTGGATCGGGCCTCGGCCGACGCGATGCTGGGTGCCTTGGGTCCCGACCAGGCACGCTGCCTGCGCCAGGCCGTGGTCCGACTCGACGAGATCGACCCGGCCGAGCAGCAGGAGGTGATCGAGGAGTTCCTCCGCGCCGGTCCGCGGCGCCCGCGCCGGGAGCCCTCGGGCGTGGAGCTGGACGAGGGGCTCGCCCGGCGCCTCGGCCTCGTCCCCGCGAAGTCATCCGCCGCGTGCGAAGACGAGCCGCTTAACGGACGCCGCGGAGAAGCCGCCGGCGAATCCCGGGGTCCCGCCGCGCCCCCCTTCGGCTTCCTGCACGACGCCGAGACGGAGAAGCTGGCCGGGCTGCTGGCGGCCGAGCGGCCGCAAACGATCGCCGTGGTGCTTTCACACCTTCCGGCCGAACGGGCGGCGGGCGTGCTGGGACGCCTGCCCCCCGACGTCCAGGCCGACGTGCTGCGGCGCCTGGCCGACCTGGAAGAAACCGACCCGACGATCCTCCGCGAGCTGGAAGGGGCGCTGCAGGCCCGCTTCTCGCGCCAGGTGGGGATCCGGCCCAAACGGGTCGCCGGCGTGGGGGCGATCGGCGACATCCTCGAAGCGGCCGACAGCCGCCTGGCCGTGCAGATCCTGGAAAACCTGGCCGCGCACGACCGGGGACTCGCCGAGCGGTTGGGCCCGCCGCCGGTCCAGTTCGGCGACCTAGCCCTTTTGGACGAGGCGGGGCTGCGGCTCCTGCTGGCCCACGTGGAGAGCGAGGTGCTGAGCACCGCCCTGATCGGGGCGCCGCCGCGCCTGGCCGGTCGGATGCTGGGTGCTTTGGCACCGGACGAGGCGGCCGAGATCCGCCGCCAGATGGACGCACCCGGACCGATCAAGCTCAGCGACCTGGAAGAGGCCCGGCGCCGGATCGCCGAACGGGCGTGGTGCCTGGCCGCCCAGGGACGACTCCGGCTGCCCGGCGGACCCGTCGTGGCGGCGGCTTAAGTAGTCACTAACAACTAACTCCTAAGTCCTAACCCCTGATTCCTAACCCCTAACCCCTGCGACTTCAGCGGGCCGCAAGCGGCCCCGCTACACGCCTGACCCCTGATCCCTGCCCCATGCCCACCGTCATCCGAGCCACCGAGCAGAACCGCGGCACGCACGGCGTGGCGTTCAACCTGGACGACATCGCCGCCCGGGCCCAAGCCACGCTCGACCAGGTCCGCGCCGAGGCCCGGCAGGTTCTCGCGCGGGCACGGCAGGAAGCCGACGCGGTGCGCGAGCGGGCCGAGGAGGAAGGGCGCCGGGCCGGGCTCGCGGCGGTCGACGAGATGGTCCGCGGTCAACTGGCCACCGTGCTGCCGGCCCTGCAAAAGACCGTCGAGGAGATCGGCCACGCCAAACAGGCGTGGCTGGCCCACTGGGAACGAAGCGCCGTACACCTCGCCGCTGCGATCGCCGAGCGCGTGATCCGCCGCGAACTCGAACGGAAGCCCGACATCCCGCTTGCCCTCGTCCGCGAAGCCCTCGAGCTGGCGTCTGGGCAATCGAACGTCCGCATCCACCTCCACCCGGAAGATCACCAGGCGATCGCCGAGCAGGTCGAGATGCTCACGGCCGAGATGGCGTCGCTGGGCGAAGCCGAACTGGTCGCCAATGCCGACGTGTCGCGGGGCGGCTGCCGCGTCGAGACCCGCTTCGGGGTGATCGATCAGCAGTTCGAGGCGCAACTGGCGCGGATCGAGGAAGAGTTGACCGGAGACTAGCGGCTTGCCGCTTCGCAGAGAGCCGAACCATCCATGCTCGAACTCGCCGAACAGCTCGAAACCGTGATGCCCACGGCGCTCAGCGGGCGCGTTGCGCGCACCGTGGGGATGACCATCTCGGTGGCCGGGCTGCCCGCGCCGGTCGGTGCGGTCGTCGAGGTCGAGCGCCCGCCGGCGGCGCCGCTTACCGCCGAGGTGATCGGCTTCCGCGACGCCACGACGCTGCTCTATCCCCACGGCGACCCGGCGGGCGTGCGCCACGGAAATCGCGTGCGCCTGCAGCGGACCACGCGCTGGCTCCGGGTCGGCGAGGAGCTGTTGGGCCGGGTGATCGACGCCCGGGGACACGCCGTGGACGGCCGGGCGCAGCCCGCGGTGGCCGACCGCGTGGCCTTCACCGCCGCGCCGCCCCACCCCTGTGATCGGCCCAGGATCGACGAGCCGCTGGCCACGGGCGTGCGCGCGATTGACGGGCTGTTGACGTGCGGGCGCGGCCAGCGCATGGGGATCTTCTCGGGCTCCGGCGTGGGCAAGAGCGTGCTCTTGGGCATGATGGCCCGATACACCGACGCCGACGTGATCGTGATCGGGCTGATCGGCGAGCGGGGCCGCGAGGTCCGCGAGTTCCTTGAACGCGACCTGGGGCCGCAGGGGCTCGCCAAGAGCGTGGTCGTGGTGGCCACCAGCGACCAGCCGGCCCTGTTGCGCGTGCAGGCCGCCTCGACCGCCACCGCCGTGGCCGAGTATTTCCGCGACCAGGGCCGCGACGTGCTGCTGCTGGTCGATTCGCTCACCCGGTTCGCCTTTGCCCAGCGCGAGATCGGGCTGGCCGCGGGCGAGCCGCCGACCACGCGGGGATATCCCCCCTCGGTCTTCGGCGTGCTGCCGCGGTTGGTGGAGCGCGCGGGGCGAAGTCCCCAGGGGAGCATCACCGCCTTCTACACCGTGCTCGTCGAGGCCGATGACCCGAGCGAGCCGATCAGCGACGCGGTGCGCGGGCTGCTCGACGGCCATACGTGGCTCTCCCGCTCGCTGGCCTCGCGCGGACATTACCCGGCGGTCGACGTGCTGGAGAGCCTAAGCCGACTGATGCCCGACGTGGCAAACGAGGAGCACCGCCGGGCGGCGGTCGTGCTGCGCGGGCTTCTGGCCGCGTATCGCGACCACGAAGACCTGATTTCCGTGGGGGCGTATCGCCGCGGCAGCAACCGCAGCGTCGACGTCGCCCTGGAGATGCTCGAACCGATCAATCAGTACCTCCGTCAGCCCGTCGAGCAGCCGTCGAGCCTCGAAGAGGCCCGGGATGAGTTGGTCCGGCTCGCGCAACGTGCGGAGCAAGCCGTGGGGACCCAAGGCAAGGTGTGAGGGACGAGTGGAGCGGAGTGTTGGAGTGTTGGAGTAATGGAGTAATGGAGTAATGGAGTAATGGAGTAATGGAGTAGTGGGACAACGTGGCTGGCGACGCCCCAATACTCCAATACTCCATCGCTCCACCGACTTCGTACCCGCTAACTCGAGAAGACGATGCGAGGATTCACGTTTCGACTGGCGACCCTGCTGCGGCTGCGTGAGGCCGCGCGCGACGAGCGGCGCTCGGAGCTGGCCGAGGCATATCGCATCGACGACCTGCTGAAGCGCCAAGGCGACGGCCTGGCCGAGGAGATGGGCCGCTTGCGAGTGCAGTGCCGAATGGCTGCCGGGCCGGGCCCGGTCGACGTCGACCGGCTGGTCGAGGCCCATCGCTATGAGCTGGCCCTGCGGGCGCACGGGCAGCGGGTCGCGCGCCAGCGCGAGGCCGTGGCCGGCGAAATCGGGCGGCGCCAGCAGGCCCTGGTCGAGGCCAACCGCGACGTGCGCGTGCTTCAGAAGCTCCGCGAACGGCAGGCCCGGCGCTTCCGCACGGAACAGGACCGGCGTGAAATCAAGCAGCTCGACGAGGTGGCCGTGCAGCGGGCGGCCCGGGAGGTCGCCCCATGATCCGACGACTGCTGCGAGCCATGCGCTGGGCGTTTGTCTACGGCTGCGTGGCCACGATCATCGCCGAGGCCCTGCTGGTGTTCTTCCTGGCGCGGTCGTGGCAGCTCGATCGGGAGCGGGTGATTCGCACCCTGGCCGTGGCCCAGGGCGTGGACCTCAGCGCGTTGGAGGCCCGGGCCGCGGCCGAGCAGCCCGATATCTCCCGCGAGCAGCCTTCGTACGAGCAGGTCCTCGAGACCCGCGCGGTGAAGGTCCGCCACCTCGAGCTCCGCGAGCAGGCCCTGACCGACGCCCTGAAAGACGTTGCCCTTCGCCAGCGGGAGGTCGTCGAGGAAAAGGAGGCCCTGGCCGGCCTGAAGAAGGAGTTCGAGGCCGAGCTGCTCGCGCTTGAGCAGCAGGCCACTTCGCAGGGCATCGAGGACACGCGGGCGAAGCTGATGGCCATCAAGCCGGATCAGGCCAAGCTGCTCTTGGACGACATGCTCGACCAGGGCGAGATCGACACGGTGGTCGCCCTTTTGCAGGGGATGCCCGACACCAAGGCGTCGAAGATCATCGGCGAGTTCAAGACCGAGAAGGACCTCGAGAACATCGGCGAGGTGCTGCGGCGGATTCTCGAAGGGGGCGCGCTGGCCGATCTCGCGGCCGCCACCGGACGGCAGTTGAAAGACGCCGATTAGAAGAAGGGACCCGAACACCATGACCCAAGTGGGTGCCGATCGCCCGTCGCCGGGCAACCGTATCTGCCAGCCGCCGGCGTGCTTCGCCGCGGACCCGGAGCTGCTGCGCCTGGCGTGGCGAAACGCCGATTCGTTTGATCGGTATCTCCAGCGGGCCGGGCCGCAGGACGCGCCCGCTTCGTCCGCACCGGCCGCTGAGCCGCGCAGTGCCCGGCCCGAGCAAGCACCCGAGCGAGAAGACCGCGACACGACGGATCGGGCGCCCGCGGCGGCCGAGAATCGTGTGCACAACCGGCCGGACGGGGAGGAGGCCGATACGGCCGCGGCTTCGGAGACGGAGAGGGAATCGGAGTCGCCCAACGAGACCGCACCGTCGGACGAGACCGGGAAGGCGCGCGAGGATGACCAGGGTAAAGAGTCCGAGTCGACGTCGTCAACGGAGCAACCGGCGGCTGCCGTGGTCACGGCGTCGCTCGAGCAGCGCGTATCGGACAACGAAGGCAAAGCCGAGAGGACCGCAGGCGACGGAGAAGAGACCTCCGAGCAAACGCAGGACGGGAAGGCCAAGCTCGAGTCCGAACTGGCAAAGCGGGGCGCGGCCGCCGCGCCCAAGTCGGTCGCCCGGGCGAACACGGCCCGGCAGCTCGACGCCGCAGCCGAAACGCCGGCCGAGTCCGCCGAAGGCGAGCAGGAACCGGACGAGGCCCCCCAGCCCGAAGGGAAAGGCAAGGCCAAGTCACTGCGAGAGCCGGTGCTTTCTCGCGCCGATACCTCGCGTCAGACAGACGGAACCGCCAAACGATCCGACGAGCCGTCGGGGCGACAGGCCGCATCGCCGGGCGAACCGTCGAGCGAGCCGGACGAGCCCTCGGGCCGCTCGGAACGCGCTGCCGAGGGCGGGGAACCGAACCCGCGCCGCGTCGCCACGGCGGCGCTGGAACCGCTCGCGCAGACTTCGGCGGGGAACACCTCGGCGCGGCGCGACGTCGCCCCGGCCGATGCGGCAGCCGGCGCCGCGGCATCGCTCACCGACGAGAACGATTCGACCCGCACGAATGAGCCGCACGCCCAGGGTGCGAAACCGCTTCGCGGCCTCGAGGCCGAGCCGAAAGCCGACGCGCCGTTGCGCGTGACGACCGAGGCGCGGTCCGGCCCCTCGTCGGTGCGGCCGGCCGGGTCGGCGCCTGAAGCGGGCCAGGTCGACCGCGCGCGGTTCGTGCAGCGGGTTGCCCGGGCGTTCGAGGCCATGGGGGGGCGCCAGGGCGTCGTGCGCTTGCGCCTGCACCCGCCCGAGCTGGGCTCGCTGCGCCTGGAGATTCAGGTGCGCGGCGGAATGATGCACGCCCGGGTCGAGGCCGAGAACGCGGCGGTTCGCAACCTGCTCCTGGACCAGCTCCCGCAGTTGCGCGACCGGCTGGCCCAGCAGGACATCAAGATCCAGCAGTTCGACGTGGCCCTTTCGGACCGCTCGGCGGGCGAGACGTCGCAGCAGCCGACCCACCACGCGCCCGGCGACGGGGAGCGCTCCGGCCGGGACGCTTCGTCGTCGAGGACCGAAGGCCGCGCGGCCCCGGAGGACGCCCCGTCCGCGATCGAAGTGCCCACGTGGCCGGGCGAGGGAGGACGACTCAACGTGTTGATCTGACCCGGAACCGAGAAAGGAAACACGCGATGCTGACCGACACCATCGGGGCCCTGGGCACACAGGGCCAGCAGAACACCGCCGGCACGGACGCCTTTGCCCAGGTGGACTTAAACGACTTCATCAAGCTGCTGGTCACGGAGCTCCAGCACCAGGACCCCCTAAATCCCATGGACAACCAGGAGATCCTCCAGCAGATCAGCCAGATCCGCGAGATCGAATCGAACCAGCGGCTGACCGATACGCTCGAATCCGTGCTCCTGGGGCAAAACGTGGTGACCGCCAGCAACCTCATCGGCCGCACCGTGGTGGCGCTGTCCGACGAGGGCGACCGGGTGACCGGCGAAGTCGACCGGGTGTCGATCGAAGACGGCGTCGCCCGGCTGCACGTCGCCGAGCACACCGTGCCCCTGAAGAACGTGGCCGAGATCGTGGGTGGAGCGGGGGACGGAGGCGAGAGCTGAATGTCGAATGCTGAATATCGAATATCGAATGTCGAATATCGAATGTCGAATATCGAATGTCGAACGATGAATGATGAATGATGAAGTGCGAAGGAATGACTCAGCGAAAGGTGCCGTGCGATGTGAGGTGCGAGCCCCGCGACGACCCGAATCCACACCCAGTCAACCATACTTAGACATTCGACACTTCAACACTCGATATTCGACATTCGACATTCGATATTCGTTCTTCCAACAGTCCCGCAAACCACAACTTTCCACTAACCCACAACCCTAACGAGAGAGAATAAACCATGGGCCTTGCATCCGCACTGAACACGGCCTTGACGGGCCTTTCGGCCGCCGAGACGACGATCGACGTCGTGGGCAACAACCTGGCCAACGCGAACACCGTGGGCTTCAAGGCCTCCGAGGCCAACTTCGCCACGCAGTTCCTGCAGACGCAAAGCCTGGGCTCCTCGCCCTCGGCCTCCAGCGGCGGAACCAACCCCCGGCAGATTGGCCTGGGCACGATGGTCGCCGACATCTCGCCCAACTTCAACCAGGGAACTATCGAAATCAGCTCCAGCCCCACCGACCTGGCCATCCAGGGCGACGGCTTCTTCCTGGTCGAGGGGGGCTCCGGCGAGCAGCTCTACACCCGGAACGGCATCTTTCGGATCAACTCCGAAAACAACCTGACGACCATCTCCGGCAACCGGCTCTTGGGCTACGGCATCGACGACCAGTACCAGATCCAGCAGACCACGCTGGGGTCGCTCGAGATCCCCCTGGGGGCCGCGGCCGTGGCCCAGCCCACCTCCAACGTCTTCCTGGAGGGCACCCTCTCGCCCACCGGCGACGTGGCCGACACCGCCGAGATCATCCGCACCGGCGTGCTCGGCGACGCCTCGTACACGGCCCCCGGCAGCGGCGCCAGCATCGGGCTGAGCAACCCGCCCAACGTGACCGGCCCTCCGCCCACCATCGCCACGGGTGCGACCACCGGCGGCTCGCTTGCGCCGGGGGGGATTTACCAGTACCGCGTCGTGTTCGGCGACGGGCTGGTCGGATCGATTACGGACAGCGAAGGCGTCGCTTCCTCCGACGTCGGGCCGGTCACCCTGGCCGGCGGCGAAGACAGTATCCAGTTGACCAACATTCCCGTCGACGGCGCGGGACACTACTCCACCCGGCGGCTGTATCGCTCGGACGACGGCGGGGCCACCTACCATTTCGTCGCCGAGATACCCGACAACGTGACCACCACCTACACCGACGGGCTCTCCGACGCCGATGCCGCGCTGAACCCGCTGCTCGACGAATCGGTACTCGCGGGCAGCAACCGGTACACGTACTACGTGACGTTCGCCGACGCGGCGGGGGGACCGGGCGTGGGTACGGAGAGCCGCCCTTCGGGCGAGATCGGCCCCATCAACGTGACCGACGGCCGCATCCAGCTCCGCGACCTGCCCGTCGACACCAGCGGCCAATGGAGCGTGCGGCGCATCTATCGCAACCTGTCGAGGGATGACAACGAGTTCCACTTCGTCGGGGAGATCAACGACGCCACGTCCGCTGGCCTAACGTTCACCGATTCGGCGAGCGACGCCACGATCGCGGCCAATCCCCAAATCGACCTCGACGGCCCGCGGAT
>Ga0180434_10006851_pt1 | contig 13002 bp, 10 predicted proteins | sample SS_ome_7_FD_132453 | JGI IMG/M metagenome (GOLD analysis project Ga0180434, IMG submission 132453) | Hypersaline lake sediment archaeal communities from the Salton Sea, California, USA - SS_1_D_2 metaG | ecosystem: Environmental > Aquatic > Non-marine Saline and Alkaline > Hypersaline >... | reverse complement strand
CGAGAACGATCCCTTTGTCGAGTTGATCCTCTTCCCAAAGGTCCACGGCGGTTACGCAGGCGGGCTGGTTCGCTTCACGGCGCATCCTGTCGTGTGCAGCGCGGGCTACTGGAAGCCCAACCTCGGGCGCGACTATCCCGGACCGCTGTGCGACCGGCTCAGCGAGCAGTTCGGCTGCCCGATTCTGTTTCTGCAAGGCCCGTGCGGGGACCACCGCACGCGGCACCGGGACGTCGGCATTGCAGAACGGGACCGTATCGGCCTCGGGCTCGCGGAGTCCCTCGTCGCTCAACTCGATGAGACGCGGACGTTCCCGTTTGACCGTCTCGACCACGCGTCCCGAAGCGTCATGTGTCCGCTGAGCAAAGAGGTGCCTGATTCCGCAGGAGACGCGAATCGCGGGGCCCGCGAGATCAGGAAGCAGCTTGAACAGTTGCCTCATGGAAAAGAGTGGCTTACAAGACGAAAAGAGCTCGCCGAGCTTAACGCGTTTTATCACAATGCTGCGCGGGTGCTGACCGGCTCCTCCTACCTGACCAAGGAAGAAGCTGAAAATCGACAGGCCGCTCTGATTGTCTCGCACATCGCGTTCGGTGACGTACATCTGCTCAGCTTTCCGGGAGAGTTGTTCAGCACGGTTGCCAAAGGGCTTGACCACGCGGCCGACGGTCCGACCGTCGTAGCATCGTTCGCGGACGGCGTCACGGGGTACCTGATGCCACGGAACGACCTCGCCGAAGGCGGCTACGAATCCACGTGGGCGCTGTTCACCCCTGAATCCGTCTCAGCACTAAAGACAACCGTCCTCGAACTCATCCGCCAGTGCGAATGAGCAACTGAGTGCCAAATAGATATGCCAGCCGGCGGGGTGCCAACCGAATATTTTGGTGGCGGCATCCACAAGCATCTGTTGACAGAGCATCGCGCTGAGCACTAAAGTATGCGCGGGATATGTATGTTTCAAGGATGTCAGGCTTTATTCTTCCGTGACGGGTACAAGGCGCCCGTATACGACGCTCGGCAACAAAGAAAGGGGGAATGTACCATGCGCAAAAGACTAGGGTTCACACTGATAGAGCTGCTCGTCGTCATAGCTATCATCGGGATACTGGCGGCGATACTGCTGCCGGCGCTCGCGAGAGCACGCGAGGCGGCCAGACGGGCAAGCTGTGCCAACAACCTGAAACAAATGGGGTTGGTATTCAAGATGTACGCCAACGAGTGGGACGGGAGGTTCCCGATGGTATCACCGTACCTGAACAACGATAGCACCGAGGAGTGCAACGTGCCCAACGATCATGTGCTGTTCTTCTTCGGGCCCTCGCTTTACCCTGAATACCTCACCGACGTGAATGTGATTGCCTGTCCTTCGGACACGGATGGGAAAGCCGCCGTCGAAGCGGGCCGGTTCAACATTGGAGGTAACCCTGACAACCCGATCAACCCGTGCCGTATCGAGTATGTCTCGTACAATTATGTTGGATGGGCCATACTCCCGTCGCTGTACCTCGCCGCTGGTGTCGATGAGAACGTGCCGAATCCCGATCTGTCCAGCTTCTACGTGGAATTCGTCGCGCAAGTGCTCGATCTATACACCAATCCGGCGCCGACACGGGAGGAACAGGTGCGGAAGTTCGACAGCGATATCGCCGCCGGCGACAGAGTGGCGTACCGTCTTCGCGAAGGTATCGAGCGGTTCTTTATCACGGACATCAACAACCCGGCCGCCAGCGCCATAGCGCAGAGCGACCTTGCGGTAATGTTCGACCAGGTGACCACCATCATTGAGGATTTCAACCATATCCCCGGCGGTGCCAACGTGCTCTACATGGACGGCCATGTGGAATTCATCCGTTACCCCGGCGACCATCCCGCGAACACCACCTTTTCGTGGCTCCTGGGGTACATGAAAGATTTTCTGATACCGTAAGGTCACCTGTACTGTCTGCAGTGCTCGGGGTCAGTCGGCGTGCGTGTCTTGCGAGGTCTGTCTTGACCTGTACCCGCACGGGCCAAGATCGCTATTGCAGATGATGTATATGAAGTGAGGGAGAACCGCGACCGGCGGCGTCGCTAACCTGAGAATGACGACAAGTGGAGAGGTGTTGAACAGCAGGCATCCTACTCCTCCTGCCAGAGCCAGCAGCCCGGAAAGCACATCGAGCAACAACGGCTCGTCCTTGCCGGGGTAAGCGTTAAACATCCGCAGCACGAATCCGACAAGAAACGCGGCTCCGCCAATAAGAAACATCGCGCAGGCGAGCACGGGAAATGCAAGGAGGATCAATTCCACTATCGCGATAATGATCACCCATTGAACGAGATGATCTTTCTGATTCCGTGTAAACGGCAACCATCGCACGCTGATCGTGTCTCCCGTGCAAGCAGAATCTCGCGCGTCATTCACCGTGGTTCCAGTACAAGACGGCGGGTTCGGTCATCCTTATCCAATACCCGTAACCGGGCGCGAAATAGTGCAGGTCGCTGAATGCCGGCAGACCGGGATGCCACGTATGCGCACCGTCGATGTCGAACCCTACCACCAGGTGGTACATGCCGTCGAAAGAGGCGAGCACACTCCCGACTGATGCCACCTGGACAAACTGGTCCAGGTCGTCGGGGATCGGCACGCTGGGCGGCTCATCGGAATCGTAGTAGCACGTATCGCTCCAGTTTCCTACGAGATTCCACCCGGCATGAACCGGCAGCCCGGCAGCGGTATCCGCTCGCTGACCGGAAAGCACCAGTTCGCCCGGCTCCGCCATCCGTATCCAATACCCGTAGCCGCACGCGATGTAATGGAGGTCGGCGGCCATGGGCGACGCAGGGATGTATCTGTGATGCCCGTCGACGTCCAGACTCCTCATCAGTTTGTATTCCCCAACTATGATGGAGTCGAGCACCGTACCGATGTCATCCACATGGATCAGCGTGACATCCGGCAGTAGCGGCACGTCCGGTGGTTCAGGCGTGTCGTAGTAACACACATTGACGGGGAAGCTCACGAGGTTCCACCCTTTCTGTAACGCCATCCGCCACTCGAGGACACCGTACAGGTCCACGTGCCACTGGTCGTCGGCCGCTGTCCATTGCGGCGGTTCCGGACCGGTCTGCACCACACACGTCGGTGTGACCTCCTGCCCCTCACTCGCATCCCAGAGCATGAACGTTATCGGATCGCCTGGTTCAGCACCTTCGTCCACGATCGGCGTCGCCGGGTCGTCGCCATAGACCGGCATGAATCCATACTCTCCTGGAACATTCACGTAGCACACGCCGCACAGCACGCCATCGGGATCAAATGCGGCAACTTCATCGCCGGGTTCTGCGGGAATACCGTCAATTGTCGCCAACCCGTAGAACTCCACCCATCTGTCGGTCGGGATCACGTCATCGTCGTTCCAATGGGCTACTCGTATTGTGGCCGTGGTGGTGGCCGGCTCCGAATCCGTCTCGCCGTCGTTCACCACCAACGTCACGATGCAGATGCCCTCGCTCATATAGATGTGCGTGGGTGTTTCGCCCGTACCTTCCGGCGAGCCGTCACCGAAATCCCACCGGTACGTCAACGGGTCGCCCTGCGGATCGCTCGAGCCGGAACCGTCGAACTGCACCGGTTTACCGACATGACCGTGGTACGGACCGTCCGGATCCGCCGTCGGTGCCTGAATCGCCAGATGAACCGAGACAGTGATCACCGCCACGGGACTCGGCGACGGCGTCGGGTCGGACGTCACGATGCCGCACACGAGCAGCACGGTAACGATAAGATACAGAACGTGAACCTTTTTTCTCATGTCTCGGTCACCGGCACCAACGTTCTACTCCGCATTATCCTTTTTCTTGGTCTCCACCTGGACTCTTACGAATCCTGCACGCCCTTGATCGGGCTCGATCAAGAGGATCTCCTCCCATTTATTGTCGAAATAAGCCCTATCTGCCGGTATCTTCAGCTCCAGGTTAAGTACAGCACGTTCTCCGGCTTTGATCGTGATCGTGTCCTGCGAACGCCCGATCCACGTCGCATCCGGTATGACACTGTAGAACCGTGTCAGATAGGAATTGAATCTGGTGTCGTCCTTCTCAAACAGCGAGCTGATCGCATAGGTGTGCGACGTGTTGTCGTTGTTGTACAGCATGACCTGCGCTGTCCGGCTCGTTCCGGGAACTACATTGTCAAACCGGACCATGCTCGGTTCCAAACCGAGCAGCCCGTACGGCTTCGTCGTCATACCGACTTTACTTTTCGTCTCGATTTGCACGCGGACATCCACCGCCAGCGCAAGACCCCGGCCCGGTTTGCCGCCGACGTTGAGCGTGACCACCCAGTGCTGGTTATAGTACTGCACCTCGTCAGGAACCTTCATGTACAGGTTAGCGTACGCCTTGCTGTTTGGCTCCACAGTGATCTCGTTCATCTCAAACCAGCACCATGTCGCATCGGGTATCTCGCCATACCCGGTCTCCCACCGTCCGCGCTCCGAGGGACGGTGCGTGGAGAGGTTCCACGTCCGGCTCACGTCACTATCATTGTAAACGGTGAGCCTCACGCCGGTCTCCTTGTAAATATCATAAAGCCTGCCAGGTTCCACGTTATGCACGATGAACCGTGCAGGCGACACTTTCAGGCTCGCCGCTTCCAGTCGGCCCACCACACCGAGCACGAGAACCACGACAACACCGATGCGGGTCGTTCGCCTCATCTCTCAACCTCTCCAATCTATGAGTGCAGAGGATCGCTCTGCGGACCGGTTTTCCACGGCCCGCAGAGCAGCCCGTCAAACCGCCGACTTAGGGTGACGCACTGGCCGTAATCGTAATGGTGAAACTGTGGTCGGCACCACCGCCTTGGTTATCATCACTGGGCGCATGATACGTAAGATCGAACGCGTGCCCAGCTTCCGACGCCAGGGAGCTAGTCAGCGGCACCGGTGTCGTCTCCAGAGCATCCTCGCTCACGTCGCCTTCGTCGAGGATCACCGAGAACTGATCAAGGTCGGCTGTCGCCCCTATGTTCCAGCTGTTAGCCCCGTTAGCACCCGTGATCGTTAGGTCTTCGGTCACGTTGCCGTCATTCGTCGCTGTGAACGATTCCGGCCCATTTGTGCCGTTCAAGCTGATGGCGCCAATGTTCCATGCAGCCGGTGAAACAGAAACCGAAACGACCGACGTCAGCGAGACGGTAACGGTGATGGTATCCGTCTCCGCAGCCCACGCCCGGCCGGTCAGGCCGACCAGGGCCAGTGCCACCACTAACAACAATGTTCCTCTCTTCATTTCTCGTCCCTCCATACTGTCACCTCAACTCCTCTCCACCAACGCATGGCACACCTCACGGCGGGTGCCGTGCCGCCTTCAGGGTGAGCTTCTTCACCGTTCATCCCTCCTTTCTTTGTTTCCTCTAAACTCGATTCCGTTAGCTTATGGCACATACTCTGATGCCTTCACGGTAATCGTGAAATCCTGAGGGAGACCTCCTCCATAGCTGTCACCGTTCGGCGCGCTGTACCGTAACCCGAGCGTTTCCGTATCCGATACGGCCACATCGGTCGCAAACGCCTGCTCACTCGTTGACAGGACGGTTTCATATGTCCCGTCGTCGTCCTTATCCACCTCGACCTTGAACGCGTTCACCCCGGCCTCAGAGGCGAGCGTCCAGCCGTTGCTCCCGTTGCTCCCGAAGATCGCGATGTCTTCCGCCACACCGCCCGTGTTCTCGACCGTAAACGTGCCGGACTCTCCGACATAGCCGAGCAGTTGCGAGCCAATCGCCCAGGCATCCGGCGTGACCGTGATCCCGATCTCGCTGATGAATACCGTGCCGACTACCGGTGTAACAGCCTCCGTATCGCCTGCCATCAGTGAACTGTCTCCGCCGAGATCCACTCCGACGTTGGTCTCGTCAACATCGAACACGTAGGTTTCGCCATGCTCGCCGAGCAGAGAAGCGTTGAAATAGATACTGACAGTGTATTCCGCGTAGCTTGCCTCTCCAACGGTATCCAGTTGGGCGACGCTGTCGCTGTTCGCCGCGGCGCCGAACACGATCTCGGAATTCGTGATTGAGGAAGCGGTCGCTACCTGCCCCACACCGTCACGCCCCAGTTCTGCCCAGGCGATATCGTTGGCGGCTTCTCCGGCGGTACCGCCGACGCTCACCGCGACCCGGTCAATCAGAGCGTCCAGCCCATCCTCGCCGTGATCCGTAATCCTGAACTTCAACACGCTCATCTTCTCAGGCTCGGTATCGTTCCAGGCCTGTAAATCCGTATCCGGTTGCGGGCTCGAGTGGGCATCGACGGTGCACAGCGAGCGCACGGCCCGGTAGGCGTTGGCCCGCCCGGCGCCGGTCACGTCATCAACGCCGGCGGCGCCGATATCGTCGGCTGTGTTGCGCACGATCGCTTTCACCTGGCCGGGCGTCAGGTTAGGATTCGCCGACAGCAGCAGCGCAGCAACAGCCGCTACCTTGGGTGTGGACGAGGACGTGCCGCTGAAGTCATGGGTATAGTCGGCGTCGCTCAGGTCGGTGGACCCGTCATTGTATCCGTCCGCGCCCTGCCGGTCGGTGGTGTAGCTCCAGCATCCCGGCACGCAGATGTCAGGTCCGTCGCCCACGTAACTCGAGCCCCAGTAATACTGACCGTCGCTGCTCGAGGCGTTCTTGTGCTGATCCGTCGGGCTGGAGGCGCCCACGCAAATCACGTCGGTCGAACCGGTAAGCGAGCCCGGGTAGACCACCTCGTACGTCCAGGGCGATCTATCCGGCCCGTTGCCCGCCGCAAAGACCACCACCCGACCGGCGCTCAAGGCGTCGGTGATAGCATTCGTAATGTCAGTCGACGGCGCTCCTATCCACCCCCACGAATTGCTCAGGACGTGCGCGCCATGCGCGACCGCCACATCAATGGCGCTGGCAAGATCGGCGTACGTAATTCCCCAGTACACCGGCATGATCTTGGAGTTCGGTGCCACACCGATGACGCCCGTCGCGTTGTCTCGAATCGCCCCTGCCTCGCCCGCGCAGGCTGTCCCGTGATCGCCCCTTGCTCCGCCTCCGACCGAGCCATCGCTATCATATCCTGTAACCAGATTCAGGTCGGGATGCGTCAAGTCGACGCCCTCGTCAATCACCGCAACCACGACGTTCTCGGACATCCCATAAAGTCCCCACGCTTCTGAAGGCGTGGCGTGCAGATCGTTGTCGTCATTACTCAGTCCGGCGATCTGACCGACATTCATCAGGTCCCAGTGGCGCGCGCCGAACGTGTCGTTTCCGACCGGATCGGTGTCCACCTCAGTTGTGCCCAGGATAAGAATATCGTCGAGGTACGCGCCCTCATACTGATCGACGTTATCCGAGTCGTACCAGAAATCAAAGAACGCGTTGGCGACGCGGTAGCTCTCAGGTACGCGAAATACGCACTTGCGCCACCCGTTATCCGTCGTGGGATCCGTCGTGCAATCGCCGGAAGCGTACGTGGCCAGTAACTGGCCCACGCCATAACCGGCATCCCTGTCGAAGACGTAGACGCTCGGGTAGTCGTAAAGCGTGCCACCCGGGTCCGGTCTAAGATCGTTCTTGGCATAAAACCAGAGCTCCACGTAGACCTCTTCGTAGCCGGTCAGATTGTAATCGGGCGACCGCAGGACCGCCTGCATTCTTTTCGGTGCAGGACCCGGAGCAGGCACGCCCGAACCTCCGGACTGTGCGCAGTAGAGAGAATACGATCCGCCGTGACTTCGATAGCTGGTCCTGCCCCAATACGCGGCAGCTCCTCCCGTGAAGTAACTGGCCACCCATCCCGCCGGAGGAAAACTCGACGACTCGCAGTCGATGCTGGCAATTGCTGTCCACGAAGGCGAGTTGTGGCGGACAATAGGAGCAGAGGCATCCATCGTGCCTGAACCGCTTGGAACTTGCCCACCCAATGCCGAATCCCCCGCCTGATTCGCCGGGACCACTTCCTCCGCGACGAGCGGGCCAGTCCGGTACGTGTCCGTTATCGGCTCAAGCCTTATGACGATGTGGTTCGGCTCAGCAAAGGCGATCCGACCGAGTTCTGCGAGGAATTGCGCGACATCATAGCAGCGACCGTTTGAGGGAGTCCTGAGCGTAACGATAAAGGAGTCTTTCCGATGCTCCCTAACGTCGGTTATCCCGAGGCTCGCCGTGTAAGGGGTAAGGTAGCCCCGGGCTTCCGCCAGTGTTGTGGCCTCATTGAAGCCGACAATGACCTCCTTCGACGGGATCAGCAGAGCCGGTCCCTGCTCGAATACCGGCTGGACGATGCCGACCGCTTTCTCGGCGAGCATTTGAATCTGCTCCGGGAGATTCAGCGGCTGATCTGTTCGATCTCGCACAGGAGCGCGACGATAAAGGCCGAGTCCCGCGGATCTGAGCGCATGACGGTCGCTCAGCGGATCGCGCCTCAACCTGTTATTTCGTATCCAATCTGAGAAGGTTCCTGTCCCCTCCTCAAGCGCTACAAGCCTGTTGCTGGGATCTAACTCGATCCGTTGGCCTTCATAATAGTACTCATATTTTTTAGACCGGCCGGCGGATTCATCACCCTGATCGGTGTCCCCACGCCTCTGGGCCAGCGCCGATTGAGCTGAGTAAGCGCAGAGGAGCCCAACCACCGTCAGTACGAGGCCTAACGCCCAAAGACGCCTCCTGAGCATGGCCCCGCCCCCATTAAGACGCCCGTATCTCCCGGATCCTAGCATGCGTCTTTCCACCCGGCTCTCCGTAAATGCGACTGCCTGCTACTCCAAACGTGCCCGCACAAGCACGCGACCGGCATCACCGGCCCCTGTTGGCTGCCGATTCCCCCCACCGCCGAGCAACTGCCGCTCTCTGCTCAAGAACGCACCGCAAATACTTTCACCTCAAAGGCAAATCGCAGGCGATTCGGATTGTTGAACTGGACTGTGAATCCCACTGATTCACCCGGCGATAGTACGCCGTCCCCTAACTCGTCATCGAGGTCAAACGACGGTTCCCCTTCCGGTGTAACGCCGTCAGCGTTTACCACCGTCACGTCCGGACTGGAGATGTTGTCGATGACCGCGGTCATCGGCGACAACAAGTCGCCCGCGGAGATGTTTGTAATGGTTACGGTCATCGTCGCGACGCCCGTCACGCGGTCCAGGTGCATCTCCGACCGGCTCTCACTGATCAAACCGGTGACATCCTCAGGCAGGCTGACCGTACTCAGGTTTACGTTCCAGACATCACCGTCGTTCGTCCATTGGGGCGGCTGAGGTCCCGTTATGGCCGTTGCAGCACACGGTAGCTCGCACCCTTCACTCGCGTCCCACGCAACGAGCGTAAGTGCGTCTCCTACACCGGCACCTTCATCCACGTCCGGAGTCGTCGGGTCATCGCCGTAAACGTGCAGGAAACCGTACGTTCCGGCTATGCGTACAACGCATGCGCCGCAGAGTACCCCGTCTGGATCGAATACGGCGATCTCGTCACCCACCTCGGCCGGCGCACCTTGAACTGTAAGATTCGTTCCGTAGAGATCGACCCATACGTTGGATACCGTGTTGTCAACGAAATGGAGCGGACCAATCGACTGCACAGTCGGAGCGACCAGAAACACGACTAAGATCACCACAGCGAGGAGTAACGGAAAGCTCACCTTGAAGTCTGTTCTTCCAAACACCGGCCTTCTCCTTTGCTGCGTTTTCCCCCGAAGAACCAACTGCCAGTGCAACCTGGCACCCCAGAAGCGAGTGCCTGTGCTAGCGAGCCCACCTATACAGGCTCTGGACGTACTTCACGCCGAGCGAACCTTTCTGGTCATCCGGCGGGTTGCCGCAAGCCCGAGAAGCGTCGCGCCCAGCAACAATAGCGATGATGGCTCCGGTATTGGAGTTAGCGCAAGGTTGGAGATCGTCGCGTAAGAATCAGCAGCCAGATCGTAGGCGTTCAGGTCAAACTCGAGACCTACAATGCTCATGTCAAGGTCGGCGAGCTCCCACGTTATCGTGCCGAAACCGGTCTCCTCAACGAAAACCTCCGCGAGCACAGCGCTCGGACCGATCCCGGAATCATACAGGTAGGCGTCCAACACGTCGTCGTTTCCCTCGCCCTCGACGAAGTCATACGAAAAGGTGAGCGTCAGCATCCCTGTAACGTCAAGCGCGTCGTGGTAAAGCCAGACGCTCGACAGGTCGGGATCTTCGTAGATCGTGGAGTAGGATCCGTCCGGCGAGACAAAGACATCGTAGTCCGGGTCTGCCGTGAACGTGGTGAGGTCGATTGGTATGGCTGCTGCCGCGCCGCAAAATAGAGAGACGAGTAGTGCCGTAAAGAGAATACGCCTCATTCTGAACTCGCCTTTTCGTCGTCGCAGGTTTGCCGCAATTCCGAGCCATGCGGAATTGCTGAACCCGACGTGCTACCCTGCCCCCGTTAGAGAGGTTGGCTATAGGGTACCATAGATCAGCGTTTCGATCAAGGAGCAATTGCCCCGAATCCCCCGCACGTGAGCCCGCGAGAGGTGCCGGCAACGATGGAAGGATTGACAACGCGCGCAACTGCGGTCATAATGGTGACGAGCGAGCCTGCGCCCGGTCCGGCGCTGTCAGAGACAGATTCACGGTGAGGGAGGATGGCAGAGGCTTCGGACAACAAGAAAGCGATGCCAGTCGCAGGTGCACGGTGAGAGGACCTTTGTATCGACGAGAATTCCTGAAAGCTGCAAGTTTGGGCGCTGCGGCAGGCGTTACAGCGCCGATTCTGCCGGCGTCGACGTGTGAGGTGGACGCCGACACGACGTGGCGGATGCGACTGTCCACCTCGTCGATCCATTTCATGCAGGTGCCGATAGAGCAGGCGTGTGAACGGATTGCGCATCTGGGGTTCGAGGCGATCGACATCTGGTCGGCTCATGAGGGATGTCCACACCTGGACGATGTGGCAGACCGTCTGGGCGCGGTCGGTCTGAAAGAGCTGCTGGCCGAACACAAACTGACCCTGTTTGCGTTTTCGGTCTATCGAGGTGGGTACCGCCGGTACGCGGAGCTGCTGGGCACGGCGGGCGGCGGTGTGGCTGTTCGAGGGAGCGACGCGCCGTGCGACCCTGAAGAGCTAACCGCCCGCATGCGCCGGTTTATGGAGGGGCTGCAGCCTGAACTGGAACTGGCTGAGAAATACGACTCCTACATCGCGATCGAAAACCACGGCAGCGCATTGGTTGACTCGCTCGATTCGCTCAAGGCATTCGTGGATATCAACACCTCGCCGAGGCTGGGAATTGCACTCGCGCCGTACCATATCCAGACGCGCAAAGCTTCCGTGCCGGAGGCCATCCGCATGTGCGGTAACCAGCTTTTTTTCTTTTACGCCTGGCAGCATTATCCCGGCTCACAGCAGCTTCCGGGCATCGGCCCGACGGATATGACGCCGTGGATCGAAGCTCTGGCGGATATACAGTATCGCGGCTACGTCAATCCTTTCATGCACGGACATCCGGATGTGGATGTGATGATGTCGAATCTCGCCGCATCGAGGGATTATTTGAGGACGTGTTACGCGGAATTGAAGCGCAAGACATAGCGGTTAATCACGTAGGCATCAAGAAGGGGAGGAAACTGTCATGGATCACAAGCCGGAACTACGGGATGAAGCGAGAGACTTGACCCGTCGCGATTTCGTGCGCCGCAGCGCAATGGGCGCAGCAGGTATCGCTGTGGGGTTGGTCGGCGCTGGCTGCGTGACTGGCCGCCACGATAAGACTGCCGTTGTTAAGACCCGCAGCTACAACCCGGAGATGGAGTATCGTCGGCTTGGCAAGACCGATCTCTGGGTCTCCGCTGTATGTCTCGGCGGACACTGGAAGCGGATCGATGCAATGGTGCCGGACGTTTTCAAAGCGCAAGGCTGGCTCAGCGCCGACCTGGATAGCTCCGGCTTCAAGAAGAACCGCCGCGACGTTGTCACCCGCTGCATCGAATCCGGCATCAACTACATCGACGCCTGCACCATTCAGGAGATACTGGCATACAGCGAGGCGCTCAGAGGCAGGCGCGATGCGATGTACCTCGGCTTCTCGTGGTACCAGGAGGAGATGCGGAACGAGAAACGCCGCACCGCTGACGCGCTCCTCAGAAGCCTGGACAGAGGTATGAGCATGGCGAAGCTCGATTACGTCGATCTGTGGCGGATCACTATGCACGAGCAAAGCGGCAAACATACCAATGCCGAGGTTGACGAGATGATGGCTGCTCTCGAGAAGGCCAGGCAGCAGGGCAAAGTCCGCTTCACCGGTCTCTCGTCCCACGACCGACCGCATATCGCGTGGATGATCGAGACGTACCCGGACGTGATCCAGGTTGTCGTGACCCCCTACACAGCCAAGACCAAGGTGCTTCCGAAGCACAGTCTCTTCGACGCGGTAAACCAATATGATGTCGGGGTGTTCGGCATCAAACCGTTCGCATCCAACTCGTTGTTCAAGGGGAACAGTTCTCCCGGCAACCCTCACGCCGATGAAGACGACAGGCTGGCGCGGTTGGCCATACGCTATGTCTTATGCAACCCGGCAATAACCGCGCCGATACCGGGACTGATCAACACCCACCAGGTCGACAACGTCGTGAAGGCCGTCAAAGAGCGGCGGGAACTCGACGTTGCCGAAGCGAAAGAGCTCGAACAGGCCATGGAGCTGGCCTGGGCCAACCTGCCGGCGAACTACCAGTGGTTGAAGGATTGCGAGTACGTCTAGAGACAGTCGGCTGTATGGCGGATCATCTCGGCTGAGCGAAAGCGGTGATGTTGCTCGCCGCAAAGAATCGAATATGAAGCATGTGTCACGAAATTGGTTGTTCCTGCTTGTGCTCGGTGCCGCCATATTCTCAGTGGTGGCCTGCAGGTCGACAATCAGGCAGAAGCCCCTCTCCGATCGGCCGCCCGAGATCAGCACAGAGCCCGCAGTGAGCAGCGAGAAAACGCCGTCGCCCTCCGACGCGGCTGACGCTCGGACTGTG
>Ga0180434_10006850_pt1 | contig 13003 bp, 7 predicted proteins | sample SS_ome_7_FD_132453 | JGI IMG/M metagenome (GOLD analysis project Ga0180434, IMG submission 132453) | Hypersaline lake sediment archaeal communities from the Salton Sea, California, USA - SS_1_D_2 metaG | ecosystem: Environmental > Aquatic > Non-marine Saline and Alkaline > Hypersaline > Sediment... | reverse complement strand
TTTCGCTGTGGTGCGGCGCAAGGTTGGTGGCTGGCTCATCCCGCTCATCTCGGGGCTGGCGTTTCTTGCCTCCAACTATGTGTATCAGATCGGGCCGCTGTGCCGGATGCATATGACGATGGTCATGTTCGAAACGCTAGCCATCGCTCTTATCGCCGGGTTCGAACACCCTCGACACGGCAGGCGTAACCTCGCCCTGGGGCTACTCATGTTGCTCTGCGCCGGGTATACGAAGCAGATGGCCGTGTTCACCGTCGTCGCGGCTCTTTCCTACGTCTTTCTGCGTGATATCAGGAAGGCAGTCGCTGCCGGTGCGGCCCTGGTCGTCGTCGCTGGCGCTGTTTTCGTGTTTCTGAACGTCGTAACCAGAGGTCATTGGTGGGTCAACATTATCCAGGCCAACGTCAACGAGTTCGATTATCGTCAGACGATGTTCCTGTTTGGTCAATGGTTCCGGCTGCATACCGTTTTTGCTCTGCTGGCAGCGGGATACCTGGTCTACGAACTGTTCTGGGATCGGCTTTCGCCCTATTCACTCTGGTTCTTCTTCTCATTAGGATCTGGCGCGCTGAGCGGCAAGTGGGGAGCCGGCTTTGGGTACTTCACCACCGCCGTTGCCGCCGCTTGCCTTACGTCCGGTCTCGCGCTGGGCCATCTGCGGAACGCGGGTGACAGATTTCAGAGCGCGGCTGGCAAATTGCGGGACGCAGCTCCAGCGTTGTTGGCGCTTCTCGTGCCTCTCCTCTATCTGGTGCAGGCCCCGCGCATGCTCCACCTGCCCACGTCTGGCCCAGTCTTTGGATCGCTGGCTCGTGTGCTCGGCGTGGCTGACGAGTTGATCGAAGGTGATTGCGCTACGTTCCAGTATCATGACGCAATGGGCTATACACAGTTGGGGCATTTGCTCACAGAGGATGATTATGCGGCGGGTGAAGAGATCCTCGACTACGTCCGTACTGCCGACGGCCCTGCTCTTAGCGAGGAGGCGATGTTCAACTTGTTGGTCGGTGAGCAAGTAGTGACCAACCCTACCCAACTGCTCAATCTGTACAAGAATAATCTGCTGGATACGACCGACATCGTCGACCGCATCAACCAACAGGAGTTTGGCGTGGTCATCTTCCGCGCCCAGTTCTACCCCCAGCCGGTGCTCGAAGCCATCGGGCAGAACTACCAGCCCGTGGATCACCTGTGCATGAATGGTTTCTACTACCATATCCTGTGGCCGCATCGCATCTGCTCGCAATGATAACAGCTTGGCTTCGCCGGTCAGGCCGCTATGCGTCGGTTTGGCTGTTCTTCGCCTTCCTCGTCATCTATGGCCTCACGGCTGGCATCTCGCTGAGACGTCAATCGCTGGCCCCTCATTTCGTCTATCTGGCGGAATCATTCCTCCACGGGCGCCTGGACTTACTGCACGTCCCTGGCCCGCCCTATGACCTGACGCCCTTTGAAGGTCGCTGGTACGTATCGTTCCCGCCGATGCCGGCGGTGCTGATGCTGCCACTGGTGGCGCTGTGGGGACTGTCTGTCTCCGACATCGCTTTCAGCGTCCTGCTGGGAGCCTTGAGCGTAACGTTTTTCTGGCGTGCTCTGGCACGCCTGGGGATTGGAGGGCCGGGCTCTCGGGTCTGGCTGTGCGTGCTGCTGGGTCTGGGAACCCCGCTGTGGTATTGTGCAGCGTTGGGCTCCGTGTGGTATACAGCTCACGTCGTGGCCGTCGCCTGCTTGTGTCTGTACGCACTCGAGATGCTGGGACCGAACCGGCCCGTTTGGGCGGGGCTATGGCTGGGATTGGGCTTCCTGACTCGTGCGCCTGTTTTGCTGGCCTTCCCGCTGAGTATCGTGCCCGGCCTCCACAAGCTCCGAAATCACCGTCAGGTTGCTCGATTCCTGTCCCTATTTGCTGTGGGGGCAGCGCCGGCCCTATTCGGACAGGCAGCCTACAATTGGGCACGCTTTGGTAATCCGATAGACTTCGGCTACCGTTGGATGAACAGTCCTGGCCTGCTGCTGGAGCGCCAGGCGGCGTGGGGCCAGTTTAGCTTCCACTTCCTGCCGGAAAACCTGTACACGCTCCTGGTCCGCCCCCCGCTTGTATCGCTGAATCCCTTTCGCGTTGTGCCAGATCCGTGGGGGATGGGCCTGTTGTTCACGTGCCCAGCTCTGCTGTTGGGACTACAATGCTCGCGCTGGGACTGGAGGGGAGCTTTTGCGAAGGCTTGGCGACAACTTCCGGCACACAAGCAGACGTGCTTGCCGGCGAGGGCAACGTTTCCGGGGCTGCGCGTAACCCTCGCACAACTGCCTGGACGCTTAGGGCAGCGTGGGGCTCTGCGTCTGGGGTTGCTGCTCTCCATCGCGTTTATGCTGATACCCTCACTCCTGTATTTCAACACCGGGTCCTATCAGTTCGGCTACCGCTTTGCGTTGGATTGGTTGCCGTTGGGTGTGCTCCTGGTGGCGCTGCAGACGGGTGGTAGACTGCGCTGGTGGGGCAAGTTACTCATCGTTTTCGGTGTGCTTATGCAACTGTGGGGTGTGTTGTGGATGTATCCTAATTTCAACGGCCAGCCCTGGCATTGCCAGTACGTCCAACTGGCGCGCGATTTGTTTCGTTTGGTTGCTGATAGCTATTGACGCCCCACGGCGATGGGTTTATAATGAACACACGTTGGAGAAAGGATAGGCCTCTACCGATGGTTGGTATTCTCACAGATACAACTGCTAGCATCCCTGGGGAATTGGCCCGGGAGTTGGGCATAGAGATCGTGCCCTACTATGTCCACCGGGGGCTAGAAACCCTGCGTGACATGGTGGACGTCAAACCGGCGGAGTTTGCTCAGTGGTTGACCAGAGCGACCAAGTTGCCCACGACCTCGAATCCGGCCCCCGGTGACTACTTGATTGGACTGCGGCGCCTCGCGGAACGGGTCAATCGAATCCTAGCCCTTACTATGACCTCAAAGGGGAGTGGGGCCTATCAGTCCTGTCGGGCGGCTGTAGGTCTACTTAAGGAACAGGCCCCCGAGGTGCGGGTAGAAGTGGTGGATACACTGCAAGTGGCGATGTCCCAGGGGTGGGCCGCCATCGAATCAGCCCGGGCCGCACTGGCTGGTCTCAGCCTCGACGGCGTCGTCCAGAGCGCGCGCGAAGTGGCTCAGAAAGGGATGATGATCCAGACGGCTGATACGCTGCGTTACCTCTACATGGGCGGCCGCATTGGCAGAGCCCAGCACCTGGTCGGCTCGCTCCTCAACATCAAGCCCCTGATCGGGATGCAGAATGGGGTTATCGTGGCGCTAGGTACAACCCGCAGCCGACTCAAGGCATACAATCGGATGGTCGAATTGATGCAACAGAAAGTTGGGACTGGAGCGCGCATCAAGATCGCGTTTACCCACGTGGCGGCGCGGGAGCAGTTGGAGCAATTACGGGCGATGGTTGTGGAGCGCTTCGATTGTGTGGAGACGATCGTGACCGAACTTTCTCCCGCGCTGATCGTCCACACCGGGCCTGGGACGGTAGGTCTGAGTTTCTTCCCGGCATAGAACCGGCATTGCCAGTGTGAAGGGCCTCCGGCTTTGCCCAGGCCCTTCACACTCCTGCCTGTGTTTGTCCCAACAGCGTGTGTTCAGTTCACAAACTCCGGCTCGACGACGAGTTCCTCTGGTACCTCTTCACGTGACTTGCCTTGCCCTGGCTGCCGCTCGAAAACCAGGCCTTCTTCACCTGCATCGACGACGACCATGTCCCCGCTCTCAAAATCACCGCGCAACAATTTAATGCTGAGAGGACTTTCGACGTACCGTTGTAAAGCGCGGCGCAATGGCCGGGCACCAAACTGTGGGTCAAACCCTTCGCGCGCCAGCCACCGGCGGGCCGCTTCCGTCAGTTCCACTTCCAATCCTTGTTCCGCTAACCGGGCAGCGATCTCTCCCATTTGCAGATCCACGATTCGTTCCACATCTTCCACCGTCAGGTCGTTGAAGATAATGATCTCATCTACACGGTTGAGGAACTCGGGGCGGAAGGTTTTCTTGAGAGACTTTTCGATCTCACGGTGGCTTTCGCTCTCGTCTCGGCTATCCTCACCGGCTCGCAGAAATCCCAGCGTGCCTCCCCGGCGTGCGTATTCGGTCCCGATGTTCGATGTCATGATCACAACCGTGTTGCGGAAATCCACGATATGCCCTTGCCCATCGGTCAGCCGACCGTCGTCCAGAATCTGTAGCAGCGCATTCCACACGTCTGGGTGAGCTTTCTCGATCTCGTCAAACAGGATAACACGATAGGGCCGCCGTCGCACAGCCTCGGTCAGTTGACCGCCCTGTTCGTACCCCACGTAGCCGGGCGGTGCGCCGAAAAGGCGGCTGACGGTGTGGTGTTCCCGGTACTCGCTCATATCGATCCGTAGTAGGGCATCTTCGTCATCGAAGAGGAACCATGCCAGCGTCTTGGCCAGTTCGGTCTTGCCCACGCCTGAGGAACCCAGGAAGATGAAACTGCCGATCGGACGGCGTGGGTCCTTGAGCCCCGAGCGGGCTCGCCGGATGGCGTCGGAGACGGCAGCCACCGCCTCGTCCTGCCCAATGATCCGCTCGTGCAGGGCGTCCTCCATGCGCAGTAGCTTCTCGGCTTCGGTCTCCATCATTTGCGAGACTGGGATGCCTGTCCAGCTCGCCACCACCTCGGCGATGTCCTCTTCTGCGATCGTCTCGTCGAGTTGATGTTCTTGCTGCCACATCTCACGCTTGAGGTTGAATTCTGCCTGGACGTTGATTCGCTCTGTCTTCAGTTCGGCCGCTCTCTTGTAGTCCTCTACCGCGCTGGCAGCGTCAATCTCGGTCTGCAGGCGTTGGAGTTCCAACTGCATTGCCTTCAATTCGGGGGGAAGCGTGTATAGTGCCACGCGTAGTTTGGCTGCCGCCTCGTCCATCAGGTCGATCGCCTTATCGGGCAGGCGCCGGTCCGTGACGTAGCGGTGCGAGAGGCGCGACGCAGCCACAATTGCCTCATCGGAGATGTGCACCTTGTGATGAGCCTCGTAGCGGTCGCGCAACCCGTGCAGCATCTCGATCGTCTCCTCGACGGTTGGCTCCTCGACAAATACAGGAGCGAAGCGGCGCTCCAACGCACCGTCCCGTTCAATATACTGGCGATACTCGTCCAGAGTCGTCGCCCCAACGCACTGCAACTCCCCGCGGGCCAGAGCGGGCTTCATCATGCTGGACGCATCGAGTGCACCCATGCCCGAGCCTGCCCCCACCACGTTATGTAGTTCGTCGATGAACAGGATGATCTCACCTTCAGCGCGCTGGATCTCCTCAATTGCCCCTTTTAACCGCTCTTCGAATTCTCCTCGGAAGCGGGAACCCGCGACCATCGCAGCCAAGTCGAGTTGGACCACGCGCTTCCCCTGAAGGATCTCTGGTACGTCGTCGTTGGTGATTTTCTGGGCCAGACCTTCGATGATGGCGGTCTTTCCGACCCCTGGTTCTCCGATAAGAACTGGGTTGTTTTTCGTTCGGCGGCTCAAGATCTGGATCACGCGCAAGATCTCGTCGTCCCGCCCAATGACCGGGTCCAGCTTGACCTCACGCGCCATCTGTGTCAGGTCACGGCTGAATTTCTCCAACAGGCGGTAACGCGTCTCCGCCCTTCGATCGGTCACTCGCTGCCCTCCGCGGACATCTTTGATTGCTTCGTAGATGCGATCTTTGGTTGCGCCGCTCTCGCGCAGAATGCGGACTACGGGAGTATTGCGCTCGCTGGCAATCGCCAGAAAGAGATGCTCTGTCGAGATGTAATCATCCTTGAGTCGGTTCGCTTCGTCATTGGCCAGGTCCAGTACACGTTTGACCCGTGGAGTGATGAAGACCTGGCCCGCGCCGCCGCTGCCGTAGATACCGGCCTTGGGACTCGCCTTCAGCACGTCATCGAGGCGTTGTTGTACATGGTCAATGTCCACCCCCAGCCGCTCCAGAATCTGTGGAATCACACCCTCCGGTTGTTCCAGCAACGCCACCAGGATGTGTTCAATATCAACCTGCGTATGTCCGTAGCGTGCCATAACTTCTACTGCTCGCTGGGCCGCGTCTTGTGCGCGCTCGGTAAACCGGTCCAATCTCATCATTGCCTAACAATCTCCCTCATACGTACTCAGGCGCATACCCACAAGTCAAACCTAAGCTAGATTATACCGCACATCGTTGCATAGGACAAAGAGTCGGTGCCGGATCACCGCTCGGGCGGTGATCCGGCGCCGGGCGCGAAGCCGTTGTTCAAGCCACCACCGGCGTCGGTCCCACCTTTTCAAATGTCACCTGCCCGTCAGGAGCATCCACCCGCACCGTGTCTCCCTCGACGAAGTCGCCCCGCAACAGCGCCACCGCCAGCGGATCCTGCACCTGGCGCTGGATGACGCGCTTCAAGGGCCGTGCCCCATACACCGGATCGTAGCCTGCCTCGGCCAGGTGCTGCCGGGCGCCCTCGGTCAGCTCCAGTTCGATATTGCGTTCCGACAGCAATTCCCGCAAGTGGCGGACCTGGATGTCCACAATCTGCAGCAAGTCGTCCTTGGTCAGGCTGCGGAATAGGATGATCTCGTCGACCCGGTTCAGGAACTCGGGCCGGAACGTCCGATCCATCTCCTCCATCACCCGTTCCCGCGCCCCCTCTGCGCCCAGCTCCTTGATCCACCGGCTGCCGATGTTGCTGGTCATGATGATGATCGAATTGGTGAAATCCACCGTGCGCCCGTGCCCGTCGGTCAGCCGTCCCTCGTCGAGCAACTGGAGCAATGTGTTGAACACCTCCGTGTGTGCCTTCTCGATCTCGTCGAAGAGCACCACGCTGTAGGGCCGACGGCGGACTGCTTCGGTCAATTGGCCACCCTCGTCGTAGCCCACGTATCCCGGCGGTGCGCCAATGAGCCGGGAGACGGTGTGCCGCTCCTGATACTCGCTCATGTCGATGCGCACCATCGCCTCCTCGGTGTCGAACAGGAACTCGGCCAGCGCCCGCCCCAGCTCTGTCTTGCCCACACCCGTGGGACCCAAGAAGATGAAGGATCCGATCGGCCGGTTGGGGTCCTGCAGACCAGCCCGCGCGCGGCGGACGGCGTTGGACACGGCCTGCACGGCCTCATCCTGGCCGACCACCCGCCGGTGGAGGGCCTCCTCCATGCGCATCAGCTTCTCCACCTCCCCCTCCAGCAGCTTGGCGACAGGGATGCCGGTCCACTCGGCTACGACCTCGGCCACGTCCTCGGCGCCGACCTCCTCCTTGAGCATCGCCCGATCAGACTGCAGCCGGCGCAACCGCTCCTCCTGCTCCCGCAACTGTCCCTCCAGCTCGACCAGGGTGCCGTACTGCAGTTCCGACGCCCGGCCATAATCCTGCGCCCGCTGCGCCTCCTCGATCTGGTGGCGCACTCGCTCGATGCGCTCCTTGGTGTCGCGGATGCCCTGGATGGCGTCCTTCTCCTGCTGCCACCGCGTCCGCAGGGCGGCGCTCTCTTCCTGAAGGTCGGCCAGCTCCTGCTCCAGCTTCTGCAATCGTTCCTTGCTGGCCCTGTCCTTCTCCTTCTTCAGCGCCTCCCGCTCGATCTCTAGCTGCATAATCCGCCGGTCCACCTCGTCCAGCTCGGCCGGCTTGGAGTCGATCTCCATCCGCAGCCGGGAGGCTGCCTCGTCGATCAGGTCGATCGCCTTGTCTGGCAACTGCCGGTCGGCGATGTAGCGGTTGCTGAGCGTGGAAGCGGCGATGACAGCCGCGTCCTGGATGCGCACGCCGTGATGCACCTCGTACCGTTCCTTCAGACCGCGCAGGATGCTGACCGTCTCCTCCACCGACGGCTCATCCACGTACACGGGCTGGAACCGCCGCTCCAGGGCGGCGTCCTTCTCGATATACTTGCGGTATTCGTCCAGCGTGGTGGCGCCGATGGCGTGCAATTCGCCGCGCGCCAGCATCGGCTTGAGCATGTTGCTGGCGTCCATCGCGCCCTCGGCCGCTCCGGCTCCCACGACGGTGTGCAACTCGTCGATGAACAGGATCACCTCGCCCGCGGCGTCGGTGATCTCCTTGAGTACCGCCTTCAGCCGCTCCTCGAACTCGCCGCGATATTTGGCGCCGGCGATCAGTGCGCCCATGTCCAGCGCGACGATGCGCTTGTCCTTCAGACCCTCGGGAATGTCGCCACGTACGATGCGCTGGGCCAGCCCCTCGGCGATGGCGGTCTTCCCTACCCCAGCGTCGCCCACCAGGACTGGGTTGTTCTTGGTGCGGCGGCTGAGGATCTGCATCACACGCCGGATCTCCTCGTCCCGCCCGATGACAGGATCCAGCTTGCCATCCCGGGCCAACTGAGTCAGGTCCCGCCCATACTTCTCCAGAGCCTGGTAAGTGGCCTCGGGGTGCTGGCTGGTGACCCGCTGGCTACCGCGCACCGCGGTCAGCGCCCGCAGGACGGCGTCCTCGGTGATGCCGTGGGCGGCCAGAAAGCGGGCAGCCTCCCCGCCGTCCGCGCCGGTGAGCGCCAGCAGCAAATGCTCGGTGCTGGTGTAATCATCGTGCATGCGGCTGGCGATCTTCTGGGCGTCGTTCAGCGTCCGCCCCAACTGGCGTGAGAGCCCTACCTGCGTGGATGCCCCGTACACCTTGGGCTTGCGCTGCAGCTCTCCCTCCAGCGACAGCGCCATCTCTCTTGGGTCGGCCTCCAGCTTCTGCACGATCTGGGGCGCGATGCCGTCGGACTGGCGCAGCAGAGCCAGCAGCAGGTGCTCCGGCTCGATCTGGCCGTGGCTGTACTCGCTCGCCATAGACTGTGCGCTGGCAATTGACTCTTGTGCTTTCTGCGTAAACTTATTCAGATCCATATCTTATACCGAATCCAACTTAACTCTGTGAACAAGATGTGATACACAGTTAACCTTCTCACCCAGTGAAAAAAGCGATGCGTGAAACGTGATACGGAACACACGATTACGTTCTGCGGATCACATCTGATATGCCATTGTCATTCTGCCTATATTTTATTGGTACTGCATTAGAGATACACTAGCGGAGTATTGGATTTGTGTAAGAATAGAAGAAGTTGGCTGAGGTTTCCGCTGGAATGAGGCGGGCGGAGCCCCAGAGTTTGTTGAAGGGGCGAGGTACAGTTCGTGCTGATAAATCGAAAGGGGGCGCTGCTGCGCCCCCTGGTCTGTTACTTTCTTTCAATCCGTTGTTGCCCTGGCATCCGCGTTCTAATACCTCAACAGCGCCCCCACGCCGAATTCCGCGACCTTAGGATAATCGTCCACGACCTCCACCCTGCCGCCATCCTCGATCACTTTCGTAACCAGTGCCTCGGCAGCGTCCGGAATCTCCGCGAACTCGCCACCGCAGAAGGGACATACCTCCAGGGCGTGGTCGGTGATGTAAGCGCAGTTACGGCACTGATAACCTGGCTGGTGGTAGTCCCGTGCGATCACCAGCGTCTGTATACGGCCCTCGTGGGCTGCGCCGAGTGTGTCGGCCAGGCGAATGACGCCACCGCGACCTTTTGCCGCTGCGGTGAACACTGCTTCCACCACAGCCGCCTCTCGTTCCTTCTCTACCTGGTGCAGAATCTCAAGCGATTGTCTCCGTATCTCCGGTTCCGGTGCATTCATGTCAGCGTTGAATGAACCGATTACCTTGTCTTGCAGGTGCTTCGGCAATGCCTCGTGAAACTGGGTTGCTGTTGGCTCAGCCCCGGCGATGATTATGCGCTGTGGCTTGTGTCTGCGGCAGAAGCGCTCTACCGTCTTAACCGCATCGCGGATGTTGCGCTGTGCGATCTCCTCCTCGCGTCGGCTCGAGATAGGAGCTCCTCCACGGCGTCCTGGTCCGCCTGACGAGCCGCGTCCTTTCTTCAATTTGCGCACTTCCTCCCCTTCATATCCGTCACTTGTCCGCAGCTCGCCCATCTCAAACAGTAATAGCCGCACTTCCTGCCGGTCGATCTGCAACACCACGTAGTTGCCATAGGCGTCGACCAGCGCAGCTAATGGCCAGATATAGGGTTTGCGGGCCACCGTCACCCCAGAAGCGACTGGAACGGCCAGGGAATACGCACGCCAGAATCCTGCTTCGGTGCCGGAGAAGATAATTACTCCCCGGCCTGACCAATCGTACTCGTGGTCAAAAAACTGCTCCACGGCTGCCATATCTTCAGGCGAGGCGCTTTCTTCTGCCTGCTTCAGCATCTGCCGCAGTGCCAGTTTGTACTCGTCCGTCGCGTGCTCCGTTGGGTCCACGTTCAGGTAGGCGCTCAATATCGGCGTCTCAGCCTGATACGCTGCCAGTTCGCGCAAGTCATCTTGTGTGAACATCGCTTTTACCCCCTTATCTCATATGTCATAAGCGGTCAGCAATTGGCCACTGGCTGTCAGTGACCTTCCGATCAGCGATACCCTTTCGAAGCTTGTCCTTGGCTACGGCCGCTCTCCCAGTGTCACCGGAATCTCTAGTTCCGCGCCATCGCGGATAACGGTCAGAACAATCTCCTGTCCTACCTCCGTTTCGCGCACCAGATAAGCGATCAAGTCGTCGAAGTCACGCAGTCTGTATCCGTCAATGGCGACGATGATGTCGCCGCCTGCGTTGACAGGCACCCCCATGACCTCGACTTCGCGGTCGCCACCCTGCAGGCCAGCGCGGGCTGCAGCGGTCCCCGGCGCTACCCTATCGACAAGTACACCACGTATTACTGGCAATTCCAGAGGGCCGGCTAATTCTACCATAGTGAAACGCGTGTCATAGGTGATACCCAGGTAAGGGTATTGGTAGGCACCCTTCTCGACCAGGTTGGGCAAAATGCGTTTGAGGGTGTTGACCGGCACGGCGAACCCAATGCCCGAGTTGACGCCTGTCGCAGAACGAATGGCGGTATTCACACCAACCACCTGGCCGCGGATATCCAGGAGCGGCCCGCCCGAGTTGCCCGGATTGATCGCCGCGTCGGTCTGAATGATCTCAGGGTTAGAAAAGCGTCCGCTGCCTTCAAGCTCCTGGGACGGTAACGTACGCCCCAGTGCGCTGACGATCCCAACCGTCATTGTCCCCTCCAACCCAAAAGGATTGCCGATTGCGACAACCCGCTGGCCTACCTGGAGCTCACTGGAGCTGCCCAAATCCAGCGGCACAAGACTTTCGGGGGAGACGTCCACCTGGAGCACCGCCAGGTCCGAGTATGGGTCTAGACCCAGGATCTGGGCATCGGCCACTGATCCATCGGAGAAGACGATCTGCACGGCGTCTGCCTCCTCGACCACGTGGTTGTTGGTCACAATGTGCCCTTCCATGTCTACCATGAAGCCTGACCCGCTGCCGAATGGGATAAGTATGCCCGAGCGCCTCATCAGAACCTCGACGTACACCACGGCTGGGGTAACTCGCTGGTACAGGTTGACCAGCGGGGCATCTTCCACGTCTACCTCGGCGATGGCATCCTCCGAGATAGGGGTAGGAGTCGCGATGAGCACCCGAGGTTCAGCCGTCTGCGGCACAACCGGGGTAGGTGCGAATAGAAGGTCCTGGCTGTTGCAGGTACAGGCCAGCGCGGCTAGCGCCAGAGGCAATATGACGAGTATCAGATGTTTACGCGTCATCGTACGATTTCCTTTCTTGAAGGCGAGCCAGTTCCTCGAACAATTCTCGCTCGTGCAGGTTTAGGCTTTGAGGGACTTTGATCTGGATTGTGGCCAACAGGTCACCGTGCTGGTTCGGATTGTTTGGGTTGGGCATACCCTTTCCTCGCAGGCGGAACGTCTTGCCGCCGTCAGTGCCAGCGGGGATCTTCAATGACACGTCGCCGTTCAGTGTGGGTACTCGCACCTGTCCACCGAGTACGGCAGTGTACACATCCACGGCGATGTCGCAAAGCAGATCGTTTCCCTCGCGTTTGAAGAACGCGTGTGGTCGCACCACGATGTTCAGGTGCAGATCGCCGGGAGGGGCGCCTCCAAAGCCGGGACCCCCCTTGCCGGAGACTCGCACCTTTGAGCCATTCCGTGCCCCTGGCGGAATTTTCACCCGGATCCGGTGCCCGTTTCGCTCCAATGTGCGGATGGCGCCGTGGAATGCCTCTTCTAATGTTATCCTTGCTGAGGCCTCCATATCCTGCCCGCGTCGCACACGTTGGCTGGTTGTGCGTCGGAACAGGTCATCAGCGTTACGAGGGCCGGCTGCGCTGCCCATTCCCCCGAAGATAGTGCGGAAGAAGTCCGAAAAAGTATCTGTACCGGCGCCCCCGAATAGGTCGCCAAGATTGCTGCTCCACTCGGCGTGTACGCCACCAGGCGTGCCACCGAACCACTGAGACCAATCAAACTGGCTCGCATCGTGCCCTGCGCGCTGCCACTGCTGCCAGTTGGCCCCCAGTTGGTTGTACTTGACTCGCTTCTCTGGATCTCCTAGGACTTCGTGGGCTTCGTTGATCTCCTTGAACCTCTCCTCGGCCTGCTCGTTGCCTGGATTGACGTCGGGATGAAATTGGCGGGCCAACCTACGGTAGGCCCGCTTGATGTCTTTCTCGCTAGCATCCCGATCCACACCCAGGATTTTGTAGTAGTCTTTGTATTTCATTTCCGCCGCTCCACAGCAGTCCGTTTCGCACCTACTGTCATTCTATACCGTAAATCTCTCTATGTCAAGAAAAAGATCGACGAGCCGACGTTGGCGCCTGGCCAAAAGGTCCTCTACTGATTCACCCGATAGGTACCACCTCATACACAAAAAAGCGGAGGCGGGTTGTATCCCCACCTCCGCTCCACTGCTTGGTTGGCAGCAACTACCCTTCTTCGGGGACTGCTTCCTCTTCCTTAGCCTCCGTGATCACCTCGACCTCTTCGAGCTCCGATATCAGTTCTTCCTCCACCTCTTCTTCCTCTAGCAATTCCTCTTCCTCCAGCGGGACGATCCGTACGATCATCTCGTCGCGATCGGTGAGGACGTCTATGCCAGTAGGCAC
>Ga0180434_10006848_pt1 | contig 13005 bp, 14 predicted proteins | sample SS_ome_7_FD_132453 | JGI IMG/M metagenome (GOLD analysis project Ga0180434, IMG submission 132453) | Hypersaline lake sediment archaeal communities from the Salton Sea, California, USA - SS_1_D_2 metaG | ecosystem: Environmental > Aquatic > Non-marine Saline and Alkaline > Hypersaline >... | reverse complement strand
CTTCTTGGACTGGGAATGTACACGGTCTTCGCAGAGGAATACCGATGGATTTCAAGGTACTCCATCGCCATGCTTGTAGGCGTAATGATAGGCGTCGTGACAAGCGGTACCCTGATACCCAACATCGTCAACCAGATTACCTCGACGATTACCGCGCCTATGGATTGGTTCAACTTCCTCTACGTCGGCATCGGCACGATATGCGCGTTATCCTACTTCCTGTTCACGAGAGAACACAAGGGGATACTAGCTCCAACAGCCAGAATCGGCCGACTGATCGTCATGATCGGATTAGGCGTGATGTTCGGCAACACCGTCCTATTCAGGATGTCAATGCTCTCGGGAAGGATCGAGTACCTCCTACAGGTACTGAAGATCATCCCGATGTAAACCCCCACTTTTTTTACCTTGGTGTGCATTTGCCAATCAATAAAAAATGCTCAACTCGTGCAGAGGGATCGCCAGACCCGTCTCCGCCAAGGTGGAACGTTGGAAAGCACTCAACCCCACGACGGGGGGATGGCCCACAGCGTGCATCAAACAGCATAACTTTGTGTGAATGCAGAGATTTGAAGAAACTCTATGTTAACTGAAGAGGATATCGAAGATAGCCGAGAAGGTCCTGAGGAAACTCGTCGTCAATGGGGCAGAGTATGCGCCATTGGCCCACGCTCACGCGGCCACCCAGATGATGGTCGACGACGTGCTCTGGTACCACAAGGTAGGCGACGTGGCCCACATAGACAAGGTGAAGCTCACCGGGCCGCCGTCGCAGTACCAGCCCAACCCGACGGCGCAGGGCGCCGGCAACAGGGTCACCTTCGTGGCCTACACGTTCACACCGAGGACGGTGAAGACAGGGGAGAAGTACCCGTTGATCACGCTCCCCCACGGGGGGGTCCACGCCAACTTCAACTCCACGGCCTCCAACGTCGTCAGGGAGCTCATCGCCCAAGAGTACATCATAGTCGCCCCAGAGTACCGGGGCAGCACCGGCTACGGCCAGCAGTTCTACGAGCTCATAGACTACGGCGGCCTGGAGTCGGAGGACACATACGAGGCCCGTAACTTCATGGTGGAGAACTGCGAGTACGTGGACCCGGACAGGATAGGCGTCATGGGCTGGAGCCACGGCGGGATGCACACGCTGTTCAACGTATTCAACCACCCCGAGGCCTACCAGGCGGCCCACGCCTCGGTCCCCGTGAGCGACGTCATAGCCCGCATGGGCTACAAGTCGCAGGACTACAGGAACCTGTTCGAGGCCGAGTACCACATAGGGAAGAGCGGCAACGACAACTACGCCGAGTACAAGCGGAGGTCGCCAGCCTGGGCTGTGCCCGAGTACGACCCCAAGCTTCATCCGCCGCTCCTCGTCCACACCACTGAGAACGACCAGGACGTGAACTGCCTGGAGGTGGAGCACCTGATAAAGTCGCTCAAGGCCAAGAACTGGGACTTCGAGTATAAGGTCTACCCAGCGACGCCGGGCGCCCACGGCTTCAGCAGGCTCGACACCAGGTTCTCCAAGGGCGTGCGCGGAGAGATATACGAGTTCCTCGCCAAGCACCTCGAACCCTCGGGCCCTAACCCCGTAAAGGAGTTCATCGGTTCCCCGAACCCCCTCGAATCAGAGGATTAGCGTCGGCCAAGGGATCTTCCTTCCCCTTTTTTCCAGTCACTGCGTCAGGGTATGCACCCTGTCATTGGTGGCTATGTCCTTGGCTACGAACACGAAGGCGCAGCCGAGGAAGAAGAGGGCCTGCTTGCCCTCCCCCACGGAGGAGAAGAGTATGGATGCAAGTAGGCACACGAAGGCGAAGACGCCGTCAGCCGTGAGCTCGTCCACTCTAGACCCTCCAGGTGCCGGGTACCAGCGCTGACTCACTGGTTCCGTCTCCGGTAATTTATATTTGATGGAGCACGGGTTTAGACTCCAGCCATCAACCCGGGGTACATGTGGAACACAGCTCTCATGTTAGCATTTCATAATCATTTTAGACGCCGCGGCTATGAGACCAGAACAGTATAGTGATGATTATGCCGGTCATAGAGGCCAGCGACGTGTCCAAATGCTTCGGGACAACGAGGGTGCTGCAGGGAGTCTCGTTGAACGTGGACGAGGGCGAGTTCTTCGGGCTGTTTGGCCCCAACGGCGCGGGGAAGACGACCCTGCTAAGGGTGCTGACGGGCCAGCTGATGCAGGACACGGGCACCGTGGTCACCGCGGGTGTGCCGAACACCGAACCCATAAGGCTGAAGCAGCGTGTGGGCATAGTCCCCGAGGCCGAGACCCCGCCCACCTTCCTCACCGCCCAGGAGACCCTGGAGCTGACATGCATGATCAGAGGCCTCGACGACGTGCAGAGCCGCATCGAGAGATGGATACGCTTCTTCGACCTAAAAGAAAAGAGGGACGTACTCTGCAGGGACCTTTCAAAGGGGGAGCGGCAGAAGGTGATGCTGGCCGCGGCGTTCATCCACGAGCCGGGGCTGCTGCTCCTCGACGAGCCGTTCATCAACCTGGACCCCATCTACCAGCGGCGCGTCCGAGAGTACCTCCAGGGGGTAGCTTCCGAGGGGCGCACCGTCTTCATGTGCACCCACATACTCGAGATAGCGGAGAGGCTGTGTGAAACGGTCGCCGTCATCCACCGGGGCCGAGTGGTGGAGCAGGGGAGGCTCGCGGAGGTGAGCCGGGGCGGCGGCCTAGAGGAGGTCTTCCTGAGGGCGGTGGAGGGTGAGGCAGTCGCTTAGCCTCCGCCTCTTCAAGGCCATGATGAAGGAGGAGTGGAGACTGCACCAGAGCCTTGTGGGTCCCCTAGGCTCCGGGCTCTTCCCCGCCATGATATTCGTGTTCACGGCTTTCCTGGCCGTGGTCACACCCCTGCTCCTGAGCCGGTTGCCCACGGCGACATTGCTGCTCATGCTCCACGCGGCGAGCGTCGCCTACGGCCTCTTCGTGGGCAACTTCGGGAGCATAGGGGAGCAGGTCATGACTCGCCGCCTCGGGCAGGTGAGCATGGTGATGCAGATGCCCCAGACCTACCCCGTGAGCTTCAAGCGGATGATGGCGGTTTTCTACGCCAAGGACGCCGTCTTCTACCTCCTCTACAGCTATATCCCGTTGACGCTGGGGGTCGCCGTCGCGGCGCCCATGGCGGAGGCAAGCTTATCGGGTGTAGCCATGCTGGGCGTGACGACCTTCCTTGCGTTCATGGTGGGTATGGGGCTGAGCTTCACCCTGTCAGCGGTCTCGGTGAGGTCAAGGCCGGCTGGCCTCGCCATGTACGCCGCGCTGGCCTGCGTCGTCGCCATGATCCACCCGCTGGGCATAATTGGGCCGGAGTGCCTGATGCCCTCCCTCGGCTACTGGGCGTCCAAGGATCCACAGGGCATAGCGGCCGCCGCGGCTGCGTCGCTCATACTCGCGTCACTGGGCGTGGCCCTGATGAAGGAGAAGTACGAGATCAGGCAGTCCCGCCACGGGGACAGCATTCTAGGCTTCGATCGACTCCTCGATTTCATGGGTGGGCTGAGCACCTTAGCGGCAAAGGAGTGGATCGAGGTTCGGCGCAGCGGGGCCCTGGCCCCCGTGGTCTTCAGCTTCGGCGGCCACCTCCTCGCCGTCTACCTCATGAGCTGGGTTTTCGAGAGGGGCGTGGGCGTGGACCTAGGGTTCAACGTGGTGTTCTACAGCGGCTTCGTGGGCTTCATGGGGGTCATGACCTACAGCTTCATCACCAACCTGGAGCACAACGAGTACCTCAACGTCCAGCCCGTCTCCGTCGACCAGGTGGTCAAGTGCAAGCTCGCCGTATACTTCGCGCTCACGACCGGCGTCGCGGCGCTCTACGTGGTGGGGCTGGGCGCGGTGAAGCACCAGATGGGGCTGGTGCCCCTGGGACTGCTTCTCGCGGCGGCCACAAGCGTTTACGTGGCCGCCGTCACCAGCCACCTCACGGGGCTCTGGACCAACACCATGTTCTTCGACGCCGGGATCATCCTCAGGTTCTGCGGGGCGGTGGTCCCTCCCATGATAGTAGCGGAGATCGCGGCGCTCATCATGCCGGTCAGGCCGGCGGCGGCCTACGCCGTGGTAACTGTCTCCGTAGTCCTTTTGCTGGTATCCGTGCCCATACTGCGGGGCCTAGAGAGGAAGTGGGCGGGCGCCTCGTTCAGCCTCGTCAACACGGGCCAGTAGCCACAGAGACACTACGCTAGATGTGTCGCTGAGTTTTCAGGGTTGCCGATAAAGGGGCTCGACCTGTTTCCGCATCTCCTCCATCCTCCGGCGGATGTCCAGCGGCTCCATGAGCCCCCTCTCCGTGATTATCCCCGTCACGAGCCTCCCCGGCACCAACTCGAAATACGGGTTCCTCACCTCGACGCCCTCGATCTCCGCAACCTCGGCAGGGTCTTTCTCCTCAAGCTCGACGCCGCGGCCCAGATAGTTCATGACGTTGAACTTGTAGGTGGAGCACACCACGTAGAACGGCACGTCCTGGTCCCGCGCCGCCAGCGCAGCCGTCCGGGTGCCCACCTTGTTGACGAAGCCTCCGTCGTACAGCACGCTATCTGCGCCAACCACGGCGACATCGGCCGACTCCATGAACATTGCCGCTGCGGCGTCGACCACTAGCATGACGTTGATCCCCCTCCCGGCCATCCTCTCCGCCAGGTTCCTGCCCTCCATCTGGGGCCTCGACTCCGTTACCACGACGTTCTTGGCGCCCACCCCGAGGACCACGTCGACCACGGTGCTGCTGTCGCTGACGGTGAACACGGTGCCGGGCTCCCCCAGCACGTTCCTGGCGTTCTCCACCACCCTGCCCTTGTTCTTCCTCGACTCCCTGATCATCAACGAAGCCTGCTTAGTGGCCTCGGCCCTGAATGCGTTCAGGGGCACACCCTCAGGCAGCCTGCTGTAGAACATGCCCAGCTTGTTGGTTATCGGCGTCATGCTGGGCCTGGACTCGGCCATCCTCCTCGCGTAGCTCCTCAGCGCCTCCCGGAGCCCGTCGGCGGTGCCCGCGGTGGCGTTCAGCGCGAGGGCTATCATGGAGCCCAGGGCGGCGTTGCTCAGCCACTCGGCGCCATGGTGCCTGTCCTCCGCTATGCTCAGCAGAAGCCTCTCAGGGTCATAAAGCTGACTCAAATCATGTCAAGAGTGACTGGGTGGTTTAAGAAAAATGTGGATTAAGCCTGCCCCGGGGCCGGCCAATACGGGGCGGAGGCGGGCGCCGTGAAGACCCTGGACCCCATCTCCCTGTCCAGCATGAGGTGGGCATGGCCGTTACCGCCGGCTATCTCCAGCTGCCGCACGATCTCGCTGGCGTTGGCCTCCTCCTCGACCTGCTCCTCGACGAACCACTGGAGCATCTGGAGGCTGGCGTTGTCGTTGACCTCGCGGGCTACCCCGACCATGTGGTTGATGCGGCCCGTGATGTGCTGCTCGTGGGCGTACGCCCCCTTGAATATGTCCAGCGGGTCCTTCCATGTTGTGGGCGGCTTCTCGATGGCCTCGAGCTCCACCCTCCCGCCCCGCTCGGTGATGTAGTTATAGAAGATCTGAGCGTGGACCTCCTCCTCTCGGGCCTGGACCCTCATCCACGTGGCCATGCCTTTGAACCCCTTGTCCTCGAGGTCGGAAGCCATAGCCAGGTAGATGTAGCTGCTGTAAAGCTCCTCGTTTACCTGCTGGTTGAGTTCCTTCAACATCTTTCCGTCTAGCATATGGATCGTGAATGCATCGTAACCGCGGCATTTTAACCGTTACATACCTTTAACATGAACTGAATACCCTAAACGACCCTATTTGGAGGCCACCACAAGGGTGATGAGCTCGTCGTTCCGCACATGCTCACCGCCGGACTCCTCCCGGTATCTCCAAAGCGCCTCGATCCCCCTCCTGAGCCCCATCTCCGAGATGGGCCTGAACATGCTCCAAAGCCTCTTCTCGGCTATCTCCACGAGTTCCTCCACGGGCTGGTACCGCCTAAGGCTGTAGGCGTGGAACTCGGTGTCTCTGAACCCGGCGCCGCCGAGGTACCGCCTGAAGTCGCCGTTGCTCGGGTAGACCCTGAGCTGGTTGGCCTTGATCTCGGGAAAGTACTTGAAGACCACCTTCTCGTGGAGCTGATCGTGGCTTATGGTGCGTATCACCACGTGGCCACCCGCCCTGAGCGCCCTATCGCACTCGTCAGCGGTGCCCTGCCTGTCCTCGATGTGGTGCCAGACCTGGCTGCTGAATATGCAGTCTAGCACCCCGGGGCGCAGGGGCATCCGCTCCCCCACGGCGTTGAACCAGTGTACGTCGCGCGACTTGTGTCGTGCCTGCCCAACCATCCCTGGCACGGGGTCGAGGCCGCAGGTAGCAGCCCCCGTCTCCTCCATGAGGGCCACCGTGTATATGCCGGTGCCGCAGCCGAGGTCCATTATGATCGAGTCTTCGCCGAGCATGGCGAGTCGCCTCGTCTCCGCGGCCCAGAGCCCCACGTTCTCGCTGCTCCGCCCCTTGTCGTAGTCCTTGGCGATCCTGCCGAACTCTTTGCTCGACCCCTCGGTGTAGCCCCGGCTCATTGCAAGTATCTCCTTTTATCCGGTTAAAAACTTGGAGGATGCAGCGCCGTGACGCAACCAACAATCCAGTGAACTCAATGCAACAAAGATTAATATCTGTCAGCCCATATTTGGAGAGTCGCGGGCCGCCATAGCTCAGCTCGGTAGAGCGTCTGCCTGTTAAGCAGTTGGTCTTCGGTTCAAATCCGAATGGCGGCGCCAAACTCTAAAGGATCTCCACGGCGTCAACATGCACCTGGCTGAACTCCTCGAGTCCGACGTTCACGGTGCCCCTTATCTGCATCCTCATCCGGGGTATGGACACAGAAGCCGGGCTGAACTCGAACTCGAAGAACGTCTCCACCTTCACGAGGTACTCCAAGGAGCCTATGCTCTGCGTGGACACCTTGTACCAGACCAGGCCCCCCGTCATCCTGACGATCTCTTGTTTCAGCAGGCTCTTCGAGGGGACCTCGCCGAACGATGTGATCCATTCGTTGAACTTGGAGTCGCCGAGAAGCGCCTCGAAAAGCTTGTCGGTCATGGCGGAGACGGTGTCGGCGTCAGGGTTCGCCAAATGTCTCTTCAACGCCTCCAAAGCCTCCTGCTTCTCCAGCTTCTCGTCGAGTTCCTGCAGCCTGTCGTTCAGCGAGCCCAGGGTGGACGATACCTCGTCCAGCTCCTCGAGGGTGTCCTCCCATTCCCCATGGAGACCGTCGTACCTCTGGTTCAGCTCCTCGACGCCGTCCTCTAGCTCGTCTATGCTTTCCTCCAGGCCGATCCTCGTGCTGTAGATGGTGCCGTTGACCTCCTTTACGTCCTGCTCGGCCTGCCCGATGCGGGTGTTGAGGCTGTTGATGGCTTGGCTCACCGTGACTATAGACTGCAGACTATCCTGCATCGAGCCCAGGCTCTCGTTCATGTCTTCGACCTGAGCCGTAGCCTCGTCTAGGCTGTCCTCGAGGCCGGTTATCCTGTCCTCAAGGTCCTTGTTGCTCTGCTCCACCATCTCGGGGTAGAAAACGGCGTAGCCTGACCCGAGCCCCAGGCTTGCCCCCAGGATGAGGCCGATGACGATGAGGGCGAGGGGCTTCGATATGGGGCCGTCTGTCTCCATGAGGTTACTGGTGTATGTTGGTTAGATAAAGTTTTGACCGCTAGCCGGTGAAGTGTTCCCAGCCGCCGCGCCTTATGGGCTTTACCGCCCCGTTTACCACCAATAAGATGTCCCGGTCCTCTGTGACTTTGCCGATGACGCGGAGGCTGCAGCCGACGCCGTCTAACGCTCTCCTGATATTGCCCTCGTCCCCCGGCCTAAAGGTGAAGACGAGCTCGTACTCCTCCCCACCGTATAGAGCCAGCTCGGCTGCGTCGAGGCCGTGTAGCATAGCAAACCTCGCTGCGGCGGGGTCCACGGGCACCTCCGTGACCGTGTAACCAGCGCCCGTGCTCCGGGCCAGGTCGTAGAGGCTCACCGCTAAGCCGTCGCTGGAGTCCATGCAGCCCGTCACGGCCCCTGTCGCGGCTAGTGCCACTCCCTCCCTGACCCTAGCCCGGGGCATGTAGATGCTGTCAAGTATGGGCTTCTCCAAGCCGCCGGCTAATTCAAGCCCCCCCAGGAGGTGCTTGAAGCCCGCCGAGGTGAGTCCGAAGGCCCCCGTGGTGGCGAGGAGGTCGCCGGGACGTGCTCCGTTGTCCCTCTTCATTATGCTGGACTCACGGGCCACACCCAGCGAGGCTCCCGCGACCACCACGTCACACGCCTCGTTGGTGTCGCCGCCCACAACGTAGGCCCCGTACTCACGGGCACCGGCCTCGAAGCCCCTCGCCATCTCCTCGACGCCGGCGACGGGGTAGCTGCTCGGGAGCCCTATGCTGGGCATGAACGCGATGGGCTGAACGCCTTTAGCGCCGAGGTCGCTTACCCCCATGACCACAGACTTACGCGCAGCCTGATAGGGCGTCATCCCCCTCGGGATATCGGTCTCCCAGACCAGCATGTCCGTGTTTATCACCAGCGCCCGGCCGTCGCCCAGGCTGAGGGCGCTGGCGTCGTCCCAGAACGGTATAGGCATCCCCGGCATACGCGACAGGTAGAGCATCATCCGCTCTATGAGACTCCTCTCCCCGATGTCCGAGACCTTAGACATGCCTGACAAGAACCTGTGCCCTTCAGGTTTTTAGTCTTTCAGTTTCTTTGGCAAACATAATATACTATTACCAGCGGTCGTATAGTGATCGGAGTCGAAACAGAATGCAGATGCCTCTTGAAGACATAAGGGTGCTCGACCTCTCCCACGTGTGGTTCGGCCCATGGTGCACCATGATGATGGCGGACATGGGCGCCGAGGTGATAAGGATCGAGCCCCCCTGGGGGGCGATAGACAGGCTCGCCGAGGGGGCCCTCTTCGGCGGCGCCAGCTACACGTTCCACCATCTGAACATCAACAAGAAGGACCTGACCCTCAACCTCAAGGACCCCGAGGGGCTTGCGATATTCAAGGAGCTGGTGAAGAAGAGCGACGTGGTCGTCCAAAACTTCAGCCCGGGCACCATGGAGGGCCTGGGCCTCGGCTACGAGGTTCTCAAGGAGCTCAACCCGGGGATAATCTACGCGGCCCTAAGCGGGTTCGGCCAGACCGGCCCCTACAGGGAGTGGAGGAGCTACGCCATGATCGCGGAGGCCATGAGCGGCCACACGATGCTCACCGGCGAGAACGCAGACCCGGAGGGGCCGCCCGTGGAGATGGCCCAGGCCTACGGGGATCTGGGCCCGGGCACCATGGCGGTCATGGCGATCCTCGCGGCGCTGAGGTACAGGGACAAGACGGGGAAGGGCCAGATGATCGACGTCGCCCAGCTGGACTGCATGGTCGCGTACAACACCGCCATCACGGGTTACCTGTTATCCGGGTTGAAGCCCCTGGAGCTGAGGGAGAAGTATCCCCGGGGCAGGGGCGCGGGAGGCATATTCGAGACCAAGGACGGCGGCTACATCAGGATCGCCGCGTTCGGGCCCAGGGCCCTGGACAGGATAGTCCAGCACATGGGCGTCGAGCTAGACGACATCAGCCAGGAGATGATGAAGGAGAAGGTGGCGGGGATGAACCGGGACGAGGCCGTGGAGCTGTTCACGGGCATCGGGCTGCCCTGCGCCCCCGTCTACCATGTGGACGAGACGGTGAAGGACCCCCACGTGCTGGCCCGGGACATGTTCGTGGAGATGGAGCACCCCCTGGCGGGCAAGATAAAGCTGGTGAACTTCCCGCTCAAGTTCAGCGAGACCCAGCCCGTGCTGCGGACGCCGGCGCCCGTGCTGGGCCAGAACAACGAGGAGCTGCTGAAGGAGCTCATGGGGTTCGACGACGACAAGATAAAGGACCTCATGATGAAGGGCGTCATATCCTACAGCGGCTAGCCCGACCATATCTCTTAAATTCTATTTCTTTCATACCTTCAAGGGCGCCTCGGTAGCTCAGTGGCCAGAGCGGCAGCCTCGTAAGCTGTAGGCCGCGGGTTCAAATCCCGCTCGAGGCTCCAACTAAAACACCCTCTTCAAAGACGTTTTATCGAAGTCTTTGTCGTTGGATACGATCTTATCGAGTCCCGTGTCCAAGGCCACGGCTAGGTGGAGCGCATCCTCGTAATCAACGCCATACTCCTGCATGAGGTCTAGGGCCCTCGAGAAATGCTTCGACATCAGGGGCACTATCTGGAGCCCAGGCAGACCCGTTATGGCCGCGTGAACCTTTCCCACGAACCCGGCGTCCCTCAGGGTCATGCCTGTGAGGCCGGCCATCACCACGAGGACCTGGTAGACGGAGAGGGCCGAGGTGACGTACCTCGCCCCAACGCTGCTCTCCACCGTTTTTATCCAGCGTTGAGCCTCTGCGCCATTGGATGGGTGGCCCCCGAGCCAGTAGACGAACACGTTTACGTCTATGTACGCTTCCGGGTCCACTCCTTCCTCAGCGCCTCCGTTATATACTCGTCGAGATCGTCCGGCCACGAGTCTACGTTGAAGGCGCCGTAGTACTTATCGGCGACGGGCTCCAGGGGCTCGATGACGACCCTCTTCTCGTCTGCCTCCACCTTGACGTAGCCTCCTTCAGTGATCTCCGCCTTGGTTCTCAGCTTCTTGGGTATGAGGACGCGGCCCTTGGCGTCCACCTTCACTATCTCGGCCATTCCCACTCCGGTATATGATTCCCACTTATTATGTTATTCCCACATGCATAAGGGTTGGTAAAGGGTTCAAAGCCTGACGGGGGCACAGCCTCATTCCTTTCTCCCGACGAAAAGCCCGTACCCTAGATACTCTTCAAGGTTTTTCGGGGTGATGCCTTCCTTCTGCACATCCTTCACGAACCTCCTGTAGGCTGGACTCCGTATATACAGAGAAACGGCCCTGAAGAGGCTTCGCAGCATCCCCAAGTAACTATACCTGCGGACCAGACCCTTGGCCTCTCTCCGCGGCCTTACTTCACGGACGTTCACTACTATACCAGTTAGCCCGGCTTCCTTCAGCAGATCAACCCACTCATCAGGGGTCAGAGGCTTCACGCATGCACCCAGGTCCTGGGAAGCCCACGCGATTATCTCGGGTGGAGGCGGCGTCTTCAGCCACGTCGCCTCGTTGAGCCCGACGTAGCCGCCGGGCCTCGTCACCCGGGCGTACTCCCTGACTGCCCTCAGCTTATCCTCGGGGAAGACGGTCACAGACTCCGTGATGACGGTGTCGAAGGTCTCGTCCGTGAAGGGGAGGTCCTGAGCGTCGGCCACCCTGAACTCCGTCATTTCCGCCACGCCTTCCCTGTTTGCCGTCTCCCGGGATCGCTCGATCATCCCCTCGTTGATGTCCACGCCGACCACCCTGCAGCCATACCTCTTGGCGAGGTAGCATGGGGTCTGCCCGACGCCGCAGCCGACGTCCAGGACGTAGCTGCCTATCCTAATTCTGCATAACTCGACGAGTTCATCTGTCGCCTCGAGGCCGCCGAAGTGCTTCGTCAGGCCCGCCTCGGCGGCGAAGTCGAAGAAGTGTTGCTCGGTCTCCGTCTGGTCGCTTTTCTGGGTCATGATGTTCACCGTGTTCGAGTCGGGCTCGAATTTGAGGTGGTGTGGGCGGATATAAGGATGTCGATTTCGACTCGAACTCGAAATATCTAAATCGGGGAACCACACAGGGTTATACAATGAGGGAGTCCAAGGCCAAGAAAAGCATACTACGCGTCGCCGAAGAGATGTTCAGCAGGGTGGGCTACGCCAACCTCAACGTCAACGAGATAGCCCACGAGGCCGGCGTCAGCATAGGGACCCTCTACTACCACTTCCCAAAAGGAAAAGTGTCCATACTCATGGAGATACGCGGAAAGATCGCCGAAAAAAACGCGAGGAGGTTCGCGGAACGACTACCCCCGGAGCGTCTACGGCGGACAACGTCCCTCGACGAGGGACTCGAACTGCTCCTAGAGACCCTGATCAAGATCCAACGAGAGGAGAGGCTGGTCCTGGCCGCCATGGAGAGCGAGGTGCTATCGAACCTACTTGAATACGACCGGGTCGCGGAGACCGTCGCGGTGGACGAGATGACGAGGTCAGACGCGGAGCCCGTATCCAGGGTTCTCGGAACCCTCTTGGAGAGCCACCCCGAGGAAACCCTCAGCCTCGAAGGCGTGGAGGCGAGGGTCAACAAGGTCGTAGACGTCCTCGTGCACCGGTTTGTCTACTCCGAGGCGACGTTCGGCTCCGAACTGGAGTTCATCGACATGATGATCAAGATAGTGCGCGCCCTCCTAGCATGCAGCTAGTCACGAGGAAAACACGCAGACGACTCGATAAAACAGGGTCACTGCTAAACTTCTTCCTATAGACTATAACGCCGAGGGCTAGCACCAGCACCGCGGACGCCGGGAGAACGTAGCCGATGTACCCTGCTCCTGAGGTCTCCTGAGCTGGGCTGTACTCTAGAACGACGAGGCCATCCTCGCAGGCCATGAAGATGTAACCATCCGCATACACCAGGTCATGGGGGGCGGCGTCGCCGTAGCCCGAGAGCTTGGTGATGCTTGACGGGTCGCTGAAATCCAGGAGGAGCCCTCCCCTCTGAAGGTCCGCGACGTACAACCTGTCCTGGTGCAGTTCACAGCTGTACGCCTCCCCACCCGGCTCGATGTAGCTGCCCAAGCGGCTCGGGTTCCCGGGGTCCGAGATATCGTATACCTTGATCCCTGAGCCGTGGCAGGACAGAAGCATGTAGTCTCCGCTAAGGTTTATGTCGATGACGGGCGCGGAGCCCGCGACGACCCCCATCTTCGTGGGGTTGCACGGGTCTGACACGTTCAGCATGACGACCCCTTGTCTAGGGTTACCCAGGTAAGCGATCTCCCCCTTGACCCTAACCGCCCTAACGTCGCTCAGCCCGTACTCGCTGATCTTCACGGG
>Ga0180434_10006847_pt1 | contig 13006 bp, 13 predicted proteins | sample SS_ome_7_FD_132453 | JGI IMG/M metagenome (GOLD analysis project Ga0180434, IMG submission 132453) | Hypersaline lake sediment archaeal communities from the Salton Sea, California, USA - SS_1_D_2 metaG | ecosystem: Environmental > Aquatic > Non-marine Saline and Alkaline > Hypersaline >... | reverse complement strand
GCGGCTTCGAGTCGGAGAAGAAAGCCAAGACCGCCGAGGCTTTCGCGTGGGAAGAGATTCTCAAGGACGTCGCCGACGCGCCGGCGGTCAAGCTGGTCAACGTGCTGCTCGACAAGGCCGCCGCCAGCAGCGCCAGCGACCTGCACATCGATGCGGAGGAGCAGGCCCTGCGAGTCCGCTTTCGAATCGACGGCGTGCTGCGTGAGGTTCCCGCTCCGCCCCGGGCCCTGCTGCCGGCGATTGTCTCGCGCATCAAGGTCCTGGCTCACATGGACATCGCCGAGACCCGCCGCCCCCAGGACGGGCACTTCAAGCTGGCGGCCGACCGCGAAGAGCTCGACATCCGCGTCTCGACGCTCCCGTCGGCCAATGGCGAGGCGGTGGTATTGCGGTTGTTGCGCAGTGGCGGGCACCTGCTTTCGCTGGAAGAGCTGGGCATGGACACCGCCGACCGCGACGCCTTCGATCGGTTGATCCATCTGCCGCACGGCATGCTGCTGGTGACCGGGCCGACCGGCAGCGGCAAGAGCACCACGCTCTACTCGGCGTTGACGCGGCTCGACCGCGTGCGGCAGAGCATCATCACGCTCGAGGACCCGGTAGAAATCCGCCTGGCGCAGATCCGCCAGGTCTCGGTCAACCCCAAGGCGGGCGTCACCTTCCACAGCGGTCTGCGATCCATCCTGCGTCAGGATCCCGACGTGGTCATGGTGGGCGAGATCCGCGACCGGGAGACGGCCGAGACCGCGTTGCAAGCCGCCCTGACCGGGCACCTGCTGCTCAGCACGCTGCACACCAACAGTGCCGCCGCCGTACCGGCCCGGCTGCTCGATATGGGCACGCAGGATTATCTGGTTTCCGCGGCGCTGGTCGGGGTGCTGGCCCAGCGCCTGTGTCGACGGCTGTGCCAGCACTGTGCCCGCCCGGCGGACGATCCCGAGGCGATTCTGAACCTGCTGCCAAAGAACACCGCCGACGCGCTCTCCGCCCGCCGGGCGGGGCGCGCCGCGGGCAGCGCGCTGATGCAACCGATGGGCTGCAAACGCTGCGGCAACACGGGCTACCAGGGGCGGATCGGCATCTTCGAGCTGCTGATCATGACCGACGAGATGCGTCGCGCGGTGATGGCGGGCGAGGACGAGCGGACGCTGGTCGGTCTGGCGCGTCAGAACCAGATGCGCCTGCTGATCGAGGATGGGCTGCGGAAGGTTCGCCAGGGACTCACCACCGTCCAGGAGCTGTTGCGCGCGGCCGGTCAGGTGGACATCGGAGCGAATTGGGCCGCCGTGCTGTCTCAGTCGGACGCCGGCGACCCTGATTCGACTGGTGGGGAATACGGACAGTCGGCGTCAGCGTCCGCGGGGCGGCGTCACGCCTCGGAAGCGTCCGGGTTCGACGTCGCCGCGTACGAGGCGTTGTTGGGACGCTGGCTGCAGGCGGCCAATCAAGCCGGGGCCAAGACACTGGCGGTCGGCGCGTCTGCTGGCCCTGCTTCGGAGAACTAGCCGATGCCGAGTTTTGTATATCGAGCGGCGGATACGACGGGGCGCGTGATTGAGGGCGTGCTCGACGCCGAGTCGGAGGCCGAGGTCGCCCGCGCGCTCGCTCAGCGGTCGCTGATGCCGCTGCGGATGCGACCGGCAAAATCGAAGCGGGCGGCGGCGCGTGATGATCTGGGCGTGTCCACGAAGATTCGGCTGCGGCTGCGCGAACTGCTGGAATTCACGCGGCAACTCAAAGTGATGCTGGCCAGCGGCGTGACACTGCTCTCGACGCTCGCCCTGCTGCGTCAGAGAGCCAAAGGCGACTATCAGCGCCTGCTCGATCGAATCGCGGGGGATATCCAGAGCGGAGCAACGTTGTCGGAGGCGCTGGCGGCCCACCCGCGCACCTTCGACCCCTTCTACATCGGGACGATCAAAGCGGGGGAGGCCGGCGGCATCAGCACGGCCGCCCTGGACGAGCTCATCGCCTATTACGAACGCCGGGCTACGCTCCGCCGCGAGATCCTCAGCGCCTTGACGTACCCGGCGATCGTGGTGGCGGCGCTGATCGCGGCGTCCATCGTGATGTTGACCTGGGTGGTCCCGCAGTTCACCGCGGTGTTTGCCGCGACGGGCAGAGAGCTCCCGCTGCCAACCCGTCTACTGCTGGCCACCAGCCAGTTTGTGACCAGCCACGGATGGGAATTGGGGGCCGGGGCGCTGGCCCTGACGATCGGGGCGTGGCTACTGGCACCGTTGCCGGCGGTGCGGGCGGCGGTCGGCCACGCACTGGCTCGGCTCCCGATCATCGGGCACGTGTTCTACCTGTCCAGCGTCGTGCAGTTTTCGCGGATGATCGCACTGCTCGAACGAGCCGGTCTGCCGCTGCTGGAATCGTTGAAGGTCGTTGAGAACATGCTGATGGCCGGCCCCGTGAAGAACCTCACCACCGACATCCGCCGCAAGGTCACCATCGGCAGCTCGATCACCGACGCCGTCACCGAGACACACGTGCTGCCCGAGTTGGTCGAGCAGATGATCGCGGTGGGCGAACAGACCGGGCGGATCGATGAGACGCTCTCGGCGGCGGCGACCCACTATGAAGAAGACATCCACGTCAGGATCAAGCGGTTGACGACCGCGCTGGAGCCGGCCCTGACGCTGGTAGTGAGCGCGTTGGTACTGGGTATGGCGTTAGCGATCTTTCTCCCGATGTGGGAGACGAACACGTTGATGCTCAAACATTAGTCGGAGTGGCCACCGTGTACCTGGATCACTGGTCTCTCAAGCGCAGCCCGTTCGAAGCGCGGCCGGATTCGCGCTTCCTGTTTACGACCGAGCAGCACGAGCATGCTCTGGCCGCCATCAGCTACGCGGCCTGCGAGGGCGGCGAGCCCGTGCTGCTGCGCGGGCGGGCGGGTTGCGGCAAGACGTTGCTGTTGCGGGCGCTGCGGCGACGGTTGCCGCGCGAACGCTTTCAGGTGGCCTTCGTGCCCGAAGTGGCCTGCTCGGAGGTCGGGCTGCTCAAGCGCGTCGCGTATCACCTGACGCACACATTGGTCGACGATGCCGGGGCGGCGATGGACGTGATCCTGCGGCAAGCTCAGGAGGCCGAGCAACACGGGCAGTCGATCGTGCTGATGTTCGACAACTGGCCGACCGAAGCCGCCCCAAACGTGCTCGAGGAGCTGCGCTGGCTGCTGAATCTGGACATCGAGGGAAGCTGCCGGGTGGACGTGCTGCTGGCCGGAGACGAGGTGCGCCCGCGAAAGCACTGGCCGGCGTGGCTGGTGCAACGCCTGTTCACAACCGTGCAGCTCGGACCGCTGAGGCCGGGGGAAGTGTTGCCCTACTTGGTACATCGACTGGACGTCGCGGGGGGAGAAACCAATGACCAGCCGGCGGATCCGCCGGCAGATCGCCGGCCTCAAACGAATCGCAAAACGTTCTCGCCCAAGGCGGCAAAGCTGATCGGCGATTGGTCGGAGGGCGTCCCGCGCTTAATCAATCGGGCGGCTCACCTGGCGTTGCACGTGGCGTACCTCGACCTGGCGCAGCGCGTCGAGCCCGATCATGTTCGCCGGGCGATTGCGCGCTTGACACAGGACAAGGCCGAACCGGCAGGAGCGGTCCAGTGAGCGCAAACTCCCCCTCCTCACTGGGCAAAGAGGATCTTTGCCCTTCCGTGCCCCTCCGTGCGCCTCCTAGCGGCTTCACCCTCGTAGAACTGGTGATGGTGATCGTGCTCACGCTGATCCTGACCTCCGTCTCGATCAAGGGCCTGCACGGCATCAGCACGTGGCGTTCGTCGGCGGCGGTCCAGCGCGTGCAAGCCGACGTCCTCCACGCCCGCAACCAGGCGTTGCTCTCAGCGCGGCGGACGCTGTGTGTCTTCGATCTGGCCAGCCAGACGTACGAGATCCAGCAGGAGCCCACGCCCGCCGGCGGCCCGATCTCAGCCGTGCTGATCGATCACCCCTTGACGAGCGAGCCGTGGCAGGTGGCCTTGCAGGCCCTGTCCGGCGGCCTCTGCATCAGCTCGGCGCCGACCGCGACGTTCGGTTTTGATCCCGACGGCATGCTGGTTGGAACCTCCGGAACACGCCTGAGCAGTGACGTCGACGTGACCTTCAACAATGGGGCGACGCTGACCGTGTTCGCCGGCTCCGGACTCTCGGAGGTGAACTGGCCATGACGAATCGCCGGGCACTCTCACTGATCGAAGTGGTCATCGCGATCGTGATCCTCGGACTGGCCGTGCCGCCGCTGATGTTCCAGATGGCGGCCGGATTGCAGCAGCAGCAAGCGGCGCTGGTCCAGCAGGAGTTGACCCAACTGGCCTCGGAACGCATGTGGGAGGTCTTCGCCGACCACGCCAATCCGACCCGCGGCTACGACTACATCGAGGACAGCGCTTACCCGGACGAGACCACGCCGCGGGGTCTGACCGGCTACACGCGGCAGACCACGATCAAGGAGGTCAGCCCGATGGACTATGCGACCCCGCAGGCAGGTTCCGGAATCAAGCGCTTTCGAGTCCTCGTCAGCGGCCCGCAGGGCGGGTCGCTGGTGATCGAGTCGTTCGTAACGGACGTCCCTGGTGCGGCCGGGTCGTCCTAGAGCGGGCCGAGCACCCCGAGTGTCCGCGTGAGTTGAGACCATGCAAGCATCGTTGGTCGAAATCGTCTTGGCAATCGCGATCGCGGGCCTGATCTTCGCCTCGGCGATCATCCCCACCACGCAGACCGCGGTTGCCTATCAGGAGGCCGAGGCGGAGCTGCGCCAGGCCACGGCGCAAGCTATCGCGACCGTCCGCCCCGAGCAGATCGCGGCCGGCATCTGGCGGGACGCCGATCCCCCGCCGAACCACGACACCCTGTCGCGGGCGCAGTCGAGCCGCTTAGCGATAGGCGACTGGCAACTGCGCGAGAACCGCGGGCAATTCGAGCAGAAGTGCAGCACCAGCGGCTGGACGCCAATCGCCGCGCCGGTGCACAACCTCGGGTTTCAATACCTGCTGAACAGCGGCGCGTGGACATCTTCGGCCAACGGAACCGCATTGGAGGATGTGCTGGCGGTGCGGTTCGATTGGTCTGACTCAGGCAGCGGTCGCAAGTATGGCGGCCTGGTCGTCACGCCGGATCGGGCATTCTCCGCCGGGTTGATCAAGCTTCCCCAGCCGGACACCTCGGAGCCTTACCGCCGGGAAGATTACGAGCAGACCATCACCCTCTCACTGGGAACCTGGCAATGAGAGCGCGACCGTCCTTGTCACCTTGTCACCTTGTTACCTTGTCACGTTGTCACCTTGTCACCTTCGCACCTTCCCACCTTCCCACCCAACGCAAAGCCGCCGCCCTGGTTTCCGTCGTCGCGATCCTGCTGGTCGTGGCGGCGTTCGCCGGAGTGTTCCTGAGCGCACACGCCGCCCAGCTCTCGACCGAGGAGGCTGGGATCCACCGCCTGCGCGCCCAAGCGGCGACGACGGCCGCCACCCAACTGACGCTCTGGGAGTTGAGCAACGACTCCGAGCTGCAAGAAGACCTGGCCCGCGTGGGCTACGAGGGCGACACGTCGTTTGCCGCCGACCCGCTCTTCCTGTTCCAAGGCGACCTGGCCGGCGCCACCTTCAGCGTGGAGGTCTGGCCCGGTGCCGAGACGGTTCGACTGAGAAGCCGCGGAACATCCGGCGGCGTGTACTTCGAGCGTTGGGCCCACACGCCGATGCAACTCGTCATGTCGCAAAACCTGCTGGTCGGCGGAGACTTCGAAGATCCCAGCGTGATTAACCGCTGGCCGCTGTGGCTGGGCACGCACACCCTGCGAACATGGTGCGCCGGCTACGGCTTCAGCCTCGTGGACAACCCGCGGGGGTGGGGCTGGGGGGCGATGCCTTGGAACATCACCCGCGATTCGGGTAACCACTTCGCCGAATCGCTCCGCCGATCCAACACGATGGGGCAGTACGTTGACGCCAACGGCGCCAAAGGCACCCTGGTGCTCGACTTCGACTACATCCGGACGAGCGGGAGCCTGGAGGTAACCGTCCGCGGCGTCAACGCGCTGCCGAGGTCGGGCCTGTTGGTTCCGGGCCTGCCCACCTACCGCGATTGGACTAGCGCCGGGACGGTGCTGTACGACAGTAAAAACCTACCCAAGGCCGGCTCCTGGACGCACTTCCGGGTCAGCCTGGACGCGGGCGCGGGCTACAGCTACTACGCGGTGCTGGTGTCGGCGCAAGGTGGCTCGGGCAGATCGCACTCTGCGGAGCGGGCGATCGACAACCTGGCGCTCACTGCTTCACATTGCGGCCGGCCATCCGGGCCGATCGCCGGCGTTATCGGCCACGCCCCGGTCGCTTCGAGCTCGAAGAGGTGGCTCGAACGAGCGATACTGTGTAGTCCAAACCTAAGTCTCCCGATGACTTGGCCGATGTAACACCCGACGCCGGACGCGGAGTGCGCCTGCGCACTCGACTAGTTGGATAGTATGATCGGACCAAGAACCACAGGCAACTGGGTTGGGCTCGTCTGCGATGCTTCGAGCGCCACGTTTTTCGCGGCACGCGGGAACGACGCGGACGCGAAACTGGTGGCGCAGCGAGAGGTCGATTACGAGTCCGCACAGTTGCGCGAGAGCAGTCACCTCACGCCGCTCGAACAGCTCGTGGCCGAGAATCAGCTCAAAGGCAGCGACGTCTACATCGCCTTCGTCGGCTCCGGAACGATCGTGCAACGGCTGACGTTGCCGCCGCTGAACAAGCGGAATCAGCTCCAGGCGGTGCAAACCCATCTGATGAACTATGCCGACGGTGGCGAACTGGCGATCGACCTGGCCCGCGATCCGCAGTTATCACGGGGTGAGCGGGTTCGCCTGGTGGCGGCGGGCGTGGATCGCGCCCTGAGCCGGGCGATCTGCACGGCTTGCCACCGAGCCGGTCTGCGCGTCCGGGTGATGACCGCTTTGGCCGGTGCGTTTGGACCGACCACCGAACGCGGGGCGCTCGTGCAACTGATTCTCGGCGAGCGGACCACCTCGATCCAACTGTTCCACGACGGCCACCTGATCACCTGTCGCGACATTCTGCTGGGTCGGCGTGATTTTGTGCAAGCCTATCAACGCCCGATCCTGAGCGACCGCGGACCGATTACGCTTTCAGCCCCAGAAGCCGACACACTCTCGCGCGAGGTCGGCGTCCCGGTCGAACGCGAAGATGAAGTCCGACCCGGCGTGTTCCCGGCCCAGTTATGGCCGATGCTCGACCCGGTGCTACAGAAGCTGCAGCACGAGATCGAACAGAGCTTGTCCCACAGCGAGTGGCAGGACCCCCGGGAGGCCGGCCTCAGTCTGCTGGGCCTGACGCCCCTGCCCGGATTGGACAAGTTCCTGGCAGCGGAGTTGCAGTTGCGCGGTCCGCTGGTCTCACCCGAGTGCCCGGAAGCAAGCTACCTGGCGGCGTTTTCGAGATCCGGCCGGGCCGGCGTGCCGCTCGACCTCCGCCCGCCGGAGGAGCGCTTTGCGGCACGGATGATCAAGCCGGCCCTGGCAGCGGGTCTGTGCGCGCTGCTGATCATGCTCGGGAATTCGGCCACGCCGCGCCAGGCCCGAGCCAGCCTGGCTGAGCTGCATCCGGTAACCGAGCAATTGCAGGGCCAACTCGCAAACGCGCGGGCGCAGCGGGCGGCGCTGCAAGCCGATGCCGAGCAACTGGCGGCCCGACTGCAACGCACGGGCAAATTGCTCGAGGCGCTACCCGCGAAAACTGCGGTGATCGGCCCGCTCAAGACGGTTCTTGGATCTGTTCCGCGGGAAGTCGAGCTGCTCGAAGTGCGGCTCAGCGACCGGACTGACGCGGCGACGCTGAACATCCGCGCCGCGTACCGTGGCCCGATGGCCGCCAGCCTGCGGGCGGCCCGCTGGGCCCGCGAGTTGTCCGAGTCGGTGTTTTTTGCTGACGCCAAGGTCACGGGGGTGAGCGGCAGCGGTCAGGACGACCCGGCGGTAATTGAGATTCGCGCGGAACTCAAGGGAGACTGAGGCGGTGCGTCACTGGCTAACCCCGCGTTGCATCTTGATCACGCTGATGCTGGTCGCGGCCCCCGGGGCCGCGCTGGCCCATCTGCTGGCAACGTGGGCGCCCACGCACATCGAGATCGTCAGACTCGACCGCGAGATGGCGCGCGACGTGCAGCAACTGGATGCGGAGTTGGAGCAGGTCGCCAGACTCCAGCAACAAACCGCCCGGCTGCAAGACGTCGCCACCGCGACCGAAGCTTGGCCGGACTGGCTGCCCGAGCGGGACCAGTACGGCGTGTTCGACCGGCTGGCGGAGGCCGTTCGCGACGAGCGGGTCACGATCGAACAACTGGCCCTCGGCGAGCCGGGGGTCTACGCCGCCGCCGCGCGCACGAACCTCCTGGCGTGTGAACAGGTGTCGGTCCTCTGCCGGGGCGATTATGCCGCCCTGACGGCGTGCCTCGACCGGATTTGCGAGCTCGACCTGCCGGTGCGTTTCAAGGAGCTGTCTTGGCACCGGGCGGATACTCGGCTGGAGCTGTGGCTGCTCCTCGAGGTCCCCTTCGTGCCGGACGAGCGGCTCCGCGCGACGCTGGCCCAGCAGGCCAAGTTGCTCGAGAAGGATGATGAACCGTAGCGGACTGAGAAAACTGATTCTGGGCGGCGTGATTGCGGCCTTGAGCGCGTGGTACGGACTCCGACAGTTCCTCGGCGATGCCGCGCCGTCCCAGGCCGAGGCCGCTACCGCCGATGTGACCGACATCGAGGAGATCGTTGGTCAATGGTCGACGTCGGCGTCGCCGACGATCCCGCCGGCCGGACCGCGCGCGCGGGGTTTGCTGGCAGCCGCAGCCTGGCCGGCCGACCCCTTCTTCCGCCTCGCTACCCCGGAGCAGACACCGGGCCGGCCGGAAGAAACGCCGCACAGCGAGATCGGCCCCCGATTCCTGCTCAACGCGATCATCAGCGGCCAGCGGCCGCTGGCAATGATTAACGGCACGGTCCACTCGGTCGGCGCGCGGCTGGCCGACGGATCTACGATTATCGCGATCGGCGAATACGCGGTTAGCTTGCAAGGGCCCCATGGGCCGTGGACTCTCAGACTCTCAGAGTGACAACCGACAACCACCACGAAAGGATACCCACATGAAGACACGCCACGCGTTCACTATCGTCGAACTGGTCATGGTCATTGTTATCATCGGCCTGCTCGCTGCGGTCGTAATCCCCAGGTTCGGTGACATCCGAACCGAAGCACAGGGTGCGGCCGAACAGGGCACGGTCGCCGCGGTGCGCACCGGCATCAAGCTCGCCCACATGACCAACCTGGCCCAAGGCAGCGACACCTACCCGAGCAACCTCGACAGTGCGTCGGCCGGCGTCGGAAGCGAAACGAATAAGCTCTTCACGAACGTGATCGAAGATGGCATTGCCGACAGCAACTGGAAGAAGAACGACTCAACCACGTACGAGTACGTGCCGACCGGCAACGAGTACGGGTACGACAATAGCACCGGCGCGTTCACCCAGCAGTAACGCTTGATTCGTGCCAAAACCAGGCTGGCAGGGCCGGCGTTAGCGAGCGGGTTGCCGGCGCGGCGCCGCCCTATCAGTCCTACGCCAACCACATCACGTCAGGTGCGCTGACGATCATCCCTTCCTTGCGCCCACGGACCTCGTTGTCCAGATGCGCACTACACGCCGACCGGCACCGACCGGCCGTACGCGCGGGACTGTACATCGCGCCTCCGGGCGGGTATTCCTGGCCGCCGAGATGGGTGCGAACTGGCTCCTACGGCAGAACAGAAGTGTCGTGGCGTGCAAGCACTGTCCGCGCCTGCGGGCGCACTGCCGCCAGGTGGCACGAATCAAACGGGCCGCCTTCCGAGACGAGGCCTACTGGGCTCGGCCCGTGCCCAACTTCGGGGATCCCCGGGCGACACTGCTGGTCGTGGGGCTCGCCCCGGGAGCTCATGGGGCGAATCGGACCGGGCGGCTGTTCACCGGCGATCGGAGCGGGGACTGGCTTTTTCGGGCGCTGCACAGGGCCGGATATGCCAACCAGCCGTGGTCGACCCATTCCGGCGACGGGTTGACGCTCAGCGACTGCCTGATCACCGCGGTTTGCCGCTGCGCCCCCCCGGGAAACCGACCCACTGCCGAGGAGATGCGCAACTGCTCGCAGTACTTGCGCGAAACGGTCGAGCGCGTGCCGTGGCAGGTGCTCGTCGCGCTGGGCGGACTGGCCTGGTCACACGCCAGCCGCGTGCTGCGTGTCAGGCCTGGTGAGTTCCGTCACGGTGCCCAGTTCACCGGCGAAGATGGTCGCACGCTGCTGGCGTCCTATCACCCCAGCCAGCAAAACACGTTCACGAAGCGGCTGACGGAGCCGATGCTCGATCAGGTGTTCTCGCGCGCCCGGGAGATCTCCGGCTGATAACCGCGAGGATGCCCCCGGCCCGATAAAGCCCGACCGTGAGACGGGCAGGCCGGACGACGGGTCACCCTTTCAAGCACCAACCCCATGGAGACGATACACAGGCTGGCAACTCGGTTGCTACCGTCTGGGCCCGCCACCGGAGAATCACGATGCGAAAGGTTTTCCTCGAATTCCTGACTGCCGAAGGGACCATCTCACCCGAACAGCTCGATCAAATCCAAGGCTTGCTGCGCGGGGCGCCTGAACCAATCGGCTCGATCGCATTCCGCTACGGGATCATCGCCGGGAGCGATATCGACGCGATTCTCGACGAGCAGCGGGCCGCATATCGGCCATTCGGCGAAATCGCAATCAGCAAAGGCCTCCTGACGCAGGAGCAGGTCGAAACACTACTCGGGATCCAACGGATCCGGGCTGCCGCCGAATCCGCCGAAGCGTTAGCGCTCTCAGGTATCTGCCCGATGGACCAAGTCATTACGCAGCTTGGGCAGTTTATCCTGCAACGCCAGGAATCGATTCTCTGCACCGAGAGCTGACCAGGACACCGACGCGATGGCGACCGCGGAGTTCAGCCCGCTGCTGAATCAACTCAAGGCTGCCCAGCGGCTTCCCAGCCCTCCCGGAACGGCTCTGCGCGTGTTGGAGTTGTGCCGCCGCGAGGACATCGACGTCCACGAGGTCGCGGACGCGATCATGTCTGACCCGGCCCTGTCCGGCCGGCTCCTGAAGTATGCCAATTCTGCGATTGCCGGCGTTGGACGCGAGGTGACTTCCGTTCGCGACGCCGTGTTGCTCCTGGGGCTCAGGGCGGTGAAGCTGACGGCCCTGGGGTTTTCGATCGCCATGCCGGAGTTCCAGCCGGGCTGCCCGGAATTCGACCTGCGACGTTTCTGGGCCGAGAGCTTCGCCACGGCGGCACTCGCCCGCCAGCTGGCCGCGAAGCTCGGCAAGGTCGACCGGGAAGAGGCTTTCACCGCCGGGCTCTTGGCGCGGATCGGATGCCTGGCGCTGGCCAACGGCTGCTCGGACGAGTATGGCCGGGCGCTGGAAGCACACCGGTCGGGCCAGCCCCTGGTGGAAGCTGAGCGTCAGCACTTGGGCATCGATCATGTGGAGTTCGGCGCGCAGCTGTTGGCGGACTGGGGGTTGCCGGAGGTCCTGGTTCAGGCCGTCCAGGGCCAGACGCGTCCACCGAAGCCCGATGAGGCCGATGCCCGTATCTTTCCTCTGGTAAACGTTGTGCGGGTGGCCACCCAGCTCGCACCGCCTTTCCTGAATCCAAACGAACTCTCACCCGAACAGCGTGAGACCGCCCGCGGGCTGGTCGAGGGCCAACTGGGGCTCGACGAGCAATCCTGGGAGCGCATCGCCGAGGAGACCCGCTCGGACTACGTCGAAATGGCCGAGCTGTTCGACGTCCGCATCGACTGCCAGGCGACCACCTTCGGCCTGTACGCGGAAGCCCAGGAGGAGGCCACCCGGGTCGGCATGGTGGCCCAACTCGAACGAACCCGTGCGCTCGAGGAAAACAAGGATCTTCTGCGGCGGGCCACGACCGACGGGCTGACTGGGGCTGCCAACCGGGCCAAGTTCGACGAGCGCCTCCACGAAGCCGTCGCTGGCCTGCGGCGCGGACACGGTCATTTTGCACTGATCATGTTCGACATCGATCGCTTCAAGGAATTCAACGACTCCTACGGACACGAGGTTGGCGACTTGGTTCTGCAACAGGTCGCCCGCACGGTCAAGAGCACGTTGCGTGAGGTTGATCTGCTGGCCCGCTACGGCGGAGAGGAGTTCATCATTCTGGCCCCGCAGGCTGATCAACGTGCGGCCTGCATCATCGCCGCCCGCGTGCGCAAGTGCGTGGAGGACCTGAGGATTGACACCAACGGTCGGACGCTGCAAGTCACGATCAGCGTAGGGTTGAACCTGACAACAGACTATCAGGACATCCCCGAAGCCGACAAGCTGGTGGCCGACACCGACAAGCAGCTTTACCTGTCAAAGCAGGCGGGGCGGAACACCTGGTCCTACCTGGGTCGGTCAGCCTCGCAGGTGGCGCGTCCGGTGAGCACGGGCAGGGCACCGGTTCACAGAAACCACCATTGATCCACCGCCCGGCGCGGACGTTCTGGTCCGCCCGCACGCAATAAGACGCAGCGATCGCGCGGCGTCGTCACGCTTGGGTCAGCTTTTTCATGTTTTCCGCGTCGGCGAGGAAGCGGTCGGTGTAACGCTGATCGACGCGTCGGCAGCAGCGCGTGGTGAGCTCGCCGATCTGTTCGTAGTCGGGGTCCTCGGTCAGCACCAGGAACTCGCCGGCCAGAATGACCAGACGCAGCAGGTGGCGCAGGATGATGCCCTCCTGCTTGATCAGATTCGCCGAGCGCGTGAACTTGAAGAACTCGCAGTCCATCTGAAAGGCCCCGCCCGCGATCCACTTGGGCTGCACCGAGACCGGCTCGGGGGCCATCAGCCGGGCCTCGAAAGCAATCTTGAGCATCTCCGGGAAGGTGGGCGGCAGCTCTTCCTCTTCATCGTAGCGATCGCCCCGGTAGCGATC
>Ga0180434_10006846_pt1 | contig 13006 bp, 8 predicted proteins | sample SS_ome_7_FD_132453 | JGI IMG/M metagenome (GOLD analysis project Ga0180434, IMG submission 132453) | Hypersaline lake sediment archaeal communities from the Salton Sea, California, USA - SS_1_D_2 metaG | ecosystem: Environmental > Aquatic > Non-marine Saline and Alkaline > Hypersaline > Sediment... | reverse complement strand
CCGAAAATATGAACAATGGAGGGCGCACTGAGCCGCTCCCTCAGACTAATCTTAATCGGATCGTACGGCGCGATGTAGGGAGCAGTAACGGCGATAAATACCATCGTGGCGATGATGACAAAGCCTGCGACGGCCGAGGGATTTTTGCTGAGGAGCCTGAGGGTGAACAGGAATTCCCTTATTTGCCATTCATGTTCTTTTTTGATGCTATTCAACACGACTAATACCTTATCTGTGGGTCCAGGAAGGCATAGAGCACATCCACCAGCAGGTTGATCATAACATAGGCAAAGGATACCACCAGGGTAAAGCCCATAATGGCCGGAAAGTCCAGGAAGTTTACCGAATCTACCACGTATTTTCCCATCCCCGGCCAGTTGAAGATGGTCTCGGTCAAGATGGCGCCTCCCAGCAGTTCTCCGATGGAAAGCCCTGTGATGGTCACAGTGGGGATGAGGGAGTTCTTGAGGGAGTGTTTCAGGATGATGACGGACTCAGCAAGGCCGTTGGCTCGGGCAGTAGTGATATAGTCCTGCCCCATCACCGAAATCATGGAGGATCGAACGATCCGGGTGATGATGGCAAGGTAGACGTACGAGAGGCAGAATGCCGGTAGTATGATGTGGAGGAAAGCGTTACCGAATTTTCCCCAGGACCCTTCCAGCAGGGTGTCGATAAGATAGAGTCCGGTCACGTGGACGGGCGGGTCCATCGCCACATCGAGCCGCCCAGACCCGGGTAGCCATCCCAGGTTTCTGGAAAAAAGGAGTAGAAGCATAAGACCGAGCCAGAAGACGGGCATAGAGACCCCGAAGACAGAGAAGACCCGGGAGATATGGTCGACGGGGCGATTCCGCCGGACGGCTGATATGATCCCGAGGGGCAATCCCACAGCGATGCAGAGAACCATGCTCATTAGGGTCAGTTCCAGGGTGGCGGGAAAAAAGTCTTTTATATCATCGAGTACAGGCCGTTGGTTTCGGATGGATGTGCCCAGGTCCCCCTTAAAAAGGCCAGTCAGGAAGTGAACATACTGTTCCGGAAGGGGTCGGTCCAGCCCCAGGGAACGACGGAGGTTTTCCACGGCCTCCCGGCTCGCCTTTTGACCCGCCATCATTCGGGCCGGATCCCCGGGTATGGCGTGAGAAATGACAAAGACCAGGAGCGTCACCCCGATTAGGACAGGTATCAGGTAAACAAGCCGCTTCAGAATATAGCTGAAAATCCGCATGAGAGGTCGATTGTTCTATAGGTAAGAATATGCATGGAAGGTCGGTTGTCGTCAATTTAGGATTTTGTGGAATTGAAAGGCGGCCTTCACCGCCCTTCAATTCCCGGGTTGCTGAATTTTATCGGTTTACGAGCCGTGATCACTCCTCGTAAATGGATTCAAAATTATACATGGACTCCAGCATGGGGTTGAAAACATACCCTTTCACCCACTTCCGCATGGGTACAATGGTCTGGGTTTGATACAAAAAGATGTAAGGGGCTTCCGCCATGATAATGTCTTGGGCCTTGCTGTAGAGGTTGGTTCGCTCCTTCTGGTCGCTCATTGCAAGGGCCTTTCGGATCAGCCCGTCAACCGTGTCGTTTTTGTAAAAGCTTCGGTTGCCGGGGAGCCCGCCGTTCTTAGAATCGAACCAGAAGTTCATGAACATGGAAGGGTCTGCGTAGTCTGGACTCCAGGCCCCTAGGCAAAGCTCAAAGTCCCCGCGGTCGATCTTGTCTCGTAACGTGGGATTGGCCATGAGTTCGAGTTTCAGGTTCACCCCAATATCGGAAAAGTTGCTCTGAAGAATCGTCGCGATCTGTTCCCAGGAAGGACGCCGCTCCGAATAAATGAGCTTGAGGTCTAGCCCTTTTGCATACCCGGCTCCTTTGAGGAGTTTTTTCGCCTTGTCCACGTCTCTCCCGTATTGGTAAACTGAAGGATTGTGCCCCCACATTCCCTTAGGCACCGGTCCGCGCATTTGGACGCCATTTCCCTGAAGCACATAGTCTATGATGCCCTTATAATCCACTGCATAGTTGAGGGCCTGGCGGACAAGTTTATTGTTGAGCTTGGGTTTCTGACAGTTGAGATAGACGTACTCCACCAGCTGGGATGGAAAACGGCGTACTGCCACGTCCGGATTTTTTTCCAAGGCCGGGATCTGATCGATGAGAACACCCTCAGCAATATCGATGTCCCCGCTCTCGAGGGCCATCCTCTGATCCGAGGACTCGCGCATGAAACGGATGATGACCCGTTTCAGTTTTGGTTTGGGACCCCAGTAGTCCGGTTTTGCCTCCAGGACACACCGCTCCCCGCGGGACCATTCCACAATCTTAAACGGACCGCTCCCGTCCGTGTTCTGAGCCATCCAGGCCTGAGCCAGGTCCCCGTTCTTTTCATGCTTCATGATGTTGGGGTTCACGATGCAGGCGGCATCGGTAGCGAGTGTTTGAAGAAATGGACCAAAGGCGCTCTTGAGAGTTATCTTGGCAGTGTAGTCGTCTACAACGTCCACCGACTTGATGGCGCCGATGTTGTCGGCAGGGCCCTTTCCAATTTTTAAAACCCTTTCAAAGGAAAATTTTACGGCCTTGGCGTCCAGAGGTGTCCCGTCATCAAAAGCGATTCCTTTTCGGACCTTGATGGTCCATACCAGCCCGTCAGGTGAGACGGACCAGGATTCGGCAGCCATGGGTTCCACCTCGGTAGAGCCCTCTCCATTGATCACCTTGTACTTCACGAGGCGGTCATAGGAGGGATAGATTTGCCTCCAGTCATAATTGTCGCTGGAAACCGCTGGATCCAGCAAGTGGATGTCTGAGGAGACGCCCACCACGAGAGGTCCCTTTTCAGCAGCGTAAAACTGTCCTGCGGCCAAAAAGACCAAAAGGAAAGACATTGCCAGTGCGCGCATTACTTTTACTTTCATCGTTTTTTCCTCCTTTCAAGTGACAGTGATGTGATAATAAAACGAAGTGAAAAGATAAAGAATTGAATGAGTGATTAGAACTCCTTTTCCCGCCGGGCAGTATAGAAATACAGATTTTCTATGTCAAGCCAATTTCAGCCATTTCAGTCATACATGCAATTCAGACACTAAATGGACATGTGTGCTGAATTTGAGCAGAGATTTGTATGCAAGGATTTACTTCCGTGGGCTCTCATCGTCAACCTCGGTCCTCGATCGGACTGTAAGGGCCCCTCATGTCGGAGGGTTTCCTGTCCGCTATTTCAAGGGCGTCCTGAAAAGGCTCCCTTTCCCCAATGCCCATAAGTCTTCTCAAATCCTCAACAACAAGATAGAGACAGGGAACGAGCCCCAGGGTGACAAAGGTGGAAAAAAGGACACCGAAGCCCAGGGATAGGGCCATGGGGATCATGAATCTTGCCTGACGGGATGTCTCGAAGATCATGGGGACCAGGGCACCGAAGGTGGTCAGGGAGGTCAACAGGATGGGGCGAAATCTGCGGATGCCGGCTGAACGCAGTGCATCGATGGGGTTGAGACCGGCCGTCCGCTCGCGATTGGTGAAATCGATGAGGACCAGCGAGTCATTGACCACCACCCCGGTCAGGGCCACGATACCGAAAAAGCTCATCACGCTCAGGTTGTACCCCATGATGATGTGCCCCAGAATGGCGCCGACGATTCCGAAAGGGATACTGGACATGATAATGGCCGGCTGTATGTAGCTCCTGAAGGGAACGGCCAGCAAGGCATAGACCCCCATAAGGGCCAGTATCAGGCCAATCCCCAGGCTTTTCATGCTTTCCACCATGTCGGCCTGTCTTCCCACAAATCCGAATTGTAGCCCCGGGTAGCGCTTCATCAACTCAGGCAGGACTTCATTTTTCAGCGCCATAGTGACCTGGCCCACCTTTCCGATGGGATCCACATCAGCCTTTATGGTGACCACCCGTCTTCCATCCCGGCGGTTGATGGCCGTGTAGGCGCGGCCCCGTTTCATGGCCACCACTTGCCGAAGGGGCACTTCCCGACCCCCGGGTGTTCGCAGCATTAGTTCTTCGAGACCGTATTCGGTGATCCGCTCTTTTTCAGGCAGCCTCACCATGACCTTGACTTCGTTTCGCCCGCGCTGCTGGCGGAGGACCTCCGCCCCGTAAAAGGCGTGTCGGACCTGTCTGGCCACCTCCTGGGCCCTCAGACCAAGGCTTCTCCCTTCCGGGAGGATCTTGAAATCCACCTGCTGCTTTCCGGGCTGAAACCCGTCATCAATATCTTTTATATTCGGAAAAAAAGAAAGTGAGGTGGCCAGATCTGCGCTGGCCCTCTCGAGGACATTGATGTCCCTGTGGCTCAGCTCGATCGTCAGGGCCGCCCGGCCCCCCGGTCCCCCTGCGTAGCTTTTGAAAGATAGGGTGTCCACGCCCGGGATAGACCCCACGCTTTTTCGCCAGAGCTTAATGAACGTTTCGGTGCGAATTGGTCTTTCCTCGGGTGGTGTCAGGTAGACCTGCACCTGACAGGCGTGTCCACCGGCCGTTCCGCTCACGTATCTCCCGCCGCCGATCTGCGCGAACATCCCTTCCACCAGACTGTCGCCCCCGTTATCCATCGCAATCTTCCGGGCCGCCTTGAGCAGGATGTCCTGAACCGCCTCGGTTTTCTTGACCGACGATCCATAAGGGAGGACGGCCGCGGCAAGGGCAAAATCCGATTCGATTCTCTCAAACAGGGTGATTCCCATCCGGCCGCTCCTCACCCAGGCCAGGGTGAGAATGAGTATGGATATCCCAGCACACAGGGTCACATACCGATTCCTCATGGTCAGACCCAGTGTCGGCCCATAAACCATCTTCACCAGCCTTATGAATCCGTTGCTGAAGTGCTGCTGGTTGCGTTGAAAAAACCCCATGAGTCCCCGACCACTCTGCTTTTTCAGGTGACCCAGATGGGCCGGGAGGACAAAGAGACTCTCGATGAGAGAGATCAAGATCGTGGTGATCACCACTATGGGGATGGCCTTAAAGATCTTGCCAGGAATACCCGGGACGAAGAGGAGGGGCATGAAGGTAACGATGTTGGTCAAGATGCTGAAGGTAACCGGTCGCGCCACTTCCCGGGCCCCGGCAATTGCGGATTTCAGAAAAGGATACCCGTCCTGCCGGTATTTAAAGACATTTTCACCCACCACGATGGCGTCATCCACCACGATTCCCAGGGCAACGATAAAGGCGAACATGGACATCATGTTGATGCTGATGCCCAGGGCGGGTAGGAACCATAGAGAGCCGAGAAAAGAGATGGGAATTCCCATGGTAACCCAGAAGGCGAGCCTCGGTTCCAGGAAAAGACCGAGGAGGATGAGGACGAGGGCCAGACCCAGATAGCCGTTTCTCAGGAGAAGATCCAGACGTTGTCGGTAGATCTTGGAAAAATCTCTTACCGTGGCCGTTTCCATACCCGGGGGCAGTGTCTCCTTCAGATCCGCCAGATGCTCCAGAGCGGCGTCTGCCACACTGATGGGCGTCTGATCACCCACACGGAAGACATCAATCATGACGGCGAGTTTCCCGTTATAGGTGGCATAACTATCCGTATCCTCAAACCCATCGATAATGGTGGCGATGTCCTCCAGTCGAACCTCGGTCCCTTCATTGGATGCGATAATGGGAATTTTTGCGAATTCCCGACCGTAATCCCGTCGTTCCTTCATTCGGACCAGGATTTCGCCACCTTCAGTCTTGATGCCCCCCCCGGGCAGTTCAACGGATGCCTCCCGAACCCGCTTTGCCACATCGTTAAGGGTGAGGTTGTAAGCTCTCAAGTTTTCCTGAGGCACCTCGATGCTGATCTCAAGGTCACGAATCGCCGACAAATCGACTTGGGTGATCCCTGGATCCTGCAGGAGACGGTCACGGACCTCTTCCGCCTTGTCCCGTAACACCCGTTCATCCTGCCCCCCGTAGAGCACAATGGATATCACCTGACGTCGACGGGCAGCCACAGCGACCCGGGGCTCCTCGGCCTCTTCCGGGAAGGTGGTAATCCTGTCCACCTCCCCCTCTATATCTTGGGCCAGTTTTTCCAGGTCACCCCCCATGAGCATCTCAACACTCACGACACCGACGCCCTCCCGGGCCTCGGAAACAATCTCACTGATTCCCTCCAGCCCCTGAACCGCCTGTTCAATTGCCAAAATGATTCCCTGTTCCACCTCTTCGGGGCTTGCTCCGGGGTAGGGAACGGTGACGTTGACGTGGTCCAGGTCAAACTCGGGAAACACCTCCTGTTTGATATTCATTCCCCAGATAAACCCGCCCACAAGGAAGACGACCATCATCAGGTTGGCAGCCACGGAGTGGCCTGCCATCCAGGCAATGGGACCTCTTTTATTGACCTGTACGGGATTGTTTTCCATCTTTCATCATATTCACGGGTATAAAATTGCCTTCATTGCTTCTCAGCTGTCCTTTGGGTCAGGGGGGCGACCCGAGGAGGCTTCATCCTTGCTGACAAAACCGTCTCCATTGCTGTCAAGGCTTTGGAATACCGGTGCCCGGCCTTTGAACTCTTCCCTTGACACCTTCCCGTCCCTGTCACTGTCAAATCTGCTTAAAAAATTCCATCCGGATTTGCCTGTCCGGGAAGGGGGCATTCCCTGCCCGTCCGGCTTTTGCATGACAGGATGCTCCGTGAGGACAGTCATTCCCTCCACCGGGGACGCCAGATCTGAAACGATGAGCCATTCACCCTCTTTGAGACCGTCTTTTAAAAGAACGGTTTCAGTATCCCTCCACACGGTGACCACTTTACGGATTTTCAGAAGTCCATCATGTCCGGTGACCCATATCCTGGAATTATCCCTCAACGCCGGTCGCGGAATTTTGTAGACATCCCTGATCTCACGGCCATCAATTTCAACCCGGACATATTCCCCGATCAGAAGCGGGGGACGTTTTGCATTGGGGGTCTTTCGATCCAGCGGGTCCTTGACAGCGACAAGGACACGTGCCATCCGCCCCTCTGCTTCCAGGTCCCCCAGCAGTTTGATAACTTTCCCTTTTCGTACATGAGATGATTCAGGTCCACTGCCAAACCTGATTCGAACATTGGCGCCGGCATTACCTATCCTGGTGGGGATCGTTATCCATTTTAGCCGGTCGACAGGGATGGAGACCTGTATCCAGTACTCATCCGTGCCCACCAGTTCGGCCAGCGCTTCCTGTGTTGTAATCTGAGAGCCTATCTCCACCATGGTCTTCCTGACGATGGCGTTAAAGGGGGCAAGGATCGTTGTGCGGGAAAGGTTCAGTTCCGCCATTTTCAGTTCTGCCTTGGCGGCCTCCAGCTCGGCCCGGGCTTTCTCCAGGTGGGGTTTGCGAAGGGCCAACTCGCGATCCATTTTTTTGGGGGGTTTGTCCCCCTTTAAAAGCTCCCATTCCCTTTTGGCGACATCCTGGTATCCTAATTCCAGTTTCAGGGCATACCTGGCATTGGCGACCCGACTCTTCTTCTGGGCCAGCGAGAGCGTGTAGTCCCTGGGATCAATCTGGAGGATCTTGGTCCCTTTAGAGAGAATCCCGCCCTCAATGAATTCAGGATGGGTGGTCATGATCTCCCCCGGGACGCGTGATTTGAGCACCATTTCCAAGGCCGGAATGACCGTCCCCATGGCACGAACCGTGGCGCGTTCATCAGTTTTCTGAATCATCTCGACCTTGACCAGCGGGTCCATCCTGGGTGGTCTTCTTTTTTGGGCCTTGGGGGCGGTTTTATTGAGATAGGAAGCCCCGGCTATACCCGCACCGAGGATAACCAGACAAAGAAAGAGATTTATCATCCGTTGCCACCAGTTTCTGGGTCTGAGGTCCCTTGCAGGATTTCTGTTTTGGGGCGCTGTTTCCCCTTTACCCTCTTTATATAATTCATTCGCCATGATCGAATGCTCCCCTATTCTTTTGATGGTTGCGCATATCCCAGGCTGGGTTCCAGTTCGTCCATCCAGCTGCCGCCCAGCGCTCTGTAAAGGCTTACACGGGCAACGAGCAGCTCGGCCCGGCGTTCAATGACATCCCGTTCCAGGTTCTGCACGGACAGGAGCTGGGTCAGAACCGGTAGATAATCATTCAGCCCTTTCAAGTATCGTTCGCCCGCTTCATCGAGGGCCTTTCTTGCCGCTTCAACCTGCAGTCCAATGGCCATGATGTGCTGTCTCTGTTTTTCCTCCCTGATGAGCGCGTCCTCCACCTCTTTGAGAGCTGTCAGGACCGCCCTCCTGTAGGCCCACAGCCTCTCGTCAACAAGGGCTCGGCTTCGGTCTACCTCGGCTGCCCGCATTCCCCCGTCAAAGAGAGGCGCAACGAGGTTGCCCGCCAGACTCAGCAGCCAGTTGTCAAAGATGAGATCAATATCGTCTGACCCATAGGAAGCCTCAGCTGTCAGCCGAATAGCAGGCAGACGATTGGCGCGGGCCGCCGCCACCTGCCAGTCGGCAGACCGCAGTTTGAGCCCTGCGCCACGTACATCGGGCCTTTTGGCAATAAGATCCGCCGGTATGCCCGTGTCCGGAATCTGGTCGACCGCGGGTAATGAGATTCGGGTGATTTTAAGCGGGGTCCGAGGCGGGCTTCCCAGCAGCAGGGCCAGTTCATGCAGCAAGAGCTGTTCCCGTGCCTCTACAAGCGGGATCTCGGCCTTGACCCGTTCAACAACCTGCTGCTGCTGATACACATCCAGAGCCGATACAATGGACTTTCGGAAACGGAGGAGCACCAGCTCCAGGTAGGTCCTGTTGTTTTCGAGCTGCTTTTCAAGAAGACGCTTCTGCATCCTCTGTGAGATGATGTTCACCCACCGCTCCGCAACCTCAGCGGCCAGCGTCATGGCCGCGGTATTCACATCTTCCCGTGTGGCCACGGCCGTCAGGTCAGACGCCTCCTTCTCGGCGCGAACTCTTCCCCACAGATCCAGTTCATAGCTGCTGACCAGACCGATCGCGTAGCTCTCTACGGTGTTCGTGGAGGAGCCCGTATCTCCTTCGTTATGCCGGCGGCCACGCAGGGCGCCCGCATCCAGATTAAGATCCGGGTACAGGGCGGATCCCGACTTAACGGCTTGGGCTTTTGCCTGATCGAGGCGCGCCCAGGCTTCCCTGAGTGTAAAACTCCCGGACAAGGCCTTCCGAATCAGCTGGTCCAACTCCGGATCATTGAAGGATTTCCACCAGCGGTCGGGATGCTCAGGCCCCGCTTCATAAAGGGCATAGCTCTTTGGTAATTCCCCCTCCGGCGCCGTTCTGACGGCCGGTTTGAAAGGGTTGCAGGAACACGCCAGCAGAAGGAGGGACATCATAAAGATTCGGTATTTCATTTTTCTCTTGAGACCCCTTTGTTAAGATCCGGAACGCATCGTCTCACAAGGCAAAAAGATCTATCCAAATTTTTTATTTTATTACTTTATGGGTTGAAAAGCAAAGAATCTCTTTGCAGGGGGGATGCTGGTCTTTATATATAGAAATCGGGAGGTTAGTTCATATTTGCTATCCCGGGCCTCAGAACAGATCATTTGCAGGACAAGGATTGGACGGATTATCCAAGACCCATTTCTTTGGCTTCTTCGGAGACGCATTCGTGCAGGATTTTGACACTTTTGTCAATTTCCGCCTTGGTGATCACAAGCGGTGGGGCCAGTTCAAGCGCCTGCCCCATCAGTTTGATGATCAACCCCTTATGCTGTGCCCGCTGAACCAGGCTGGATAGCCCACTCATCGGGAACATTTCTTTGGTGCGTTTGTCGGTCGTAAAGTCGATACCCAGCCACAATCCGCGACCCCTGACCTCTCCGACAATCGGATGCTCCTCCAATGTTTTTAACGCTTCCAGGAAGTAATCTCCAATCTCAGCAGCCCTTTTGATCAAACTCTCTTTCTCTAGGATCTCGATGTTTTTAAGCCCTGCTGCGCAGGCCACAGGATGGTTTGCATAGGTGTGCAAATGTTCTAACGTTTCTATGGGATCAATGACGTCATCCGTGCACCCGACTGCACCGAGGGGGATATAGCCGCTTGAGATCCCCTTGGCCATGGTCATGATATCGGGCTTAACCTGGAAGTGCTCAATGCCGAACCAGCGACCGGTTCTTCCAAAACCGCAGATGACCTCATCAATGATGAGCAACACGCCATAGTCGGTGCAGATATCCCGAATGATGGGCCAATACTCGGGCGGCGGCGCTAATGCCCCAAATCCCTGCTGGATGGGCTCACCGATCAGTGCGGAGACTTGATCAGGGCCTTCAAATTCAATGATGCGGCTTACATCTCGAGCACAGGCTACATCACAATCAGGATAATGCAGGTGCAACGGGCAGCGATAGCAGTAGGGCGATTCGACAAAGATAGATCCCGGTGTCATGGGTTCCATATGGTGTCTCATCGGTAAAACCGTTCCCAACGCACGAAGGGCCATTGACGTCACCCCGTGATAGGCCCCTCGACGAGATATCACTTTAAATCGTTGTTTTTCCCCTTTGTGCCAGTGATGCTGTTTGGCGAGTTTCATAGCCGACTCAACGGCTTCTGAGCCATCGCAGACGAACAGGAAGCTGTCAATTTTTTCTGGTGTGAGATGACTCAATTTTTCAGCCAACTCCAGGGCGCGGGAATTGGCGAAATTCATAGGGGTAAAATAGGCCAGATCCACAATTTGCTGCCTAACGGCCTCTGCCAGATCTTTTCTTCCGTACCCGACATGAACCGGTCGTGTGACACCGGCAACAAGATCCAGGTAGGGCCGGCCTTCATCGTCAAAGACGGTACAGCCCTCTCCTCTGGTGATGATCGGGATGCCTTTTTCTATGACTTCTTTCGACGTTCTGCACAAAATGAGAGATGCATTTCCATCGCCTGTTTTTACTTTGGCCATATCCTTGTCCTCCGAAGGTTCATCATATTTGGATAGCAAAATTTTTTAAAAAATGGTTACAGTCTACCTCATGTCCGAGAGCGTCGATGGGATGGGCTTTCGTAGCGTGCTAAAAACAAGGGTCAATCCCTGTTGGGCAGATAAAGCACGTGATTGATATCATTATGTTCAAGAGAGGTCAAGGGTGGGATGAAAGAGGCGTAAAGCGAACAAATCAGGCCGCTGCTGTCCCGGCCTCTTTAGAATGCTCGGCAGATGCTTTCTGGAAGATTTCCTTCCGGTTTTTAATTCGATCCTTTACATAGGCGATATGCAACCGCAGACTGTACAGTTCGGCCGCATAGGATAGGGGCACATTGGTCTGCATCACTTCCTTATCAATCCGTTTCAGCTCACTGAGAAGCGCGTCATATTGTTTTTCCGTATCGATTTGCCCCACCTCTTGATCGATAACGATGAGTTCCCTGTACCAATGAAAAATCCGATAACGGACCCGCCATCTGTAACTGGGCGGAATAATTTTAAATAGTGGGATCAAAAGGGTAATGAGCGGAATCAGCATGACTTTTAGACGGTCAATCAGGGTCGCTGCCCAAAACGGTAGATATCGTTGCAAAAAAGGGGGGCCGGATTTAAAAAACCGTCGGGCCTCCTTGTGCAACGGAAAATCCAGGTATTTCTGTGAGGGAAACTGATCGGTTGTTTCAAATACCCCACCCTGCCCATGAATCTCTCCGGCGGCCTGCAGAAACAAATCGATGAGTGCCGGATGGAGATCTTTTCGAATCACCAGGTTAGTGGTTGACGCGAGTAGTGTGATATCGTGATCCGGAATATTTGACTTTAAATCAATCACACCTTCCGGGAGTGTAACACTTGAGAGAAAGCGGTAAATCCGTGTGTATGCCTCCGCTCTTTCAAAGCTCATTAATTCGATGCCCTCATGGGTCATGAGACGCCGGATGATCGACGAACGAGGCGATACCACAAAGAAGGCAACATCGATTTCCCGGTTTAAAAGCGCATCCGCGGCCTGTTTTCCGCCGATAGGTAAGAGTGTTGTCCCTTCTTCCGTTATCCCGTTTTCGACCATCAGCTGATAGGCAATATACCGGGTGCCGCTGCCCTCTTTTCCGATGGCTATCCGCTTGTTTTTCAGGTCTATAAGATCGTTTATTTTTTGATCCGATCGATAAAACACCCATAAGGGTTCAAAATACAGGCTCCCGAGACACGTAAGGTCCGGATGGTTCTTTGGGTTTCCAACCCCCCCTTGTGCAAAAGCAACTTGAACCCCTTCCTGATCCGATTCAAGCAGCTTCAGGTTCTCAATGGACCCGGCAGTTGACAGGACCTTCAGTGTAATTCCGTCTCGTGCAAGGATCTCACTGTACTGCAGGCCAAAAGGATAATAAGCCCCTGTTTTGCTTCCCGTTCCCATCGAAATGTGTTTTGGCGGCGCCGGCTGTACAAATTGGTAGGCCACAATAAAACCGATAAGAGTCAGCAAAAAGGCAGGGCCAAAAATTTTGAGATATTCCTTTGGCCTCCGATGCGACCGTTTTTCTACCGATGCTCGCGCCATCACTTTTTCCTTCAATCCGTCAATAGCAGTGACGTGACCCATTTATTGTTGGCATTTTCCGTCTATCCGTTCTTATATCCAATTTTGACCGTACAGGGGAACAGCAGTTTAAAACAATTTAAGCATATCTCTGTCACTTTGGCAACACATCAACAACCAATCAATCTTACGGGTTAAGGGTTCGCGCAAAGATAACTGGATATATGATTTTGGTGCCGGTACTGGCCGGCATCACCAACAGAATGGATGCCCGCAAGATCATAGGGCTTGGAATGGTTTTGGGTGTCCTGACAGCCCTTGGGCGCTTTTATCTGGAGCCCAACCCGGATCGCGTTTCTGATCAACCTGATCGGGTTGCCGGCCAGCATCGGCGGCAATGAATTATCCCGAAAATATGGCCGCCGGATGCCTTCGTGGACCTAACCCTTAACGCTGACACGTGGATAGGTATTTGAACATTGTTTTTTTTGTGGCAGCCGTTTAATATGGCCATATGTTACAAATTGGCACCCTAAAATTAAAAAATTGGCTTGTCT
>Ga0180434_10006845_pt1 | contig 13008 bp, 6 predicted proteins | sample SS_ome_7_FD_132453 | JGI IMG/M metagenome (GOLD analysis project Ga0180434, IMG submission 132453) | Hypersaline lake sediment archaeal communities from the Salton Sea, California, USA - SS_1_D_2 metaG | ecosystem: Environmental > Aquatic > Non-marine Saline and Alkaline > Hypersaline > Sediment... | reverse complement strand
GTCGGATTTCGGGTCTCTGCCGAACCAGGTCAGGTCGCGCACGGAGACGTCGCGGCCGAAGGAGAGGTCGCACCCGTACTCGATCTCCTTGCCGAGCAGGGTCACGTAGAGTTGCTGGCCCTGGTTGGCTTTCTCGGGCGTGACCTTGGCGATCTTGGGCCTGGTGGGCGGGGCCTTCTCGCCGTGGTCCTTGGGGCGGTCGGGCACCCAGCCGGCGTTGACCGCCGCGCCGCCGCCGGCCAGGGTGATGCTCTCGATGCCGCGCTGCTTCATGGCACGGGCGAGGCCGTAGTTGTCCTGGTGGGCGCCGGCGGTCTTGTCAATGGTGTGGACGAACCAGCCGCCCAGGCCGTCGGGGACCCTGATGGTGTTGCCCTGCGGCTTCTCGGACACCATCATCCAGCGGTCGGTCTTGGTGGGGCCGCTCAGCGTGCCCATGCTGGCGCTGTGCACCAGCCACTGCGTTCCGAACGAGAGCCGCGGCGTGATGCCGTGGCGCGCCAGCACCTCGCGCTCGGCGGCGGTGCTGTATCCGCGCCCCGTGGCCACGAGCACGCCCGACTCGCGCGCCAGTTGCAGTTTGTACTCCGTCCCCTTGTAGGTGCCGAGGGTGTAGTAGCGCGGCTCGTTGCGGGCGGCGTATCCCCACTTGACCTTGCTCAGGTTGCCGCAGAGGTCGCGCAGCGCCTGGTCGTAGGTGTGGAAGCCCTTGGCCAGGAGTTTCTTGGGGATGGGCTCCGTACTCATCCCGGCCCAGATCTCCTGGCTGCGGGGGCGCGGGGTCTCGAACTCGGTCTGGGTGCCGATGCGCAGCCAGCCGGCCTCGGTGGCGTAGACCACCCAGTCCAGGAGCCGCTCGTCGCGCACCAGGGGCTGGACGGGCGAGATGCCCAGGCCGTAGTCGCGCGGCTCCTCGGGGATGTCGGAGGCGTTGACCTCCAGTTTCAGGCTCTCGGGCCAAACCTTGACGCGGTCCACGTTGTGGGCCTGCATGGCCAGGCCCAGGCTGAAGCTGTCGCGGAAGGGCCCCTCGAAGGCGTCGGTGTAGAAGTGGTGGAAGGTGGCGATCTCGTCGGAGATCCAGAAGCCGCCGTCCTCGGGCGCATTGGGGTGGCACATCCACTCGTCCAGGTCCTTCGGCCCCTCGCGCGTGTCGCGCCGGTACACGTGGCAGAGATACTGGGGCGCAAAGACGGCGCGCGGCGTGATTCCTCCGAACTCGCGCAGCACGCTGATCTCGGCGTCGAGGTCGTACTCCTGGCCGCGCCAGATGACGGCGTCGGGGTCCATGCCGCGGTCGAGGCGCAGGTGGTACTCCTTGCCGTCGTAGAGGGCGTTGGTGGTCCAGCGCGGGGTGGCCATGGGGTTGTGCTTGAGGCGCACGCGGGTGAGTTCGGCGCAGAGCGCCTCGAGCGCATCGCGCCGCGTCTCGAAGCCGCCCAGGATGAGCGTCTTCTGCAGCGGCTCGGCGGACTGGCCGCCCCAGATCTCCTGGCTCTTCTGCCACGTCTGGGCGAACTCGGCCGCCGTGCCGACCCGCAGCCACCCGAACTCGGTGCTGTAGATGGCCCAGGTCTGCGGCTCCGCCGCTGGGGCGGGAACCGCCGCGGCCAGGAGGCCCGCAGCCAACAGCAGCCACAGGCCACGCCGGCAGGCAGGAAGTCTTCGCATCATCAGAACGGCCTCCTCGGAGCGGCGCCTTCGGCCCGCTACTCGAACCGGACCGATTCGAGCAGGGCGCGGAAGGGGGCCTCGCCCTGCCCGTAGATGGACTCCGCCCCACTCAGGGCGAATCGGTATGCCTGACCCTCATTCACGACGACCACGGCCTGCGTGCGGATGGTGACGCCGAAGGGGCCCAGATCGTAGGTGTAGGCCGCCGCCTCGCGGCCCCCGACCTGGGGCCAGGGCGCGGCCTCCGCCCGGAAGGCGAGGCGCTGCACCCGACTCAACTCTGCCTCGACCACGTCGGAAACGCTCTGCTGGGCGCTCTGCTCCCACTCGATGCGCGCCTGGACGCCCTCCACGGCCGGGGCCTTGAGCAGCACGAAGCCCTCGCCCTCCTCGGCGATCCGCCAGAAGGAGCCCGCCTCGAAGGCCAGCGGCCGCTCGGAGGCCGGCGTCGGGGCGACCGGCTCCACCGGCGGCTGCGCCGGCTCGGGCGGCTGCGTGGGCTCCGTCGGCTCTGTGGGCTCGGGCGGCATGGGGTTCACCTCCGTGGGCGGCGGGGTCGCCGGCGGCTCGGACCCGGAGTGCTGCGCGCGCTTCTGCAGGATCTCAAGGTTCCTCTTGATCCGCGGGTCGAGGGGCGCCAACTCCGCCGCCTTCCTGATCGCCTCCAGCGCGCCCTCCAGATCGCCCTTCCTGGCCAGGGCGAGCGCCAGGTTGTGCTGCGGAAAGGCAGGCTGCGGGTCCAACTCGATGGCCTTGCGGTAGGCCTCGATGGCGCCGTCGAGGTCGCCCTTGTTGTCGAGGGCGATGCCCAGGGAGTTGTGGACGATCCACGGCTTCTCCAACCCGGGGCAGGCCAGGGCCGTGCGGAAGTGCTCGACCGCGTCGTCCAGTTCTCCTGCGTTCTGGAGGATGCTCCCCAGGTTGTGGTGCGCCTGGGCGTACTCGGGATAGATCTCGATGGCTTTGCGGTACTGCCGCGCCGCCTCGTCGTAGTTGCCCTTGGCGGCCTGGAAGAACCCGTCGTTGAAGTGCTGCACGGCCTCGCTGGGGATCTTGGGCTTCGAGTCCTCGGCGCCCCACGCCATTCCGGCCGCCAGCAGTCCCGCCAGGGCCAGCCAGCACCCTCGTCGCGCTCTGTGGGTCCTCACTTCCGCGTCACCTCCCGGTCGTCGTGGGCCGCCCCGGCCGCAGGGTTGACTTCTGCCCACAAGGCCGCCTTCCTCCACGCATCGGGGGGGGGCCTGTCGCCGCCCCGCCCCGGCAAGACGCCGAACCACCGGCAGGCGCGCCGGGCGCCGTCGCGGAACCTGGGAGCCACGGTAAACCCAAGCACGCCCCGGCTGTGGCGCCGGGGCGGCTCACCGAGAAGGGGGTATGTGTCGTGGTGAAGGTACTGTGGCTGCTGCCCGTTGTGCTCCTGCTTGCGGCGGAGGCGCGGGCCGATCAGTCTGTGAGAGTCCCGATCAGGGTGCTGGAGACGGCGGGCGTCGCCCGGACGGGCGAGGTCGTGTCGGTGGGGGTGCCCTTCGCATCGGGCGTGGTCGGGGACGGGTTCGCGGTGTCGCTGAGCGACCCCCAGGGCGAAGCCGTTCCCGTGCAGGCGCACCCTCTCTGCGACTGGCACCCGGGCACCGGGCATCGGTGGCTGCTGGTGCAGTTCCCGGCCAGTCTGCCGACCAACGGTTCGGCGGACTACAGCCTGGCGGTCACGCCGGAGCCCGGGGCCGGGCAGCCCGGGCTGACCGTGGAGGATAGCGACCAGGCCCTCGTCATCCACACCGGGGTGATGGACGCCGTCGTGAGTCGCAGCGCCTGGGGCGTGCGGCTCTCCCGGCTGGGCGCCGAGCCCGCCGCGGCGGAGTTGTACGACGCAGTTACCGTGGCCCTCGATGGCACGGTGCATCACGCCAACCGCCCCCAGGCGGGCTACCGGGTGACGGTCGAGGAGCGAGGGCCCGTGCGCGCGGTGGTCCAATTGGAGGGCGACTACCTGAGCGATGCGGATGAGGTCCTGCTCAGTTACGTCACGCGGCTCTACTTCTACGTCAACGACACGAAGGTGCGGGTGCAGCACACGTTCGTCAACTGGGACGCCGACTGGCCGATGGTCAAGGACATGCGGCTGCTGGCCCGGCTCGACGGCGACGGCGAGACCCAGGGCGCCTTCGGGCTGGAGTACGGCAAGAAGGTGGAGGGCACGCTCATCCCCGGCGAGGAGATCTGGCTGCTGCAGGATGCGGGGGATCGCTACTCGATTACCAAGCGCGAGACGGGCATCTGGGTCGAGCGCCTGGGCAAGTACCACGTCCGCCCGGTCGCCTGCGGCGGAGGGCTGGGCAAGCGGGCGCCGGGCTGGGCGGCGCTGTCGCGAGGCAACGGGACGCTCCTCTGCCAGGTGCGCGACTTCTGGAAGGTATGGCCCAAGGAACTGGCGATGGATGCCGAGGGCGGAGTGGAGATCGCCCTCTGGCCGCAGCGCGCCGCGGAGCACGTCGCCTCATACCCGCAGTTGGACATGGACCCGCCCGCCATCATGTGGGACGGCAAGGAAGCCAAGCCGACGCACTACGAGGCTCACACCATCCATCCCTATGTGTCCGGGTTCTCCACCGAGAACAAGGCGTTCTTCGCCCGGAAGGGGATGGCCAAGACGCATGAGATCGTGCTCGATCTGGCGTCCGACTGGGACGTGGACGGCCTCGCCCAGCGCGCGAAGAGCCTCGATCAGCCGTTGGCCGCCCTTCCCGATCCGGAGTACACCCGCGCCACGGAGGGGATCCGCAACTTCTACCCGCGCCGCCCGGGCCGCTACGAGGTGGCGTGGCGCATGCTGGACGAGGGCTTCGAGTGGTACTGCCGCTACCCCGAACTCTTCGGCTACTACGGCATGCTGGACTACGGCGACGGTCCGCGCATGGTGTGGACGGAGAAGTGGGGCTTCGACCTCATCCTCAAGAGCCATCCGCGCTGGGCCCACCCCCGCGGCGGCTGGTGGAACAACCACGAGAAGGATATGTACCAGGGCTTCCTGCTGCAGTGGCTGCGGACCGGCGACCCGCGCTATCTCGCCGAGGGCATGGCCGCCGCCTACCACTCGGCGGACGTGGACACCCGCTGGTGGCGCACCGACGACGGGGGGTATCGCTGCGGCCAGTACGAGCACTGCGAGGGGCACTGCTACCTGGGCCACCTGGACATCGCCCACACCTGGCTGGTGGGGCTGTGCTACGCGTACCTCGTGACCGGGGACCGCCGCCCGCTGGAAGCCGCCCGCGGGACGGCGGACTGGCTGCTGGACGCCGCGCCCGGCATCAGCAAGATGGAGACGGACATGCGCACGGTGGCGCGCGACATCCGCGGCCTGGCGTTCTTCTACGAGATGACGGGCGAGCAGAAGTACCTCGACGCGGCGTTGATGGTCTCCAAGGCGGCCGTGGCGGTGCAGAAGGAGGACGGGAGTTTCGGCAGGGGGGACTTCTTCTCGGCAGCGGTCTCACACGCGCTGCTCAACGTGTACCGCATCAGCGGCGACGAGACGCTTCGGGAGCCCATCGTCAAGAGCCTGCGCTGGCTCATCACCGACCCCAAGACCGGGCAGCAGTACCGGCCGGACGAGAGGGGTTGGGCGGAGGGCGGCGTCACGGGGCCCAAGACGCTGGAACTGCTGGGCGAGTACTACGCGCTCACGGGCGATGCGAGCGTGATCGAGTGGGGGCGGGGCTCGCTGGCCCGCCGCGAGGCCCAGCAGGACAAGTCCGACGACCCCCGGCGCCATGGGCACTGGTGGCGCAGCGGGCTGACCAGTTTCACGTGGGAGATCGGCAACGAACTCATCCACGTGCCCGCGTTTCTGGGCTACCTCGATGCGCTCGATGAGGCGAGCGGCCAGGACCCCGTCATTTACGACACGGCTGCGCAGGAGTGACGCCCCGCCCCCGCTATCGTTGCAGCGCGTGGGACAGCAGGTTGATCCCCATGCGGTAGGCCGGCTCGGTCTGTTCGCTGCGCGCGCCGTCCCATGCCGTCGCCAGCCGTCCACGGCTCACAAAGGCCACGAGTTCGCCGTCGAGGTAGAAGCCTTGCGCGGGCCCGGCCGCTTCTACGCTGCCGAAGGTCGGGCAGCCGTCGGCCATCCGATACGGCACCTTCGCGCCCGCGAACACCTCGTGCGACAAGGCGATGCGCTTGAACTCGGCCTCCGGCAGCGTCTGCCTCAGCGCGGCCACGACGCTGTGGTAGAAGGCCCCGCCCCCGCTGTCCACGACCAGGAAGCCGCCCCCGCGCAGCCACGCAGCCAGGGCCGCGATGTCGTCCTCGGACCAGGCGACCGGCCCGGTCCCCGTCACGAAGGCCATCCGCAACGGTGAGTCTTGCGGCAGTGCCTTGAGGTCCTTCGCGTCGGCCACGCCCAGAGCGCCTGACGTGCGCAGCGTGATCACCTTCGAGCCCTCGACGACGAGCGAATTCACCCCTTGCAGGGCACTCGATCCGCCGCCGGAATGCCGCAGGTGCCACAACCAAGCGGTCTGCGCGCTGCCGCGGTCCCCGACGGGGAGCGCGGTCACGACGTGGCCCGCCGTCCCATACCCGAGGCCTGACTTGCGCCGTGGCGCCGCCGGCCCCGCAGGCGCTGCAAACAGAGCCCCGGTGACAGGAAGACTGCTCAACATAGGTATGCCAGGGGCGGCCTCTCCGAACACCCCCTCATAACTCACCCCTTCGGGCATGGGCACAGGCACCTGCACCGTCCTGGTCTCGCCGCCCTCGGTCACGACCTTCTCCTCGACCGCGACGAACGAGGTGTAGGCCGACATGAGCCGGAACTCGAGGGCGGTCGCCGTGATCTGCTCCACGATCTCGGGCTGCTCGCCGCGCCACATGCGGTCCATGAAGGCGCGAATCCGCGCCCGCGCCCAGAGCGTCCCCAGGGCTTCGTGTTCCGGCTCCCGTTCGGGCAGCGTCACTTTGAGCCGCTGCGACCACGGCTTGCCCGCCAGCCGCCCGCGCACGACGATCTCCTCCTGGCCGGGGTTCTGGTAGCGCCCCTTGATGATTACCGGCTGTGCCGCGAAGAGATCGGGGATGCGCGCCGGCTCCACGTTTGCGACGTCGAGTTCCTTCCAGTCCACCTCCAGGTCGGTCAGATAGGGCTTCGAGATGCGCTCGTAGAAGCGCTCCACCACCTGCTCGGTCTCCTCGTCGGGCCGCACGAACTGCACGTCTCCCCGCCCGGCGCGCGCCATGCCCTCCAGCAGATAGCGGTTCACCGAGCTCCCCACCCCGAAGGCGAAGAGCCGCGCCTCGCGCCGCTTCTCCTCGATGGCGGCCAGGATCGCCGTCTCGTTGCCGATGTAGCCGTCGGTCATGAAGGCGACAATGCGCAGCCGCTCGGGGTCGGCCGGGTAGTCCAGCGCCGCCTTGATCCCCTCGATCATCTGGGTCCCGCCCCCGCCGCTCAAGCCGTCAATGTAGGAGAGGCCGCGCTCTACGTTCTCGAGCGTGGCCGGCAGCGGCTGCGGCGAGAGCCCCGACGCCGTGACCGAGAACCGGATGACCTGGAAGGTGTCCTTGGGCTGAAGGCCCCGCAGAAACCGGCGCATGGCCTGCTTCGCCTTGGCGATGGGCTCGCCGCTCATCGAGCCCGAGCAGTCCACCACGAAGATCATCTCCTTGGCGGTGATCTCCTCCGGCGTGTAGCTCGCCTTGGGCTGGATCATGAGCATGAAGTACCCGCTGCCCTCAGCCCGGTGCGCCAGCAGCGCCATCTCGGGCTTGTCCCCCACCACCTCGTACTTCAGGATGAAGTCCTTGTTGGGGATCCGGTCCAAGGGGCTGAGTCGCACCCCGGCTCCGCTCGGCCCCGTGCTCACGACGGTCACCTGATGCGAGGTGCAGCGCAGGCCGCGGATGGGCACCCCTGCGTTGAGGCGCAGTTCGAGCGCGATGTCGTGGCCCGAGCGCTCGCCGGGCCTGAGCACGGGCGGCGTGATCCGCGAGGCGTCGGGCACCTCGTCCGTGTCCGGCGCCCAGCCGCCGCCCGTCCGGCCCACCGGACTGCCCGGGATGTAGCGCGGCCCCACCACCATGGGGAACACGAACTCGTAGACGCCGTGATCGTACTTGAGGTCCTGCACGTACTTGATGGTGATGAGAACGGTGTCGCCCGGCAGGATGTTGGCGACGGACTGGGTGAAGATGTTGGGCCGTTCCTGCTCCAGCAGGGCGGCCCGCTTGCCCGCGGCCTTGGCCTCCTCGTAGATGCGCTTCGCCTCCTCGCGCTTCTTGATCAGCCCGCGAATGGTGCGCTCGCCGATCTTCATCACCATGTCGTTGACCGCGGCGTTCTGCGGCAGCGGGAAGACGTAGACCGCCTCGATGGGCTCCTGGTAGGGGTTGCCGAAGCGCTGCGTGACGGTGACGTGCGCCACCATCCCGGCGACATCGGCTACCACGTCGGTGTGCTCCAGGGGAAACTCGCGCAGCGGCTCCCCCGGCTGTCCAAGCACCTGGAGCGCCCCTTGCGTGACCTCCGGCCCCGCCGGGCCGGCGTGAGCCGCCGCCACCAGAACCAGCCCTGCCAGGAGTCCCATCAGCGCGCTGCGTGTCGAGGCCATGACACACCCCCTTGGCGTAGTCGAGTAGTACTTCCCTGGTTTGACCTCCGGCCCTGCCAGGAAGTTCCCCCATCGCAGCCCTAACTGCGCCGAGCGGCTGGCGGCGCGTTCCAGCGCGCGGTTTTTCTCCTGGACGCCCGCTGGCGCCGGTGCGGCGCCACAGAAGTCGGGGGGCAGTTGGGGGATAGTCCAGGTTGTCATCCCGAGCGGACGCGAGGGATCTCGGCGACGTACAACGAGGCGCGCTGTCGGCCAGCGAGGTTCCTCGCGCCCTGCGGGGCTCGGAATGACACGCGCTAGGCTGGGCTGCCGAAATGCCGCCTCAATGCCGGTTGGGGAATTGCGTGGCGGCGTACTAGTACGCGCACTCCCGGGCTGCGTCGGCGTAGGCCTGCAGGTTGGCGGGAGGTGTGTCAAAGAAGTGATCGGCGCACGACAGGATGTAGCCGCCCCCCGCCCCCGCCGCCTCGAAGAGCCGGTGCACCTCGGCGCGGATTGCCTGGGGCGTGCCGCAGGTCAGCACGTTCACCTGGTCCATCCCGCCGATGAGGCACAGGTTGTCGCCCACGCGGCGCTTGAGTTGGGCGGCGTCCACGTCGCCCCCCACGGTGGCCGGCGCCAGGGTCTCCGTGGCGTCGGTTCCGTTCTCGACGATCGTCTCCGCCAGCGGCATCATTCCCCCGCAGGTGTGGTAGGTTACGAGGTGCCCGGCGCGGTGCAGCGCATCGTGCACCTCGCGGTCGTAGGGCAGGCAGAACTCCCGATGCATCGCCGGCGAGATGACGGTGGATGATGAGGCGCCCCCGCCCGTCTCGATGAGGTCGAAGCGCGCGCCCGCGAGCGACTCCTCCACGAAGCGGAGTTTCTTGTCGCAGAGGATGCGCAGGAAGCGGTGCGTCCAGCCGGGATCGTCCAGCGCGGCGAGGATCATCTCCTGGGTGCCGAAGAGGCAGCAGGCATGCTGCCAGCACCCCGCCTGGTCGCCCCACACGAAGCCCCGCAAGATCCCCGCGTCATCCACCTCGTCGTACGCTCTCTGGATCGCGCCTCCATCCAACCGCGGCACTGGCGCGTAACGCTCGATGAGCAGGATGTCCTCCTTGCGCTTCACCAGGTACTCCGTGTTCCAGGTCGTGCGGCGGTTGCCCTCGGTCTGATAGGTCAGCGTGCCACCCGGGGTGCGGATCGTGTGCCGCTGCACCAGCGCCTCGGGTTCGGGGTTCAGCACCTCCACCTCGTCCACCCAGTCCGGCGCCGAGGCGTCGCTTTCGTGCCGGCCGGGGAGCCAGAACTGCCCCATCGCCTCGAAGTACTGGATGGCGGCGTCCATCCCGAACCGCGCGAACGCCTGGAGCGCGCTTATACCGTCCAAATAGTGCTCAAGATGATACGGCTGCCACTGGTGGATGGTGAAGGGCAGGCGGTCGGGCCGCTCCCGGCGGAGCGCCCGCATCATCCGCTCCTTGGAGGTCATCGTCCTGTTCTCCGTCCGCGCGACGCGGTCCGCCGCTCGCTTCGCGGCGCGGTGTGTCGGCAGGTCCGGCCGCTGCTTCCATCAGAAAGGCACGTTCTCCTGTTGACAGGCGTGCCACGGACCGGGCTGCGTCGAGGTGGCACAAGGAGTTTGGGCGCCGGCGGCTGAATCATCTTGGCCGTTGCACGGGCGGAGGGCGCCCGGCTCCGCGGAGACGCCGCACCAACGCGACGCGGCCGAGGGATGTCCCCGACATCTATGGGCCTGCATGCAGGCCAAAGGAGGAAGACGATGCGCAGTGTTCTGGCACTTGGGTTGTGTGCGCTGCTGGCCGCAGCGGCTGTGACCGGGTGCGCCAAGAAGAAGACGATCTCCACACCCGAGGGTGAAGTCACCGTCGAGGAACGCCCCGGCGGCGAGGCCAAGGTTACCGTCGAGGGCGAGGAGGGCACCGTCACCTTCGAGGCCAACAAGGGCGTCAGCGAGAAGGAAATCGGCCTGCCCATCTACCCCGGCGCCAAGGCGCAGCAGACCGGGACGTGGAGCGCGGAGGGCCAGGGGAAGGGCGCCGTGACGGCGGCCCTGACGACCTCCGACTCCGTGGAGGACGTGCGCGCCTTCTACAAGAAGCGCCTCCCCAACGCCAAGGAGGTGACGGCCCAGACGGGCGATGCCCACATGGTGAACCTGGCGGTGGAGGAGGGCAACGTGAAGAAGATGGTGCAGATCATGCGGGAGAAGGACGCGACGGAGACGCAGATCGTCCTCCAGAAGATGGAGGAGAGCAAGTAGCCCCGGGGGCGTCGGTGATACCGGGCGTGATTCCGCTGGTGATTCTGGGGGCGGGAGGACAGAATCTGCTTGCCAACCCGGGCTTCGACGACGGGCTGAGCGGCTGGCGGATCGCCTCGCGCGGCGCGCGTGTGGAGGCGGTGTCGGTGCAGGACCGCAGCGCGGCCCGCATCGCCGTGGCCGACGACGCGGAGGTGGCGTTCGACTGCCTCTACCAGGAGGTGCCGGTCGAGCCGGGCCAACTGGTGCAGGCCGGCGTGGAGGCGCTGCGCCGCAAGGTGCGCGACGGGTATGGCGCTTACCTGGCCGTCGAGTTCTACGACGCGCAGCCCAAGCGCCTCGGCTACACGCAGTCGAGCGCGGTCCACTTCGAGGAGAAGTGGACCCCGCTCAGGGTTCGGGCCGTCGCGCCGCCCGGCGCCGTGACGGCCCGCATCTGCCTGCTGCTCAACGGACGCGGCGAGGCGTGCTTCGACGGCGCGAGCCTGGTCGGGTCGCCGGGGGGCGCCGTCGAGCCGCTCGACGGCCCCGTGACCCTGACCGTCACCGAGCGCGTCGTCTGCGAGTCGCTGATCGGCTTCGGTGCGGAGGACGACGGCTGGTTCTACTCCCCGGAGAACGCGGCCCACGGGGTGACGGAGGATGATGCCGCCCTGCGCGAGGCCCGCATCGAGTGGATGGACCCCGACTGGGTGCGGATCTTCTTCTGGCACAAGGACTGGTGCCCGAGCGGCGACTGGGAGACCTTCACCTTCGACAGCCCCAACATGGAGAGCCACTACCGAACCCTCGACCTCTACCAGCGCCTGGGCGCGGCGGTGAACGTGACCGGGGTCGAGTGGGGCATGCCCGAGGCCTACCGCGAGCCCGAGGCCTTCGCGCGGGCCGTCGGGGCGCTCTTCGAGCACCTGATCCGCACGAAGGGGTACACGTGTGTCCGGCAGTGGACGCTGACCAATGAGCCCAACGGGGCGTTCGTGCAGATGGGGTATCCCTTCGAGCGGTTCGTCGAGATCCACCGCCTGGTGAAGGAGGAGTTCGCGCGGCGCGGGCTGGCCGTGAAGATCGTGGGGAGCGACGACACGGGGGGCCTGGAGTGGTTCTCGGCGTGCGTCGCGGATGACGCGTACTTCGGCGCGGCCGACCTGTTCTGCTCCCATCGCTACCTGCGGTTCACGGACCGCCTGCTGGCGCCGCACTTCTTCGAGGACCGGCTCTCGCTGCTCGCCGCCAGGGAGCCGCGCAAGCCCTTCGTGGTGGGGGAGTTCGGGTTCCAGGATGCGCGCTCGGGGACGCTCGAGAACCCGCTGATGGAGACGTATCCCTACGCCGTGTGGACGGCCGCCTTCGTGATCGAGGGGCTCAACCGGGGCGTAGCGGGCTTCTCGGTCTGGTGCCTGCACGAGGTGTACTACCCGGGCGGCGGGTTCATGAACTACGGCCTCTGGGACTTCGGGGACAACGGCTGGAAGCCGCGCCCCGTGTACCACGCGTGGGCCAACCTCTCGCGGCTCACCGAGGCGGGGGATCGCGTGCGCGAGTGCCGTTCCTCGCATCCGGGCCACGTGCTGGGGGCTGTCGTCGGCGACACGCTCTTCTGGGTGCACCGCGGCGACGAGCCCGCCGAGGTGCGGCTGGCCGGGTTCTCGGGCAAGGAGGTGCGGATCATGACCGAATCCACGCTGCAGGGCGACCGCGAGTGCGGCGTCCTCGAGCCGGTGCGCGGCGGCGGCTTCACCGCCCCGCCGCAGAGTTTCGGCTACGCCCGCTGACCCGCGCATGCCATGACCACAGACCTCGACAGCGAGATCCAGCGCAGCCAGCCGGACTATGTCGTCTACAAGCCCGCGGATGCGGACGGCTCGCACTTCGACAGCGGCAACGAGCACTTCCTGGTCTTCGAGGGCCCGGACGGCGCGCTGATGGCGGTGTGGACGCAGAGCACCCATGAAGGCGCGGGGGACCATCGCATCGTCTTCGCGCGGTCCGACGACGACGGCGCAACGTGGACCGCGCCGCGGCGCCTGGTGGGTCCGGCGCGGCCGGGCGACGGGCGCATGGCGAGTTGGGGATTCCCGCTGGTGTCGCGCTCCGGGCGCATCTACGTCATCTACAATCAGTACCAGGGAATAGACGATGTCGTGCATCAGATGACCGGCACGATGGACTGCGTCGTCAGCGACGATGCGGGGGCGACCTGGTCGCAGCCAGCGACCATCCCTATGCCCCGCAGCCCGCAGGACCATCCCGACCCCAGCGTCCCCTCGAACTGGATCGTCTGGCAGATACCGATGCGCGACCTGCAGGCCGGCCAGTTCACCGGCTTCCCGCGCTGGGTGAGCAAGGCCGTGCGCACGCCGCCCCACAACAAGACCTGGTGCGCCTGGGAGTCGGTGGTGGAGTTCATGCGCTTCGTCAACATTGACGACGACCCGCGCCCCGAGGAGATCGAGG
>Ga0180434_10006842_pt1 | contig 13015 bp, 13 predicted proteins | sample SS_ome_7_FD_132453 | JGI IMG/M metagenome (GOLD analysis project Ga0180434, IMG submission 132453) | Hypersaline lake sediment archaeal communities from the Salton Sea, California, USA - SS_1_D_2 metaG | ecosystem: Environmental > Aquatic > Non-marine Saline and Alkaline > Hypersaline >... | reverse complement strand
GAGGACGAAGTTATTATTATAAAAGATCACGGTATCGGCAGCCGTCAGGGTCAGGCCTCGGCCGGCCGCGGAGGGCTTGCCCAGAAAGAAGCGGAGGTCACCCTTCTGGAATCCGTTTTTCACTCGCTGCCGATCCTCGGAGGAGACCCGGCCGTCGTAGATCCCGAAGGAGTAGCCGGCCTTTTTCAGCGCCTCGGCGATCAGGTCGATATCGATATCGTACTTCGCCCAGATGATCGCCTTCCTGGGCACGGTCTCCAGGGTATCCATGAGCAGCTTGATCCTGGGCATATCCTTCCCGATCGGTCGGAGGTCCTTCTCGTCGTCCGCGGGAATGTAGCCGGAGCATATCTGCTGGAGTCTGGTCTGCCGGACGATCGCGAGCTCCGCGGTCACGCTGGAGCCGTCACCGAACCAGGTGATATAATCGCTTTTCAGCTCGTCGTAGAATCTCCGCTGGGCCGGCGAGAGCTGATAATAAGTTTTGTTGTAGACCTTCGGAGGGAGATCGAGGACGTCGTCCTTCAGCACGCGAGAGCCCACCTCGTCGAGAGCCTCGTGGAGCTGGTCCAGGTTCAGGTAGCGGACCAGCTGGGGGAAGGTTCGGTCCTTCGAGATCCGTCGCTGCTCCCAGATCCCGAAATACTGTTTAAACTCCGTGAAGGAATTCAGACCGAACTTCCTCTTCCAGAAGTCAGGATCCGCGAAGCGGACCTGGCTGAAAGCATGGAAGGGAGAGTCCGCGACGGGCATGCCGTTCAGCACTCGGATATATTCCGCGTGCCGGCCGGAGGCGATCGTTCGCTTCGTTCGTTTTGCTCCTGGTGTTTTGATCAGCGTCGTCTCGTCCGCGACGTAGAAGACCCGATGCTCGTCGAGATATTTCCGGACGGCCTTCGCACAATCGTCCGTCATGATCGCGTCGTAGGTGATCGCGAGCCAGGGAAGCCCAGGGGAGCGGAGGAACTCCGCATATTCTGCCTGGAATAGCTTAGTCTTTCGCCGCTTCGATTCCCAGGTAAACGTCGGGCACTCGACCGCGTCGATCATATGCGTCGGGATCTCGTCCGCGGTCCAGTTTTGATGCACGCCGTTCGGGGCGATCGTCAGGGCCGCGTCGATCTCGCCGGTCAGGAAAAGGTCGGCAGCCTGGTCGATCACGGGCTTTGTCTTTCCTGTTCCCATTTCCCAGAACAGGCAGCGCGACTTCATGCGTCGCGACTCTTCGAACTCTTTCAGCTGGTGATCGTAGGGCGTAGTCTTGAATTGAAAATCGGTCATTGTCCTCGTACCGTAAAAACAGGGAGACGCCAAGCGTGCCCATGCTCGACGTCTCCCATCGAAAGGAGAATTAGGAAAAGGGGTTCACTAATCCTTAAAGATACTATCGTCTTTTTCGCCCTCCGTCAAAGGATTTTCTGAATCTTTTTTCCACGGGACCACGACGAGCCGGTCCTTTTCCCAGTCCCAAACCGTTGCAGATCCGTCCTTTGACTCGTGCAGTCGTTTCTGGAGTCCCAGCGGTTTTATTTTCCCGAGATCCCGGACTGGCCACTTCAGGAGGTAGGTCGTTCCCTGGAGCTGCTCTCCGCATATCGGGCAGTAGGATCTCCGGAGCCCGTGTTCCCGGTTCCACTTAAACCGGATTTTGCACTTTTTGCACTTCGCTTGTTTCGCCATGATAGCGGTCTCCTTTCCGAGCATTGCACCGTGAGCACATAGGTTGAAGGTTCCCGAGAAAATCTTTTCCTCCTTTCGACTTCGGAATGATATGGTCTTTCGTCATGAGCACCTCGTTCCCGTCGTCGTCGATCGCGTAGAGATTGAAGTGAGGACGGTGAGGCCCGCGGCAGTGCTGCTCCAGGCCGAAGAAGACGCCCTCGATCCCGCAGCCGACGCACTTCACGCCCTTCGTTTTAAAAAGCTGGTAACGGAGCGAATACATCTTGACCGGCTTCCCGAGGTATTCCCGCTCCGCTCCCTCCGCCGCTTTCGCCTCCTTCTTCGAGCCCATAACCACGAAGGGCAGGACCTCGTCGAGATTGTACTTCCTGATTCTGATCACGGTGGTCTCCTTTCATCGATTCAAGTAGCGGACGACGTCGTCCCAGTTGTTCGCCGCGAGGGTCAGCTCCTCCCGCTCCTCCTCGCGCCGGCGTTTCTTCATATCGAACTTGTAACCGTCGAGCAGATCCAGGATCTGGTTCTTCACGAGGCCGATGATCACGAAAGGCTCCAGGGCGTCGAGCTCCCAGCTCTCGACCCCATGCTGGGCGATATAGCCGCCGGCTCTGGAGTCCGTGATCTTCGCCGGGTTCGGGGGAGGATTGTACTGCTGGACCTGGTCCATATTCAAGGCGATCCGCTTCACCTCGACGGGCTTCCCGACCATGAGGTCGAGCCGATCGAAGATATCACGAGTCATATCGATCCCGCTGGGGTCATGATCGCCCAGGTGAATCACGACGGGTTCCTGTCGGTTGATCTGGTGCCCCAGCATTCGCTGGGCCGCGCTCCAGAGCTCGCTCTGGGAAACATAACCGCGGCAGGCGAAGAAGGGCACGTCGAAGTCCGTGCAGACTCCCTCGATCACGCCGATCAGGGCGTCCTTCTCGATCCAGACCTCGACCCGGTGCTCCTGGTCCTCCCAGAGATCGATCCCGTAAGAGCTTGCCGCGGAGTGAATGATATCTCCGGGGCTCGTCCAGTGCGGGTTCGAGCGGACGTTCCGCGTCCGGTCCTGGATATGGTCCCAGTCGATCAGGCCGGCCAGGCGCGCGTCGTTCACGATCGAGCCCAGGCGCTTGTAGCTCTGCTGGGTATTCGGCAGCAGACCCCGCGCCACGAACTGGTAGTACAGCTGGCGGAGGGTCAGGGTAAAGCCCTCCTCCTGGTAGGCGTCCAGGATCTGGTTCGCCTGCTCGACGACCTCCAGGGAGGTCAGGGAGAACTTCTTCTCCACGTAACAGATCTTTCCCATTGTAAACTCCTTTCGATTAAATCCGATGTTCCTGGCTGCTATAGAGCTCGGCAGCCTCGCGAGCTTCGTCACTCATATCCAGCCCGACCTCCTCCAGGAGGACGGGCTTCGTGGGCCGGCTGAAAAAGCCGAAGTATTCGTCGCGGTCGCCGCGCTTGACCTTGGCAGTCACTCGGATCCGGCAGCCCTTCAGGGGGCCCTGGGTCGCGCCCATGAGGGCGTCGGGAGCCGTACCGTATACCATCCAGGAGCCGGCGTCCGTCTCGACCTTGACGACCATTTTCCAGGTCGTGCTGCCGTAGCTGTAGCGGTCCTCGACCTCCTTCACGGAGACGACCAGGCCCTCGAAGGTGATCCGCTCGCCGTCGACCGGGACGGGCACGTGCTTCTCGGGACCCTTCTCGACGTCCGCCTTGATCTTCTTCAGGAGAGCGACCTGCTTCTCGCTGAGGCCCCAGCGCGCGCCGGTCACGATCAGCTTGTTCCGCATATCCTGGGGGATCTGGTGATCGATCTTCAGGAGGGGAAGGACCTCGCGGTTCTCACGGGCCCAGGCGAGGAGATCGATCCAGCGATTCGCGAGCTCCTGGTCCGCTTTCTTCTGGCGGTTCAGCTCGCGGAGCTCCTGCTTCCGGATCTCCTTTGCATAGCTGATCAAGGTCGTGAAGACGTGACGGATCGCGGGGCCGGGATAGCAGGCCCGGCAGCGGCCGGGGGGATCCATCATAGAGGGATAGTGACCGGTGCCTCCGCACTTGGGGCAGGTGATCTTCCGGATGAAACCGATCTTCCCGTTCTTCTCAGTCTCTTCGACCTCGACGCCCTGGGTCTTCAGGTAGGCTCTCGCGTCGTCCGTTGTTTTGATGATTAGTCTCTTTACCATTTTGATCTCCTTTCGTTTTGTTCCTCACTTATATTAATATCGGCAGGAGACCCAGGGCACTTTAGCCTCCTGCCGATTTTTTGAAAGTTTTTTTATGCAGGTCCTTCGATCTCGATCCGGTCACCGGGCTCCAGGTTCTCAGCCCAGTTGAGGAGGATCTTCTTCAGCTCCTCGTCGCTGCTGAATTCCTCGCGGCCGATCTCGCAGCCGTGCCCGCCATAGAGAACGGCGTAACTGTCATGGTCCGGTTTCTCGGCCTCGAAGCGTCGCTCGTGGGCCTGTTCGTTTTCAGTGTAAGAACTCATGAATCACTCCTTTCGTCGCTCGGGTAGGTCGTCTTCAGCTCCTCCAGGAGGGCGTCCTGCTCCTCCTGGGTCATGGGGTTGATCTCGTATACGTTCATCGGGTTCTCCTTTACATGCAGCCCTTGAGAGCGTTCGCGAGGCCCTCGGCCATTATGAAGGCCTTGGCAACAGCAGTCAGGACAGTCGCGGCCGCGGTCAGGTAGAAGGCTTTTTTCAGTGTATTCTTCATTGTCTTGTCCTTTCAGTTTCGTTTTTTAGTTTCTCGTCGCTAATATTAATATCGGCAGGAATAGGGCTGGACTTTAGAAAATGGAGGGGAAAAATAAAAAAAAAAATAACCCCCTATAAAATAGGGGGTTACGGTTGGAAGAAAATCTACTATCCGAGGAAAGCGGATTTAATTCCTATCCAAAGGACGCCCAGGGCAGCCGTGACGAGGACTCCCACGGCCACAAGGCGCGCTTTGCTCTTTATCTTTTCGGTGGATTGTCTCAGGTCCCGAAGGAAGTGAAAATCCTGCTGGGTTTCCATCGGGTCGCATGCGTCAATTCCCAGGCTCACCAGCGTCTCCTTCACTGCTTCCTTGACTACTTTTTTCACGTCCTCGTTTTCCATGGGAGCCGTCCTTTCTTAGGTGTAGAAAATTCCATAAGCGTCAGTCCCGGCACCGGGAGCGACCATATCAATCTGTTTCAGCGCGTTCGAGTCCGTGCTCTGGTGCCTGATCTCGATCTTATCGCCGATCGCGACGCTGGTGATATTGCCAGTCGTTCCGCCGGCAGTGATCAGCGTCGTCCAGGATCCGTAACCTCCGCCGGTATCGATCCGGTATTGAACGTTCCCGGCCGTGAAGGCACTGGAAAGCGTGAAGGCATGCGTCCCGGCCGCGTCCGCCGTGTACTCGTTCGAGGCGACGCTCGCCGAACGAGCTCCGAAGTTGAACTGCCCAGAAAGAGCGGAGCTCGACGTATCAAAATCGAACGTCAGATTATTCCGCGAGAGCAGGCCAGTCTTTCCGCCGGCGTCGTGCCTGGCCTTCAGGACGACTCTCATCTTCGAGGGGATCTCTCCGTCCGTGTAGCGGAGGATCTTCAGCCGGAGGAGGGCCTGGTTCGTGCCGGAGATATTCGCCTCCGTGAAAAGCAGGGTCGGGGATCCGTCGGGATCGTTCCAGACCTCGGCGTCGTGGTCCGTCGAATTATTGCTCGGGAAGTCCGAGAAGATACTGGCCGCGTCCGTCGAGAGAGCAGCGATCTCGTCACCGCCCTCGGCCGTTCGGAAGTCGCGCCGGATGAAATCTAAATCGATCCCGGTTGTCTCGGCTGCTCCGCTCGCCAGGTAGTCGAGCGAGACGGTTCCCTGGTTGAACGTGGTCCCGTTCAGATCCATCGACGCCGGAGGATAGGGCCGGATCAGTCGATCGTCCATCTCGAAAGCGATCTGGGTCGCGTCACCTTCGGCGACTTCGTCAGTCGCGGAGAACGGGATCAGTTTCACGTGAACGTTCTCGCCGTCCGGGATCGTGGTTTCTATCAAGTTTCCGCCCACGAATATCAGATAAACATCGTCGCCGGCGGTATGGTTTGACTGGCCTCCGTCGAGCACGCCGCGATAAACGTTATCGAGGGAAACGTCCGACCCGGAGATCGACGCCGCCCTGGGCAGCATGAATTCATCGTTGACCATGATCAGGTTCTGAAAATTCACGCCCTGATCCGCGAGGCCTGGGTTATCCTCGAAGGCAGCTTCCAGGACCGCCTGGGTATCCGGGGAGGCCGTGAGCAGGATCGAGCTCGTCGGGATCGCGGTCCCGCTGTCCAGGTCGCTTTTCAGGGTTCCGATCAGCATGAAGCCGTAGCACTCCCCGACGTCCGTGAAGGCTCCCGTCGGAGTTGTCGGAGCCGTCGCGTGCCGCTCCCGCATATAGAACGCGACCGCGGAGTCCTGCTGCCGGCCGGCGCACCAGATTTTATCCTGCATGGATCCAGTCCGCTCAGGGTCCCGATACACCAGGGCCCGAGGGGCTTCCATGGCGATCTGTTCATCGGCAGGGAATTCGTCGAGGTCGTCTTCAGGGGGCTCCCAGTTAGTATCGGGAGGATCTTCATACTTACCAGGCCCAAAGGAGAAGACATCCTGGACGCATTTCAGGACCATGCGGTTATCGTCGAGCTGCCCGTGATCGATCCGGAGCACTCTCATCGGGAGTTTTGTCAGACCCAGGTCGCCGTCCGTCCAGGCGACCACGGAGCCCGGCGTCAGGTCCCAGAAGGATTTATCGACGGTGAAGTCCGCGCGCGCGAGGGGATAGCTCAGCGGCCGGATATCGCGCCAGGCGATCGCGTTCGCCAGGGCCGCGTCCTTGACTCCAGGATAATTCCCGGTCGAGGTCACGGGGATCCCAGTCTGCACGGTGCCTCCGCCCTGGACCATGGCGTTCGCCATATCCTGAGCCATGGCGAAGTCCTCCTGGTAGGTATTCGATCGATTATAGAACTGGACCTTGACCTGGTTCGTGGTCTCGCGCCAGGATCCTCGGCTGAAGTTTCCGACCTCGATGATATTGGACTCGTTCAGCTGAGGCACCAGGTCGATATCATAATCGTCCCGGATCAGCTTCACGCGCCATTTGCCGGTCTGGTGATCAAGGAAGATCACGCCGTCGATCTGCTGCTCGATCTCGCGGAGGAGATCCTTTGCTTCCATGACCCGGTCGAGGAGCCGGCTGTATCCGTTGCCCTCGGTTGCGAGAGTCGACGCGGCCGTGGTGAATTCTGAGGTATTGATATCGGCAGAAGGAATTCCGAGGCCCCATTCGATATCGGTCATGATCTCATAAACCACGTTCATCGGGTTCGCGTCGTAGGTGTTCACGGTCGGAGTGCCCAGGGAGAGACCGTTCGGAATCCGCTGGACCTCGAACTTCCAGGGGTCGATATTGGTAGCGTTCCCGAGATAGCCATGCTCGAAAACGACGTAAGCGGTCCCGAGATATCGAGGAGTTACTCCGCCCACTTGCTGGTAGGTCGAGAGATAACTATTCGCGGCCTGGGACTGGGTCCCGAGATGGATCCGGAGAGTCCCGATCACGCCGCCGTAGCCAAGTGAATCACCGCCGAAGAGGTTCGGCTGATTAATCGAGATCACGCTGGTCGCGGTTCCGTTAAAGACCAGCTTTTCTTTGATCCATACTTTCTTGATCGAGTCGATCGGCCCGCGGCAGAGGCAGAGCTGGAAGCCGAGATAATATTTATATCCGGTCGTCACGCGCTTCCCGCTGAACATTCCAGTCTTGATATATTCGGTCGTCGGAACCTGGACGAGGTTCCCCCACCAGACCACGTTCGGCCCGGAGATCTGAGTCGTTCCCCAGAGCAGGGGAATCACACGCGCCTGGGTCGCGGTCGGGAATTTAAAATCGCCGATCCCTGCCGGCTTCGCGTCTTCGAGGGCAGGCTTCGGACGTAGCACTTCCGAAAGCACGAAAGAGACGACCAGCATGATCAGGCAGAAGATAATCGACATTTTAAGTTATTCCGTTTTCCCAGGGGTTAATAACAGGAACAAAGGCGAAGCCGGCGAACTTCCCCACGTTTGAAAATCTCGTGTTACAATGCCCAGCGATTGCGTGATCGCAGCCGGCGAAGATATCGACGTTCGTGCCGGTCAGCGCCTCACCGAAGGGCAGCAGCAGCGTCAGGTCGTTCCCGCTATGGTTCAAGATCATTCTGAAATCCTGCACGCCGGCAGGCTTTACGTATCCGGAATTATAGTATCCGTCCGCCTGGCCATTCGCGCCGGTCACAGTGATCACGTTTCCGGAGACGGCCGTGACTTCGCCGGTATGCTTGAAGAGATCAGGATTCACGCCGCACGCGGAATCATAGAGGAAATTGTTACAGAGCCCTTGATACGTGAAACGAGGGATCGGCCTGGAAGCCGTCGACTCGACGGACCTGCTGGCGATCACTGCTTCCTGTCCGTTCATGGGATACTTCACGGACTGGACATACCCTTTATAGATCAGCGCCTGGGTCCACGGCGTCGCCTCGTCGCGCTGGACGCGAATGATCGACAAACTGGCCAGCTGACCCGGAACGATATCGATATATTTCTTCGCGAAGTTATTCGTCGCCGGCAGCATGATCTCCAGGACCGCGTCGCGATCGTCGCTTCCCTGAATGATCGGCCCGCGCTTGATCGCCTCGGCCGTAAAGGTATCGGAGCCGATCGTGATATCATCCTCCGCCGAGGTATATTTAAACGAAGTCGCTCCGAGAGCGAACTCGTAAACCTCTATCGGTCGAGAATCCTCGACGCTGCTTTCCAGGATATCGTAAGTAGTCATTAATCGAAAACCATTTTAATCGGGTTAAAGATCTTTGCACGTCCGACCGTGGTATCGTGCTCGATCCGGATATCGTCCGTATCGAATCGCACGAGCTCGTAGAACTGGACACGCTGGATCTCGCTCACGTTTCGATCTGCCGGCCAGGTAGTATCCAGGGTCAGCCGCTCCTCGGTTCCGCTCAGCTGGGAGCTGCTCTGGATCTCACGGACCAGGCTCGTCCCATCAGTAAAGGTGATCTTGAAGACGTTCTTCGAGTCGCCTGAATCGATAAATCGATCGTAGCCGATCCAGGAGATATCCATGGTATCGACGCCGTTCACCAGGTTCTGGGTCGGAGTCACGTCCTCCATGAACGTCGGGATATAAAACGAAACCTGCCGGCCGCGGATCGCGTACATAAGCCGGCGAACGTTCCAGAGATCCTCGCGGGTCTTCACGATGAAGCCCTTCACGTGGGCTCTCTTGTTTGTTTCCCAGGGCGTATTCTGGGAGATGATCCCGGTATTATTATCAATGAACGAGACCTTCTGCTGGAAAGTCTCGGCCATTTGCCCGCGGATAAAATTGAATCCGTCCAGCAGGACCTTGCTGTTATAGGTGCTAAAAGCTGAAGTATCCGCGGTCGGAGCTCCGATATCGTTTTCCGTGACCAGGAACTTTACCTTCATGACTTCCAGGTTCACCGGGGGCCGGCGTCCCTGAACATTCCCGCGGATCACCGAAAGCCGTACCGGCACGACCCGATCGCCCGGATCGTAACCGTTTACCATGGTCTGGTCGAACGTGATCGAGGTCGAGGTCGTGGAGTCCACGGTCAGCACGTCGAAAGTCGTATCATCTTTTATCACGGCAGCCAGGCCTCCGATCCGGAGGTCCAGGTTCTCGGTCGACTCGACGGAGATCGTATCCGTCGTCCCGCCAGTAACGGCCGCGGTTACTTTCATCTGCTCCGGCCATACAGGGAGAGCGACGGTCATGCCTTGCCAGCCATAGAGCAGCGCCTGCACGATCTGCCGCTGGACTCCGGTCAGGTGCAGCTTCGCTTCGAAGAGCTGCCTCGGGTTCTTCCTGACGGAGATCCGTTGCTCGCTGCCGTCCTTGTGCTCCAGGACGTCAGTCCTGAACTGGAGGATCTCGATCAGCTTCCCGTCGAAGTCGGCAGTCAGCAGCGCGATCCGGTTACCCTTCACGCCCAGGTAGAGCGTCCCGACGCCGGAGGCGATCGTATAGTCGATCGTTGTATCGAAATTCGGCAGCCCGTCCGCGAGGGCCCTCACGATCTGCCCGAGGGGGTTCAGGTGAGTCGAGAGCGGGTCCAGGAGGCTCCCCATAGGTCCGAGGACCGTCGGAGGGGTCGGAGTATCTGGCAGCTCGACGCCCGGCGTCGCGTTGTTCGTGATCGCCGTCATGGTCACGCTATCATAGCGGAACGCGCTGAAGAGGTCGAAGCGTTCATCGATCCCCGTCACGATATTCCCGAAGTCGATCCCGTCCCTGGGCATGAGATGCACGGCCTCGAACCAATAATCGCCGCCCATGGCCATCTTGTCTTGACGAACGACGTCGTCGCGATCCGTGGTTCCGACTGGAGCAGAGCCTTCGTCCACGTAAGAATAGCCGGAGGCTCCGAGCGTGCTCGCCGTCATGAGGGCGAGTGTTTTCGTTCCAGGAGGAGGCGTTCTACGTCCTGACGTTTTGCCGTACTGCGAAACTTGAAAGTCGATGCAGCTCCAGCGATCATCTACATTTCCAGGATAATCCGTCACGATTAAGTCGTTACCTTTTTATATGCAATACCTTGCCAGGCCGTCGTCCCTGTAGCAGTGACTCCGGTCTGCTTGAAATAGCTGGGGAAAAGGACCCAGGTATCCGATCCGACGGTGACCTCGTCGCCGCCTACAAAGTGCTGGATATTTACGCCGCGGACGTCCTTCTGCCAGCCGAGGAATCTCACCGCGTCGTCCGTCCGATCCCAGTGGAAGCAGCCGATCGGATAAGCAGGGATCAGGGCCTTCTCCGAATTCGCCGCAAAGCGACCGAAGCCACGCGCGATCAATCCACCGCGGAAGCCGCAAGTCGTTTGAATCCTGGCCACGGCCGCGCGATCGTTTCCGAGGCTTGTCGAAAGCTGGTCTCCCATGTGTACCGCCCATTTCCCGGAGCCGCCCTGGTTCGGCAGGCCCTCGGCGTGAACCGTCGCGCAGTAGAACTCTCGATCGACCTGGCCGGAGGGATCGTTATCCTTTGTCAGTCCGTCCAGGAGGAAGGAATTCGAGCCGCGGATCCCGGCGAGCGTGCTGTTCAGGTTATAGAACTTAAATCCATAGCAATATTCTCCACCGGTCCAGTCACCCAGCTTGTCGAGGAATCCGAAGCCGAAATGGACGTATTTATTCTCCTCGGCCTCGACGACCACGTGAGCGTAGTGATCATCCTCAAAGCACCAGTATTGCAACGGGGAATTCGTGATCGGAGCATTCCTCGCGTTATCGATCACGGAGTCCGTGCCGCTGATCGCACCGTTCCCGGAGTCGTTCGGGTGATTTCCAGGATCGTTTCCGCCTGTATACCCCAGGGCCTGGTAGATCCCGAGGTGATTCGGGCTCGACGTATCCCAGCGGAAAGAGATATAGAGATTCATTCCTGTCCCGGTTTTATGGATCGCCCACTTTCCCGCGCCAGTGTCAAGCTGGTCCTGGGTCCAGCCAGGGGTCCCGGTGAGGAACGTATTCAGTTTCGTCACGAAGTCCTGGAGGCTCGTGACCGATTCATTGATATAGCTCATTTAAGCCTCTTTCATGCAGAAGAAAGAATACCTTTCCCGGTTGTGACAATCCGCGAAGATGCGATATCGATCCGATCCGATCGTGAAGGTATCCTCCGGCGTGACCGTGGTGCCCGCGGTCAGCGTCGCGCTGAACCAGAAAATATTATCGAGCTCCAGGTGCACGTCGTCCTCGACGGTGCCGCCCTCGATCCCGACGGACGGAGTCCTAATAAGGGTCATGGGGATCAGGAAGAAAAGATCTCCTCCAGAATTCGGAGTCCTGTAAAGCAGCTGAGTCGCCGTAATTCCATAAGGTTGACAGATTCCATCGAACCAGCCGAACGGTCCCTCGTTTACGATGTTATCCTTATACCCTGAGCCCGAGCTGTCGCGCGACTCCCCGGTCGGATACATTGTATGGTTCTGCTGAATCACTGTACCGCCTTGTCCGTTTTTTACTTCCTGCCAGCTGGTATCGGTCAGCCGCCAAAACCAGACCGGAGAGGAGATTCCAGACGATGGTCCCTGGGGATTTACAAAACTGGAAATATTAACAGTTGCTTCGTCCGGGGATTTATTTCTTACAGTAGTATTCCCAGCGATAAACATCGGGTAAGGGTTCTCGACGGTCGTCCCGAAACGGTTACCAAATCCGAGATAAAACGGACTATAGGCAGTCGTCGACCCTCCCACGGACTTCACCACGCCGGCGACCTTCGTCGCCGTAAACGAAAACCAAAAATCTTGACTGGAGTCGAAGACCGTCAAGTGAGCCCGATCGTCCGTATAGGGCTCAGCCTTGTCGAATGTTTCAGTCGGGCCGATGTTCGCCTGATTCGCGATAGACATTCCAGGATTAAAGCTGGTCATACCCAGGAGGAGGAGACCGTAGCGATCGTCGACGCCTTCGGTCTCGTAGTAGGAACGGAAGCAGATATAAGGCTCGTCGCCGCTGGTCGGATCGCCTTCGAGGACCACTTCCTTCTCGTCCGTGATACTATTATATGAATAGTTGTTCCAGTCCCGGACGGCCGTCCAGCCCGTATCCGTCAGCGTGAGGTTGAACGTCGCGCTCGATCCGGTGCCGCCAGTAGCAGCGATCCCGGTGGTGCCGATAATGGCCTGGGTCGTCAGATTGAGCGTGCAGCCGGTTCCGCTGCCACTTCCTGGGTCGTTATTCGTGGTCGCACCAGTCGCGCCAGGTAGAACGCTATAGGCTCCGCCTCCGTCCTGGATCGTGACCGTCGCCACGGCCGAGCCGCTGAGGGTCGCGACCGCGACCTTCGCTTTCTGAGTTGCCGTGCCGCCTTCGATCTCCAGGATATCGCCCACGGCGTAGCCGGAGCCGCCGGCGTTCACCACGGCAGAGGCGATTCTGTTCGAAAAGGCTCCCATGTTCCGGAGAGCGATCCCATCGATCACGCCGGCCGCGACGGAGGTCACCTCGATCGTGCAGTCGAGCAGCGCGCTCGCATGGGTGATCGTAAGGATATCTCCGACGACGTAGCCGGTGCCGCCGGAGTTGATCGCAGCCGCGGAGACGTGCTTCGACGTCGCGAACTGGACGATCTTGTTCAGCAGATCGCGGTAGCCTGTCGTAGTGTCAGCTTGCCATGCCATATTTGCAGTCCTATTGTAGTAACCTTCTAAACTGGTCTTTATTGCGCGAGACGGAATTCATGATCGTCTGATCACCGGCCGGCGAATCCATGGCCGTCGGGACCTCGTT
>Ga0180434_10006840_pt1 | contig 13016 bp, 17 predicted proteins | sample SS_ome_7_FD_132453 | JGI IMG/M metagenome (GOLD analysis project Ga0180434, IMG submission 132453) | Hypersaline lake sediment archaeal communities from the Salton Sea, California, USA - SS_1_D_2 metaG | ecosystem: Environmental > Aquatic > Non-marine Saline and Alkaline > Hypersaline >... | reverse complement strand
TGGAACGCTATGGCCGGGCGGGTCGCATCCTGCGGCACGGCCAGCGGATATACGCGCTCATTGATCAGCGCTTTGACCATGCTATCATTACGCAGCAACCATCCGATATCCTGCTCCGGCGTCATCGTCATCGATCGATCACCTTGCGGAGATAGTCACCCAGCCGTTGCTCGATCTCGCGGCGGGTTTCATCGTAGGCGGGCCGCAGAAACGGCCTGGCGGCCATACCGGGATGATGCACAACCTTCACGAAGACCGGTCCCGAGTCGCCTTCAAAGTACAAGGTGCTGGCATTCCGCGCCTTGATCTCGTGGGCCGTAGCGCCGGTTTCCAGAAAGCGCCAGTGCCATTTGTCCTTTGGAAAGCCCACATTGACCACCACGGTATCCGGGCCGCTATGCTCGACCTCGGTACGGATCAGACGATCCGGCGCCATGCCATTGGCGCGATCCAGCAACGGCTCAGCCGCGGACAATAGGGCCGCCTGCTTTTCGCGCCGCACGCCGACGATGGCCCCGCGCAGCTTGCGCAGTAGCTCATCAGTCCCTTCCAGTGAGCACACCTCGTTCCCGATCATGAATCGATCACCTGATTGCACATCAGTCGCAATTCCTTACCGAGACCGTCTACGTCCACCACCGTCTCGATGTCATAGGTCACGCTGCCGTGAACCACCCGCATCGACGGCGTCACATCGCTCCTATGGCGTATCCTGATCCAGGATGGCTGCTCAGCGCCCAATCTCTGCGATTCAAAAAACTCACGCCCCTCCAGCGGCTGGATCTCTGCCCAGACCGTCGCTACATCGCTCCACGAGACCACTTCGTCGTGGTACGCGTTGCGGCTGACGCTCTTCTCCTGCAGTGTCACGCGGTGTCGCAGTTTGCCGGCCTGCATTACGTATACCAGTCCTTATAGCGCCACAAAATGCGGTCGGCGCCGCTTGGCAGCGTCCTGGCGCCTTTGCCGACGATCACGTCCTCACGGTGCTCGTACAGGTGACCAATGGTCAGTTTGATGGCTGCGAGTAGCGACGCCGGCACGTCGGTCGCCGCGTCGCCGTAGCCTGCGACGAACGTGATCTCGACGCCGTTGGCGGCCCTCAATGTGTCGCCCGGCCAGGAGCACCCCGACGTGAGCACGATCCGCCCCGGCTCGCTATCCGTATCAACCTGGTAGTTGTCGCTGCTGAATGTGTGCTCTGTGCCGTCGCTGTCCGTGTATTTGATCGACGTCACGCTCTGCAGCGGCGGGTGCCATAGCTCAATGCGATCCTCGCCCGGGAACGCATCGGCAATGTACGTCCACGTCTGGGTAATCAGCGCTCTGCCGGTGGATTCCTCGACGCCCTCACGGGCCGCCTGGATCAGCACATCGATCAGATCATCGTCCGTGTCGCTATCCACACGTAGATGCAGCTTGGCCTCGTCAGTCGAGACCGGTTCCACACTCGGAGCCGTGGCCAGTGCATACGTTCCCATCAGAGCCTCCGTGCCGCCTGAGTCCACCTGCGTGCCGTCGCCGCGCCCACGCCGTCCAGCGCGTCCGCAATGGTCGCCGCGTCCGCGCCGGCCAGGTCGCTTGCCGTTAGGATCCCAAGCTCAATGAGCTGCTTTGCCCGCACGTCGCCGATCCCCGGCACGTCGCACAGCGCGCGCGCCTCCGGTTGGGGCTGCGTCGCCGTCTCACGTCGCTCTGCGGCGATCGCGCCGACAGCCACAGCGAACCCGCGCCGGATCAGCTCTAGGGCCTTGTCATCGTCCACCGTCAGCGTCTGCCCCGGCATAAACACGCCCCTGGGTGATGCCGATAGCGTTGTCATGCGTATTTTCATTGGTTCCTCGCCTTGACGATCCCTGACAGAACCCGCGATGGATTGTGCTTGTCGCGGTCCAATACCTGTGCATAGACCTGGGTTGTGACCACGCTCTGGTGCCCCAGGGCCTTGCTGATGTGCTTGAGTTCGGCACCATGGTCCAGTGCGTGTGTAGCAAATGAGTGCCGCATCGCGTGACAACTGATCCCGGGTCGCTTGGCGCCGGCGGCCTTGAGGTAGCCATCCACCAGTGCCCTAATCGAGCGTTTGCTGATCCTATGGTGCGGCTTCAGATTCTTACGCACCCCAGTGTGCAACGTCACGAATACCGCATCGTCCGGTGCGTCGAGCTTCTCTCGCGACCGCAGCCAGGCATCCATCACCGGTCGCGTCTCGCCGGTCAGATACACGTCGCGCCACTTTGAGCCCTTGCCGAAGACGCTCATCACACCATAGTCGCCATCGCTCAACGCCACGTCGTCGATGTCGAGCCGGTGCACCTCAATCACGCGCATCCCGTGCACGCCCATACAGGTCAAAATCGCCAGATCTCTGTCACATCGCGCCGGCTGCTTGTCGGCATACATCTCGGTCGGAAGGGATAGCACTGTGCAGAAATCGTCCCAGGATAGGAACTTGATGCGCTCAGCGCGCTCTGTGCGGTCGTGCGGCGATCTCAGCCGGGCGCCCGGATTGCGCTGAATGTAGCCGGCAGCCTGGGCCATCTCATAGAATCTGCGTACCGCGACAAGCTTGCGTCCGACCGTGCTCACTGCGTACTGCTTCAGTAGCCACGCGCGATAGCGTTTGAGATCGTCATAGGCCATCGTGGCGGGCCTGAGCCCCAACTCAGCCGCCCACGTCAGGTGCTGCCTCACGTCACCGGCATACGCCCGCAATGTGTCCGGGCTTCCCTGCCCATCGGCCACGTCGAGACGCATCCACTCAGCAAACCACTCCAGGATCTGCTCCTGACTCGCTGCTACCGGATACCCTGTGGTCTCTACAATCTCAGTCATTTGTCACCCAATATGCCACTACTCGGAACGCCTCATACCCGCTCGACCTGCGTCCAGCCATAAACACCCGGCTGCCAGACGTTGTTGCCGCTCGCGTCGGCTGCCGTGCACTCCCAGACCCAATCGTTGTACGTCACCAGATCGCCGATGTGATAGGCGTCTTGCGCCCCCGTCGGCTGTACCCACGCCGGGATCACGCCAGCCGGTGTGACTCGTGTCCACAGGTTCGCGGTTGTGTCCGGCGTGTGGCTTGGATCGTAGTTGGTGTGCGGCAAGTTGCAGCGGTACAGATCGCCGTCGTGCGACCGCAGATCGTCTACCGCAAATGTTCCGCCGGTCTGCCAGGCCGGGTAGACCTCGACCAGCGCCACCAGTTCGTCATCGGTCAGCGCTGATTCCAAGATCAGCCCGTCCAGCCGCTCATCCCGTTCAGGCACAACAATCGCCGCATCCACGCCATCCGGTAAACCCGCGTTCGGATCGTAGTCTTCGCCGTCCCAGTCCACGCGCTCTCTGCGTGGGTACAGGTGTGTCGTCACGTTGCCTTCAGTCCACCCATCGCGCCGCGCTTGCTGCCATAGTTCGGCGTCGCGAGCGTCGGCGGCGGCTTTGTCTGCGTAGCTCAGATATGCCATCAGTAGACCCCCCAGTAATCGTTGATTGCTGTCTCTAGCGCCGCGTTGACACTAGCGGAATCAACGATGATCACTGTTGCAACATCACCCTCTAGCGCGTTGTTCCCATTTAACGAGGCTCCAACACCTATCCCAAGCGAATCTGTATCACTTGTGTTTCCTCCCACTGAATAGAAATCTGCCTCCGAAACGACTTGAGCGCCATCTACTCGACAATATATATCTGAATTAGCCCAGTCAAACCGCCCAACCACCAAATGAGCAGCGAGCGTTACCGTTCCACCATTGGAGCCATCATACAAATCAGCGTCTAATCGCCGCCCTCCGACAGAGTATTGATTCTCTAAAACAGATACGGTAGTCCGCGACGACCCTATGAGCGTGCCGTTGTTTACTACTGTTATTGCATCTATATCTGTGATATCTGCGGGATCAACAACACAGTAGACTGAGCCGCCACCCGAATTGCGGAATGTCGATGTTGCTCCAGACCCCAAATATTCGCTTCCGGCGAACCGCGCCACCGGCTTGCCATTCTGTCCGCTCGCAACGAACAGCGGCTGCTCCGCTGCCGTGGAGTTGGTCACATCATCGTCGCCAACCTGGTCGTAGATCGTGACGATATACGACGCGCCACCGGCCCACGATGCAATCGCGGCTACGTCTAGCTCACCGCTGGCATCCGCGCCAAAGTCCGCCTCAGCGTCGTCGCTGTCGCGCCGCAAGCGCACGAGGTCGCCGGTGTAGCTGGTCAGCGTCCGGCGTCCGATCTCGTAGACGTGCGCCAGCGACGACTCAAAAGCGTCATAGGCGCCGACGAAGCCGGCCCCGCGTCGCATCCACGCGGCGGAGCGCAACAAACCACCCATACCTCGTAGTAGACTCATTCCGATATCTCCGCTATTCGGTAGCTAGAAAAGATCCACACCGATGCTGCGGGCAGCGCCCTGATTGGCGTCACTCCCACTGCCGTCTTGGCTCCAAAGCTTGATGTACCGCAGGCCGGCGAGGACCGTCGCATCCAGCTTGACCACCCGGTTGGCCGCGACCTCCACGGAGTACAACGCACCGTCCTGGTCGTATACAGAGCCGAATGTCCCGCCCGATGCCGTCGCCGCCTTCAGCCCCAGCTCAGCCGCCGTCCAAGCCGCCGGCAGATGCACCGCCGCAAATGTTCGGCCTCGTACGTCGATCTCTCCGCTGACAGCGGCTCCATTGGCGATGATCGCCGTTGTGGTCGCACCGCCTGTTTCAAGCTCTGTATCGTCGCTAAGCAGCGCCTTGGCTGCATAGGGTTGCATCTCATCATACGTTCCCATCGTCGCCTCCTACATAGGCTGCAAAGGTCTGCACATCGCTAACGATCTCCGCACTACCACCTCGCACCGCTGCGATGCGTTTTGCCGCACCCAGCGCACGCGGCACTGATACACCCATGCTCAGGAATCGCCGCAGCCACAATCCCACGAGGGGGGCGCCATATAGCGGCCCATCCGCAGGTCCGTAGTTCCTGCCCTCGCCCGCGATCACATAGCGGGCCCCGGCCTGGAACAGCGCGCGTCGCATCGGCGAGTCCTGATCACCGACATAGCAGTTAGCTGCAAATACTACAGTCCCAGTCACGTCCACCTGCCGCAGCTGTCTCGCAGTCACCGTTACCATCTCATCATCGCCATACCACACCGTGCCCTGCGGGTCGCCGTGCAAGTCGACATAGATGAAATCAGCGTCCTGCACCATTGGCAGCACCGTCCACCACGTATCTGCACAGAGCGGCGGGCTGGTGACGGGTGAGATACCCGCCGCTCTGCGGGTTGCTGTAGCGAACTGCCGGGCACACAAGGCAAAAATCTGCACTAGTTATCCCCGAACGCAGCCACCTTGATCCATTCATCACCGGTCCAGAGCAGCATCACAGCGTCGTCATTGCCGCCTGCCAGTGTAATGTCTCCGCCGGCTGCCAGATTGGAACCGCTCTCCAAGATCGTGATGTCGTCAGACCCGTTTTCGTTGGTCAAAATGACAATCTGTCCGGCCAGCGATCCATCGGCGATCACAGCGTTGGTAATGGCCGCAGCTGACGTCAGTGGCTGAAAGCTGCCCAACGGCGTGACCGTGCCGGCAGCTGTTGCCTCAACCACAGTGCCCTCAGTCAGCCCCAGGAAGCCACCGATCGTGACCACGCCGTTGGTTGCGTTCCCGATCATCTCGTCGTTCTGAAGCGTGATTGCCCCACCTTGTACGTCAAGGGTACCGGTCACTGCTACGTTGTCGGCGATCGTCAGGTCGCCACTTGAATCGGCCACGTTGCCCTGTACATCAGACGTACCGGTCACCACTAGATTTCCGTTGATCGTTGCACCGGTCATCGTGGGATCGAATGTCGCACCGGATTGCACGTCCAGCGTTGCGCCGGACTGCACCTCGATCTCGCCCCCGCTCTCCACAACCTGCTTGGCGCCGCCAGGCTCCATGTAAATGGCCGAGGAGTACGAGCTGCGTGCAATCGGGTCCTCAACGGGCCCGGCCATCACCCAGACACCCAGGATCAGCATCACGACCAGCGCCACGACGCCGGACCAGGGAAGGACATCTTTCCATCGGTTTCTATCGTTCTTCACAAAGCACCTCCTGCGCTTGTGAAGCAGGCCGGCCCGGAAGACCGGCCTGCTCCTTGCGCCTATCGGCTAAATCGTGCCCTCATCAGGGCTGACGTGGATCTCGCTATCGATTGTGGATGCGTTGTCGACCGGTTCGTCACGTGCGCCATACTGGATCGCATAGACGTCGCCCAGTGTCGAGCTTGCGCCGCGGATGGCCACAATGCGCACATACCGCTCCTGCGGGCGGTATACGTCGAGGCAGATGGCATCATCGTCATCACCCGGGGTCACCTTCGTATCCTCAAGATCAGCAGCATCGGATGGGGTGCTGTCGGTGCCGGATTCGACGTGGAAGTAGTTGCCGGCGTTGGCCGTGCCCATAGCACCGCCCACAAACATCACGCCCTCAAAGCCCTGCATATCGAGCGTAGTGCCGTTGTTGGTTGCGGTACCGGCGGTCTGCGCTGCGATCACCTTTGTAACCTTGGTTTGCCTACTCAGATTCATCTCTCATTCCTTTCTTAGAGGAGGGGCGTCAGCCCCTCCTATCGTTGTGTCTGCGACTAACCGAGTGTCACTCGAACGAATGCCTCACCCAGGGTCGGCATACCGTCTGATTCAAGCCGTCCGATCAGCCCCACCTGATTGGTGGCGGCATAGAGCTCCACGAGCCGCTGCATGCTCATGTTCAGGGCGTCGGCGATCCAGTAGGTCGACCAATCACCCAAGACACCCACATACTCACCGGTCGTGAAGGTGTTGGGTGCATACTCGGACATATACGCCGGAATGTTGAGGATACGGTCGGGCTCGCCGACTCTGACGCTCTCGCGCCAGATGTAGCGACCTTCGCCGTCCTTCAGCTTGGCGATCTGCTTTACGCCGTCGCGATGGAAAACCCAGCGTGCCCGTGGCCAGTATTGCGGCTTGAGCGTGTACTTGGCTTCAACAAGACCGTCAAACTTGATCGAGGTCTCGTCATTGCCGGTGGACACGTCGCGGGACGTTGGGACCCCGCTATCGGACGCTGTGAAGACGCCGAGTGGCTGATTGCTGCCGCTGCCGTTCAGATAGGCATTCTCGGAGACCACGGCGAATTTGTAGCCCAGCCGCTGCACAACCAGGCTCTCAACGCTTGGTACCTTGCGCAGTAGGGTGTTGCTCACCTTGATATACTGGGCCAGGGGGTGCGGATGTAGCTGCCTGCGGCCGAAGCTCATGGTGCTGTCCTCACTGCCGACGGCCAGCTCGCTGGTCCACGTCGGATCAGCAGGATCGTTCTCCAGACTCGGTGCTCCCAGCGCGTCAGCGTTCGGCACCGAGAAGATGGTGGCCCACTGCCGGATGTAGACGATGTTGTCGACGGCCTGGATCAGCCGGTCAACCATCTGCAGCGGGGTGACAAGGAACCCACCGGCGGTGTCGCTGTCGACCTGCAGGGCACGCCGTTCGTCGGTGCTCAGGTCGTAGCCGCGCAACATCCGGTCGAATGCAACGCGCACGTTGGGTTGAATGGTTGCAGCAAGTGCCCGCCACTCCGGATTATCGAGGAACTCCGGAAAGGTCTCGGCAGCGTGTCGCAGTCCGCGGCTCACGTATGAGACGCTCTGCTCTTCCGGTTCCTGGCCCTGACGATCCTCAATGGACTGTCCCAGTTCAGCTTCGACGGCGGCGAGGTGTTCGCGGCGGTCGATCTCTGCCCGCATGCTGCTGATGCGGGTCATAAGCGCGTCGAAGTTCGTCTGCTCCTCTGCGGTCAGCTCCCGTTCTTCGGCGTCGGCTGCGTCCGTGATCTCGCGTGCCCGTGTAACCAGGCCGGCGCGTTCGCGACGCAGCTCCAGTGATCGTGAAATGTCGCTTGGCATGATGATCTCCTTCTTCTCTCTAGCTATTTGCTTCCAAATCGATTTGGCGTCGCAATGCCTCAATCCGCGCCCGCGAATTGCGTGCGTCGCCGCCATCCCTGGATCCGGCCCCGGATCCTTGTTCCCTGATTGCATCGGCCTGTGCCCTGACGCTCACCGTGGCCTGCGGATACGCCGGAAATGTCACCGGCGATACGTCGAATAGGTTGACCTCCAGCAGATCCCGCTCCACACGGTCGGATCCGGCTTGGCGCCATTCGTCGCGTAGTGTCTGAAATCCAAACGAGCTCTGCGATACATCGCCCCGCCGAATCGCCACCACAGCATCGCGGCCCCACGTCGAATCCGGCGGCTGGATTTCGTAGCGCAGCCCGATCTCGTCCTCGGTGAGCGTCAGCGTGCCGGCTACGGTGCGACCTAGCACCATATTGCGGTCGTGATTCCATAAGGCACGCACGTCGCCCTGCAGTGCACCGGCAAACGCGCCCGGGCGCACCCGCTCAACGAATCCACCCAAGTCTTCACTCCACTGATCGAAGACCGCAGCGTACCCAACGATCACAGGGCCGTTGTCTCCGTCTTCGCGGACCTCCACAGGTCGTGTGCTCAGCCTGATCTCCCGATTATCCATACCTCGACTCCTATGCCGCCGCGATCATGCAATCGCAGCCACGATGTGCCGGCGCATGGCCGACGTTGTGTTTCACGTTGAGGGGCCTTCCGGCGCCTTTCGGCTGAAAATCTGTGCCCGCCGGGATGAATAGATCGTTGACTCCCACGATCTTGCCGTTCAGGTTGCTGCAGTACGGGCAGCTTTCGCCGAAGGCCACCCAGCGCAGCTGCTGTATGCCTGCGAAGACATAGGCCGCACGACTCACGGCATTGCCGAAGCGCACCGACTCCCACATCGCGATGTCCTGACTGCGTGCCTCTTCCCAGCCGGCCAGTTCGGCCTCAATCTCTGTCAGCACATCCAGGTTGCCGTCTGCCAGGGCCCGGTCCAATGCATCCAGGATGCGACTACGAGAGACAATACCCTCGCGTGCGGCAAATGTCTCGATGTACGCATCAATGAATCGCTCTAGCCGCTCATCGAGCTCTTCCGGCTCGTCGATCTCGGCCCTGGCCGCCGCGACGATCGTCTCGCCATAGCTGAGGGCCAGTGGCCTGAATTGCCGGGATGTGAAGTCGGCGTGCTCACGATAGAACTCCTCCAACCACAGCCTAAAGCTGGGTGCATCGCGCTTACCCAATAGCTTACGCGCCTGGTTCCCGACATCGTTGATCTCACGGCGCAACACCCTCGCCGCGACGTCGCGGTACAATCTCATGTGCGCGCCCATCAGCCGATGCCGTTGCGCTGCACTGCGCAGAGCACGCTGCTCTCTATCCTCAGCGGGTTGGGGTAGGGTCCTGGCACCCTCGTCAGACTCCATGCCCGCCAATCCGAGATTCCCGACCTGATCCGCAGGGATCATGTTCAATGGCACCAGGTAGACGTCTCCGTTGTCAATCGGGTTCAGATTCTCCCGTTCGCGAATGTCGTTCGCGCTAAGCCAGCCATTTTGGCGTGCCGTCGCGTAGGCTTCATACCTGCTCTGCGTGTCGCCCCGCATCAATGCGTCGATCAGGAACTCAGCGAATAGGTTTTGTCGCTCAGACTGCAGCAACAGATCCCGTGTGATGGCCTGCTCCCAGCGGCTGAACCACGGGCCCATTGTGAATGTGACAAAGTCAATGCTCTGGTGCTCAATGTTGCTGAACGTCGCTCGTTCCAGATCCTGGATCATGTGCGGCGGGACGCGATACATCCGCGCCACATCGTTAATGCCCAGCTTGCGCGTCTGCACGAACTGGGCGTCTTCCGGCGGCAACCCGATCTCGTGATACTTCATTCCTTCTTCGAGGATGGCGATACGGTGCTTATTCTCAAGCCCCTGGTGCCGCTTCTCCCAGCTTTCTCGCAGACGTGCGTGTGCTTCCGGCTTCAGCATGCCCGGATGCTCCAGGATCCCACCGGGACGCGCGTCGTTGGCAAAGAAGCGGGCCCCGAACTCCTGGGCAGCTTGGCCCACGGCGAGGGCCTGCCGTTGCAACTGGATCGGCGAGTACCCGATTAGTCCGTCAAAGCTCAGCCCGCGCACGTGCATCACACGCTCGGCTGCCAATGCCTTGAGCCCGGCAGCGCCGGACAGGCGGTAGTAGTAGACCAGCTCGCCCCGCTCGCGCTTGACTGACTCCATACGGTCCGGCCGCAGCGGCCACAGGGCGCCGACCTGACCGTCGTTTGTCCAATCGATCTCCGCGTACGCGTTGCCCCACGTTGCCAGATGCCCCATGAGGGCCTCGCGCAGCTCAAAACTCGTCATCTCGGGGTTGGGCAGATCGTGCAGCAACCGGTAGAGCCTATGATCCAGCGCCCGATCCTTACCACGCCCATCAGCGCGCCGGCGGTACAGGATCAGCGGGATCTGGGCCAACGTTTCTGCCAATACCCGCACGCACGCATAGACCGCGTTGATCTCAAGCGCGTTGTCAGTGCCGATGCGCAGCCCGGCAGCTGTCTCCCAGCCGCTCCATTCGTCGACCCATCCGGGTGGCGTCTGGGATACGTGGAATCCCTGCCCCACGGTCGCCCGCGTCTCGGCCCCTACGATCCCGGCGAGTATACTTCTCACAAGCTACCTCCGCGCCGACCACGAGCCGCACCCAGCACGCCCCCGGCCAGCAGCAACACACCCGTCGTGCACAACGCCACTGCCGGCGAGATCATCCATAGACCTGCCGCCAGCAGCCCCAGCCCCACCACCGCCATTGCATCGTAGATCATAGCGTCAGCAGCCCCCGTTCCTCGTACACGCTGCCGGCCTGTTCGTGCACCATCGCGCGCCCCAGGGCCATCACCAGCGAGACCATCCCATCGATGCGCTCTATGGAGCGTTCCTTGTCAGGCTTGATGTTGCCGGCAGGATCGCTGCGCACGACCAGGTTGTCGGCCATCCAGTTCAGGACAGGATTATTGCCGTGCGCCAGTTCGTGCCCCAGGATAAGCCTCTCCAATTCCTTCGTCGGTCCTGACATCGAGGCATACCCTTGCCCGAACTGCACAAGGAAATCCTCGCAGCCCATCTCCATCAGGTCGGTCTGGATCTTGGTAGCGCCCCAGCGGTCGAATGCCAGCTCGTGCGCGTCGTACGTCTCCAAATCCTCGCCTACCTGGGCGAGGATGAAATCGTAATCCACAACATTCCCGGGCGTGGTCGTGATGTACCCCTGTCGTACCCATGCATCATAGGGTACGTGGTCCGTGCTCACACGCTCACGGACACGCTCGCCAGGCACCCAGAATCTACATAGCACCTGATAGCTGTCGCCGTCCACCTCGGGCGGAAATACCCACACCAGCGCGCTAATGTCAGTATTGCTCGACAGGTCCAGTCCTCCGTAGCAGCGTCGCCCTCGCAATCCCAAGGGGTCCACCGCCTTGCCGCATGCATTCCAGTGCTCCCACGGGACCCACTTCGTCACCGACTGTGTCCAGATGTTCAGCTCTTTGCGCAGGAAGTTAGTTAGTGCTGCCGGCACCTCTGCGGCATAAATTGCCTTGCGCCGCATGTCATCCAGCTTCTTGCTGACACCAAGGTTGGGATTCGCCTTAATCCAATTGGTTTCGTTGCCCCAGGCGTCACCCTCGACATCGTCGGTCACGTGTGCCGGATCGCCCTCGCGACGCTGATCCAGCGTATAGATGATGCCGAACCAAGTATCGTCCTCGACTGCACCACTCAGCACCTTCTCTGTGTAGTCGTGCTTCTCATAGCACACGGAGTTCCGGTCATAGCCTGCGGTCGTGATCGCCAGCAGTAGCGCCTGCAGCCTGGACCCCGTGGCCGTATCGAGCACATCCCACAGGTCGCGCGTCTTGTGCGCGTGCAGCTCGTCAACGATGCCCCCGTGCAGATTCAGACCGTCCAGACTGTCATAGTCGCTGCTCAGCGGCTCGTACTTGCTGGCTGTGCCCTCAATGTGCAGGTTGTCACGGAAAACCGTCACGCGCCGGCGCAATGCCGGCGACGCCTTGACCATTCGCGTGGCCTCAGCGTGCACGATCCGCGCCTGGTCACGCTTCGTTGCTGCCGAGTAGACCTCAGCGCCCGGCTCGCCGTCCGCCACCAGCAGGTACACGCCGATGCCGGCGGCCCAAGTGCTCTTTCCATTCTTACGAGCGACTTCGACGTAGGCCGTTCGGTATCGTCGCGTTCCGTCTTCATTCTGCCACCCGAACAGCACCCACGTCACGAACTGTTGCCACGGTTCTAGCTCCAACGTCCTACCGGCCCACTCGCCCTTGCTGTGCCGCAGCAGGCCGAAAAAGTCGATCACCAGTTGCGCCGCCGAAGCATCAAAGCACAACCCTCGCTCAGCCGCAGCGTCGAGGTCCCTCAAATGCCTCTCCGCTGCCAGCTTCACCCACCGGCACGCCGGGATCGTCCCATCGAGCACATCATCGATGTACTGATGCACGACCGCTTCAGACGGCAACACGCTCACTCAGACACCTGTGCACGTCGCTTGAATAGCAGCTCCGCCAACTCGTCAACCTCTTCAGGCTCATCGATATGCAATCGCGTGCGCGCCGACGGCGTCAGTCCGAACTCGGGCAGCATCTTGCGGAGCTTCTCCCACTCACGGTTGGCCACCCAGTACCACGGGTTCTGGTAGAGGTTGCCCGTCTCTTCACTCCTCAGGACCTCGCCCTGGTCGGTGCATTCCAGCTCAGCCTTGAGCCATCGACCATACGCTTGGCAGTACATCTCCAGGGCCGTCCGATCAATGTCCGTGTACAGCCCCAGCTTCATTAGCGCCTTGACCATCCGCCGCCACTCAGCCTTAGCATCGTCGCCCAGCCACCGCGGTGCATACGGCACCCGCTCAGGCACGTTCGGTGCCGGCTCTTGCGAGTCCAGCGACCTGTGGCCTGCGTTGCCGCCCAATTTCTTCAGCGACGTCGGCTTTGGCTTGCGTCCTCGGGTCACAGCCCTCCCCCTACCTCAATTTCGCGGGTGTATGCGCGAAGC
>Ga0180434_10006839_pt1 | contig 13017 bp, 8 predicted proteins | sample SS_ome_7_FD_132453 | JGI IMG/M metagenome (GOLD analysis project Ga0180434, IMG submission 132453) | Hypersaline lake sediment archaeal communities from the Salton Sea, California, USA - SS_1_D_2 metaG | ecosystem: Environmental > Aquatic > Non-marine Saline and Alkaline > Hypersaline > Sediment... | reverse complement strand
CGACCGGAGGCGGCCTGCTTGCCCTATCCCATGGTGGTGTCGCAGGATGGCACAAGGGCGGCTGCAGAGCGCGCCGCCCGGCGGTTCCACCCGGACGTCATCATCACCCTGGGGGACGTGTGGGACTTCCAGTGGCTTCCGGAGTTGCAGGAGCGGCGGGAAGCCCTCTGGGTGAGCTACCAGGCCATCGACAGCGGACCAGCGCCGCGCAAGTGGTCGAAGTGGCTGCGGGATGCGGACGTGGTAGCTTGCACCAGCGACTACAGCGCCGACGTCCTGCGCGACGGTATGGGGCTTCCCGACCTGCGTGTGATCCGCCTTGGCGTCGACTGCGAGGCCCTGTGCCCCCTGCCGGGCCGCAGCGAGCTCCGTTCCCAGCACGACCTCAGCGACCGGTTCGTGGTTGGATTCGTGGGGCGCAATCAGCCGCGCAAGCAGATCCCCGTCCTCGTCAAGGCGTTCGCCGCCCTGCACGAGAGGCACGCGGAGGCATTCCTGTTCCTACACACCGACCCCTGGGACACACGAGGCTGGGATCTGCTCGACCTCCTTGATCGCTACGACCTTACCCAAGATGCGGCCTTCACCCCCAGTTTTTCCGTGGATCAGCCCATTGATGATGCCGACATGAATCTGATCTACAACCTGTTCGATGTGCTGGTGCTGCCCAGCAGCGGGGAGGGCTTCGGCCTGCCGCTGCTGGAGGCAATGGCCGCGGGCGTGCCTGTGACCGCCACCGACTGCTCAGCGTGCCGTGAGCTCGTGGGTGACCGGGGGCTGCTCTTCGATGTCAGAGGTCACACGACGTGCACCGCGTACAACCTGGAATTGCCGATACCGGACGAGGCCGACTTGGCGCGGTGTCTGGCGTCCCTGCGGCTTGACGAAGAAGCCCGCCGACGCATGGCGACCGAAGGCCGCCGGTTCGCGCAGACCATGACCTGGCAGCACTGCGCTGATGCCTGGCAGGCGCTCCTCGACGGCATCCTGGGCCCCGACCGATGAGCGGCGTTCGTCTGCTGTGGGTCTCCGACAGCCCCGCCCTGGCCACCGCCGGCGGAACAGCGGCGCGACACATCCTGAGCCGGCTCTCAGCCGCCCACGGCTTCTGCGTCTGCTGCCTTGGCGTCGGCCACGCGGGCGCGCGCGACTCGGCGGCCGGGCCCCCCTGCGACGTGTTCGATTTCGATCCTGCACCGACCGGCGGACTCGAGCACGCCGCGCGAAGGTTCCAGCCCGATCTTGTGCTCACGCTTGGGCGGCCCGCCGAGTTCGCGTGGGTTCCCCACGCGGCCGACGCGATCGGCCGTCCCTGGATCGCCTACTGCGCCGTCCACTCGGCGCCTCTGTCTGCGGACGGCGCGGACGTGCTTCGCTGGCCGGACATGGTCCTGGCAACGACCGGCTTCGGCGACCGCGTGATCCGCGACGCCATCGCCCACGTGGAGTCGCGTGTCGTTCCGCTCGGCGTTGACACGACCGTGTTTCGCCCGCTGGAGAGCCGGCAGGACAGGCGCCGCGACCAAAGCCTGGCCGAGCGCTTCGTGGTGGGCTTCGTGGGACGCAACACGCCCGAGAACCAGATCCCGCGCCTGATCCAGGCGTTCGCGCGCTTCGCCGTCCGCAGGCCCGAGGCCATCCTCTACCTCCACACCGACCCGGCCGACCCTGCCGGCGGCGACCTTGCCCCCCTCATTCGCCGGCTCGGGATCGAGGACCGGTGCATCTTCACGGCGGGCCGCCGAGCCGGCCAGGGGCTGGCCGATGCCGATCTGAACCAGATCTACAACCTGTTCGACGTGCTCGTGCTGCCCTCGGGCGCCGTGGCTTTCGGCCTCTCCATGCTCGAGGCGATGGCAGCGGGCGTGCCCGTCGTGGTGCCCGACTGCGAGGCCGCGCGGGCGGCGGCTCCGGAGCATGCCCGGCTCGTGCGTGCTTCCACACGAGGCGCGTCTGAGCAGTCTCCCGCGCCGCAGGTAGCCGATGAGCGCGACTTGGTCGAGTGCCTGCACGAACTCAGCGCTTCTCCCGCAGCCCGCAGCGAACTCGCCCGGCGGGCCCGCGACGAGGTCGCCGCTCTCACCTGGGAGCGGTGCGCCGAAGACCTGTGCAGGGCGATCGAGGATCTCGCCAGCGACCGGCCCGTTGCAGGCGAGAGCCGCCTTGCGACGCGATCGCGGCCTTGCGGCGGCCCCTTGCCACCCAAGCGGCCCATCCCCTCGTACAAACGGCGACACAGCGTGGCATTCGTCGCCCCGCAACTCTGGCTCGGCGGTGGAGAGGTCCACCTTCGCGAAGTCGTCAGCCACCTTCACGAGTGCGGCTCCTTCAGCCTGGCCGTCGCCTCCCTCAATGCCCACAGCGCCCAGTGGGAGCAGATCTTCAGTCAGACCGGCATCAGCATCGCGGATGAACTGCCTGTTGACGGCATCTACGAACTGCCCCGCCGACTTCCCCTGCCTGCGAAGCGGGACCGTCTGGCGCGATGGCTCCACGACATTGATCCCGATGTGCTGGTCTACTACGCCTATGACTGGCCCGTGCAGGCCTTCGGCAGGCTCCCCCGCCGCCCCCCTATTGTGATTGAGATCTGCCACGTCATGCCGCCGCCCGACCATCGGCCGTCCGACGCGGGTGCCGTTGACCGATTCGTCTGCGTGTCCCAGCCCATCGCCCGCCGGCTGCTGACAGCGTGTCCCGAGCTGGCAGAGCGCGTGCTGACGATCCCCAACGGGGCCCGCGAGTACCGGCCCACGCTGGCCAGCCCGCGCGGGCTCTTTGGGCTGTCGCCCGAGGACTTCGTCGTGGGCTTCGTCGGCCGGTTCGATGGGAACAAGCGTGCAGAGGACCTGATCCGTGCTATCCACGGGACCGACGACCCGCGGATTAAGGCACTTCTCGTAGGATGGGGGCCGCTGCGCGGCCGCTGCCGCGAACTCGTCGGCGAACTCGGTCTGCAGGACCGTGTGGTGCTGTCCCCGCCCCGGCGCGACATGGGCAACGTCTACGGCGCGCTGGACTGCCTCTGCCTGCTCTCTCACTCGGAAGGAGCTCCGCTGAGCGTCCTCGAGGCAGCCCTCATGGGGGTGCCCGTCATCGTCACGCCTGTGGGGAACCTCCCGGACGTTTTCGCACACGGAGAGTCCGCGCTCTTCGTCCGCGTCGGGGACGGGCAGGACCTGGTCCGCAGCATCCTGCGGCTCGCCCACTCACCGCAACTCTCGGCGAGACTTGCGACGAACGGGCGGGCCGCGGTCCTCTCTCGTCAACTCGTCGTCAAGCGGATGGCGGCGCAGTACGCCGACCTCATCCGCTCCCTGGTCGGGCATGAGACCGTGCCGACGACCGAGGTGGTCCTGCACCGCCATGTGGGCCTGGGGGACGTGCTCATGGCCACCTCGGGCGCCCGCGCCCTCAAGCAGCAGTCGTGGGACACCAAGATCACCTTTGCGGCCGGGGATTCGTACCACCCACTGCTGGCCGCCAGTCCCTACGTGGACCGGTCTGTCGCAGACGGCCACGTGCCGCCCGGGTCGAGCGCGGCAACACACGTGCACCTGAGGCACGCGAGCGCGTGGTACCGGCAGCGCCACATCGTGGACGTGCACGTGGAGCAACTGGGACAGGAGCCGTCGTCGCCCCATCGCACAGTTGACCTCTTCCTCACCCGAGATGACCGCCGGAAGGCCTTGGCGCTCCTCGGGGAGTCCGACGGGCTTGACCGGCCCCGGGTCGTCGGCCTCCACGTCTTCGGGACGGAGCCGGCCAAGCACTGGAGCGCCGACAACTGGGCCGAGGTCGTCGGCCATCTGCGCCGGCACGGGTTTCGCGTCGTGCAACTGGGCGCTCCCGACGAGCCCCTCATCGAGGGGGTGGAGCCAGCGCGACCGGCGGGCCCGGACGGCCTGCGGGTCCAGGCGGCGATCGTCGAGCAGTGCGCATTCGTGATCTGCGTCGACAGCGGCTTCCAGCAGGTGGCCCAGGGGGTGTCAACCCCCGCCATCGTCCTCTACGGCGGCGCCTCCGGGGGCACCGCTCCCAGCGCGTACGCCGAGAACCTGAACCTCGAGTCCGCTCTCGACTGCACGTGCAACCTGAGCCAGGGGCGTCTTGCGCTACACGACTGTGAGCCCTGCCCCAGGGGCTTCGAGTGCATGCGTCACATCACGGTGTCCCAAGTGCTGGACGCCGTCAACGTGATGATCGAGCGGCTGGCTCAGAAGGATGGGGCGGAGATCGAGGTCTCGGTCGTCCTGGTAAACCGGGACGGCGGCCCGGCGCTGGGACGGGCGGCGGATGCCGTGCTGGCTCAGGACGGCGTGGGCCTGGAACTGATCGTCGTGGACGACGGATCAACCGATCGCTCGGTGGAGCGCCTCTCCGGCTGCGCCGACAGCCGTCTGCGTCTGGTCCGGCAGCGGGAGAAGGGCTGGGCCCTGGCCGCCACGAGCGGGCTCAGGCTGGCGCGCGGGGAGTTCGTGATGCTCCTGGATGCGTCCGAGGTGCTTACCCCCGGAGCGCTCCGGTCCATGGTGGCCACCATTAGGCAGCATGCCGACCGGGCCGCGGTCATCGGCCCCGTCATCGAGCCCGGACCTGACTCCGGGCAACCCGCACCCGGCAGCCGCCCCGGCGAAGCCGTCCCGGACCGTGACGTGGAGCCACCGAGTGCGGCACGCGCACACTTCGAGACAGATGGACAGGCTCTCTGGCTGTGGCGTACGGCAGTCCATCGCAGGCTGGGCTACATCCCCAACGTCCCGCTGCCGCGGTACTTCCTCCACCTGGCGTTGGTATCCGAGTTCGGGGAGCCCGTGCGCATGGCCGGCGCCGTTGCGACTCGCGCGAACGGCTCGGAGCGGGGCCGGCCCGGGTGGGAGGTCGAGCCGGCCGTGTCACTCACGAGACGCGCCTGGCATCTCTGGAAGACCGTGTCTTCGGAGCCGACGGAGCCGGACGTACCTCAACGCGGGGTCTGTGTGCATCCCGGTGCCGGCCGCAGCGCCCAGACACACCGCAGCGCAGTTTGGGCACAATTGCAGGAGGCGTCCGACGGCCATCTCACTGCCTCGGGCGAGCACCTGACAGCCGTTGCCATGGAGATCTACGGCACGAGCGTCGTCTTCGAGACGAACCGGCCGTGCCTCTCGGAGCATCTCCGCCTGCGACTGGGCTCGTTTCTACTCCCCCGAGTACCCGACGCGCCCGACGTTGCCATGCAGATCGTCCTCGTTCCGAGCCTCGACCATCTGCCTGGCGATCTCTCGCCCGGAGACATCGGCCGGGGCCGCTTCGCGTCGGAGCGCGCCGAGTCCATCCTCGTCTTCGCGCCGACGGACAGCTCGGTCTTCCTCGCCGACATGGCGACGCGCCGTCTCAGCGCCATGCTCGTGGAGCCGCACACCGATCTCTTCTGGCTCTCCAACGTCGTCACCGAGCTGATCCCGCAACTCCTCATGGGCGACCGGCTGATGCGCATCCACGCCTCCGCCGTGGCGCGGGACGGCCGGGCGATACTCCTGGCCGGCGCGAGCGGCGCGGGCAAGTCCACCGCGGCGCTGTCCCTCGCCCACGCCGGATTCGACCTGATCTCGGACGACAAGCCCATCCTGATGCCGTCGCAGGATGCCGTGTCCGTGCTGCCCTACTGCCAGGACGTGCACCTTCGGACGGACGCGCCGGCCCTCTTCCCGGAGCTGCGCGATGTGGCACTGGCCCACGAGCCGGGCTTCGACGTGACGGGTCTTCTCGCCGCTGACGTGGCGCCGCGTGCAAGGAAGATCTGCTTCCCGGCGCGGGATGTGTATCCCCATGCCTGCCTGTCGCCCGCAACGGCCGCGCTCGTTGTCTTCCCCGAAGTGGGCTCCCAGGCGCGATGGACCCTGGATCCCATCGCCGCGGAGCAGGTGCGCGTCCGGCTGGCGCTGGAGAGGCTGCGCTTCGACGGCGAGAACTGGCCCCTGGTTCAGGAGTGCTGGGAGAAGACGGTGGACCGGCTCGTGCGAACCACGCGACACTTCGTCCTGCGCGCCAGCCGTGACCTCGCTGGACTCGCGGACCACCTGGCCGGCTTGGTCGCAGGGACTCGAGCGGGCAGTTGACCGCCAGGTAATGGCCGACGCTTGGCCCTACTCCTGCCGTGCCCCTTCGTCCGCGCGCAAGGCGGCGATGCGCTCGATCACGTCGCTGGAGGACGTGAACCACGGGGTGGGGATGAAGGCGATCTCTCCGCCGTAGGCCTCGACGCAGCGCCGTTCTCCCTGGTCCATGTTCTCCAGGGTGTAGTCACGGCCCTTGGCGAAGACCTCGGGACGCAAGAGTCTGAGCAGCGGAGTCACCCGCATCTCAGGGAAGACGATCACCAGGTCCACGCTCGCGAGCGCGGCCACAAGTTGGGCGCGCTCCTCCTCGGGAAGGATGGGCCGCCCGGCCCCCTTCAGGGCGCGCACGGATTCGTCCCGGTTGACCCCTACGATTAGCAGATCGCCAAGTGCCCCAGCCTGCTCCAGGAAGCGCACGTGGCCGCCGTGGAGCAGATCAAAGCAGCCGTTGGCGAAGACGACGCGCTGGCCCTGCCCGCGCAGCCCGGCCACGACCTCGGCCGCACGCTCGCGGGAGACGATCTTGTCGGCCGAACACATTCGCCTGGGTTCCACGCCGAACTCATTCGGCTCCGGCGGCTGGTCTCCCTTGCGGGATGTGCGCGGCGTCCCGGATCCTGCGCTTGCTGACGGGGAGCGCCCGTCTCAAGCGGCGCGGCAGACCAGGCCCAGGGGCCATCCTGCCACGGGCGCGCCGTTCTCGACGATCTCCAGCCGCCCAGCCGAGCGAATCCACTCCCGACAGACTAGCGCAGACTGCCGTCGACGAAGGGCAGGGACTCTGCATGCCGAACGCGGTCGACAGCCACCCATGCCGGCCCGATCCCGATCGCCAGCAGGTACACCTTGCGGTTGCCGGGACCAGCTTCCACGCCCTATCCCGGGCCGGCAAGGTGCCCGGACAGGAACTCGGTCTCATCAACCCAGCCGCCCCGGGGGGGCGCCTGGGTTGCGCCGTGCGATCTTCTCCCTGGATTCGGGGCGCGGCAGACATGCTGACAGCTGGGGGGAACCTGTATGGCTCTTCGGCGCCTATCGGCAGTGCCTAGCCCTCGCTGGCGGATCGCCACCGTCCTACGCGCGTGCGGCAGCGCCGTCGCTGGACACACACCACCGGCCAGGTCAAGATTCCTGCGATATTCTCCGGGGGACGGTAAACACCCAGCGTCCGTGAAGCATCTTCTCCTATGTGGCGGTAGCAAGGAGGCGGAAGCTGGCCACACCCGGCCGGGGGCCCCTACCTCTCTGGGCGTGGCCCGGGCGCTCGGCCCTGATCCCGTCGGCGGATGTCCGCAAGCCGAGGGGTCCCGGCTGCTTGGCCGGGAGAGGTCTGGACGGAGGTTCACCGTGCCGCAAGACGTGACGAAGCACCTCGAGTTCATCCAGGCCATCGTAGCCAGGATGGCGGGCAACTCGTTCCTCTTGAAGACGTGGTCGGTCACTGTGACGGTCGCGCTCTTCGCCCTGGCGGCGAAGGACGCCAACGGGCTCTCTGCCCTGTTGGGGCTCTTCCCAGCAGCATCATTCTGGGGCTTGGATGCCTACTACCTGCGGCAGGAACGGCTGTTCCGGCGCCTCTACGACGACGTCAGGTGCGCGGATGCGAGGCCCCATGCGGCGGCAGGTGATTTCTCGCTGTCCACCGTCGAGTACGGCAACGCCGTCCCCGGCTGGTTCAAGACGCTGTGGACGCCCCCTCTAGTCGGGTTCCACGTACCGGTAATCGGTGCGGTGCTGACAGTGGCCATGCTGTTCCGCACGTGAGGAGGTCGCGATGGCGCGGCGGGTGTTTTTCAGTTTCCATTACGAGAGGGACATCTGGCGAGCCAATGTCGTCCGCAATAGCTGGGTCACACAGCCGGACCGGGAGGCCGCCGGCTTCTGGGATGCTTCGCTCTGGGAAGAGGCCAGACGGCGGGGCGACGATGCGGTTAGGCGCATGATCGACGAGGGAATCCGAAACACGTCGGTCACAGCTGTCCTAGTCGGAGCCAAGACAGCGCAGAGAAGGTGGGTGCGCTACGAGATCGAGGAGAGTCACAAGCGTCGGAACGGCATCTTGGCGGTCCACATCAACAGCATTAGGGACCGCAACGGCCATACGGACGCGCAGGGCGCCAACCCTCTCGGGCAGGTCTACGTGCGTCAGGACGGCAGGCGGGTCCCCTTGTCTGAGTTGTACCGCACCTACGACTGGGTATGGAACCACGGCTACACCGGTTTCGCGATGTGGGTTGACGCCGTAGCCTATGCGGCGGGCAGATGAGATGTCTCCCGATATGCGTATGCGGCACGATCCGATCGCTTCCGGCAGGCCGGCGCCGCGTCGCGTCCTGCTGCTGAGTGTCTGGCGGGCCCCCTGGGTGTGGCCCTCGGCCCGTGCAAGGCTGGCCGCGCGGCCGGGGTCAGGCGAGAAGCCCGTCCAGCGTCGTCACGGCGGCGCGCTTGGTGCGGGTGTCGGAGTGGAGGTACTTGGCGGTGGTGGCGAGGTCGGAGTGGCCCAGCAGTTCCTGGACGGTGCGGACGTCTACGCCGTTCCGAATCAGGTGGGTGGCGAAGGTGTGGCGCAGTTGGTGAGGGGTGACTCCCTTGTCCGACAGGCCCGCCCGCTTGAGGGCAACCTGCAGTTTGCGGTTGACGGCACGCGGGTGGAGCGGCTCGCCCCACTGGCTCACGAGGAGGTGGTCAGAGCCAGTCTCGGGGCGGGCGGCCAGGTAGTGTTGGATGGCTTCGATGCTGGCCTCGGTCAGTGGCACGACGCGCTGCTTGGCGCCCTTGCCTTGGACGACGAGTTGGGCGTTCTCCAAGTCGAGGTCATCGAGGGTGATGCTGACGAGTTCCGCGCGGCGCAGGCCGGTCGAGAGCAGCAGCGTGATGGCGCACTTGAGCCAGGGAGTCGGGGCGGCCTGTGCCAGGGCGTGGGCCTCGTCCTCGTCCAGGGTCGTCGGCACCTTCTGCGCCACCCTGGGGAGGGGGACCCGGTGGGCTGGGTTGTGGTGGACGTGGCCCATGTCCATGAGGTAGCCGTAGAAGGAGGAGAGGCAGGCGATCTTGCGCCGCACAGTCCACGCGGCCCTGCCAGCCAGGCTGGCGGCGAACTGGACCACCGTCTCGCGCTGGATCTCGTCGGGCGCAGGCGCCCGGCCCAGTCGCCCTTCCAGGAACTCTCGGAACTGGCGCAGGTCGGTGCCATAGGAACTGACGGTGAGATTCGAGTAGCCTCGGTAGGCCCGCAGGTACTCGGTGAAGAGGTCCACGGCGGAGTCGAAGTCGAGGCCGGACTGGCGCGTGTCCTCCGCCTCCGTTGCCCGCGTGTGCTCGCGCGCGGCGCGCGCTTTCGTACCGGTTTTCGGCATCGCATTCCCTCCAGAATGTGGTGTGTGCAGCCTGCACAATACCTCACTCGGAGGCGGCACGAAGTCCAGGGTTATCGGCCGCAATTGGGCAGAATCTTCGGCTGAAACGGGGCTTTCTTTCGGCCGCGGGACCGGGCCCTCATAACCTGCTCATGTCGCCGGTGGGCCCAGTCGCGCGGTTATGGGCCGTGTCTTTCGGCGTGTTCCCGCGACATCGCTGCCACGGGCAGGGCCTACGCATTATGTGGATGCGCCGGACGCGGGCACAAGAGAGGAGTTATGGAGCGGGCCGATAAGCCGAGGTATCGGTGGAGAAGTGTCAGATTGCTGCAAGATTGCTGTCGGTTTTCGGCGGCAATCCGCTCGAAGCGATCCCCCGCGGCGCATGGTCTCGAACTCCAGAACGCGAGGTGCAGGCCTCCAGAGGCCGTATTCGCGATCCCGGGCATCGCCACCTGCGGCTGCGAGAAGTGCAAGAACAGTGCAAGTTTGCTGTTAGTTCGCTGTCAGTTTGGCGGCGTCCAGCAGCGTGCGGGGCTGTCAGACGTGTGCCAAGAGTGCACAGTCGCCGTGCCGGGGCTGTGCCGGCCGCGCCTTCCTGATGCGCGCTCGCCGGCCCGGCTGTGCGCCGGCGGCCTGCTGCATCCGCCGTGCATGAAGCGGGACGCGCCCGAAGACGCCCACCGGCCGCGAGGCCTTCCACTGGGCCCCACCCTGTGTGGGGTTGACAAGACGGGCACTGAAGTGTACACTTGCAGTGCACAGATGAGGAGGAGATCAAGGCCATGAAGGCATCCATCCTGGACCTCAGACGGCGCATGAAGGACGTGCTGCGGGCGCTGGATCAGAACGAGCCCGTCACCATCCTCTACCGGGGCAAGCGCAAGGGCATCCTCTACCCCGCAGACGAGCGCAAGCGCGCCGCGGGCCGCGTCTCCCAGCATCCCGCGTTCGGTATGTGGAAGGACCGGGCTGACCTGCAGGACGTTACGGCGGCAGTGCGTGAGCTGCGCCGGGGGCGCTTCCATGCTCTTTGATACCGATGTCCTGATCTGGGTCTTCAGGGGCAGCAGGCCCGCCGCCAGGCTGGTGGATGGCGCCGAGGAGCGTGCCATCTCCGTAGTCACCTACATGGAACTCATGCAAGGCACCCGCAGCAAGCGAGAGGCGCAGAGCATCAAGGGGTTCCTGGCTGACTTCGGGTTTCAGATGCTGCCGCTCACCGAGAACATCGGCCATCGCGCCGCGATCTACATCGAGGAGTACAGCCTGAAGGGGAGCCTGTGCATGGCCGACGCGCTCATCGCCGCGACGGCCGTGGAGCACCGTGTCATCCTCTGCACGGCCAACCAGAAGCACTACCGGCCTATCCATGACCTGGAGATGAAGGCTCTGCGCCCCTAGGACGCCCCCCCGCGCCGTCCGGTCCTTGGCTCCCGGGGCTCCGTGCGCGCTCCCCCTTGGGCATCGCTGATCGCGAGCAGAGCCGCGCCGTTTGTTCCCTCGCCGGGGGATGAAGAAGCCGCTCGGCGGGACCGCCACCCCCCGCATCTCGTCAGCCCTTGCGGGCTTCAGCATAGTAGGCGGACTTTCTACATCGAGCGGCACGGGCATTATACCACACTTGGCATGGCAAGGGGCGCCCCGGCCTGAGACATGTGGCAATAGTCGCGGCGGCGGCGCCGCCTCGACCGGGCGCCTCGGCCGACCCTTGGCTCCCGGGGCTCCGTCCGCGCTCCCCCTTGGGCATCGCTGATAGCGAGCGGAGCCGCGCCGCTTGTTCCTTCACGGGGGGATGAAGAAGCCGCTCGGCGGGACCGCCACCCCCCGCATCTCGTCGGGCCTTGCGGGCCCGAGTGTAGTAGGCGGACTTTCTACATCGAGCGGCACGGGCATCATACCACACTTGGCATGGCAAGGGGCGCCCCGGCCTGAGACATGTGGCAATAGTATAGTAGGAACGCAGCACCCGCCGTCATCTCGCAGATTAGGCGGGCGTCTCCTTCGCGGTCTGGCAGGTGTGGCTGTCGGGCGGCGGAGGGGGTGCCCGCCGTTTCCGTGAAGGGCGGCGACAAGGAGCGCGGATGCCAGTAAGCGTGCGCAGGCGGCATCCGGGGATGGGCCGTCCCCGTGCCGTTGTAGAGAAGGCCACGGGGCGCAGCGCCGGCCGGACGGGGAGTGCCACGCCAGGGAGCGCCCCGCGGCTTGACGGACATGGCAATACATCTAGTGGAAGTGCAGTGGCTGGGCCCGCAGTGGCCATGGCGGCCGCAGGCCTGGCCCCACCCGCCGGCGGTATGCGGGTCAGGCGGGCGTTCTCTTCGCGGCCGGACAGGCCTGGGCCGGCTCAGACAGGCCGCGGTGCGGAGGGACACCCGCCGTGTCCCTCGGGGCGGCAAGGAGTGGCATAGAGATGAGCGGCAACCCGACTGAACCACGGCCCTGGGACCGGCGCCCCGACGAGTCGCCGAAGGCCTATGCGGCCTTCACAGCCTACAGGGACCTGGGCGAGCAGCGGTCTGTCGCCGGCGCGGCCCGGCTCCTGGGCCGGTGTGTTTCGCAGTTCTACCGGTGGGCGACCCAGTATGACTGGGAACGGCGCGCCCACGCCTGGGATCTTCTCCAGGCCCGCCAGGACGAGGAGGCCGTGCGCCACGAGCGCGACGAGATGGTGCGCAGGGAGCTCAAGGATATCTCGCGGCTGCAGCAGTTGGCGATGGCCAAGTTCAGCGCCCTGGTGCGTCGCGATCCGGCGACGGCTGAGCTCAGCCTCGATCCCTCCGTGACGACGAAGGACGCCGTAGCGATCTACGACCTCACCCTCAAGATGCAGAAGACCCTCGCCCCTGCCGAAGCGGAGTCTGCGGCAGCAGCCGCCCAGGACGACCCCTACCTGCTCGCCGACCCCGAGCTCAAGGAACTGATGCGGCTCGCCCGCGAGCGGGCCGGCAGAGATAGCACCCCCAACAAGGAGGACACGTAGCATGACACCCCGTCGAGCAGTCGGAACCACGCAGCGCGGAGCATCTGAACCAGCCCAGTCACAGGCACGGGGGGCGGGCCCGGCAAGCCGAGCGACGGCAAGGCTCGCAGTGGAGCACGTCCCCATCGGGAGACTGCGCCCCTGGCCCGGCAACCCCCGCATCATGTCCCAGGCCGAGATGGCCAAGCTGGTGCGCTCCATCCAGGCATTCGGCTTCGTCGAGCCCCTGGTGGTGCGCCGGGCGGACCGGATGGTGATCGGCGGCCACCAGCGGCTGGAAGCCGCCCGCGCTCTGGCACTGACAAGCGTGCCCGTCGTCTACGTGGAGGTGGACGAGAACCAGGCCAAGGCCCTGAACGTTGCGCTCAACAGGATCAGCGGCGAGTGGGATCTGCCCAAGTTGGGGTCGCTGCTCGACGAGCTGCGCGACTGCCCTGACTTCGACGCCACCCTGAGCGGCTTCGACCCCAACGAACTGGACTGCCTACTGGCCGAGTGGGAGCGCGACCGACGCCCGGAAGAGGAGGAGGGCTTCGATGCTGAAGCCGCCATGCTCGAGGCCCGGCAGGCCACCGGT